>Ga0073928_10008155_pt1 | contig 13262 bp, 20 predicted proteins | sample PaiPotPPA55metaG_FD_76969 | JGI IMG/M metagenome (GOLD analysis project Ga0073928, IMG submission 76969) | Iron sulfur acid spring bacterial and archeal communities from Banff, Canada, to study Microbial Dark Matter (Phase II) - Paint Pots PPA... ...
AAATGCCGATGTGTCTCCGCTCCGGCAGGCGGATGGCCGTGCGCCAGAGGGAATGGTGATCTAATTCCTCCGCGGTCGGCGGCTTGAACGGATACACCTCGCAATTTTGCGGATTGATGCCGCTCATCACGTGCTTGATGGCGCCGTCCTTGCCAGCCGCGTCCATGCCTTGCAACACTACGAGCAATGCCCACCGGTTGCAGGCGTAGAGACGTTCCTGCAGCCTGGCGAGACGCTCGATGTCCTGCGCCAGCATCGCGTTGGTGCTGTCCTTGTCGAGATAGGCCACCGGTGTCGGCAGGATCGAACGCCGCGAGCCGGAAGCCTTCAGCCACTGGAGGGAGCGTCTGGACGCCTTCATGCAGCACAATGTACCGTGCGGCACGCAGAAAATCGATTGGTCTCAAACAGCTCGTGCGACGACTTCCGCAGAGGGAACGTAATTTGAGTATCCTCTATCAATGCCGTAGTTGCCCCTATTGTCTAGCTGTCTAAGCACCGTGGGCAATCCCCACGCGCGCACCCGTTGGCTCAACTATGATATTCGATGCGAAGCGAAAAACTGCAAAAATTGACGATCATCATGGCGTCGTCGAATGGCCTGCCTAAGTTTTGAAGGGCGTTCATCAAGTTCGAATCTCGGCGCACGAAATCGCAAGGCGCTTCCGACCCTTGACGTCTACGGAAGTTAAGGCTTGCGGCTTTCGATCTAACGATCGAACAAATCAACGCGGAGGTCATGATGAAATCCGACAGCGAGCTCGAACGCGACGTTAAGGAGGAACTGCGGTGGGAACCGGATCTCGATGCCACCGATATTGCTGTGTCGACGCATAATGGGGCTGTCACGCTCACGGGATTTGTTCGCAGCTATACAGACAAATATGAGGCCGAAAGCGCAGCAAAGCGCGTTGCCGGTGTCATTGCGGTCGCGAACGACCTCGAGGTTCGCATACCAAGCATCCACCAAAGGCCAGATCCCGACATCGCGCGCGATGCCGCAGCTGCGATCAAGAACTACCTTCCGCTTTCCTATGAACAGATCAAGGCGGTCGTGAGAGATGGATGGGTTACGCTTGAGGGAGAAGTCGAGTGGCAGTACCAGCGCCGATCCTAGCGGCCTCCGTACGCGTTGCCCCGTCATGATTGCCGCCAGCACCAGAAGCCGCCGCGCCTGCCGCCCGTCCTTTGTCTTTCTCGCAAAGACACGCAGTTGCGGCGCGCCGAAATCAGACCGAATCGGAATGGGCATGGCGAACCTCCTTTTGTTCGCCGCCTTGAATCAAATCGCCGCTGATTTGGAAATCCCGCCTTGAGTCACACTCTCAGCGACTTGGTATTAGGCCGCGGAGGCCGAATTTTTGACTCGGGAGGAGGATTCCCGAAAATGATCGCGTTCAGGCTGATTTGGCCGCCCAATTGACCGAGGCATATGGGGACGATGCCTGCAAGCTTTTGCTGGGACAGTTTCGAACAGCTGCAGGAACCGCTTCGCATGCAAAGCTGGCCGGTCATGGCAGGTCGACGAAACTTACGTGAAGATTAAGGGCCTTTCGCCGACGGTGAAGGGTACAATGATCGTCAAGAACTACCGCTGAACCTGGACCAATGGCCAATACCGCTACGCCTCATTAACCCGTGCAAGCAAACCGGCCGGCGCCCCCGTGCCTCGCCTCGCACCACATCGAGCGCCGCCGACCTGAGCGTTCTGCTGCCCGTGTGTGCTTTTTGGCTAACGATGCCAATCTTCGTTCGGCTTTTGTTGCGTGCTCAGCGCTACCTGGATTTCGCCCGCTCTGGCTCCCATTTTCGCGGTAGCGCACGGTGTAAAAGCAGCTTGGAATGTTGCGAGAGAATCCGGCGATCCATCGGTTGTAGGAATGGCTGCTAAGGTCGCTGTGGCTGCAGTCAAAGCACAATTAACTATGTCGTGCCACGAATTGTTCAGGAGGTCATCGGGACCGCACACTTCGGCGTAAGTGACCATCGACGAAGTTCTGAAATATGGGATGGGAGCCGGAGTTGGAAACCCTTCCCATTTGATCATGACCTCTGGAATCGAGTTATATCTATCGACTTCGATTTGCCGGCATACATGTGTCACGGTTTCCTCTTAGCAGTCAAAAATTCTCCTTACACTGGCAGGAAAACCTTTTTCTGTCTATTTGCGAAGCTTTGCGCGCGCTGAAGAAAACTGGAGCGATTTCGATCTGCTCGGCTTGACAATGTCTGTGTCCTTCGGCCGCATCAAGGCGGGCGCTTTCGCGCTCCCGCTCGCGCGGCTTGTGGCCTTGACACCTCCGCAAGACACAGACTTGAGGTCGGCCGCGGTGATCCTAGCCGCATTCATGAAATTGACAGCCGTCAAGGCAGTGGAACTCGTTGCCTCGTAGGTTCGTTCGCTCGCGGGCTTGAGTCACCTCTGTGCGTGAAGGAGGCGAAAAATAGCTCAGATCCTGGCTGCATAACCGTCGACCTAGGAGAGGGCCATGTCGTTCATCCTGCCCGAACTACCCTATTCCTACGATGCGCTCGCACCCTACATGTCGCGCGAGACACTCGAATACCATCACGACAAGCACCATCTCGCTTACGTCAACAACGCCAATAACCTCATCAAGGGCACAGAGTTTGAAGGCAAGTCACTCGAAGACATCGTGAAAGGCTCGTTCGGCAAGAATGTGGCCTTCTTCAACAATGCCGGCCAGCATTACAACCACATTCATTTCTGGAAGTGGATGAAGGCGGGCGGAGGCGCCGACAAGATTCCGGGTAATCTGGAGAAAAAGATCGTTTCGGATCTCGGATCAGTCGCCAAGATGAAAGATGACTTCATCCAAGCTGGCATCACCCAGTTCGGTTCCGGTTGGTGCTGGTTGGCGGTCAAGGACGGAAAGATCGTCGTGGCGAACACCGCAAATGGTGAAAGCCCACTGGTGCAAGGCGCGCAGCCTATTCTCGGATGTGACGTTTGGGAACATTCCTACTACATCGATTATCGCAACCGGCGACCCGATTATCTCAAAGCCTTTGTCGACCATCTTATCAACTGGGGTCATGTCACTGAGATGTTCGCTGCTGCTGCACCAAAATAGCGATCCACAGTTCAACACCGTTTGGCATGATTTTGAAGAGCGCTAAGACTCTTACGGTCGTCATGGCTGCGCCTAAGCGGTTGCCACTAGGGCTTTTTTCCTTCGAATTAGAACATCTGACCGTCCGTCATCGTAGAAGTGTTCACCTCGCCCAAGGCAATCCGCTTCTACAAGACCGGTGGGCCGGAAGTGCTGGTGTGGGAAGAGGTCCGGGTCGGCAATCCCGGCCCCGGAGAGGCACGCCTGCGCCATACCGCCGTCGGCCTGAACTACGGTGGATATCTACGTGCGAAGAGGCCTCTATCCCGTTCCGCTGCCGAGCGGCCTCGGCTACACCTATGAGGATTTTGTCGAGCGCATTGAGACAATCACCCAGGGTCGAAAGCTGCCGGTGGTTTATGACTCCGTGGGCAAGACACCTTCATGAAATCACTCGACTGCCTCAGGCCACGGGGTCTGATGGTAAGTTTCGTCGACGAAAGACTTATCCCGTTCTGATGCTCTTGGCCAACGGATTGCACTCAAGCATGCTCGAATTTGCAGCAACCGTTTTCGTAACATTCCTCCTCATCTTCGACCCGATCGGATTGCTGCCCCTGTTCGTGGCGCTGACGCACCGTCAGCGGAAAGAACGCCGCCGCATTGCGACACGATCGATCGCGGTGGCTGCAATCACGCTGGTCGTGGTCGCGCTCGGGGGACATTTGGTTCTGCGCCTTCTCGGCATTGGCCTGCCGGCCTTCCGGATTGCTGGCGGCCTCCTATTGCTCCTGCTTTCGATCGACATGGTATTCGCGCGCCATAGCGGCATCAGGTCGACGACAGCCGCCGAGACCGAGTAGGCGGAAGACAGCTCCGATGTCGCGATCTTTCCATTGGCCATCCCGCTCGTTGCTGGGCCCCGGCGCGATCGCCCGAATCGCATCATTCATTGTGCCCGCACCGAAAACGCCTGATCAAGCACCCCGATCTGCCCCGGCGCATCGCCGCGGCTGTTCTTCCTCATTTGCCCTTGCCTTTGGCCTTCGGGTTGCCATGTAACCGACTACCAGCTTCAATGAGCTGGGTTGGCCATCACAGGCCCGCAAATTCGCACAGGCCAGGGTCATAGCTTTGCCGTCTCCAGCTGGGATCCGGGGCGGGTCTATCGGCCTTTTGCCGAGTCCGTCTGCGCGGCGCAAATTCCGTTTTCCGCGGAATGTTCGCGTCTGAAAGACCGCCTCGCCGCCAGCTACGCCGACGTCGCACCCGGGGGGCACACAGCGAACCAGTCCTCCGCCACTGTGGGGCTTCGGTGGTGACGGCGCCTGGTGCCGTCGCAACCGAAAAGGGTCCTAAAATGTCGCACGGCAAAACCCGATATTCGGCGGTGTTGCGGAAATCGACGGTTCGGCCTTGCTCGGGGTCAAGTGGTTTCCTTGACCCCGATTTTCTTGGTTTGGCCCTACCTCCATCTCTCGGTGTCCGTCCGGGTGGCACACAATCGTCGGCGTAAGAGACAACCGTGCGAGCGGAATACTTCGCCGCGTCCAGAAAGACGCCAATGCTTCAGGAAAGGTTTATGTAAGTGACGGAGAGCAGCGGGCTCACGACGCTACCCTGAGGCGTGCCGCACCTGCTGCTCCTGCCCCCTCATGCGCCGCGTCCCATCGCCATGAAGGCGTACATTGGGTCATCGCGCATCAACGGGAATCCGCTGGCGAATTTCGAAGAAACCTCGCCAAGGATCCCGCTTCAAAAATTCGAGCCGGTGTCGAAGGTTGCCGACGGTGAAGTGGTCAGCGCGCAAGCCTTCGGAGAGTTCGCTCCACGCGAAGGACGTCGACACGGACGCTCGCGGCAATGCGCGGGCCGAATATGGGGCCACCGCTGTCGCATTGCGGTTGTTGCGCAAGTAGTCGATGAAAATGCGTCCACGGCGAACACGCTTCGCAACGGTGGTGACATAGCGGTCGGGCCGGTCTCTCGCCATCGCCTGCGCGACCGAGGCGGTGAACGATTTCGTCCCAACCGACCAGCGGCTCGACCGGAGCCACGACGTGGAGCCCCTTTGCTGCCCGATGTCCTGACGAAGCTTTTCAGGCTACAAGTCCTGACATGCAGTTCTCTTGCCGCCTCAATGACCGCCTCCCAGGGCGCGTCTTCGCCCGGGTCGAGATCGAATATCAGCCGGTCGGGCTCCCTCCAATTGGTCGGCCCGACAGCCCCAGGGGTGTGGCCTAGTCTTCGTCCGGCCCGCTGGCCGGCTTTTGCTCCGCCGTTGACAGTTCACGTTTCCGTAACGAGATCGTGCCCCGGATCCGGGAAATTCCGTCTCTCGATAAAAGCTCCGGCCCCTTGGAAGCGGAGCTCCCAACCGCCCCGCGGACCGCGACCTGATCGAACACCATGTCGCAAACGCCACGACGGTCTAGAACGGGTCCGCGATGTCAGTTGCTGATACCGAACCTCACCCAATACCTCAACCTAGCAGCGAGTTTCAGATTTTGCGCGCAGTTGCGAGTGGACGCTCTTGAAAAAGCGGCGCGGAGGTCTACGGCCGAACGTTTCCCGAATTAGTGTCTGCCCGCTATTAGACTGTCCGCCTTCAACCGTGGCCGCCAAGCGAACGGGCTTCCAAAATTATGGTTGAAGGCAGCCGCGGCCTGGGCACTCTCGATCACGACAAGATCGTTGTCCTGGCGCTTGAGGCCAAATGCTGAAAAGTTCGCGGCGCCCGCGCGGAGCAACTTGCCGTCGATTTGGTAGCTCTTGGGATGCATCGGCACGGCGGGCTTGTGCTTGTTTCCGATCTCGATGCCGGGCGCCTCGGCAAGGTCATGGAAAATCTTTCAACGATCAGCGCTGGTCTCTTCCACGGCTTTGCGGCGGTCTTAATCCTGCACTAGCCAGTAGACGGAGCCAAGCGCCAAGACCGCACAGGCAAGGCCGATAACCGTGAGCGGCTCAACGGCAGTGACGTCAATGATGATGAATTTCCGTGCCATGGCGAGTAATGCAATGAGGATTACCGTCCGCAGCTGAACGATACTTTCCTTGCGGCGAAGGATGCTCAAAATTGTATGGTTGAACTCCAATGCGATCAGTACCGTCAAGATCATGCCGAAAATATCTTGGAAAACGGTATGGTCAAGGGGGGCGAGACGGTTGAAGAACAGGCTCAGTCCCGCCGCCAAGACCAGATTCGCGATCGCGACGACAATCACACAGCTGACAAGGAAGGTCAGGGCGAGCGCCACTGCCTGCTCGAAGCGTGCGTAAAGACCAAGGCCCGGCCAGGCTTCTGCCGTCTCCCGAAACAGGCCCACATGACGCCTTTCCTGCTCGGTTCTTTCCGGCTCTACGTGAACTACCATGGAGACTCCTCGACCTCGACCGCCATCTTCCCTAACCTAAGGGTGGATTGCTCGAACGTAATTAGGCGCCATTCTTCGGGTTGGTAGCGGCCAAGCCTTCTTGAGCCTGACGCCGCCCACCCCGCCGCGATTTTCGCGCTTCATCGACACCATAGCTTTGCCTTGGTAGAGGGAAATGTCAAAATCGGCGCGAGTTGCGAAAGTCGGGGTATGAAATCTGCGGCGACGGCGCGCGGCTGATAGATTCCCAAGATTGATCGGGGCTCGGCACCGCCAGCGCCTGGTAGCCTGTGCCAGGGATGCTTGGCGAAAAAGCACTTGCCACCGGTGCCGGAGGGGCATCGCGACAGACTCAAGACCCGTCCGCTGACATGTGGAAGAATCCAGTCGGCAATATCGGCGTAAAAATCTGCCAGTCCTTGGTTGGTGATGCCCGGCTCCGCCCAGAGAATCCTTTCGGGATGCGTGAGCTTGACGCCGGCTATGTCGGTGTCGGTCCTAGATATTGATCCCATTGACATTTCAAGGCTGATGTCCTTCGGTGGTTTGTCTTCCCTTAAGAACTTGAATGATGCCTGCCGGATCAGTCCGTCATGGGTCCCGTCACGGAAGTCGATCTCGTAGACGAGGCGCGGCTTCCTCGCAAAGTGAGGGAAAAGCGCGCTTTTATAAGTATCGTCTAGCTATTGCTCAAAACTGGAATTGATAAAGCAAGGTGAAAAAGAGTGCGTTGATTTTAGCGGACAGCGCGCGCGATGTTGATGGGCATCATGCTTACAAAATCGTATCTCAGTAGAGCTAGGGAACCACTGCCGGCGGAGGCCTGAGAGTCGGAGAATCAATGCTCAAAAGATCGATCGTAGCCGGGCTACTGTGGCCGCTGTCCTCGCGGGAATTCCGATGAGCCATATGAGAAGCGGCGGAAAAGTCTGCGTCCTTTCCAGCTAGCCGGCTCCCTTGAGCCCGATAAGCTGCGGCGGTGATGAGTTTCGCACAGGGGACGCACGAGACGCGTCAACGCTGTGATGGAGCCTGTTTTTCCCATGAATCATTCTCTAAGCAACCTAGGAAGGCGTCCCTCATGCGAGGTTGAGCTCAAGCTCGCCGCGCCAGTCGCGGAACTGGAAAAGCTGGAACGCGCGCTCCTGGCGCTGCCTACTGCGCGGTTGGAGGCTCAATCAGATCTCGTCAGCACGTACTACGATACATGCACCCTCGCCCTCCATCGGCGGCGGCTGACGCTTCGGGTCCGAAGGCAGGGGGGAGAATTCGTGCAGACCATCAAGGCTGATGATCCCGCGAAGTTGGATTTGTTGGAGAGGCGGGAATGGGAGGCGCCAATCGAGAGCAGTCAACCCAATCTTGACGCGCTGAAAATCGGCACGCGGCTACCCGACGCCATCCACAAAGAGGATTTGCGCCCGGTCTTCACGACGACGGTTACACGAAAAACGATCAAACTCAATCCAACTCCAATCACCGAGATCGCGGTCGCCATTGACCAGGGTGAGATCCGTAGCGCCGATGGCGGTGCCGCCGAGCCAATCAGCGAAATCGAGCTTGAGCTCAAGCGCGGTGACCCAGCAGCGCTGTATGACCTGGCTTTGCAGCTGTTGAAAATTGCCGAAGTCCGACTCGAGACGCGAAGTAAGGCCGAGCGAGGCTATCGGTTTTTTTTTCGAGCCGCTGCCGACCGGCCCCGGGTGGTTCAAGTGGGGACTATCGCACTCGATCGCAATATGACGGCCGAGGCCGCTCTGCAACGCTTCGGAACCATCTTTTGCGCAACGAGCCTGTCACGCTGGCGGGCGAGCCTGAAGGAATCCACCAAATGCGCGTCGCCGTGCGGCGCCTTCGCTCGGCGCTTACCGCCGTGAAGCCGATGCTGCCGGTCGAGCATCACCGCTGGGCATCCGAAGAACTGAAGTGGCTCACGCACTCGCTGGCTCCAGCGCGCAATTGGGACGTTTTCGTTGGCGACCTGCTGCGCACAGTCAGCGATGCGCTGTCGAACCGCCCTGAGCTGCAGCAGCTTGTCCGCGCCGCGGACCAATGTAACCGAGAGCGGCCCTCGACGACTCGAAACAAACGATCCTATCCGAACGATACACCGGCGCGATGCTTCGGCTTTTGCGATGGTTTACGGTTCGCGGTTGGCGAGATCAGCCGATATCGGAGAATGCAACTCTTCTTCTTGCCCCGATCGTCAGTGTTGCTCCGAGCGTGCTTGAATGTCGTTACCGCAAAGCCCGGCGACGCTGTAAACGCTTCGAACAGCTTGCTCCGGCAAAGCGGCATCGGTTGCGCATCGCGTTAAAGAAGCTGCGATACACGATCGAATTCCTCGGCAGCCTCTTTGACAAGCATAGAGTCCAAGCATTCCTCGACAGGCTGAAATTGTTACAAGACGATCTCGGCCATGCGAACGACGTCCGTATTTCCTACGACCTCCTGGAGCAAATGCAAGGGAAGAGAGACCAGATGAAAGACAGTTTTGCCAGCACGATCGATCGCGCTGGCGGGATCGTGATCGGTTGGCACGAGCGCGATCTTGCTGATCGCGAGCCATTACTGAGAAAACATGTCAAACGTTTCAAGCGATTGGATCCATTTTGGTGATACCGTGACGCGTCGACTGGTTCTGGAGAGAAGTGGGCAGCATGGCAGATCGCAATCCGTTGAATAGGCTGCCGGCTGAAGCCAAAGCACGGCTTCGGAAGAAATCGCAACCGGAATGGATTGCGCCGATGTTGGCGACGTTCACGGACGAACGCTTTTCGCGCCAGGGATGGCTTTTTGAACCAAAGTGGGATGGCGAGCGCTGCCTTGCTTTTCGCCGCGATCGTGAATTGAAGCTCTTTTCGCGCAACCGGATATCGCTGAACGAGAAGTACCCGGAGATCATGATGGCGTTTCATCAGCAGAATACCGGTTTCTTCATCGCTGACGGTGAAATCGTCACGTTCAAAGATGGGATCACTAGCTTTGCGAGACTTCAAGAACGCATGCAAGTCGGGCATCCGTCGGCGGATCTGCTCCGCAGGGTTCCGGTATGGCTCTATCTTTTCGATTTGCTTTATCTGGACCGCTACGACACGCGGCAAGTTCCGCTCCGGTACCGAAAAGAACTCCTTCGAAATACTCTCGATTTCAAGGGCTCGTTGCAGTTCACGGACCATCGCGAAACCGAGGGCGAAGCGTACTATCGACAGGCGTGCTGCCAGGGATGGGAGGGGGTGATCGCAAAGAATGGAGACAGTGTCTACGTCTCCAGGAGAACGCGCGATTGGTTGAAATTCAAGTGCAGTAAAGAGCAGGAATTTGTCATCGGCGGCTATACGGAACCGCGAGGGAACCGGATCGGTTTCGGCGCATTGCTATTGGGCTATTACCGTGGCCGAAAGCTCGTCTATGCCCGCAAGGTCGGGACCGGCTTCGATAGCGACACGTTGCGCCGGCTGGGCAAGAAGCTTGCCGAACTGGAGGCGCCGAGCAACCCCTTCGAGAGCGATGGCCTGCCGCGCGGTGGTGTTCATTGGGTGAAACCAAGGCTCGCTGCCCAAATCGCCTTCACCGAATGGACGCGCGAAGGCAAATTGCGACACCCGCGATTCCTCGGCCTTAGGGAGGACAAGAAACCGGAAGAAGTTGTGCGTGAGAGCTGATGTGTGACCAGACGATAGCCTGGCTGCAAGGGTCATGGATATAGAGACCGTCGGTGCGGCTGGGCGCCAAAGAAGACCGATCATGGATCGCGCGATGGATGCGTGAGTGCCTGGAATGTCACTCGAAGACTATAGCAAGAAGAGAAAGTTCACCGAAACGCCGGAACCCATGGGTCGGGCGCGGCGGAGCAGCCGTGGGCGCATCTTCGTCGTGCAAAAGCACGACGCCAGCCATTTGCATTATGACTTTAGACTGGCGATCAATGGAGTCCTTGCATCCTGGGCGGTGCCCAAAGGTCCGTCCATGAATCCTGCCGAGAAACATCTTGCCATACGCACCGAGGATCATCCGCTTGAATACGCCGAATTCGAGGGCGTCATACCCGAGGGCCAATACGGCGCCGGGACGGTGATGGTCTGGGACACGGGCACGTACGCCCGGCAAAACGACATCCCGCCGGACAAGCAGCTTGCTCAAGGTAAAATCGACGTGGTGCTCCACGGCGCGAAACTGCGCGGCGGGTTCACGTTGGTCCGGACCGCAAGGCGTTCAGCCGATTCCAGCGACAAGGAGCGCTGGCTGCTCATCAAGCACCGCGACGAATACGCCGATCCGTCATGGGACATTGAAGATCCCCGCCTCGATCGCTCTGTGCTCACCGGCCGCAGCCTGAAGGAGATCGAAAGCGGCCGTCCGAAAAAAACGCCTCGCCGCGGGCACGCCTACGCTTGAAGCGAAACCGCCCGCGTCTGGAACTTGCCGAATGTGGCTGCGGGCAGGCGTTTATCGTGTAACCGCCGATGACGAACTCTTGCTCTTTGCAGCACTAAAAAGGCTCAAGTCGTGGCCGCGGCGGAAAGCAAGGCAGCGTTCCCCGTCCCACTTCGATTCAAACACCATCCATTTCGCGAAAAGCGTTCGTCCGTGAGCGTCGCCAACATCGGTGCAATCCATTCCGGTTGCGATTTCGGTTCAAGAGCGTGGGATCCGCGCAAAGATTTCTCTCAACCCACGCATCCGCCTATAACATCTTCAACGTCCAACGCCATCTGACATCAGCAAGAACGCACCGAGCCTTCAGGACCTCAGCCATGCAGGCGTGGCGCGAAGCGACTGTGGAAACTGAAAATACGGCGTCATATCAGGGAGGTGTATGGCTGGGGGACCTGGATTCGAACCAAGATTAACGGAGTCAGAGTCTGCTGTTCTACCGTTGAACTATCCCCCACAGCGCCCGCAACGCGACGCTTGCAAGGCGCACCTTGCGGATTTGACGCGCGCTTATCTAAAAGGGCCGCCGTAGTGAAGGCCGCGCCGGGATCGGTGAAGATGTCCGCCAGACCGATCTCAAATCGCTTCTCTTCGCTTGACAAATCCGCCGTGTCACGCCGCGTGGCGGAGGCCGTCGATGCCGGGTTCCTCAGGAACCTAGAGGATCGCAAGGGGCGGCCTGCGAGGCTCGTTATTGGAGATGCACTGCCCGATAACTGCGAGGTTCTCCCCACACCCGAGCAGTTGTTCGGCGACGACGGGTTGCGCGGTTGCTCGGTTGATCCTGGGGATACGCCACCCCCTCCGGGCCGAGCACGAGGGTAATTTACTCGAAGCCAAACAAGGCGCGCCGTCTGGGATTTCCCGATGGGAAGCGCGGCTATGAGCGCGGCCGAAGCCCTCAAGGCGGTGCGCGCCGTCGGCATCCGCGTCGGGGTCGACGGCGACGAGCTGGTGCTCGAGGCATGCGCTTATCTCGCCCTGATCGTTCGGGGCGGCGAGTCATGACACGGCGCAACCTACGTCCCGACCGCCGGCGCGTGAAAGCGCTGCGCAGCTACACGATCGAAGAAGTCGCCCGCACCCTGGAAGTCCATCGGAATACAGTCCGCCATTGGATCAAGGCTGGGCTGCCTGTCATCGACGACAAGTCTGCAGGTAGCCGATGATGCCAAAAAGATTGCGGGCCTGTGGATTGCCGCGAGGGCCGAACATGCGGATGAGGCTCTTCTGGCTGCGTGCCGGTCGCCTCGCCAAGCTTCCCGAAGTCAACCGTCGCCTTAATGTTGTCGCGCAGGATCGCCTTGCCGGTGTCGACATCGCCGGCGAGCATGGTGTCGATGCCTTCGCGCAGCAGCGCTTCGCCGAAGGCGTGATCGCTTGCGACCCGCTTAATAATCAATCTCGCTCTCTTTTCGCCATCTCGGCTCGGTCCGGGTGGATTGTGACGAATCTCGCATGTCTCGCCCGTGCTTCCGCGATCGCCTGATCGAGACCGGGGAAGTCCTCCCCGTCGGTGGTTGGGTTGAAGTCAAAGCCGCCAGTAACACGAATGACCGTCGGACCTCCCGCGCCGCCGCCCATGTCATCAAGGAGTTACAAGCCCGACTTGGCGGAGTGCATCACTTGGCGGAGTGCATCGAAGGCACCGGTTGTCATTGGTCGCTGATATTTTCGGAAGGAATGATGACCGTCGATGCGCAATTTCTCGCGGGGCGAAAGAGATCTTTTCCGTAGCCCCATGACGTATCCGTAGCCCCATTACGGATCCGTGGAGATCACAGATGGCTCAAATTCTTCTGCCCGGCACTGCAACTCCTGGATTTAACCTCCACGTGACGCCCGACCAAATGCTTTCGTTGAGTGATCTTGCGGACAAGTGGTCATTCTTGCCTTCTATCCCGCCGATTGGAGTCCGGTCTGCGGCGATCAAATGACGCTCTACAACGAGATCCTGTCCGAGTTTCACGATCACGGGGCCGAGCTTCTTGGGATCTCGGTCGATAGCCACTGGTGCCATGCGGCATTCGCAAAGGACCGTCACCTGCATTCTCCGCTGCTTTCCCACTTTGAACCGAAAGGCGCCGTCGCAAAGCAATATGGCGCCTATCGCGAAGGCGAAGGGGTTTGCGAACGGGCTCTGTTCGTCATCGACAAGCAAGGGAAGATTTTCTGGAGCTATCGCTCGCCCATCGCGGTCAATCCAGGCGCCGACGGGATTCTTGAAGCACTTGAAAAAATGAACGGGATTAAGAGCCATGTCTACACTGAAAGCGCCAATTAGAGCGGATGATCATATCAAGGGTCCCCCAGAAGCTCCCGTCACGCTTGTCGAATATGGGGATTACGAATGCGCGCACTGCGGCGCCGCCCA
>Ga0073928_10008156_pt1 | contig 13261 bp, 11 predicted proteins | sample PaiPotPPA55metaG_FD_76969 | JGI IMG/M metagenome (GOLD analysis project Ga0073928, IMG submission 76969) | Iron sulfur acid spring bacterial and archeal communities from Banff, Canada, to study Microbial Dark Matter (Phase II) - Paint Pots PPA... ...
ACTCCATCGACGCCGTAGCGTCGCGCGACCACGTTGCGGAGTTTGTGTTCATCGCCAGCATGCTCGCGGTGAACCTGTCGCGGCTCTCGGAAGAAGTCATTCTCTGGACCTCGCGCCAGTTCGGCTGGGTCGTGCTCGACGATGGGTACGCGACCGGCAGCTCGATCATGCCGCAGAAGAAAAACTCGGATATTGCGGAGCTGACACGTGGCAAGGCGGGGAGGTTGATCGGCAACCTGAGCGGTCTGCTCGCGACACTCAAGTCGCTGCCGCTCGCGTATAACCGCGATCTGGCGGAAGACAAGATCGCCGCGTTCGACAGTATCGATACCCTCGAACTCGTGCTGCCCGCCATGGCCGGCATGATCCGCACCATGCACGTGAACGTGGATGAAATGCGCCGCCAGGCGCCGCTCGGCTTCACGCTCGCAACCGAAGTCGCCGACTGGCTCGCGCTGCGCGGCGTGCCGTTCAGCGAAGCGCACGAGATCACCGGCGCGTTGGTGCAAGCCTGCGAGGAGCAGGGCATTGAACTCGCGGAGGTATCGGTTGCAACGCTGGCAAAGGTCGATGCACGGCTTGAACCCGCCGTGCTCGACCATGTGACGCTGGACGCGGCGGTGGCGGCGCGCAGCGGTTTCGGCGGCACCGCGCCGGTGCGTGTGGCCGAGCAGATCACGCGTCTGCAGACGGCGCTCACCAAGCAACTGGCATGGGCCGCTTCATACGGCGGGCCGACATGCTGAGCGTTTCCAAGGACGCAGCGCCCGGCGACGCCATCGACGCCGGCACAGCCGACTCCACGCAACTGGAATACGTGCGCCGACGCCATTGGGGCCGATACATTGCGTCGGCCGTGATCCTGGCAATCGTGGTTTATATCGGCCTGGCGTTTGCGCATGGGCAGATCGAATGGCGTTATGTCGCGCGCTTCCTGACGGCGAAGTCGATCCTGACGGGCCTCGTCAACACCATCGTCATGACCGTGCTTGCGATGGCGCTAGGCGTGGCACTGGGCGTCATCACTGCGATCATGCGGCTGTCGACCAACCCGGTGCTGCAGACGGTCGCGCAAGCCTACGTATGGCTGTTTCGCGGCACGCCGGTGATCCTGCAACTGCTGCTGTGGTTCAACCTCGCGCTGGTATTTCCGTCGATAGGCATACCCGGCTTCTTCGAGTGGCGCACCGTCGACGTGATGACGCCGTTCCTCGCTGCATTGCTCGGGCTCGGTATCAACCAGGGGGCGTATACATCGGAAGTGGTGCGCGCTGGTTTGCTCTCCGTCGACACCGGCCAGTACGAAGCGGCGAAGTCGATCGGCATGCCGAGGCTGCAGGCGCTGCGCCGTGTGATCCTGCCGCAGGCCATGCGCGTGATCGTGCCGCCTATCGGCAATGAACTGGTGGGCATGGTGAAGCTCACGTCGCTTGCGAGCGTGATCCAGTACGCGGAGATGTTGCATAACGCAGAGAACATCTACTACGCCAACGCCCGGGTGATCGAGCTGCTGATGGTCGCGGGTATCTGGTATCTCGTGGTGGTGACAGTGCTGTCGTTCATGCAGTCGCGCGTGGAGCGGTTTTACGCACGCGGCGCGGGTCGCCCGTCGGGCCGGCAATAGAGCCCCGGCGACTGAAAAGGAAAACCTACCCATGAGTTCTATCGGTTCAAGCGGTTCAAGCGGTTCAATCGTTCGTGCCGTCGACGTGCGCAAGTCCTATGGCGACTTCAAGGCGCTGCAAGGCATTACGCTCGACATTCCGAAAGGCGAAGTGCTGTGCGTGATCGGCCCGTCGGGTTCGGGCAAGAGCACGTTCCTTCGCTGCATCAACCAGCTCGAAGAGATCAACGACGGCGCGTTGTGGGTCAACGGCGAGCGCGTCGGCTACCGGCGGGTAGGCAACAAGCTGTATGCGTTGTCGGAGAAACAGGTCGCGCGCCAGCGGTTGGCGACCGGCATGGTGTTCCAGCGCTTCAACCTGTTTCCGCACAAGACCGTGCTGGAGAACGTGATTGAAGGGCCGGTGCAGGTGCTCAAGCGGCGCCGGTCGGAGGCGATTGAAGAAGCGCGATCGCTGCTCGAACGCGTGGGCCTCGCTCACAAGTGCGATGCGTTCCCGGTCGAATTATCGGGCGGACAGCAGCAGCGTGTCGCTATTGCGCGGGCGCTTGCCATGCATCCACAACTCATGCTCTTCGACGAACCCACCTCCGCGCTTGATCCGGAACTGGTCGGCGAAGTGCTTGCGGTGATGCGTGATCTGGCCAAGAGCGGCATGACCATGATCGTCGTCACGCATGAGCTCGGATTCGCACGTGAAGTGGCCAATCGCATTGTGTTCATGGACCAGGGGCAGGTGGTGGAGAGCGGCACGCCGGATCAAGTTCTGTCGAATCCCCAGCACCGGCGCACGCGCGAGTTTATTTCCGCCGTACTGTCCTGATTTTTTATCCGTGGCTCCAGAGTTTCTGGAACCACGGTCCGACCTTTATCTTCAGCGAGTTTCCATGAATGTTTCCCTTCGTTTGACGCGGCTTGCAGCGCTTGTAACCGGCACGGTCGCGTTGACCTTGTCCTTGTCCGTGTCACTCGCACACGCCGGGACGGCACCGTCGATTGGCAAAAGCACGCTGGTCGCGGCCATCGTGCCGAACTATCCGCCGTTCGAATACAAGGACCCGGCCACCGACAAGCTGATGGGCTTCGACGTCGATCTGGGCGAAGCGATTGCCGCGAAACTCGGCGTCAAGCTGCAGTGGGAAGAAACCGGCTTCGACCAGATGATGAGCGCACTGACGACGAACCGCGTCGATGTGATTCTTTCAGGCATGACCGACCTGCCGTCACGCCGCGAGGCCGTGAACTTTCTCGACTACGTGACGGGCGGTCCGCAGTTCTACACCGTCAAGGCGCGTGCCGGCGAATTCGCCAGCATGGACGCGCTGTGTGGCAAGACGGTGGGCGCGAGCCGCCGTACGTCGTGGCCCGATGACATCGCGAACTGGAGCAACGAGCATTGCGTGAAAGCCGGCAAGAAACCGGTCAACGTGAGCGGCACGAACGGGTCCGCGGATGCACGCGTGCAGTTGCGTCAGGGACGCATTGACGCCGCGGTGCAGGGCGGCGAAACGCTGCCGTACCAGAACTCGGTGGAGGAGAACGCGTACGTGCCTGTCGGCAAGCCGTTCCTCTCGCAGTACAACGGCATTGGCATGGCGAAGGGCAATACGGCGTTGAATGCGGGATTGACGGCCGCGCTCAACCAGCTCATTGCGGATGGCACGTACCAGAAGATCCTCGTGAAATGGGGCCTGCAGGAACACGCGGTTCAAAAGGCGCTGATCGATGCCGGCAACTGACTTGAATCCGGGTGCTCCGCGCTGGCCTGAGGGGCAGCGCTCATGCGTCGCACTGGCTTTCGACCTTGACGGCCCGACGGGCGACGCCATGCTCGATGGCTCGATCTGGAACAACCCCTCGTACTTCACGCTGGGCAGCTATGGCCCGTGGCGTGCACTCGGGCGCCTGCTCGACATGCTCGATGAGCGTAAGGTGCCGGCCACGTTCTTTGTCCCTGCATGGGTGGTCGAGAACTGGCCGGAGCAGTGCGCGGCGATCGTGGCGCGCGGTCATGAAATTGGTTACCACGGCTATAAACACGAGGCGTTCTGGACACTCGACGCCGACGGTCAACGCGCGGTGATGGAGCGCTCGGCGCAAGTGTTCGACAAGTATCTCGGCATTCGTCCGGTCGGTTTTCGCACCCCTTCCGGTGACTGGGGACCGGACACCATCCGCGTGCTGATGGAAGCCGGCGTGCGGTATTCGAGTTCCATGCGTGGCGACGACCGTCCGTATCTGCTGCACGCGCCGGGCATGGCCGAGCCTATGGTCGAGATTCCCGGCCGCTGGGAAATGGACGATTACGCATCGCTCGCGTATCACCGCAATCCGAATTTTCCGGCGAGCCTGGACCGGATTGCAAGCTACGACACGACACTCGATAACTGGCGGCGCGAGTTCGATGGTTCACATCGTGACGGGCTTTGCCTGACGACGCTGTTCCATCCGAAGGTATCGGGCAAGCCGGGCAGGATCGCGCTGCTGGAAAGTCTGATCGATCACATGCATGCACAGGGTGGCGTATGGTTCGCCACGTGCCGCGACGTCGCTCAATGGTGGCGTGACAACTCCGCTTCACCGACTCCGCAGGAAGCTCCCAGATGAACTCTTTACGCTGGCCGCAGAACGCGCGATGCGCGGTTGTTGTCACGGTCGACTTCAACGACGAGCACGGCATTCTCACGCAAGAACCGCGCACTGCAGGGCGCGAGAAATCGCTCTCCGTATGGCGCTATGGGGCGAAGCGCGGGGTGGATCGGGTGCTGGATGCGCTCGAAGAATTCGATGTGCGTTCAAGCTGGTTCGTGCCGGGTCGCGTTGCAGAAACGCACGCGGACCTGGTGCGGCGCATCGATGCGCAGAAGCATGAGATTGGCAACAGCGGTTACGTCTGCGAGGACTTCGACACGCTCACGCTCGACGCGCAAAAAGACGTATTCAGGAAAGGACAGGCCGCGCTTGCTCAAACGCTCGGGCGGCGTGCGCAAGGTTTTCGTTCGTTCACAGGCAACTGGGCGCCGGGCTTCGCGGACTTCCTGCGCGATGAAGGCGTGACGTGGTCGTCATCGTGGCGAGGAGATGATCTGCCGTACTTCCATCTGCCGGATACGGATGCAGCGCTCGCAGCGCCGCGTCTGGTCGAGTTGCCGTTGCACTACGAGCTGGAAGACGAACCTTACTTCGCTTATAACCTCTCGCCGGCCGTTCCGGTTGGGCAGCCGCGCATCCCTTCGTATCGCGAAGTGCTGCGGAACTGGAAGCATGATTTCGCGGCGTTTCACCGCTTCGGACTGTGCTTCGTGCTGAGACTGCATCCGGAGATTATCGGCACGGCGGGGCGCATTGACGTGCTGCGCGAACTGCTCGCCAATATCCGCTCACACGACGGCGTGTGGTTCGCCACCGGGTCGGATATGGCGGCATGGTGGAGTCAGAACGTTCAAGCCAACGAGCCCGGGCATCCGGTCGAAGTGTATGCACGGCATCGTCGGGAGGAAGCGTGAGCGCATCGTCTTTATCCCCGTCTTTATCCTTGTCGCAGCGCCTGGCTGCGTTCGTTGCCGAGACGCCCGCTGACGTGCTTCCCGCAACCGTCGTGCACAAGGCGAAGCGTCATATCCTCGATACCCTCGGCGCCTCGTTGGGCGGTGCGACCGCGGTGGAAGCGCGCAGTGCCCGCGCCGTCATGGGCATGGGCAGCAGCGGCGGTGTAATCGCCTGGGGCACGTCACAGACGTTCAGCGCCCGCGATGCGGCCTTTGTGAACGGCGTGGCGGCCCATGCGATTGAACTCGATGACGCCGGCGGCTGCGATCACTCCGGCGCGGTCGTGCTGCCCGCCGCGTTCGCGGCGCTTGCCTGCACAGAAAGGCCTGTAACGGGCCGCGAGTTCCTGATGGCCGTTGTGCTTGGCTACGACGCCGGCCGCCGTGTGCTGGAAGCGTGCGGCGGTTATTCGCCGCATAACAATCACGGCTGGCATTCGACCATGACCTGCGGCGTGTTCGGTGCGGCTGCGGCCAGCGCGCGCCTGCTGGGTCTCGATGCCGCGCAGACCGCGGCGGCATTTGGCCATGCCGCCAGTTTCAGCGGCGGGTTGTGGGGGTTTATCCACGACGCATCGCAGACCAAGCGCATGCATACGGGTCGCGCGGCTGAGGGCGGCTTGCTCGCTGCGTTGCTCGCGCGACAGGGCGTTAGCGGCCCGACGCAGGTATTCGAGGACGTGTGGGGCGGTTTCTTCAACGCGTTTGCACGAGACACGCAAACGCCCGATGCGCTGCTCGCGGACCTGGGCGTTGTCTGGAAACTCATGCGCTGCTCGATCAAACCGCATGCGGCGTGCCGCAGCACCCACGCAGCCGTGGATGCCACGCTCGAGCTGCTGCAGGGACGAGCCGCGGACCTGAACAAGCTGGTTGGCGTGCACGTCAGCCTCAGTGCCTTCGTGAACCAGATGTGCGGCGGCCGTGACCTGAGCACGCTGGCTTCGTCGCAAATGAGTCTGCCTTACGCGATCGCCACGGTGCTCGCGAACGGCCATGCCGGGATAGGCGCTTATCTCGACGCGCAGCGTCGCGACCCACGCATAGCAGCCGCCATGGAACGTGTCACGCTCGAGATCGATCCGTCCATGTCCGACCTCGACGAGCCCGTCATCACGCTCGCACTGTCCGATGCCGAACCGCGTTCGCGGCAGGTCAACGTGCCGCTTGGCGACCCGCGCAATCCGGTGTCCGATGCGGATCTTGCCGATAAATACCGCACGCTCGCTGCCATGACGATCCCTGAAGCGTCGGTGAATGCGCTTGAAATCGCCGTGCTCGATCTGGAGAATCTCGCCGATGCGCGAACGCTGGCGCACTGGCTGCAAGGCGACGCAGATGCAAGACCTGTAGTGCGTTAATCGATATCCCGACCTCCTGACCCTGACCTTCAACAAGACCTATATAAAGGTACGTCCTCCATGAACAAGCTGAAACCGATCCGTGCCGTTTCCAGCCTGATGGCACTTTGCCTGTCGACGTTTCTCTTCGCGAGCGGCGCGCATGCGCAAGCGTTGCCCGATGCTATTGCCAAGTCGAAAGTGATCAAGGTCGCGGTGAACTCCATCTATCCGCCGATGGAATACAAGGACCCGGAAAGCGGCGACCTGGTCGGCTTTGATATCGACCTGGGCAATGCGATCGCCAAGGAGCTGGGCGTAAAAATGGATTGGCAGGAGTCGGCATTCGAGCAGTTGTTGCCCTCTCTGGCAACGGGCCGTGTCGACATGATCCTGAGCGGCATGAGTGATGTCCGGGGCCGCCGCGACACCGCGGATTTTCTCGACTACCTGAATTCGGGTGCGCAGTTCTATATCCTCGCGTCGCGTGCGAATGAGATCAGGCAAGCGCCGGATCTCTGCGGCAAGTCGGTCGGCACGAGCCGCAGCACGTCCTTCCCGGCCGACACGGCCGCATGGAGTGCACAGAATTGCGAGGCCGCCGGCAAGCCTGCCGTTACGGTCTCCGGTACCGAAGATACGTCCGCTGCGCGTATGCAGTTGAAGCAGGGGCGGATTGCAGCGGGCGTGCAAGGCAGCGAGACGTTGCCCTATGCCATGAAGCTCGAACCGAATACGTACAAGCCGATCGGGGAGCCGTTCGCGACGTCGCCCGAAGGGATTGCGTTCGTGAAGTCCAATTCGAAGCTGCGCGACGCCGTGCACGGGGCGCTGAATAAATTGATCGCAAACGGGACCTATGCAGCGATTGTCGCCAAGTGGAACCTGCAATCGAGCGCGGTCAAGCAAGTGACGCTGAACGCAGCGGCAACCAAGTAGTCAACTGCGTTAGCCAGTGCGGGGGGATCGAAGCATCGGCTGAAGTTCGTGGTACGTTTGGCTCCTGTCCGATCCTGTCAGGAGCCAGGGTGTCCCGAACCACTCGTTTATTGACCTTGCTTGAGAGGCTTCGCGCGAAGCGTGTGCCGGTGACCGCGTCCGAACTCGCTTCGGACCTGGGAGTGTCCGAGCGCACGCTGTATCGCGACATTGCGACGCTGATCGAGCAGGGCGCGCCAATACACGGCGAAGCAGGCATAGGGTACGTGCTCAGGCCGGGGTTGTTCCTGCCGCCGCTGATGTTGAGCGAGGACGAGATCGACGCCGTGGTGCTGGGCCTGCGGTACGTCGACCAGCGCGGCGATGACGTTTTACGCAAGGCCGCCGCTCAGGCGTTAGCCAAGATCGATGCTGTATTGAACGCGTCGGGCAAGGACGCCATGCGTGCCCCGACCGTTCATTCCGGCCCTCCGGTGCCGGACTTTCCTGTGAATGCCGTGCCGCTCACGAGCCTGCGCGCGGCCATTCGTGGCCAGTGCAAACTCCGGATCGCTTATCTGGACGCGCAAGGCGAGCCGTCGGATCGCGTTGTCTGGCCAGTCGTCCTGGGCTTTCTCGACAATGTCCGGATTCTTGGCGCGTGGTGCGAAAAGCGTCAGGACTTCCGCAGTTTTCGCACGGACAGGATCACGTCTGCCGATGAAACCGGCGAGCGATATCCCGGGGCGAGGGCGGTGCTGTTAAGCCGGTACCGGACGCATCTGGCGAAGTCGACGCCCTGGTAGTGGGTAGTCACGTTGCAACTTGCCTAAGCGTGAGCAGGGTGCGGGACATTAATCACCTTCCCCCTGCGCTGATCGCTCGCACTACTTCGTCCGCGCTCTGCGCAACCTGCCCGAAATAGAGTCCGAAGTTCATCATGGCTGCGTCGTGCATGGCCGGGATGCAATCGGCGCATGCGTCCGACACCAGCATGCAACCGAAACCCCGATCCGCGGCGTCCCTCGCCGTGGTCTCAACACAGCAGCTTGTCACCACGCCCGCAAACACCAGGTTCCGCAACCCTGCACGGTCCAGCACGTTTTGAATCTCGCTGCCGTTAAACGCTCCCTGCGTTGTCTTGCGGATCACCGTTTCGCCTTCCAGCGGCGCGACCTCCTCGAGAAATGCGTAGTCGGGATTCCCGGTCCACCACAGGTCATCAATACCCGCCGCCTGTTCGAGCCTGCGGGTCCAGTCGCGAAACCGCGGCGGGCAATCGCGCATGTCGCGGTAAGCGGATCCGGTTGAAATATGCACGACAGGCATTCCGGCCGCACGGAATGCGTCGAGTAGCCGGCGAATGGAGGGGATCGTGGTCTGCTCCAGACGCTCCAGGTAATAACGCATCGAACCGGGTTCCACGGCTTCACAGGCTTTCACCCAGCCGCGGTCAGGCGCGGCATCGCTGTATTGAACGTCGACGACGACCAGCGCCGTCGCTTTGCGATCCGTCAGATCGACGGACGGAATGGTCGATGAAAGATCTTCGAAAGCGGCAGATGATTTCTCTTGGGGGTTCATGCTGGAGGTTTCCTCGGTCGGCGTTGACGTCTTGTCATTGTGGATAAGCACGTCCCCGGCCATCAACGGCAAAGCGACACCCGCTTGCGTTGCGGCGACGCGTCTTGATGCACTCGTTCATCGCTAGTGACAAAACCCGCGACAAGACCCGCGCGCCGGTGTCGCGAAACATCAAGTGCGTGATTTATGACTCAGTAAATTGAATTGGCCGCGCTTGTGCAAACCGGCTCTGAAAGCCTGCCCGCCAGTCACCCCAACATCGATTTGCCTGGAGAAGAAACGATGAACGTCCCTGCACGCCTCGCCTGTCTGACATTGACTGCCTGTTGCAGCATGACCGTCCACGCGCAAGACCCGGAGGTGTGCCGGACTGTTCACTTCGCGGACATCGGCTGGACCGATATTGCGGCAACCACGGCGCTTGCATCGACCGTGTTCGACGGGCTTGGCTACAAGCCGGTGAAGACCGTGGCATCCATTCCTATCGCGTTGACGGGCATCAAGTCGAAGCAGATCGATGTCTTCCTCGGTGACTGGCAGCCTTCGATGGATGCGGTTGCCGATCCGTTCGTCAAGGCGGGTGCCGTGAAGGTCCTGAGCACGCCGAACCTGACCGGCGCGAAATATACGCTGGCTGTGCCGACCTATGAATACGATGCGGGCCTGAAGTCCTTCGCGGACATCGCCAAATTCGGCGACAAGTTGCAGCACAAGATCTACGGCATTGAACCGGGCAACGACGGCAACGCGCTGGTGAAGAAGATGATCGACGGCAACCAGTTCGACCTGAAGGATTTCAAGCTGATTGAATCAAGCGAAGCGGGCATGCTGGTCGAGGTGAACCGTGCGGTCAGGAGCCACGAATGGGTGGTCTTTCTCGGCTGGGACCCGCACCCGATGAACATCCAGCTCAAGATGACCTATCTCTCGGGCGGTGACGATGTGTTTGGGCCCAACTACGGCGAAGCGAAGGTCTACACCATGGTGCCGCCGGACTATCTGACGCGCTGTCCCAACGCGGGGCAAGTGGTGACGAACCTGAAGTTCACGCCGGGCATTGAGAACCAGGTCATGCAGTCGATCACCACGGACAAGAAGGAACCGAACGTCGCGGCGAAGCAATGGCTGAAGCAAAACCCGGGCGTGCTCACGCAATGGCTGGCGGGCGTGAAGACGTTCGACGGCAAGGATGCGTTACCCGCGATGAAGGCCTATCTTGCTGCACAGTAACAGGCAGATGCGAGGCAGCCACGCAGCCGGTGGTTCATCCGGCTGCAGCAGGCGCCGCTACTCGCTGCCGCATCACCGGCGCCTCCCACGATTGAGACCGGTCGCGGCTCGGCGGGCAGCCGAACTTCGTTTTATAGACTCGCGAAAAATGTTCGAGCGAGTCAAAGCCCGTCGCGGCCGCGACTTGCGAGACGCTGAGTTCGGTTTGCTGCAGCAGCTTATGGGCGGTCGCCAGCCGCAAGCTGACGTAATACCGAAGCGGAGCGGTTGCGGTGTACTGCTTGAACTGCCGCTCGAGTTGTCGTTTGGACAAACCGACCGCTGCCGCGAGATCCTCGCATGAGAGGGGGGTGGCGACGGATTCCTGCATCAGCCGGATTGCCTCGCTGACTTGTTCGTTCATGGGTGCGGCGTCGAGGTCGGTGCGTGCAAGCTGGACTTCACTGGTTCCGCGAATGCGCGCATGCAAAAGATGTTGCGATATCTCTGCCGCCAGTTCGCTGCCCGCATGCTGTCCGATCCATTCGAGCATCATGTCAATAATGCCGCTGCCGCCCGCGCACGTGATCAACCGAGGCTCGATGGTATAGAGCTGCGTGGTGGCCTTTACGTTGGGATACGCCTCCTGGAAGCCTTCGAGGTTGTCCCAATGCACGGCCGCCGGACGGCCATCAAGAAGCGACGCCGCCGCGAGCATTTCAGTGCCGGTTTCAATCCCGCCGATCTGCGCGCCGAACACGCTTTCGCGCCGCAGCCATGCCTTGACCTTGCGGTTCTTCGCGTGTTTCTTGGGCTCGAAACTCGCAATAACGAAGATGGTCGAGAACTCGCCTGTCTCGTTCGATACCGGCCGCGTCGGCGCGATCATGCCATTGGTTGCCTGGACCGGTTCGCCATCGATTGAAAGCACGCTCCATTCATAGAGCTTGCGTTGACTGAGCCAGTTGGCAATTGCCATCGGTTCGATCACGAGCGCGAGCCCGAGGTTCGAAAACTGCGGCAACACGAGGATGCCCACGCGTCGTGGCGCGGGATGTGTTGGCGGGGCGGATTTGCTCAGCGTGCTCATGGGAACCCCGAGTCTCTTGCCGGATGATCGAATGCACGGGCAAAGCCTGACAATAGCTTGTGGAGTACGTCGTCAGACCTACAGGTCGAGCACGAGCCGTGCAGGTCGTGCTCTCGATACGCAGACGTAAATTACCGTATTTTGTTTTTTTTCGACATCGGTTTGAATCATGTCGCGATGATCGGCCTCTCCGGCCAGCAGCGTCACCGAGCAGCTGCCGCAGATGCCTTCGCGGCACCCCGAGTCTATGCGCACGCGATCCTGACTGGCAGATCGTTCAGGTTTGACATGCATGTTCCTCCGCCGCGCGATCGCTTTCACGTTGTTGGCGGCGCCAGTCGGCAGGCACCCAGACCGCTGCGCCGGAGGGCGGCAGCGGTTTGTGTCCGATCACGAGATCGCTGCCTTTCTCGCCGATCATCACAGTCGGCGCGTTGGTGTTGCCGCTGACGATGGCCGGCATGATGGATGCGTCGATGACCCGCAGGCGTTCCAGGCCATGCACGCGCAGATCCGGTCCTACGACTGCTTCAGCATCGCTTGCCGGGCCCATCTTGCAGGTGCCCGCCGCGTGATAACCGGTCTCCGTGACCTGCCGCGCCCACGCGTCGAGCGACGCATCGTCGTAAGCGGCCGGCCCGGGTGTGAGTTCATCGCCTGCGAGTTCGCGCATTGCGTTCTGCGCCACGATTTCCCGCACGAGCCGCGCGCCCGCACGCATGTCCGCGCGATCGCGATCGGTTTGCAGGTAGTTGAAAAGAATCCTGGGCGCGAGGCCCGGATCGTTCGACGCGAGCGTCACCGACCCAAGACTCGTTGGCCGCATCAGGTCGATATGAACCTGGAACGCATGGGCAGGCACACTCGACACGCTGCCGGGCTGAACGGCGAGGGGCATGAAAGTGAGTTGCAGGTCGGGATGCTCGACCCCGGCGCGCGAGCGGATGAACGCGCCCGCTTCGAAATGGTTGCTCGCTGCGAAACCCGAGCGATTCATGAACCACTGCGCGCCGACCCACCATTTGCGCGGCGCGACGGTCCACGGAAAGATCGATACCGGCTTCTTGCACAGGTACTGCACCACCGTGTCCGGGTGATCCGACAAGCGCTTTCCGACACCGGGCAGATCGTGGATCGGACGCACGCAAGCGCGGCTGAGTTCATCGGCGGGGCCGATGCCTGAGAGCAGCATTAACTGCGGCGTGTTGATCGCCCCCCCGCATAGCAGGACTTCCGCGTCCGCATACACCTTGACGGTCTCGCCATTGCACGCATACTCGATGCCCGTCGCGCGATTGCCGCTGACCAGCACGCGCAACGCGAGCGCATCCGTTACAACGGTCACGTTGCTCCGCGTCAACGCTTCGGCGAGATAACCCCGCGCGGTGCTCCAGCGTTCGCCTTTCCACGTGGTTCTATCGACGCGCCCGAAGCCTTCCTGGCGATACCCGTTGACGTCGCCGGTATGACCGTAGCCGGCTTCCACGCCTGCGTTGATGAACGCGCGTGTCAGTACGGTATCCGTGTTGCCGGCCGTGACGCGAAGATGGCCGCTGTCGCCATGATAGGCATCCGCGCCGAGCTCATGCTTCTCCGAACGGATGAAGTACGGCAGCACGTCACGATAACTCCAGCCGGTGCAGCCTTGTTGTGCCCAGGCGTCATAGTCGCGGGCGTGGCCGCGTACGTACACCATGCCGTTGATCGATGATGAGCCGCCGAGAACGCGGCCGCGCGGCGTACCAATACGACGCTGGTTGAGAAATGGTTCGGGCTCCGACTGATACTGCCAGTTATAACGGTCTCCGCCGACCACAATGCCCATGGCCGAGGGCATGTCGATCGACCAGTTGCGGTTCACGGGGCCGGCCTCGAGCAGCAGCACGCGCACTTGCGGATCGGTGCTAAGGCGGTTAGCCAACACACAGCCGGCCGAGCCCGCGCCGAC
>Ga0073928_10008157_pt1 | contig 13261 bp, 11 predicted proteins | sample PaiPotPPA55metaG_FD_76969 | JGI IMG/M metagenome (GOLD analysis project Ga0073928, IMG submission 76969) | Iron sulfur acid spring bacterial and archeal communities from Banff, Canada, to study Microbial Dark Matter (Phase II) - Paint Pots PPA... ...
GAGTGAACTGAAACTCCCGCCGCCGATGTTCTGGTCGAGGCTCCGGCCAAGCATCTGGGTTGCTTGACCGAATTGCGTCGCATTGCTGAGGTCATTCACAGGAGATCCAAAATTCGGGTGATTGAGCACATTGAAGACTTCCGCGCGAAGCTGTAATTTGATGGACTCTCGAATCGGGAAGTCCCGATGCGCGGCGAGGTCCCACTGCGTGGCACCAAAACCTCTTAGCGCATTTCGCCCCAAGTTCCCCTGACGGAGTGCGTTCCCGCTCGGGTCCGTCGGCGGCGGACAGAATGGACCAACACTTGGCGAACCGTCTGGACACCCTCCCGGCATCGCTCCCGGCGTATTGTTGAATATTTTTCCGCCCGGATATAGCGCTCCGTACAGATAGAGAGGAATGCTTGCAACAAGATCAGGCCGCACGTTCGCTTGACCCCTGAAAATCGCACTGAAGTTTCCGTTGAAAACATCTACAGGCGGTGCGGAACGTGCCTGAAGGATGGTTTCGATGGACCAGTGATGCAGAATACTGTCCACCAGGGCATTCATCTTCGGTGCCGGAAGGTCGTAGGTAATGCCGGCCGAGAAAGCATGGCGTATGTCAAAATCCGATGGCCCGCGGCTGGAACTGCCGCTGACAAGCAAATTCGAACCATTTCCGTACGAACCCGCGGAAGCAGTGTCCATGGAATGGGAAAAGGTGTACGAAGCGAGTGCTTGCAGCCCCAAAGAGAGTCTCCTCTGAAATTGGACCTGCAGCGCATGGTAATCCGACGTTGCCGAGTTTCCGATGAGCCTTGCGTCAAAAAACGTTGGGTTGGCATTACGAATGTCGGAGGTCTGCAGGAGTCGCCTACCGGCAGAACCGATATAGGACATGGTCACGGTCTGCTGGTTGTCGATCGCCTGTTCGAGCGCAATGTTCCACTCGAGGACGTAGGGCAGCCGCAGGTGAGGGTCAAAGGCTAAGATCGATATCTGGTTTGTGGTGATTGGTGGTGGCGCTGCAATCGCGGCACTCAGCGGGAATACCCCACCGAGATTGAAAGCGGTCGCCCCGAATGGGTACTGCTGTTCGAAGTTGATGTTACCCACTTCGGAGCTGACCAGATCAAAGAAAGTGCCGAAGCCCCCGCGGAGAACAGTCTGCCACTTTTGATCTGCTCGAAACTGATACGCTAGGCCGATCCGCGGTGCGACATTCCCGTACGTGGTGCTGAAGATGGGCGTCCCCGCAGGAGAAAGCGCCAGACGTGACAGGTCCGTCAAGTTGTACCCCGTTACTGCCGGCAAAGTTGGACCGCTCGCCGTGGACGGCGTGAAATCGAGATCCCAGCGTAGGCCGTAGGTCATAGTTACGCGGGGAAAGATTTTCCAGGTGTCTTGGGCAAAAGTGCCGAGATTGCGGAAAAGTAGAGTTGTGGAATGCCCGGCTGTGAGGAAGCTAAAGGCCAGACTTCCTGTTTCCGTCGAAGGCACGTCAACAAAGGTCGCGTCTTGTGAATACAACCGATTGCTGACGACCGGAGACAATCGCCTGAAATCCACGCCAAACTTCAGGCTGTGCGACCCCTTCTGAATCGAAAAACCGTCTACCAAGTTCACTTGCCGCTGAATCTGCTTTCCATTGATGCCGTCGTCGAGAAAGCCATGAGCTAGCGAATTGATGCCCAATTGAAAGAGACCGGTTTTGTTTGAGAAAGCCGCCGGAAACGGCAGAGTGCCAAGTGGTATCGCGCCATCAAATGTATCGGAGTACACATAGCTGTACGCATTCGACCGGCTGTAGTTGAACCGTAGGTCATTCGCCGCCGTCGGCGAGAGAAACCAGCCGAACCCTGCCGTCGCCGTTTGAATCGTTATATTTGTCGGAGAAACCGTGTTCAAAGAGGCCAATGCACCGCGCTGCACGGTTTCAGAAGGGGAATAGTTGTAACGCCCAAATAGATTAAAATTCTTGTTGAACCTGTGGTCGATGCGAAGACTGTATGCATCGAGAGTTGATCGATTGGAGTAGCTTGCATTCAATTGCGCAATCCCGGTTGCCAAGTCGTCTGCCCCGTTGGGCAATGGAAAGGCATTCAAGAACGCCTGCATCGCCGGGATGGCGTTTTGTCGAGCCGTACGATCTGGGACGTCCGTCAGGGCGACCTGCGGCAACGCCAGCCGCAGCCCCTCGTACGAGAAGAAGAAGAACGTGCGGTCCCGGCGGAGCGGACCGCTCACAGTGCCGCCAAAATCGTTCTGTCGCTCTGCAGGCTTCGCCAAACCAAGACTGTCCGCGAACCAGTCGTTGGCATCGAACGCTTCATTGCGAAAGTAGTCGAACACCGTGCCATGAAACTGGTTTGTCCCCGATCGCGTCACGATGGAAATCTGGCCGCCAGGAGTCCTTCCAAATTCAGGCGCATACGTGGAAGTCTGAATCCGGAACTCCTGCAATGCATCCACGGATACCAAGCTGTTTGTCCCACCCTGAGCGTTGAACGATCCAAGCGCTCCCCCCAATCCGTTCCCGGGGGTTCCTAGCATGCTTACACCGACTCCGACATTCCCGCTGACACCGTCCACCGTCCAGTAATTGGATATGGCTCGCTGGCCATTCACGCTAAATTGGCCTCCATCGGCGAACGTGCTCGCGGTTGGAACTACGCCTGGTGTTAGGTAGATCAGGGTCTGGAAGCTCCTGCCGTTCAGCGGCAGATTTTCCGCGAACTGTCGATCCACGACGGTGCTGACGGAGGCGTCCGTGGTGTTGACGAGCGGCGCTCCGCCCTCCACCGTTACGACAATGGATGACGCACCAATCGGAAGTGTGAAGTTGAGAGACAAGGCATCCTGCACATTCAGAATGATGTCGGGTTTGATGATGCCCTTGAAACCGAACTTCGAAACCTGAATCCGATACGGGCCGGGCGGGAGATTCTCTACCGCATAGATGCCGCCACTATTGGTCGACGCTACGTACTTCACGCCTGTCGCATCATTCACAACAATGATTTCGGCGTCGGGAATCGACTTCGCGTCGGGGTCAAGCACAATTCCGCGGATTGAACCGTTCGGCGACTGCGCCACAGCCATATCGCCGGAAAGAACTAAGACGAGAAAAAGGGCCGCCAAGATGACGCGCACGAAAGTCTCCTATGACTGCTGAGGATGTTCAGACGTGCCGTGCTTACGCACTCGACCATTTGCTTGTACCAACGCGCGATCTGCAAATCCCACAACAAGCGAACAGCACCCACCCGGCCTCCGGACATCACATTATCTTCGTGGCCACACGAGTTGCCGGCATTCCTCAGAAAACGTCCGGAATTCCGGACAGGCACTTCCGCGCAGAGATTTAGTTCCCTCGAACTACGGCTTGTTTCTCGCTAGGGATGATTGGCAGCGACCTTGAGGTAGGCATAAAGGAGAGGTCTGCCGGTGGGCCGTTCACTGCCGCCATGCGGTTCGACGGTCACAAATACGGCGTCAATCTGGTCCAATGTCTTCTTATCGTTGAACTTCAAGACCCAGCGTTTCTTTGCAACGTTGTCCTCGTAGAACATCCCGAGTTTGATTGCCTGCGCCCGGTCCGGCCCTCGACTGCCCCAGGCTTCGAATATGCTTGCTTCTTTCAGTCCGGGTTGATCGTTCAAGTCGTAGGCGTAAAAGATCAGGGACTTTCCCTTCGTGTAGAACACGCGACCGAACGCTTTCTGTGTCTCACCGGTCCGCGCCACGTCGTAGACCTCGGTTATATAGAGGTCCCGGGCGCCCACGAGTTCCCGGATGTCACGATCCTTGGCGAGCAGTTCCTGCTGCTCATCCGTCGCCCGCTCTCGATCATTAAGAGCCCGCGATAATTCCCCGACCTTTGACTCAAGACTTGCCGCATGGACCACATCTTCCGATCGTTCCCGCTCCAGACTACGGAGCTTTGTCTGTAATGTTTTCAGCGACGCCTGTCCTTCCGCAGTCTGCTGCGCGAACCGGTCACGCTCTTGCACCAATTGGTTCTTTTCCTCCTCGCTTGTATGCAGTGCAATTTGCTCGTCCGATTGGGATGCCTTCAGTTTCGCGTTTTCGTCGGATTTCTGGGCTATTTCGCGCCGAAGCTCGGAGATTGCCCTATCCCTCTGTGCCAGTTCTGCATTCGTTGCATCACGCTCACGACTCGCAACTTCAAGGGCTTCCCGCGAAACCGCCGAGTCCGGCCGCACAGCCCTCTGCTCACTTTTCGCGAAATCGATGCCACGATGCTTGCCCATTCGATACGTCAGAATCCCAAGTGAGGTGCATAGCAACAGACCTGCAGCCAACGGCAGCCAGAAATGGTACTTGTCAAAGCCTCTGCGAAAACTACGGCTTCGCCGGACCACAAGGGGAGAGAGCCATGGCTCCGCATCTCCTAGGCGGCTCCGGGATTTCTCGTCCTCCTCCGACAGCCGCTTGAAGAATGACGTTTCTGCAGCTTCTTGGGAAAAGGAGGGATCTTCTTCGGAAGGTTCACCCGCGAGTTCCGGAGCCAGAGAGGGAATTTTGTGATCGACCACGGTCTCGAACTGCTTCATTGCTTCGCGACACTCGGGGCAAACCGTCAGGTGCTCCTGCAACTTCCTATGCTCTTCCTCACTCAGGTTGCCCGAGGTCGCGACAGCGCACAGTTCGAGGAATTCTTCGTGCGGTTCTCGGCCCGGGCGCACTTCATCGTTCGGTTTTCCTGTCCGATCTACCATTGTGTTTCTTGAACTCGCGCGCACCTGCTCCGGCATTGGATTTTCCGGAGGTCTGCCCAATCCGCGGGGATAATGCCCGGCCACAAAAGATAATCCGTACCGTCCCGTTAACGTAACACCGGTTCCGTTTCTGTTGCTACCAGCTTTTGTTTCCGTCCGGAATTCCGGACACCTTACGGACTCCCCTGTACCTGCGCAAATCACTTCGCACTGATTTCTATCTGTCGGGAATCTGCCTTCGCAGTTTCTCGAGGCCGCGGTAGTAATAATGTCTGACGTTGGCATACGACTGGCCGACATGCACAGCAATCTCCTCCAGGGAGTATCCCTCGAAAAAATGGAGGCGCAGTGTCTCGCGCTGATCTGTCGACATATCGGCAAGAGCCTTGCGCAGCCTTTCCTTGCCGAGATGCGCCTCAAGGGATTCATCGTACATGGGCATACGAGGAGCAGGAATGTACTCGGTAGTATCTTCCTCGGAATCTTTTGAGGAATAAAAATGGCGCGTCATCAAATAGCGCCGACGGGAAATTGCCCGCTGGTAGGTAACGTGAACGATGAAGGAACGGATAGTTCCCTTCGAACCATCGAAGGCGGAAGCCTTCCGCCGTATCAAGAGAAACACATCCTGAAGGAGATCGTCTGCTTCCTCGTTGTTCCGGAGAATCCTCCGCGCCACAGTCCAAACCAGCCGAGCGTAACGACTGAAGAGAAGGCCGAGCGCCTCGGTATCGTTCGTACAGATCCGACCAATGAGGGTTTCGTCAGACGGTTGTTCAGCCGGCGACGCCACATCCCCATAGCAAGCGTCAGTGCCTGCTCGGTCTTTGCCAAGCGGAAGGACGGGGAACCGAGCAGCGGGGAAGGAGCTGGACATCCCTACCTTCCAACCAAGCGCGAACCAAAAGATCTGCAAAGCAGAACTCGATGGGATAGTATACTTTGTGGAATCATATACTGACCTAGTTCACAATTCGTGTTGCCAATGGCCCGTTCTGGCAGCACCGGTGATCGTGGAGCCTTTGAAAAACGAGCGTTCGCACGCGTCCTGATCACGGTTCGTGAAGAACGCGGTCTCACGCAAGAAGCCCTAGCCTTTGACAGCGGCTACCATCCGAAATATATCAGCATGCTCGAGAGAGGCGTAAATAGCCCCTCTTTAACCGCTATCTTGGAGATTGCGAGAGCACTAGACGTCACGGGAGCCGACCTAGTCAGGCAGGTCGAAAATCTGCTACCGGGGAACCGCAAAAGGCGCCGCGATTCTCGCCTAAGCTAGACCGCTGAGGCGCGCCAAAACTCCTGCACACAAAGCGCCATCGCACACTCGTTAGGGATAGTATACTTCCTGGAACTATGCTTTACAAGCTCTCACTATTGGGCCGGTTATGGCGAAGAAGGATGCCAAGACGGCCAAGGAGCCCCACCCTCAAAACCCGGTGGTGCGGGCGGCGTTCGCAACTATCATTCGCCAGCTTCGTCGGAAGCTTAAACTCAGCCAAAAGCAGGTAGCTGATATGAGTGGTTACAGCGAAAAATATATAGGTTTCTTGGAACTAAGAAAGAACACGCCTTCTTTGACGGCAGCCATTATGATTTGCACCGCGCTTGAGGAGGACCCGGGAAAGATTGTGAACGACGTCCGCTCGTTGATGCCACGCTTCAAGCGCCTAGAAGGTAAAGATCACGAAGCGGCGGATATCTAGCGCTTCCGACTCTACTCGTCGTACCGTTCCACCATTGGCTAAGCTGACCACCTACCGTTAGAGGCGTGTCCTTAATTCCGGACGCTTTCCACAAGTTTGCCATTTCGGCAGAGACACTTGGTACGGTAGGGGCTGCATTGGCGTTAGCTTTTACATGGTTTGCCCAAATTGCCACTCAAGCGACGTACAGAAGGCATCGTTGATCCATGCCGCGGGTGTGTATGAATCGCGCGGCCGAATCTTGGGATTCTTCGCGGGAAGTGGCAACGGGTTGCTTTTCGGAAGGTACCGAGGGACTAGCCAGAGCCAGTTGTCCAGGGCCGTGAGCCCACCAAGGAAATTGCCGTATGCCGCGCCAGCGATTCTCTGGCTTCCGGGCTTCTTCATCGTGATGTCATTCGCGGTGCGCAGTAGGCTTTCTTGGATGATGGGTGCCCTTTCGATTGGCTATCTCCAGCTGCTCCCCACCTACCTTCTTGCAGCGCTGTTCTACAACTTCTTCCTTCGTCCGAGAAAATACAAGGACTGGAATGAAGAGTTCATCTGTCAACGATGCGACTTTCGCTCAAGAATTCGACAAGGAGAAATCGGAGTGGCTCTCGAGCCAGTAAATCGCGAATCCCGGCAATCCCGTTGAGCTTTCGTGTGGCTGCCGCTTGCCGGCTTCTTAGTTAGCCTGGTAGTAGACCAAGCGGCCATGGTCCCATTGCTATGGGAGTGAAACTGTTTTTCAAATAAAAGTAAGCCGCGAAGATAGACAAAATCTGAAGGTGCAAACCCCCTCCGGGCCGCCAAAACATAGGCACGGAGGCGCTTGGTTTGTTGTGTATCTCTTGACTCCCGTCGAGAGCCATGCGTAGCATCCTAGCGGAACCGTTACGGTATCAGTGGCAACCCATGATTCCGAAGCATAGCCTCGCCGCAGCCGACAAAGATCCGACCGCGGAGATCTACACTCCGCTGTGGTTCCGCGTCAGCTCTGTTCTCCTCGTCGTCGTGGCCATTGTACTGCTTGTCGTTGTCCTCGGAGACCGCGTCTACACGTCGAATCTTTCCGTTGCCGCCCTCGCCGCCGTTTTACTCGCCCTCGCGTGTGCTGCCTTCCTCCATGTTCGCGCCTGGTATGTCGGACGCAAGGGCATCTATGCTACAGAGCGTGAATTTACATCCGTCTACCAGCACGCCCTCGACGGAATCCTGATTCTCGACGACTTAGGGGTGTGCCTGGATGCGAATCCCGCGGCCTTCGCCCTTTTGGGAGCCCCACCCGCCGTGCTCGTCGGCCATTCCTTTGAGCAATTCTATGCGCACCGAATCGAGTTCGAGCGCGAGTGGCGCGCCTTCCTCGAACGCGGCTACCAGCGCCGGCAGGCCCAACTATTTCGCCCCAACGGCTCGAAAGTCTTTGTGCACTTGAGAGCGACGGCCAACTACGTGCCCGGACGCCACGTCGTCATTCTCTGCGACACTACGGAACGCGTCGAGGCCCAGGATTCCTTACGGGAAAGCAAGGAACGCCTGCAGCAGATGGCGGACAACATCCAGGAGATTTTCTGGCTGCTGGACGCATCGACGAAGGAAGTTCTGCAAGTCAACCTCGCGTACGAAACTATCACTGGTCGTTCTCTTGAGAGTCTGATGAGAAATCCAACGTCCTACCCCGAGCTGATCCACGCCGAGGACCGCGTCCACGTGCTCGCGAAGCTCGAAGAGGCCGTCCGATCGGGACATCTCGACGAGGAGTTCCGTATCATCCGCCCCGACGGAGAGGTTCGCTGGGTGTGGGCCCACGGATTTCCGGTACGCGAGCGCGGAGACGGCACCTTCCGCCGGCTCGCTGGCACGGTGCTGGACATTACCGCCCGGAAACTGGCCGATGCTCAGGTGGCCAGCCATCTGACCGCGGCCGAAGCGGCTCGCGAACAAGCGGAGGCGTCGCGGGCGGAGGCCGAGGCTCTGCGCAAGGCCACGCTAGCTCTCACGCAGAACCTGCGCATGGACACTGTGCTCGACACCTTGCTTCGCTGTGTTCTCGATTTGATTCCCTACGACTCGGCCAGCGTCATTCTGACCGAGACCGATGGACGCTTGTTTGTGGCCCGGGAATCACCACCGGCTGCTGCGAACAGGCCGGTGCTGACACTGGAGATGAGCCAGAACACCTTCTTGCAGCGTGTACTGCTGATGAAGAAGAGTGTGCAACTCGCGGACACGCGCCAGGAAACCGAGTGGCGAGAGACGAAGGCCCTCGCCAGCCTTCGCTCCTGGATTGCCGTGCCGCTCGTCGTGGGCGACTCTGTTCTGGGTTTGCTCTCGATTGGCACGACCCGTCCGGGCGCCTTCTCGACCGAGCACTTCCGCATGGCGAAGTCCCTGGCTATTCCTGCGGCTGTCGCTATCCAGAATGCGCGGCTCTATGAGTGGGCCGAGATTTATGCAGCCGAGCGGCAAAGCCTTTTGAAGAAAGCCGATGGCGTACGCACTGCGTCCGCCGAAGGACGCGATCGCTCACTCCCGCACTAATTTGGACACATGCTAGCTATCACTCGAGTGGATATCGTTGAGAACATGACCTTCTTGTCTGCGCAGAAAATAGCACGCACGGCCGAGCGTCAAACCTCTTAACCTAAAGAGCCCCCGTTCTTAATCGCCGTCCGCATATAAACATGCTCCAACTACCACTGCTGCTCCCGCCAAGAGCCATCCCAGGCCTTCCCTATCCAATTCTTGAATGATCGGAACCGGGGCTGTCTGCAGAATCATCTGTACCTGTTCGAATATTTCTCTCGCTGTTGGTCGCTTGTCCACGTCCGAGTCGGTCATGGAGAGAATAAGAGAGCGGAACTCCGGAGGGCCGGGAATCCCAATCCAGGGAACTCGGCTGCCCGTCAAGAGTTCCCGCATCGTGACGCCGAGAGAAAAGACGTCGGACGCGGCTCTGAAATTCCCGGTGGCCAGTGCAACCGGGTCAATATAACCTTTGGTTCCAAACACGGAAGTCGTCATCAGCCCGCAAGGATTATCCGGCATTTGGCCCAACCCGAAATCTGCAATCTTTACAAGGTCGGATCCGTCTTCACGTTTGAACCTCAGCAAATTGGAGGGCTTGACGTCTCGAATGAGATCCCCCCTTTCGTGAATGACGGTTAACCCATACGCGATGTCAAAGAGCCACCGAGCGATCCTTCTCCAGTTCGACGCTTAGCCACATATTTTTGGAGTGAACCGAGACTAGAGTATTCAAGCACAAGGTACGGAGCGGGCCAATCCAAGTTGGAATCCAATATGTCTACGACGAATGGATTGTTCAGATGGATGGTGAGCAAATCCCTCTCCCTCGTGAATCTGCACATCAATTCGGGATTGGGGTTGCTCAATTCCTTAATCGCTACCGCCTTTCGTGTCCAGTTGTCGACGGCTCGGTATACCTTGGCGAATCCGCCCGATGCAATGAATTGAATTTCTGAATATCTGTAGTTATTCATGGCGATCCTTGCGCCGTACTGTATCACGGCCTTACCTGACGGTGGAGACAAAGCTCTCGGTTCGCGCAACATACCGACAATAGATTCCGTCATTCGTGATAGATTCGGCCCCCGAGGACTTGCAAAGAGTCGCAACCCCAGACCTCGAAAGCGGCGTCTCACCAAAGGTCCATCTGAACCATGTCCCAGCTCGACGCAAAGACCGAGCGGAAAGTAGCTACAGCCCTCTGGAACCCGGTGGGAAGTTTTGCACTGCTACTTTCCATCGCTCTCGTGGCAGGAATGGCCAGCGATGCACTCCGTGGACATTGACCTGGTGGCATCAAATCCCGGTTCCCTTGAAGATGTCTTGAGCGCATCCCTGGCTCGTCAGAGGGTGAATGCAGCGCTCCTCGGATTCTTCGCCGCTTCCGCCCTGTTGTTGGGAGCCATCGGGCTGTCCGGAGTCATGGCTTATTCCGTTGCTGAGCGCGCGCAGGAGTTTGGCATCCGCGCCGCGCTCGGTGCCACGCCCGGGATCGTGCGCTGGCTGGTTCTTCGCCAAAGCGCAAAGCTAGCAATCTCGGGGTTTATTGCCGGTGTGCTTGCGTTCCTGGGCCTAGGTCGCCTGCTCTCAGGATTCCTTTTCGGTGTGAAACCCGGTGATCCTGGCGTTTACGCCGCCGTTGTCCTCGTATTGACCTTCGTGGTACTACTCGCCAGCTATCTGCCCGCCCACCGAGCCATGAAGATCGATCCCACCACCATCCTGCGCCAGTAGCGGGAGCGCCAGCGGCCGATCGCCGCAGTATCTCCGCGCCAACTGCTGACCTGGCCTGCCCTCAACTCCGATTCTCACTGAGTCCGTTGCATGGCCTTTTTCCTGCGCTCATTTTCCTGGGCACTGCTTCGGCCTAATTCCTGCGTCCGGCAGCTTCGCGGCTTCTGCTTTCCCAGTTCCTCCCGAGACACCACGGGTCCCTCCCACAAAGCAGCCGCTCGCTTTGGAAGCAGAAGCCACTCGCTTCTGTGTGCCCCAAGAAAATGGGGCAAGAAAAAGGAGATTCAAAAAATGTCTTACCTATATGTTAAGTGGAATAGGTCGGGCTGCAGTTCGCCCGCTGACGTTCGCGTCATTAGAGCATAGCTGTGTTTCGATGGCCACTCCTGGAACGGAGGCCTGCCACGCCGTAGGCGGCGCGCTCAGGCCGAAGTGGAGGGAGTGGCCATCGCGGGCTATTAAGCGGGTCCCATCCGAGCGGGCGGCCTTTGGCATGCTGCCGGCTGCGCTCTTTGCATTACTTCCGAGTGGCTCGTTGTACGCTCAGAATCCGCGGCGGTGCCCATTAACGTTGTGGAGCCAACCCAGCAAAACACCATCACCGTGCGATTGCCTGTCCTGAACAAGGTTCAGACTACTGGAGAGTAAGTGTCATCGCCTTAAAATCGAAGATCGTTTGGTGTGCCTGCTGCAGGAGATCGATGCCTAGATTCCCATAGAAGAATTTGCTGGTCTCGCCAGTAGGCGTCAAGAGAACATTCGCCGGCTTGAGAACCACTGGAAACCCTCCGATGACGAAGCGCACAGATTCGAGGACAGCGGCATTCATATTCTTGACGCTGCCCACGCCCTCCATTTTGTAAGAATTGGTCTTTTCAGCATTTCGGATAAGCTCGGGATACGCAGCCGCAAAGGGCGGGAAAAGATCAGTGTTGGTTGCCCCGGTATCCAGCACGAAGCTGAGGTTCTGACTGTCGAATTCAAGTTGCGCGACCGGAGTGTTTCCGTCGAAACAGAGATTCGATCGAATTGCTCGCGCATTCACCGGCTTTAAGCCGATCTCGAACTTCTTGTTCGCCCACACAAACCTCTCGAACGCCAGCAGCACCGGTATGCCAATGAGCCCGCGTGACCCCACCGGCTGGTCTTTGAACGGGGGCTGGTCATCAGGAAACACGAGGAACGCCACGTTCCGCAGAAGAATTGGGCCAAAGGAAATCTGATCAGCCACAGCGATTCGAAAATCGACCTGTTCACCGGTGGTCACCCTTGCTTTCGCGGCAACGGCTCGAACATCTAAACCAAATCGTTTTGCTTCAGACTCGCTCAGGATCGAAAAATTTGCGCCCGTATCAAACCAATAGGTTGCCTGCACACCGTTGATCGAGAAAGGCACGCCACCCTCTTGAAGCTCGAGAGTAGTAGATTGCCTTCGCACAGTCTGTTGATCGGGGTATTCGCTGAATGCTGCGAGCAGGGGGCGTACACTGAGTGCATCGGAATCATCGGGTTTGATTGCCAACACGGCATCCACCCGCGCCGCGGCTTCCCGATACCTTCCGTGGATCAGACAAAGAGAAGCTAGCCGCCTGTGTGCCTCAACCGCTTCATCAGACTTGGGATGCGACTTAATGATGCCTCCGAGTTTCTTTTCACACCGGCGAGTGTCATTAAACGCACACGCGACGAGACCCTCATAGAACCCAGGGACGACGCTGCCTGCAACAGAATCGCGAAGCTCGAACCAGCGACGGCCGTCAAAGAGGGATTTGGGGTTGGGCTTATCGGTCTGTGCTCCTATGCCGAGAGGAGTGAGTAACAGGCAGTAGAATGCCAACAACAGCACCCGCCTAATTCTTAGGCTCCACGAGGCCATCGTTTGACTCCAATGAGGCAGGATTCTAACGTGCAATGCGCATTCCGCTCAACCGAACCCGCTGGGCCGGCCCTGCTCTCTCGGAGCGTCCTGCGACAGGTGACCACTAGGATGGGTCCCGCCTCACGCGAAGCGTCCGCCGCACGGGCGGCTTCGTTCTGACCGGCCATACGGAAGTAGTCGCCAAAAACGGTGCCCTAAGTTCATCGGCAACTTCCATCGGGATGCGGTCACGCGCTAGCCGCAATCGCCGAGCGCATTTCCCACAGCCATCCGGCGCTCACTGTCGCAGGTGCCACTCGAATCGAGCACCATTGTGGAACCTTTGGCGATCGTGACGCCACTGATTTTTTCTGTTCAGCTTTACCTGCTCACATAGCTCGGCCGATACCCCACCGACCTTCCCAGTTCAGTAGGCCATCCCTTTTTCTGCCACTCATTTTCCTGGTCACTGCTTCAGGCTAATTCCTGCGTCCGGCAGCTTCGCGGCTTCTGCTTTCCCGGTTCCGCCCTAAGAACACTGGGTTCCCTCCCATAAAGCAGCCGCTCGCTTTGGAAGCAGAAGCCCTCGCTTCTGGGTGCCCCAAGAAAATGGGGCAAGAAAAAGGAGAAAATTCAGCTATGTCTTACCTCAACTCTATAACTCTCGTCGGGTTCGTTGGTTCTGACCCGGAGCAACGTCAAGCGAAAGGCAACGGTTCGAAATTCAC
>Ga0073928_10008158_pt1 | contig 13260 bp, 12 predicted proteins | sample PaiPotPPA55metaG_FD_76969 | JGI IMG/M metagenome (GOLD analysis project Ga0073928, IMG submission 76969) | Iron sulfur acid spring bacterial and archeal communities from Banff, Canada, to study Microbial Dark Matter (Phase II) - Paint Pots PPA... ...
CGAGTCGGACCCTATTGTTGAAGTGTTGCTAATGCTGCCGCCACTAGTGGAGAAGCTCAGTGACCCCAAATTGCTACCCGAGGCTACCGAACCGCCATTGTGGCTGTAGCTCACAATCGCCGAGTCGGTTAATGTCACATTGTTTCCTTCGACAGTCAGCGTGCCACCTTGATTGGTGAAGGTGAAACTGTCGGCAAGAGCGGCGATGGGCAGTGCCAAAGCCAGTAACGCTAGCAAAATTACTCGTCTCATAAAATCCCCCTGTATTTGGAAATCACTTGCTGGATGGCCTCATTCCCTCAAAGCCTTACCAACGCAGTCTTACGCCACAACTCGCAGTGACTTGTGCACTCTTGGAACCAAAGTCAGTCCGGCCTGCGATTATTAAGAACAAAGGAGTTAAACGACCTCCGCCCAAGGAACTAAAGGGGAGGCTGCGCAAACACATGCACAGTATCAACACGCTGTTGCGGCAAAACTTCGGATATTCCATACGAAAATCAATGCCGAGGCCAGTAAAATCGCGGGTTTGGCGGGAAACGCGCATATGGCATCTTCGTGCTATGGCGTGGCACGATCGTGTAGTTTACAGCCCATCTCACCGAACGTATCTTGTCCATGAGCAGTTCTGGGGGAGGGCTGTTCGGGCGTCCTGTGACTCGTTAGAGTCTGGGGCGCTTCTTAATTTTTGGGCACATTTTTTCTGCTGTTTGTCACGTATGATGTTTCCCTCGGATGCAACTCTCCTGAATGTCAATCCGATTCTTGACTACCAGACTGTTTTGGCTTGGGGATTCTGGTTCCTTCGAAAAAACGGGAATAGAACGTTGTGCCGGGTGCCTCGTTACCTGAGTTCAAGGCAAAACACACAATTCAACCTGGTTCGCGTATGATAAGTAACCAGCGGTGCAGTCATCCGCGATTAGCAATGTTCACGCCGCATGCAAATTTTGGCGATGAAGTGAATCGCAATATTCTGCAATCAGAAATTGAGGGCGGAGTATTTCTTAAAGACCTGCCTCCTGAGACCGTGCTTCAGATCGACACCCGCCACCATAGCTACACTCTGGTTTTCCTCGGAGAAAGCAACGCCCTGATCTCCGGGCATCCTCATTACTGTCCGGACCCAGTTCCGGTGGCGATTGCTGGATCAACCTGGGGAGGTTCGATGCTCAAGCTCCGGTTCGTGGGCCGTGGCATGCATCTCGAATTTCACCATCCCGAATATCAGACTCCCATCCTCACTTCCGCCATCCAGGAAATCCGCGAGTGCTCAGCAAAGCAGTCGCTGCCAGTCTAGTGGGCGGTTACTCACCTTTTCACTTTGATTTCTGTTCGGCAATCCATTTATCAGTTCGTGCGTCGAGGAGATCGAGCGGCAGAGTTCCACCGTCGAGCATTTCGTCGTGGAATTTCCGAATGTCAAATTTGGGACCCAGCTCTTTCTTGGCCCGTTCTCGCAGTTCCCGGAACTTAAGCTGTCCAAGCTTGTAACTCAGAGCTTGCGCAGGCCACGCGATATAGCGATCAGTCTCGGACTGGATGCTCGGCTCGTCAATCGCGCCCGATTTTCGAAAGAATTCAACGACCTGGTCACGTGACCATCCTTTCGAGTGAATCCCCGTATCAACCACTAAACGGACCGCGCGGAACAATTCAGAAGAGAGGCGGCCGTAGTCCGAAACCGGGTCTTGATAGAAGCCGACCTCTTTGCCCAGTTGTTCTGCGTACAAAGCCCATCCTTCCACATAGGCATTGAAGCCGAGGCTATGAAGGCGGAACTTGGGTAGCCCCGTCAGTTGCTGCTGCACCGATAGCTGCATGTGGTGGCCAGGTATGCCTTCGTGATAGGCGATCGCCTCATCGTCAATCAGCGAACGATCCTTGAAGTTTGAAGTTGCCACGACTACGCGGCCCGGCCGCTTGCCGTCCGGTGTTCCGGTAACGTAGTGGGTCGCGGCCGCCGACTGAAATGCAGGAATGGCTTCGACCGTTACCGGCGACTTCGGAAGCAAAGTGAAAAGCTCGGGAAGTTTGGGCTCCATCTGTGCGATGTAGCTACGAAATACGTCAAGTATCTGCTCCGCTGAGGTTGGAATGTATTTCGGATTCGTCTTAAGCGATGCCCGGAAGGACGCGAGGTCGGCGAAGCCCTCCTTCTTGGCTATGGCAGTCATCTCAGCCTGAATGCGGTCCATTTCGCGCAGGCCCAGCTGATGTATCTCATCCGGCGTCATGTGAGTCGTGGTGCGGCCGTAGATATCATTTTCGTAGCGTTTCTCGCCATCCGGTAAAGATGTCACCGCGAGCGTCGTACGGCCCTGCGGGGCGTACTCCGTACGCAGGAATGCCGCGAAGGTTTTGTACGCGGGGAATACGTCCGCGTTGATCGCGTCGGTGATCTGCTGTGTCAGCCGCTTCTGGTCCTCCGCGGAGATGTCCGCCGGATACTTCTTTGTCGGGAGAAGAAAAGGGTCAGCCTCGATGATGCCATCGCACTGGACAGGAAGCTTCTCGATCAGAAATTTGACCGGCATGAGCTTATCCTTCATGCCCGCGCGCAGGACTTCGGTAGTTTGACTGAGGGCCCGCGGAATCTGGTGAAGGCGCGCGATGTAGTCCTCGTAATGTTTGACCGAGTCGAAGGGAACGGACAGCGGCATATCGGCGAGGTTGGTATGAATGCCATTCTGCTGGTTGATTGGCATCTCGTACTCTTTGAGGTCAAAGTCAGCGATGCGCTGCTGAAGGACACGAATCAACAGGTCGTGAGACAACTGGTCCTGGTCGGAGAAACCGGTCGTCGGAATGGCTTGCAAGCGAGCGAGGAAATTCCTGTCGGTATTGTCTCGCTTGGCGATGGCTTCGAGCGAGTATTCGGCGAGTTTGTCGTTGTAGCGATAGTCGCCGAAAGCAGTGGCGCGCTCAGGAAAGTTCCGCAGATCGGTCTCGTACTGCTCATCAAAAAGCGCGTTTTGGACGGCGAGGCGGTCGGCGACAGGTTTGAGACTTTGGGCAAAGACAACCCCAGCAATAGCAAGCAGGACGAACAGGCTCCGGTAAATGCGCATAGTGCGTGAAGATTACCAGAATCAGAGGCGCCGTGAATCCCAAAAATCTATGGTAGAGACGCAGCTTGCTGCCTCTTCGCGGCGTCCGTTACCAGTATTGTCGGGAGCGACGCAGCAAGCTGCGTCTCTACCCATCCGCGTATTCGACTCCGATCTGTTGACTAATCTGGGGGCTGGCCAAACCGCGCGCGATTTTGATCTCAGTTTGAGCGGCTCTCCGACCTCCCTCACGCTGCCACCGGCACAGCTAGCGGTCGCTCAGACCAGCGTCTCGCTAGACGCGCCCCTAACTTAATCATCGGCTTTTCGATCGCGTAGTAGAGAACAAGAGGAAGCACGACTAACAATCCGATTAAAACGATCATTCGAATCCATAGTGAGTGCGATGCCAAGAGGCCGAGCGCGATCCAAATGCAGAACTGATGCGAGATGTAAATTCCATAAGAATAAGTCGCAACGCGGTTGGCGGCGACACGAAGCCAAGGCGTCGTGATTTCTCCGAAACATGGCATGAGGAGTCCGAGAATCAGGCAAAGGGCCCATCCTAAGCCCAGTGCTGGATGAGTCGTGAATACCAGGATCAACAAAAGAACGAATATCGGCCAGAGAAAAGATTTCAGCCGCACCCTGTGTGGCAGCTTATAGGCGATCACCCCCGGAAGAAAGTTGGGAACGTACGCAAGAAGAGAGAGGCGGCTCAGGGCATGAATGTGGGTTTGTGCCACCGCAGCGACCACGGACACTGCCCAAAGAAGCAAAAGCGGCCAGAGCATTCGCTTCCGGTGTATCCAAATAAATAGAAGAGGCAGAAAAGCATACATCTGCACTTCGAACGGCAACGACCACAACACGTTCACGATTGACTTTACGAATACTAGATTCTGAACCAGCAGCAATTGCGAGAGGATTTGATATTTGGGGGGAAGCGTCCCGAATGAGAGACCAGCAGTGCCATTGATATCGGATTCTAGATGTAGCAATACCGCAACCGTCACCGCAAGGATGCTTAAAGGATAAATCCGAAAGATTCTGCGTACATAAAAGTCAATGAACAGCGGCGGACCAGATAGACGAGCCCGCTCCAGGGAATACATCAGTACCAGCGAAGTGTGCACAAAGAAAAGAAGCACGCCGAAATAGCCTAGGGAGGTAGTCGGAATCCAACTTAAATGTTCGACATGGACTCGTCTGCACAAATGCTGTGTCAGAACCAGCGTCACGGCAATTGCTCTTAGAAGATCGAGGTTAGCGGAAAAGCCTTTTTTCATGCAGGTATGCTTCTACAATCTGAAGACAGGCAGCATATCCTAGTTCCGGGCGGATACCGCTAAGTAATTCGAGGACTTTGGTCGAGCAAAAAGGTTCACGCTGTGATAGCGCAACTAGCCGCCAGGCCCCAACGATTTTCGACGAGTGGGAATTCGTGCTGCCGCAGTCGCGTGCTTTTGGCTTAAAGAATCAGAGGCCTTCTCTGCAGACGGTCGGAACCATTTCAATATGGCCATCAAATCTTTGACGGGATTTTGGGTCTTTCGAGAACATAACCAATGAGGATGTTCCATTCGCCGCGATCTTCGGCGGAGGAGGGTCAGTTCCGCTGAGATCGAGGGTCTTATTTGAAGGGATCAGAAACTTCTACGCTGCTGCAGTCTCCGCTTGAGCCGCTTTCACCGGTCGCTTAGGAGCGGCCGCACGCGACTCCAGCTTTTCTCCGGAAAGCGCCAGTCGTGTTCGCATCACTGCGTCCACGCCCTCCCGAAACTTTGCCCGGGTAAGGTTTCTCATTGCCGCAACCAGTGACGAATCTTTGACTCCGCCGAAGAGATTTTCGGCGCGTTCGGTTAATGTCAGCCAATCGTGCCAGTCCCCGACCACATCTTGCATCTTCTCGAGTTGCCGAATCGCTTCGGCGGCCTCAGGACTCCTCGGGGCAATCTCGATCACATATCGCGCCCGCTTTCCCGTGATTCGATACTGATGAAGAAGCTTCTGAGTTATGGGAGAACGATCACGCCCCAAGGCCGAAAACTGGTCTATTGCTACGCCGAACGGTTCCACGCCATCTGGTATCTCCATTTCCTTCCGCGCACGATTGAGACGCTTACGAAAATCGCGCACGGCATCTTTATCGAGCGCTTCCGCAAGCTTCTTCTCGCGCTTTGCGCGCTCCGTAGCCAGCGCACGAAGCAATCGCGATTTTTCGCGAGCCCCGCGGGCAATCTTCAGATTTCGCAACAAAGCGGATTGAACGTCCAGATCGCGAACCTTGCCGGCCTTCTTCCGCAAACGGGTCAGCGACCTAAGCAATTTTCTGGTGTTTTTGTCCGGTTGCGGAACCAGTTCTTCAAGAACCGTTTCCACGCGCCGCGTGCCAGTGCGGAGTTTGTGAACGCTCTCCGCGTTGGAATGCCTGGTTACTTTTCCCAGTTCGCCCTCCAGCTTCTGGAAAACGGCGCGACAGTGTCGTTGATCAACTGGCATAAGAGTTAGTCACAAAAACAGCAGTGGGATAACTAGGAACTGCGGATCTTAAGTCCTGAACCGGCGGACCCGTCCAAATATATGGCGGACCTTACGGATGAGTATTTTAACACTGCTGTAACACGATTCTGGTACCGTTCTCCGGAATGTCCAATTCTGCCTTAGGAGCGCCTCGGTTTAACGGTCCGCAACCTATTGCCAGCCCGTCAGTTGTGCGGAGTGCGGAAATCCCTCCATCGCCCCTCATGAAGGACCGCAACACCGAAGTTGCAGATCGCGTCTTCTACTGGGGAATGCTTTTGTGTGGACTCAGTGTTCTGCTTCTCGTTGGTCTCATCGTCTACGGGTTGATTACTCAGTCGGCCCTCTCCTGGCATGCTTTCGGACTCAAGTTCTTCTTTAGAAGTGAATGGAATCCGGTTAACGATCAGTTTGGAGCGCTGCCGTTTATCTACGGAACAATCGTCTCCTCAATTCTGGCTCTCATTATTAGTGTCCCGCTCGCCATCGGTGTCGCCGTATTCATCACCGAAATGTCGCCACCATGGCTGAAAGGACCGTTAGCCTTCACAACCGAGCTTCTAGCTGCGATTCCGAGCGTGATTTACGGACTGTGGGCGATCTTTGTGCTGGTGCCTCTCCTGCGGGTGTACGTGCAGCCCTGGCTAGCAAAGTATTTTGGCTGGACAGGACTTTTCGAAGGCTATCCCAACGGATACTCAATACTAGCCGCTGGAATCATCCTGGCGATCATGATCGTTCCCATCATTTCCTCCATCACCCGCGAAGTGATGACGGCGGTTCCCCGGCAACAGAGGGAGGCCGTTCTCGCCCTGGGGGCAACACGGTGGGAAATGATTCGTACCGGCGTTTTGCGAAATGCTCGCGCGGGGATTATGGGTGGCATCATCCTCGGCTTGGGCCGGGCATTGGGCGAGACCATGGCCGTGACCATGGTGATTGGCAATAGTCCCGAGATCGCGAAGTCTCTATTTGCCCCGGGCTATACCATGGCAAGCGTTATCGCCAATGAATTCAGCGAGGCAACTGGGAATCTTTACACCAGCGCCCTCATAGAAATAGGTTTGGCGCTATTCATCGTGACCATTATCGTCAATATTCTTGCCCAGGTTTTGGTGTGGAGCGTCACCCGGGGAAATCCCGCGAGGGCGAATGCCTGAGATCAACACTCCTGACCGGTCCTCGAGCCCTATTTCCTTACGGCGGCGAGCGATAAATTCGCTAGTCACGCTTGCGGCTACCGGTGCGCTACTGTTGGTGCTCTTTCCCTTGATCGCGATCTTCGGATACCTGCTCTACAAAGGCATCGGATCGCTCAATTTAGCTTTCTTCACGCAACTTCCAAAACCGCCGGGAGAAGCCGGAGGTGGAATGGCGAACGCAATTGCCGGTTCGTTCTTGATACTGTCAATTGCCAGCATTGCTGGTGTTCCAATCGGGATTGGCGCCGGGATATATCTTGCTGAATATGGCCAGAATCGCCTTGGCAATCTGATTCGATTCACCGCCGACGTGCTTAACGGCGTGCCTTCAATCGTCATCGGCATCGTGGCTTACAGTTTGGTCGTAGTAACCACCGGTGGTTTCTCCGCCCTTGCCGGCGGCGTAGCTCTGGCGATCATGATGATCCCGATCATTGCGCGAACCACGGAAGAAATGCTGCTGCTCGTGCCCAACATTGTCCGTGAAGCCGCCTACGGACTGGGGGTTTCGCGCTGGAGAACAACACTGTCGATAACCTTACGAACCGCGACATCTGGCGTCATCACCGGAGTGATGCTGGCCTTCGCGCGTGTGGCTGGTGAAACAGCTCCGCTTCTATTTACTGCTCTCGGAAATAACTATTGGAATTGGAAGTTGAACAAGGAGACCGCTGCGTTGCCTCTGCAGATTTTTTCATACGCGACCTCAGCCTACGATGATCAACGCAGGCAGGCATGGGCTGGAGCTTTTATTTTGATCGTTTTGATTGTTGCTTCGGTGAGCGCCGTCCGTTACGTGGCGGGCCGCGGCATGTTAAAGGGAGCGAACTGAGCTGGAGTGAGATGAACCATGGGCGTTGGAATTAAAGTCGAGAACCTGAACGCATGGTACGGAAAAACGCAGGCGCTCTACGACATTACGATGGAGGCGCCTGCCAACCATGCCACCGCGTTGATCGGTCCCTCAGGTTGCGGCAAATCCACGTTCGTCCGATGCTTGAACCGGATGCACGAAACGATTCCCGGCGCTCGCGCAACGGGAAAAGTTGAGATTGGGACAGTCGATGTTTACAACGGAACCTCCGCTGTGCAAATTCGCCGTCGCATCGGCATGGTGTTCCAGAAGGCCAATCCGTTTCCAACCATGTCGATCTACGACAATGTCGCTGCTGGCTTAAAACTGAATGGCTTCCATGATCGAAAGCAGCTGGATGAAATTGTCGAGCGGTCCCTGAAATTGTCCGCCCTTTGGGACGAGGTCAAGGATACCGTCCGCAAAAAGTCCGGCGCCAGTCTTTCGGGAGGACAGCAGCAGCGGCTGTGCATCGCTCGCGCCTTGGCGGTTGAGCCTCAAGTGCTGCTCATGGACGAGCCTTGCTCGGCTCTGGATCCGATCTCAACGGGAAAGATTGAAGAATTAATCTTCGAACTCAAGGAACGCTTTACCATCGTGATCGTAACGCATAATATGCAACAAGCTTCTCGCGTTGCGGAATTCACGGGATTCTTTCTGCTCGGCAAGCTGATTGAGTTCGACAAGACCGAAAAAATCTTTACAACTCCCTCCGACAAGCGGACGGAGGACTACATTACAGGCAGGTTTGGATAATGCGTACCCGCTTTCAGCAAGGACTGGACGAACTTCGCACTCGCTTGCTCCGCATGGGCGGACTAGCCGAACAGGCAGTAGACCGCGCCTGTCAGGCTTACATCGAACGCGATCTGTCGCGTTGCCAAATGGTGCTTGAGGGCGAAACCCAGATCAACGTCGCCGAGCGCGAGATCGACGAACTGGCATTCGACCTTCTTGCCATGCAGCAACCCATGGCTGTGGATCTCCGTTTCATTCTTGCGGTGACGAAAATCAATTCCGACCTTGAGCGGGTCGGCGATCAGGCAGTCAATATCGCAGAGCGTGTCATGGACATCGCCGAACTACCAAAGGCAGAGCTTCCCGTCGACATTCCGCGTATGGCTGCCGCTGTCGCCGCCATGGTCCGAAGGGCGCTGGAATCCTTCATCGAAGGTAAGGCCGAGCTTGCTCAGGCAGTCCTCGAGATGGATAACGTCGTGGATCGCATGAAGGATGAGGCTTTCATCATTCTGGTCAAGGCCATGAACGAAAATCCGAGCATCACCCGGCAGGCTCTCGACGCATTGTTGATCGCTCGCAATCTCGAAAGAGTTGCCGATCACGCGACCAACATTGCTGAAGACGTAATCTTCTGGGTCCGCGGCGCGGATGTGCGACATATGGGTCCGGAAGCCGCCGTCCCTCAGGAAGCTGCAGACCGCCACTAGAAAAGGTGTTGCTTCAGGCTCGGAGGGTACGGCTGCCATCGCCGAACCCTTATTCTGCAGCTGTCACGGCCTGACTGAAACTCGGGCCCTCCCGTCGATATCATTCCAAGGTCTATAATTTCCACAAGGTCCCCGTTGTGCCCACTCTCCGCGACATCGTCAACGAGCACGTCCGTGAAGGCGAGCTTTACGAAAAGCTCGACCGCAACAGGGTGCGCTGTTTCGCCTGCGGACATTGTTGCCCCATCCCAGACGGCCAGCCTGGAGTCTGCAAAGTCCGCTATAACCGTGGTGGGACTCTCTTCGTCCCCTGGGGATACGTCGGCGGAGTGCAATGCGACCCCATCGAAAAGAAGCCGTTCTTTCATGCGTATCCCGGAGCGCTCGCGTACAGCTTTGGAATGCTGGGGTGCGATCTTCACTGCGGATACTGCCAAAATTGGGTGACGTCGCAAGCGCTACGAGATCCGCGTGCGGTGTCGGCCCCGCTCGAGGCCACTCCAGAAGCCTTAGTTCGCGATGCGCTTCGCCAAGGTGCGAGAGTGCTGGTCAGCACTTACAACGAGCCGCTGATCACCGCAGAGTGGGCCGTCGCTGTCTTCAAAGAAGCCAAAGCCAAGGGTCTGATCACTGGATTTGTTTCCAACGGAAATGGAACTCCGCAAGTCCTCGAATTTATCCACCCCTGGATCGACCTATATAAGGTCGACTTGAAGAGTTTTGACGATCGCCACTACCACCAGCTCGGCGGACGGCTGGCCCCAATCCTTGAGTCCATTCGCAGTCTGCACGCGATGGGCGTTTGGCTCGAGATTGTCACTCTGCTAATTCCGGGATTCAACGACTCAGATCACGAATTGGAAGGTCTAACTAATTTCCTTGCCGGAATTTCTCTGGATATTCCCTGGCACGTAACCGCCTTCCACAAGGACTACAAAATGTCTGACCCCGACGACACACGCCCCGAGGATCTGCTTCGCGCCGTCGCGATTGGAAAGCGTGCTGGCCTTCGCTATGTTTACGCAGGCAATCTTCCCGGCATGGTCGAAGATTTCGAAGACACGCGGTGCCCAAACTGCGAAGAGACGTTAATAAAGCGCCACAGCTACTTCATTAAGGATTACCAGCTGACGCCCGGGGGATGCTGCCCATCCTGCAGCACATCAATCCCAGGAAGATGGGCATCGAAATTCGGCGGCCAGATTGCGTCGCATCCATTTACCCCGCGCTCTAGTTTGGTAACCATTTCAGAATAGCTGTTCTCGGAGCGACTTAAGGAGAGGTTCCCGGCAGTTATTACTGAGTCTTCCCGACCAACCCCGCGATCGTGGCGTGACGTGGTGTCTCATGATACCGCGCAATGCCTTTGTACAGGGCCTCGGCAATCCGTTGCCGGTAAGCATCATTCAGCAACTCACTCTCATCCGTGGGACTGCTCACGAAAGAGACCTCGGCGAGAATCGCCGGCATTGAAGTTCCCGTCAGCACGACGTATTGAGCCTCTTTCACCCCGCGGTTCGGTATCCCAGGATTTTTTGCAGCGATGGTCCCATACAAAGCTTGTTGCACACAGTCCGCAAAGTGGCGAGACTCCTGAACTTTCTCGCGGATATCAACTCTCGTCCAATCCACATTCTGAATCGGAGTTTCCGCATCAGCGGGACGCGCCCTCACGGACGAGTACGTATTCGTGTAGTAGGTCTCGACGCCCCTCGCGGAAGCCGAGTCGCTGTAATTCGCATGGATTGAAATGAAAAGTTTTGCCTGCGAAAGATTCGCGATTTCCGCTCGCCTCTCCAAGGGAACGTAACTGTCGCCTTCCCGTGTGTAAACCACATTCGCATTCAATCGCTGTTGAAGCAGCCCCCCGAGGCGTCGAACGATATCGAGAACTAGATCTTTCTCCAGCAATCCTCGACGTCCCACCGTCCCAAGGTCCCACCCGCCGTGTCCAGCATCCAGCACAATACTCAGGCTTGGCGCCGGAGATACAAGCGAATCGGGCGGACCAGTTTTCACTTTTGGCAGCGGCGCTACGGCTGAGGTCGCGACACCCGGATGATTTACTGACGGCGCAAGTTCAGTCTTTACCTCGTGCGGTGTCCCTGTTTTCAGAGTCGCCTCGACCCGATTTTCCGATCCAAACAAATCCATTTTGGCTTTGGGCCCAAGCGTTGATCCCAGCTTGCCGACCTCAACCACAAGCCGGTATGGACTAGGTTCCAGACTTACCGAATAATTTGAAGCGTTCTTGGTGTCCAGTACAACTCGCGTGACGTTCTGCGTCGGTTGAGCAATTCGGATCCGCTGTAGTAATGGATCGCCGACATCAATCGTTTTCCCAGATAGTGCGTGAGCCAGCTTTGTGTCGAGCAGATCAAAATAAATCCGTTCAGGATTCGCAAGGCGATGCGCTTCGTATTGCACCTGATCCTCGAGATCAATCACCACCGTGCTAGAGTTCGCAGAGGACCAGTGACGAATCCCCGTGACCTCGGGATGTAACAACCTCGCTTGGACAAGCGCAGCGGCAGAGGCATTCCAATCGGACTGAGGCGTGGAAGCATCAGCAGCCGGTGGTTCTTGCGCAATCTGGCTCGGCGCGACCGGTGTAATCGCGGTCCGCGACGCTGCATCGACCTTCCTGGTGCGACTTATCTGCGACCACAATCCAATTCCCAGCGCAACCGCGAGTGCCACACAGAGCAAGACCACTTTCAGGCCGGGTCTCGAATCCTCGGAGTTTTCAAGCTCCGAAAACAGCACAAGCCTGGCGCCTTGTTTCTTAGTTGTGATTGCCGGCTCTTGACGCGAGGGAGCAATTTGGATCTGCGGCGTCGCCTCCGCAGGCTTATCCAAAACAGAGTTCTTAGCCTCGATTCGCAATGGAGACACAGGCGGAGCGACCTCTGCTGCGGTTTTTGCGACGGAAGCAATATCACCGACCGCGCGCTGCGACATTTCGGAAAAGCGATTTTCCTCTTCCGGGTTCATCGCGTCCATGATGAGTGCCGCGAGAAGAGTCAAGCATCGAACATCGCAATCGTTGAAGCCGAAGGGCTCACTGGAAAATGCCTCCATGATGCCGACGATCGCTTGCGGCGCCGAGAGAGGCACCGCTACCATCGATCGCGCACCGAGCCGCTGGCAGGCTTGCGCGTTCACACGGCTATCCAATTCTGAATCGTCGCAACGCACGACTTGCCCGTTACGCAAGCAAGCTCCCGAAAAACCAGAGTGCGGGTCCAGCCGCGCTCCACGTTCGGGCGTGATCTTGCCAGCGGAAGCCCGGCACACAATTCCAGTTCCCTCAACCAGCGCCACGGCGACGCCGTCAGCGCCAGTGACCATTAGCGCCCGATCCGCAACTAACTGAAGAACCTCGTCGTGTACGAACTGCTTCAGTTGCCAGCCGTCAACCGACGTTAGCCTTGCCCCTTTGCTCAGTTCCTGGTCGCGGCGCTCGCGAATCTGCTCATGCAGCGAAGACAAAGCCAGCAGGGTTTCCAGGGCTTGATGGTCGGGGCGAGGGGGACTTGAAATTGAAATAGACGGATTCGAAATAGACGGATTCGAAACAGGGGAAGAAATTCCCACCGGCGCAACTTGCGTGGGATTTATGGACCCGAGGCCCGGGTTGTTGGGACTGGCGCTCACCTGATTTTTGGAGTGCGGCCAAACTTAAACTGGCCAATCTCTGTAAGTTACAGCGAATGACGTGTGAATCGCAATATGCCCATTGAACGAAAGGTGGAATTCCGCCATGTTCTTTAGTAAGCTTGTGAATACCCCCGAGATTTGCTCTGCACGCACCGAGGCAATTGCCTCAGACGACTGTATTTCATAGCAGCATAAAAGGTTACCAACTGTGGCGGATACCTCACACAAGAAAGAAACGCACTGGATCTGGCCGATCAGCCTCGTGGCTACCGCAATGGCCGGGGTCGGAATGGTCCTATTTCGGGGATGTTGGCACAGAAAGATGAGTTGGCCCGTCCGTTCGGCCGGTCTTTGCTACCAGGTTTGCACGGGATGCGGCATAAAACGCTTATTCGACGAAGGACTGTTTCGCGCCTACGGTCCCTACAGTTACGATCTGAATCAACTCGCCGCCCGCCAACGCACGCAACAACCCGCGGCAAAACCCGATCCCGACGTGTCCGAGCAGCGTCCAGCTTCGTAGC
>Ga0073928_10008160_pt1 | contig 13258 bp, 22 predicted proteins | sample PaiPotPPA55metaG_FD_76969 | JGI IMG/M metagenome (GOLD analysis project Ga0073928, IMG submission 76969) | Iron sulfur acid spring bacterial and archeal communities from Banff, Canada, to study Microbial Dark Matter (Phase II) - Paint Pots PPA... ...
AGCTCGGCGATATCATCCTTGGTCGCCATGGTAGCCTTGATCCGACTTTCTAGCGCTACCAAGTCCTCTTTCGTTGCCATGGTAGCTATAACTGTATCCAGGTCCTCTCCAAGTGCTATGAAGGTGTCACCAATCGATTTATAGCTGTCTGTGATACCCTCTGAGAGCTGTTTGATCTCCAGCCTGATGGCTTTCAACTCTTCAGCTTGGTCGCTCGATAATTCTTCGATAGCAGCCTCTATATCAGTTGCGCGTTTCTCCAGAGATTTGATGCGCGATTCTGGTCGTAGATTGCTCATGCGTAATGCCCTTTCAAATAGCTGATAGTATTGTGGCCTTAAAATGGATGCGTGTCAACGATGTGTGTGCGATAGGCCATACTCTGCTTACGTTTCTTCTTTTGCTTCTGTTGCCGAAAAGGCTTGAATGCTTGTGTTGGCTTTTCAGTGCTTATAACTTCTATTGAGGCAAGTATGCCAATAACTTCCATGGGCGCTCCAGTCTCACCAGCTTGTTTGATACCCTTGTGTAATTTTCCTGAATATTCAGCATTCAGTTCAATGTTGGCTTTTTCTGTTTCCAATTCGAGCAGGAGTTCCCCACGCCGTATGCTTTCACCTTCCTGCTTATGCCAAGCTATAATCTTAGCATTATCTGGCGTGTCTCCTAATGCTGGGATGACAATGTCTCTAAGCATAGGTATCCTTTCTAAATAGCCGTTTCTTGTCTTAGTACACCTGATAAACACCTAAAGAAGTAAGGCATCCTATTAGGGCTTCCATGACTATTCAAGTGCTTAATCTGCGTTGCTTTCTTGGCTGCTGTTCTTGCATCATAAAGCACTTGTATAAAGGTGTCTTCACTCATTTCAGAATTGCGATAGATCTTAGCAGCTTGACTGATGTTTGAGAAGATATGGTCCTGGTCTCCAAGGTCTCTGGAAAAGTCAGTGATCATGTTCCTGATGAAGGCAGGAGATTTTGCTTTTGCTTTAGGCAACTGGTCAGGGAAGGATCGAATGAAGTCCTCCAAATTTTCAGATGGATGGACATTTCGAATCTCTTTAGTTCTCAAAGTTGATTCTCTAGTTCGATTCTCTGTACGGGCTGAATAAGATTCAGGTCTGCACTGATTATCATTCAGATCTGCACTAATTGTTATTCCAGGTTCAGAGACAAAAAATTTTTGCTCTGGCCCAGCTGCTGGTGCGGACTGTTGAGAAAAGATAGTACCTGCATAAGGGTCGTATTCTTCAGTATCTTGCTCAGGACAATCGTTCTCTGAGAATCCGTCCCCGGTCGGATTTGATCCGTCCCCGTCTGCATCCGAAGTGGAAGTCTCTTTTTTAGAAAGGGTCGGATTTTCATATTCAGGCTCAGGGCTAACAGCTTCTTCATTTTGCATACTCAGTTGATAAAACTGTTTGACACGTGCCTGATCCCTGTCGTCAACGTAGCAGGTAATAATCCCATGATCGATAGCCCGCTGCAATCCCTGCATCACTGCTCTTTGGCTAAGCCCAGTCCCAAAGTCCATACGGGTGCCGTCAGTTCTCTTTCTGCCATTGGCAAATTCATCTATGGTGATCCGTTTGGGCGTGTCATACTCTCGAAATCCCCACGTGTGCCGCATGATGTACATCACGACTTTCAGCTCTGCCAAGTTATCAATCATCGCGCAGAGACTCAGGAAAATAGCAGGGACCTGGAAGTACTCCCCTTGGATGCTTTCCTGTGTGAAACCGACGAATGGAGCATGGTTTTGTTTCTTCGGTCTGCCACCTTTGCGGCGAGGCTTTGTCTCTAGGCTATCATTGAAAATAGGATCTATCTGTGCTACGCTATTTGACATCTTCATTCTCCACAAACTAAGTATGACTTTCAATAGTTATGCTTTCCCATGGGGGTATGGTCTAGGGCTTGACGGTGTGCTTTCTGAGGGCCGTGCCGTCAAGCCTGGGTCATGCTGCTGGGTCCTCTACAGATGGTTCTGTCATGGTCCGATACTTCTTATCGGACACTAGTAAATCCCCAGGTTCTACTCCTAGAGCAGATGCTATTTTTTCAAGCTGCTCTAATTCCACGCTCTTTGTGAAGTTATGCCAGTAGCGATACAGGAGCTGAGAAGTTACCTTTGCTTCCATTTGAAGTCGGCTTTGATTCATCCCCTTTTGTGCTGCTACTTGCTGAATAATTAGCTTCGACATTATGACCTCCTTGAAAAAGTAAACGTTGATGTTCTTACAATACCATGAACGTGTGTTCTTGTCAACACACTAACCAATATTTACGATGTTACATAAACAAGATAATATTGGTGCGAAAACGTATTGACATTATGACGTTCTCGTGATATATTATGAGTGTCCCAAGGAACTGGGAACAAAAATTTGGAGGACACGAAATGAACCATTCAACCAGCAAGCGAACCGCAAAGGCCCTGCCACAAGTCGAGGCAACGGTCTCACTGAGCATCACATCTAAACTGATGAAGTTCACAGCACGGCAAGATTTTACCGTCGGTAACTGCCAAGTGAAAGCTGGAGAGACTTGCTTCGCAGTGCAGTCAGAGCGTCGCCCTGGAAGGTTCTACATCGTGAAGTTCAACACTGATCGCAATGCTTACCAGTGCAGCTGCGGTGCCAACACTTGCGAGCACGAGCATGTAAGAACAGTTCGCGAGCATGTAATGAGCACGGTAGTTGCTCCTGAGTCCTCCCCAATGACAGTCCCTGCCTCCTCTGCTCAGGTTCGCAAGGCTCGCAAAGCCGCTAAGGTTGAGCAGACAAGCGAGCAATTTGACGGCTCGAGGCAAATCACTGCTGAAGAGTGGAAGAAGATCGCGAAGTCCGATCGTGCCAGACAGAAGGCCTGGGCGGATGAGTACAGGCAAGCGGCAGCGGCTCTAGCAGGATAGCTAGGGCCCCTAGGGAAAGGAGAAATCTATCGAGGTAGCACAACTCACCACCGAATACACCTGCGCTTGTCAATTGAGGACAACTCGGGGCTCACACGGGCAAGGATCTAGCCAAGGCGAGAATCAAGCTTAGTGTGAATGGGGCAAGCGATGACAGGGACACAGTGTCTAGACAGCAAGGCAAGACCTTCACAGCACTCATGATGTTGGCTGTCTATTCCCCTAGTGGGATCGGAATTATTCATCATTTATTCATTTTCGTAAGGAGCAACACGTATGCAATCACCATTTGACGAAAAGCAGTTGAAAGAGCTTGATAAGGGCCTCGATAAACGGTTTATCAGCGATCGCAAAGGTGCCAGTGGTCGCAAGTTACGATACCTCGAGGGACATGATGCCATAGACCAGGCGGACAGAATATTCGGTCACGGCAACTGGGGCTATGAGACGCTCAGCTGCGAGCAGACGATCATCAGAGACATCTTGACGGGCGATGCCATCGGTGTAGCCTACAAGGCCAAGGTGCGCCTCGACGACCGGGGCTGTATCCCTGTCATCGAGGTCGGCAGCCAACCGGTAGCCGTTGCCAGCATTGAAGATCACATCATGGGAAAGCGGCGCAAGGATGCCAGCGAGCGCAATGGTGAGATTGACGACTCACCCTTCAATCCCTTCGAGATAGCCCTGGCCAGGACCATCATCATGGAGAGTCACGAGCAAGCAGAGAAGGGCGCCGTAACCGACGCAGTAAAGCGAGCGCTTCGAACCTTTGGCGAGCAGTTCGGCAACGGATTGTACGGGAATGGTCGCATAGCAATGATCGATGGTGATGCAGTCACAGAAGACGAGCTGAAGACAGACTGGTCGCAGGTATACAAGATCCCAGACAATGAGATTGAGAGCAGATGGCCGAAATTCAAGCTGTGGGCATTGCAGGCGCAAGTCTCAAGTCTTACAGCAGACGACAAGGTGACTTTGTATGGCAAGATTGATCAGCAACGTCAGAAATCAGCATAATCGTAGCGCGTTTATCAGGGCTATCCAAGTGGTAGCCCTTTTCTTATGGAGAAACCACTATGGCAGAAAGACCACGCTTCAAATTTGAGGTCAATCTGGAGATCAATCGACTCAGCGGACACATCACCGTCGAGGATCCTGCTCTGATCACCGACGCAATCCTCGATCAGGCATGGAACACGATGAATGACTTTGTGATGGATCTGCTCGACTCTCAAGGCATCGAGCCCACCGACGAGCAATTCAGAGGGATCCTTGTCGAGATCTGCTACCGCATTATCTATCGAGAGATGTTTACCCTTTTTGTCATGCCTGATTGGGAAAAGAGCGATTTAGAGCGTCTTGGCACGCGTAAGACGGGCCCTCGCATCAATAAAAAGGGTTCCTATGATGACGATTGGAACCGGTAGAGGAGGAAACATGATCGCACTCTCTCGCCGACCACCACTGACCTGCCATGATCTAGCCTTGCTTGGACATTGGAATGGTCCTTGCTGCTCAGAGTGTCACGACCAGGCTGCAGCGCACGGCAACGAAAGGGCATTGATCCATGACAATGACGTCCATGGTCGCCCTGCACTGCTGTGCTGCCATGCATCATTGATCATCCATGGCTTCGATGGAGTGCCGAATCACTCTGAGGAAGTTGCATAAGAACGGAGCAAACATGTATAAGCACTCTTTATTCTTTTCAACGCCAGAAGAGTGTATGAAAGCTGAAAAATGGATATGTGACAATATTGAAGGTATAGAAGATACTGACGTATCCTACAACGGTACCGTCTTCTTCTTCTATACAGCCTTCGCACTTACAGAACGTCAAAAAGAGATTATTGTGTCAACCGTAGAACCTGTATCTTTTCTGTCAGAACAACTCTGAAAGGACAACACATGCAACACATACCACACCACAGCCTAGAGGACATTGAACGCTCTAGAGAAGAAATGGCAGCTTTTATGAATGAGAGACACGGGCCTAACCTGACTCTTACAGGAGAGGATATTCATGCAGTTTTTTGCATTGTCGACCCCGACCAGCGAGCGCCATGGTCGGCAGTGCCAGACTTTTGCCGACCGCTGTATGAGGACTTTGCAAAAGAGCTGAACCGGATTATTGAAGCAAGGCAAGCATGGTTTGAAGGTGAGGATGTAACCGTTTCTGCCGTCAGATGCCCACAGTGTAACGAGATGCTACAAGCTGAGCATGCAGAGGGCCATGCTTGTTGGCTGGAGGTGCGATGAAAACACACCACATCATGCTTTTCACCTGCTACACGACGTTCCTGATAGGCACCATAGCGGGAGCCGCTCTTGCTCACAGTCCGATGTTATGGGCGGTGCTGATTATCCTTACCTTTATCGCAGTCGGCCTGATGGGCTACTTCGCTACCAGAAAGCCACGTAAGAAGAAATTGCCAGTCCGCAGAGCGTCCCGTGTAGCGCGTCCTCGTAACGTTCGCTTAGTTCGCTAGAAAGGACAACACGTGAAAACGTACATACTGCGCGATGTCTTTACCGGCAAAATCTACAGAGTGCATGCGGATAGCGCAAAAGACGCAAAGTGGAAAGTAGCGACATTGAAGAAGGTTAACTCTTATAACCTAGCACATGTAAGGCCACAAGAAGTAGCAGTGCCACAGTCCTGAGAAAACGAAACACTGCTACCCACACTCAACTACAACTCATATTCACACTGGAGTCCTAGTCACCATGATTTTATCATGCATCGCTAGGGCTCCTTTCATTTGGAGAAAAGGAGCATGCAAAACTTCTTATGCATCTTTGGATTGCTGTTAATCCTCTGTGTGGCCTATGTCTACACACAAGATCCCCACGCTTTCAGCAAGGTAGTCTCAATAGCACAAGCCCAGTCGATACAGACCATCACTCAACCACCACCTACCGGCGACGATGTGCGAGGTAGTCCTACCGTCTCACCTCAACTCATAGATCAAGTGCTCTGCAAGTATGGCAGTCCAGCATGTGGCACAGGCCAAAACATCTATGACCTGGGCGTGCAATACGGCATCGATCCGGCCTATCCTGTGGGCTTCTTCTGGGAAGAGTCAAACTTTGGCAGAGCAGGAGAGGCTCGATTCTCTCATTCTGTCGGCAATCTGAGATCTTCCCCACTTGAAGCGTACGAAGCAGACGGCTATGCCCAGTTCAGCGACTGGCAGACAGGGGAGAGAGCTTGGTATGAGCTGATCAGCAATCTCTACATCAAACAGTGGGGGCTAACCACTGTACCGGCCATCCTAGAGCGCTACGCCCCCACTGGCGATGGTAACAGCCCATCGCACTATGCAGAGGTGGTAGAGTCTGCTGTTGCCCTCTGGAGAGCAGGGAAGGTAACCGTGCCATGAGTACACCTAAGCATTGCAGATGTCACACCATGACCGTACTCAGGTGCCTAACCTGTCCTAGAGCCCTCTGTGACCTATGTCAAGAAGAGAACACCAGATGTGGCGCATGTCGCAGCCAGCCCCAGACGACGAGCTTTATTGCTCACTACTTCCTCACTTTAGCCAAATTAAACGAAGAAGGCCGACGCTATGCACGTTAGCCAAAGGAGATACATCCCACGTGAAATATATCATCAACCAACAAATCAAGCGCCTTCTTGTGATAGCTCTAATGATAGGTTACACCTATTTGCAGCTAAATCACATTGTACCATTCAATTTACTGTATCTCGTAGTTTTGTACCTTGTAGGCTTATTTGTCATCCTTATTATCACACACAAGATTAGAATTGTTTCAGCTCACATCGAAGCTCACAAACAGGAAAGGCATAACCATCATGACTAAATCACGACTCGGACCATTAGAGTTTCTTCTACTTATCGTAGGTATCCCATGCGCAATATGGGCTGTTATGTGGTCATACAATGGCGTACAGGCTCACACCGCACCTGATAGCATCCTAGGCATATCTCGTATTAGTGCTGTTAAGATAGATAAGATATTGTGCGATGCAAAGTCACCGGCTTGTAAAGAGGGCATGGGAACGGATATCGTCAATCGAGCTTGGGCGCACGATATAGACGGCAATTTTATGATGGCAATTTTTAGAGAAGGCAACCTATACGGCAAGCTCACATGCAGCAAGACTTTAGCTTGCATCAGCTACGATGGGAAAAGTTGGGATTCGAGCTATGACACGTGGCTATCAGGTGTCAGTACGCAGTACGTCAAGCGTGGGATAACAACAACGAGTGCTGTGATAGCGGCCATGGGGCCACCTAATCAAGCGGCTTATGTGGCAGATGTGAACGCCCACATGAACACCTGGAGGGCATCATGAGCAACGTGCTATTCATGGTCCTTGTGCTCATAGTGCTTGTAGTATCGTGGTTTGTCATCTTCGTGAGGAAGTCATGAAGATATTCCGAATAGTCGTGCTCATCGCTATCGTGGTAGCGTTAGCTATGCTTATTGCATCCCTTGCTAAGCATCCTGTAAATGGTGCAGAGTGGATTGTCCTTGGCAGTTTCTTGGTAGCAGGTTACGCGGCCTGGAAACTACAAATCTGAAGCAACACCCCCGGCTGTTACACCAGTAGCAGACCGTGGGCTTTTTTTGTTGTCCTAAGACACCAGTGGACAGGAGTGGACGAGCGACAACTCTAGGACCTGCCGCTCTGCGCACCAGCAACGCGACCTGTGGCCTCTCAGTGACTCTGCGATGCTTTCCGTGATGCTCGTCGGGAAGGCTCTGAGGGCGATCGTGGCGCGATTTCTGTGGGTCTGCCAATCGTCGGGAAGCACTCGGCAAAATCAAGGCTAATCTTCGTCGTCGTCAGGGACATCGATGCCATACTCCTCATCGCCCTCATCGTCGTCGCCCTGGTCTTCATCGATAATCTTTGCAGCATCATCGATCTCAGGGAGCCTGCGGCGCGGGTCAGTGCCACGTCCCCAGAAGGTTTCCACCACCACATCCAGAGGTCCTTCATCCTTGCCGGTGATAGCCAGTTGCTCAGTGGCAGCCCCAGCGGCAAGACGCTGCAGTGATGTTGCTGCCTTGAAGTATTGCACTAAGGCCGTGTCGCGGATCTCTTCGCGTTCGATGAGCTTGCCAATGAGTGTCACTGCTCGCAAGGCTTGCGTCCGCCCTAGCAAGAAATGCTCCTCATTCATCTTCTCAATTCTGGACTGATGCTCCAGACGGCGCTTTTCCGCTTGTTCCTTGTCGTATTCACGGGCCTTCTCTTGCCACTTGTGGGCAGAGGACCACTCTTTGAGGACTTGGACATAGCCCGGTCGTTTACCCATGGCTTCGGCAAGCTTGGCAAGGGATCTCTCAGGTCCGAGCAGGAGATACTGCTCACAGGCTTCCTTTGCCTTCGGTGTCTCTTTCATTGTCTCTGCCATGGCTTGCTCCAAAACACTACCCAACTGCTACCTAACCGCTTACTAATTCTCGTTGTCTTCTTTTATCCAAGCTTCGAGTATCGGCCTTCTCTTTGCCATTGCTGCGCGTTCCCTTGCAAAGGCGCGTTCTACAGCCCGATAATCAGCCTCTGATTTCAATGGCTTCTGCTCTCGCAAGATACGCTCAATCTCGGCCTCTCGTCTGTCGTACTCGGCAAGAGTTGCTTGATAATCAGGTTTAAATGTCATAGTTCAGGCTTACCCTCTGCATCAAGGAGCAATTTCTCAACCTCAGGAGAGACGTCTTCGCCCCGCAGTCGCAGATCCTCAATGAGTTCGGCGAACGTGCACTGCTTCCTCTCAGCTTCCTTCCTGAACTCTTCCAAGCCAATCTGCTGCATCTCTTTCGCAATCTTCAGATGACGTTGGTTCATCTCCTGGACTCGCAATGCATGCTGTCGGCGCTTCTCTTCGGCTTGCCGTGCCTCTTCATTGTCTGCCATACATTATTCCTCGTTTCTCACTGATTTGCCCTAGTGTACCACAGCCCTGATCTCATCGGCTACTCCAAGGTGACTTTGACCACATATCTGATCGAGTAGCCATTGACCGTGCATTGTCCGGTTGCCTTGCAGTTCTTCCATGTCTTACCCTCTGCAGCCAAACTCTTGATGTGGCTTTCATATCGCTTTACAGCTCTGCTCTTTGCGAGCGCTTTTGCATGGTCCAACCATAGGGGATCAGTGCAAGATGATTTGCCGATATATTCATGTGTGCCCTTCACACCTATTTTGTTGTTAGAAGCTTTGTATACGCTGATTGCCATGATTATTATTTCCTTTCTGGTCTGCCTGTCCACTTGGGATGTTGAGCTAGATCTATCGGCAGCCCTGTTACCCTGCTGCCTGACCAACCAGCTGTAGCAATGGATTCCTGTGGCTCACTTGGCAGAGCATTGCTCAATGCCTCGATGATCGCTGCCAAATCAGCGAAACTCACACTGAGTTCACAGCGACTGCCCTGAATGACAAGGCTGTTCCTGGTCAGCTTAAAACTTTTGAAAGTGTCTTTCATGGGATCCTCTAGGTAAGTTTCATCCGGCGATGCAGAGCGTTGCGTTGCATCCCTCTCTGCTCATCCTGTGGTGGTTCACCGGTCGCACGTTGCACGGCAGAGAGCAAGCGCTCTACCTGGGCAAGAGGTATGGCTATGCTGGTGCCATTCTCGCCGGTGATGACCAATGAACCCTGACGGATACTGTGCTTAGCAAAAATGTCTGGTTTTATATCTAGAACCCTTCAACAATGATAATACCGTTAGCGGCTCCAATTTGCGCCGCTGACTGAAATTGAATAGTGTCAAAGCCTGCATCGATTTGCCCTTGACACCACTGTTGCAGGAAGGATTGGGTACTCTGAGTGCCCCCAGTGCCTGAGAGCGCTGTCCCTCCTTGATATTGCCTGCTTCGAGCAACTGCCCCAGCATGCTCACAAGCGTCTCTTCTGTGGCACCTTGCCTCTGCAGATTTGCTAAGAAAGCGGTGCCGATGTCTCCCATCGCCTGCTCTGGGCTCTGCTCCATGGCAGCCTTGAAGATCGGTGTCGCGTCGCCGTCAGTTGCAATGAGACGTGCAGGGGGATCCAGCGCTTCTAGAAGAAACTGTGAGGTGAGTGGTCCGATTCCTTGTGGCTCTTCGGAAGATGTCGAGATTCCTTTTCCTACTGTCATGGTTCCCTCCTGACATTTCAGGCGTGTTATTTATCTTTATACTTCAATTAGTGCAATAAATGCATTGAACTTCTCTGTTACTCTAAGTATACCATGGAACCTCGATGCAACGCAATGCGAGGGCAGGGGAAACGCCGCTCTGGGGCTGCTCTGCCGTGCTATCTCAATGCGTCTCTTTGGTGGCAATGCTGCAAAGCCTTGCAGCTTCTTCCTTGGTGTTTCAATGTGTTCCAAGATGTTTCTCCGCATTTCAGAGGTAGCCGTGTGAGGCGTGCCTCTATCTGTTTGTTCTGCTCTTCGATCTTCGTTGTTCTCTCAGTGATATCGTTGCTGTTCATTGATGCTCCTTGGTGTCGGGGCGACTCAGTGCCGCTAGTTATATTCTAGCTATATTGCTATGGTGACTGGTGTGGTAGCGAGGCAGAGGCTGTGATCTCTGTGTGAGCTTGGCAGGGCGTTGTCCCTCGCACCAGGCTAGAGCCAATGTGTTGGCAAATATGTATTAAATGCACTTTTCAAATCGACCAATTTGGTCGTTATCAATTGTGCCTCGCAAACCGTCGATTCAGCGAGCTTGTAGCGCGTGTCGAGTGGGTACGCTGTTTCCTTGGCAGTTGAGCCTGATCGTGGGTTGAGACAAAATATCAAGAGGGTGACTCACCCTCTTGATATAAGTTTCCTTGGCAGTTGAGCCTGATCGTGGGTTGAGACAAAACAAAAGAGCACTCAACGCACACTCGAGTTCTGTTCTGCCTAGTTTTTGTGCCCCGAAAATAGGCGCTGGCAGTAGTCGGACAAAGAAGGACCCGACCAGATAGCTCGGACTGCCCAAGGAAAGGCGTTGATTGCTCTCTGCGAGCATTGTACCTCATGGAGAAGGTAAGGAGAGGGCACAAAAAGCACTCTGCCCAGTAGGAGACAGAGTGCTTTGTTAGACAGATTATAAGACGCATGTTTCACGCTGTATGAGCGCTTGCACGCGTGGATGCTTGCGCAAAGCTGTGATCATGCTCTTGCGGATGTTGCCCATCTCTTTGTTATCGTGGAAGTCACGGGATGCTTTGAGACCTGGGCGACGACGAGCTGGTGCGACTGGCGTATATGCATTCATGTCATAGATGTGCACGGCATACTCTTGCTCTTCGATCATGCACACACGTAAGGCCGAGTGGATTGTATCAATGATGTGATCCACCTGAGTGGTGTCTGCTGTCTGCTCAGGTGCCACGAACGTCTCTGCCAAGGTTTCGTGAGGACCTTTGGCAAGAGGCATATCCATACTGATGATGTCGAGCCTGTTCTTGCGCAACTCAATGATGCGGTTGCGTACGCAACGATGTAGGTATGCCTTTTTGTTTGTGCACGTTGCAGGTATCCTATCCCACGCTTCTAACATCTCAATGGCTGCCTCTTGCATACAGTCCTCAACATCGAAGTGAAACTTGAGAGCGAGATTACGGACCATGCCGCGTGACTGCTCCAGAGTGGAAGAGATAAGCTGATTCCGGAGCGCGATGTCATTCTTAACGTGCTCATCGCGTGAGGTGGTGGTAGCATTCATCCTGCCACCTCCATCTCTCGCACTGCCTGCCTGTACTCATTCTGCCAAGCCTGTTGTCTCTTACGGTCGGCCTTCATAATGGCTTTCCACTGCTCTCGGGTACTTTGGGTGTTCACATCTAGGATAAGGCCATTCTCGCCGTTCTCAGTGCGATTCTGAGCCATTGTGGCCTTACGGCTTGCCTTGACCTCTGCGACGGTGGCAGGGACGGTCATTGCAGGAGCATCGGGAGCGACTACCGTCTTCATCACATGCTCTCTGACCACTTTTAGATGGGCATGCTCACACATGTTGCATCCGCAGCTACATTGATATGCATTTCTAACGGTGTTGTAGTGAACGATATAATACCTATTTGCACGCTTCTCACTTGCTACAAGATAAAATACTTCATTCTCTTTGACTGAAGAGTTGCCAACGGTGAAGTCTTTGCGTGCTGTGCACTTGATGACTTTCTTGGTGATACCTTCGATCAGGACAGTACTCTCGACCTGGGGAAGAGACTTTGCTGCTCTCTTCGATACACTGTGTGTTATCATTTGTTCTAGAACCTTTCTTGGTTCGCTTGGCCCTCGTTGCTGATCTCTTTTGCCGGATATACAGCGACGGGGGTTTTGTTTTGTCTTCGTATACCTCATCGGTACAGGAACATAATACAACACAGCGTTGTATTTGTCAAGGCGTTTAGACATCAATTTTGGCGGTTTCAAAAAACTGACAAGCTACTTGACAAACAACTCTGTGTTGTATTATTATGTCTACAACAGCCCACTGCCATAAAATTGATATGAAAGGAGACATCTTAGTGGGAAAGAAGAAAGAAGAGAGATGGATTGGTGCTCAAGAAGCCACACGGATTTTGTCCGAGAAGGCTGGAAGATCAATTGACCGATCCTATATTGGTTCACTGGTGCGAGCTGGAAAAGTGGAGGTTCGGAGCGTTGATGGGCGGACAAACGAGTATAAAGCCAGCGATGTTGAAAATTACGTGGTTAAGCCGCGTAGCAAGAAAAAGACTGCTGAGGAATCTTCCACAAAGGGAGAAGCAGCATAGGGCCGGAGCGCCCCGCAGTGCCATTTAAGTTGCCAGCTTAACACTGCAGAACACATCCGGCCCTATCAAAAATCCTGTTAATCGCCGAGTGATCGGCTAGTTGCCAGCGACGGAGCGTAGTATACCATCAGTATACACCGACTTTTTCTATCGCCAACCCTTGACAAGAATATACCCTCAATAGCCAAGCATGTCAAGACTTGTCAAGCGACAAAGAAAAGCCTCCGTCCATTGAAAATAGATCAAGGAAGAAGACCTTTTATGTCGAAAAATGCAAACCAGTTTGGCGGCTTTGTTCCACCAGTGAGTAATTATTTTCGCATGCCTAATGAGTGGGTGAATATCTCTGCAAAGATCAACAATCTTGCAGAGTTAAAGGTTGTGGAATACGTCTTGAGGCACACCTGGGGATATCAAGAATACGATGGCAAGGCTAAGCCTATCACGGTTGACGAGTTCATGAATGGAAGGAAACATAAAGACGGGACACGCATGGATGACGGAACAGGATTGAGCAAACCTAGTGTTATCCAAGGGCTCAAGTACGCTATTGAACACGGCTATCTTATCTGTGAGGTTGACGATGCAGATAGGGCCAGAATAGTC
>Ga0073928_10008161_pt1 | contig 13255 bp, 13 predicted proteins | sample PaiPotPPA55metaG_FD_76969 | JGI IMG/M metagenome (GOLD analysis project Ga0073928, IMG submission 76969) | Iron sulfur acid spring bacterial and archeal communities from Banff, Canada, to study Microbial Dark Matter (Phase II) - Paint Pots PPA... ...
ACGGCGACACGGTGGCGCTAAGCTGAAGGTGTCATGCTTGCGATTACTCGCCGGAGTTTTGTCAAGACTTGGGCAGCGTTCGCCGCCGCGGCTGGCACGCCGGAGATCCAGTTTCCGAGCGCGGCGCGGGAGCGGCTGGCGGTCGCCTCCTATCCATTCCGCAATTTGATGGACCGGCCGGGGCATCCCGGCATTCTGCTGAAAGATTTCGCGGCGATGGTGGCGGAGAAGTTCGGCGTACACAATATCGAGCCGCTGAGCGCGCATTTCACGTCGACCGAACCGGCGTATCTGGAGGAACTGCGCGGCGCGGTGGAGCGGGCGCATTCGCATATCGTGAACATCCCGGCTGACGTGGGCGCGAGCTTCTACGATCTGGACGCCGCGCGGCGCGACACGGCGATTGCGGGCGGCAAGAAATGGGTGGATGTGGCGGTGGCGGTGGGGTCGCCGAGCGTACGTTTGCACGTGCAGGCGGCCAAGGGCACGGGGCCGGATGTGGGCCGGGCGGCGGAGAGCTTGAAGCGGGTGGCGGAGTACGGCGCGGCGAAGCGGGTGATAGTGAATATGGAGAACGACGACCTGGCGAGTGAGGATGCGTTTTTCGTGGTGAAGGTGATCGAGGCGGTGGCGAGCCCCTGGCTGCGGGCGCTGCCGGACTTTGCGAATTCCATGCTCAAGGGCGATGCGGACTTCAACTATCGCGCGGTGGAGGCGATGTTCCGGCACGCCTATAACATCTCGCACGTGAAGGACTCGGAGGTCGAGAACGGCAGGGTGTTTCGGGTGGACGTGGCGAAGACGTTCGGGATTGCCAAGGCCGCGGGGTATCGCGGGTACTTTTCGATGGAGTGGGAGGGGCAAGGCGGGCCGTATGAGGGGACTACGCGGCTGGTAGAGGAGAGCTTGAAGGATTTGGCATGATCACATCATTCCCGGCGCCAGGGTGGAGTTCGGCACAGGCACCCACGTCCGCTTTGCGAAGAGCACGGCAACTCCTGTTTTCAATTTGATAAACTACCTGAATATGCTGGGGCTGGATCCGAACGCGACCTCTCGCGGCTATCAGGTTTACCCGCCGGCCAACGTACTCCGCCAACATAGCTAGATCGGAAGGTCTCATGAGAACCGTCGGCTTGCTTTCGCTGATGTGTTGCGGCGCGCTCGCTGCGGCCATCACTCTGCCCAAGTTCCTTGCCAGGAGGGATTACCCCGCACCCGGTTATGTCGCGGTCGCCGATGTGAACGGAGACGGTATTCCGGATGTGATCACTGTGAGTGATCATGGGATCGAGACGTTGCTGGGAATCGGTAACGGGACGTTCCGTGTAGGGCCTTCAACAAAACCAGGAAATGAGATCGGTTATTTCCAAGTCGCGGCACTTGACCTGAACGGCGATGGCAAAATCGACCTGATCATTTCACAGGGCGGTGGAATTGAGGTCTGCTTCGGCAACGGTGATGGTACCTTTCAGCCGGGTATCGTTTACGGCCCTGGCGGCGGTTATTTCGCGGTTGGAGATTTCAATGGCGACGGCATACCGGACGTAGCCGTTCCTGGCAGCAGTGGGATTTGGCTATACATCGGGAAGGGCGGCGGTGTATTCAACACCGGCGTGCTCGTTACCTCAGTTCCCAACAGCGCCACGGGTAATGTGCCCTTGGCGGTGGCAGACTTCAACGGCGATGGAAATCTCGACCTCGCCGTGGCCTACCGCACGAATGGCGTGCAGGTAAACGGTTTTATCGTGCTATTCGGCAATGGCAATGCCGCCTTCCAGACCCCAGTGTTCTATGGCGGTAGCTCTCCGAGTTGGCTCGTTGCCGACGACCTAAACGGCGACGGCCATCCCGATATCGTAGCCTCTGGCGCGTACATTTACCTGAACAACGGGCAGGGGGGCTTTTCCGCGCCCACCCTCGCATCCCTGCCTGGTCCGGAGTTCGCCATCGGCGACGTGAATGGGGACCACATCCCGGACTTGGTAAGCGACACGGGCTACGTGGCCATCGGCTTAGGCAATGGAACTTTCGCGCCCCCGGTGTCCTACGCGGTGCCAAGTAGCGAAACCTACGACAATGTCGTGCTGGCTGCCCTGCGCAAGAACGGGCCGAACGATATCGTCACAGGCAATCTGAATGGTACCTCAGTGCTGCTCAACGCGGGCAAGGGCAAGTTCATCGATGGCGAGACTGTGTCAGTGCCGGGCAGCGGCAACTGCGGGGCGGCTGCGGATTTCAATGGCGATGGCAAGCCGGATCTGGCTGTGCCGACCACGGACGGCATCGTGATTCTGCTCGGCACCGGCAAAGCGACCGCGCCCTACACCACCGGCCGTACGATTGCCGTGTCCGGCCCGGGCTGTCCCATCACCGGCGATCTGAACGGCGATGGCATTCCGGATCTGCTGCTGGGCGCAAGCGGCCTGGGAGGAGTGGGCGCCTACCTGGGCAAAGGGGACGGTACTTTCACGCTGGCAGGTGTGATCCCGGTCGGCCCGGCCACCAATCTGGTGCTGGGAGATTTCAATCACGACGGCATCCCGGATTTCGCGGATTCCTCGAACGAATTGGCGTTGGGGAACGGCGACGGAACATTTCAGGCGCCAGTACCCATCATCGCTAGTCCGCCGACGGGTTTTGGCTGGATCGCGGCGGGGGATCTCAACAACGACGGTTTTAGTGATCTGGTGGCTACAGCGAGTGTCAACGGCGTACCGACTGACTCTTTTTACGTCCTGCTGAACAACCAGATGGGCGGCTTCACGCTCAACACCGTCCGGGACCAGGATTTCCCGTGCACGATCACGCTGGCGGATCTGGCTGGGAATGGCATTCTGGACGCGGTAATCGCGGAATTCGGCAATTCTACGGCTCGCGTTTTCCTGGGGGACGGGCAAGGAGGGTTCACGCTGGGTCAGGCCAACATCCCGTACCCGTACATAGACAACCTAACGCCGCAGATTGGCGACGTGAATGGTGATGGCATCCCCGATCTCGTGCTAGCGGCGGACGGAAGCATCGGGATCGCACTGGGCACAGGGAAGGGCACGTTTGAGAAGCCCTTTGTCGTGGGCGCTGGACCGGGGGAAGGGCAGATCCTGCTAGAGAGTCTGCACGGCCAGTCAGCCGGATTGCCGGACTTGGTGGCGCCGGATACGAGCGGGGCGGTCTGGGTGCTGCTGAATTTGACGAAATGAATATGCCTTACGAAGTTAACGGCCGACTAGTTTCAGAGGATCGCGTGCGCAGCGAAGAAGTACGCCTGGACGCAATCAGCAGCACTGCATTTAGCAGCCTGATCGAGGCGTTGATTCGTCTTCTTTGTCGATCTCACGGTTGGCCGAGGCCCGAATCTAACTCGCCCGGCGCCGAGATCCGTGGTGCTTGAGACGTGCTGCACGGCGTCCACATCGTCTTCCGTAACCACCTGCGCCATGCGGCAGGATGATCCCGTGTTTCCGGCGCCCTCACCGTGCACTGGCCACCGGCACTTCCACCTTCGCATACAAGCGGACCTGGAGCGCATCCAAAATCCGGACCACACGCTCCACGGTAACGCCAAAATACTCGTTCCGCTCATCCCGTGACACTTGCGACTCATGCACGTTCAGGCGCCTGGCCAGCTCGCGCTGCGACATGCCCTGGGCAATCCGCAACGAAATCAACAACTGCCCGAAGCCCTCGAAATTCTCGAGTTCCTGGAACTCGCCGCGCCTGACCCGTTCGTAACCCTCAACCTCCTCGCGCAATTGGAGCTGAAATGATTCCATCGGATACATAACGCGCTTCACCTCCTGTTGGCTGAGGCCGGTGTGCTTCAGTCTTGCCCGGTGATCGGCGAGCCGTTTCCGCTCCTCTTCCATACGCGTCAACGCTTCCCGGTACTCGCTTTCGTTGCGAATCACGGTCGACCTCCATACTTGATTTCGAAAGGAGGCCATCCGGGTGCATACCACTTCCACCATTAGCGACCCGTTTGCTGATAGCTGATAGCTGATAGCTGATATATGATAGCCCTATGGCCCAAGCCCTCGTGATTTACAACACCCCAACCGACCCCGCCGCCTTCGATCGCTATTATCGCGAGACACACATCCCCCTGGCTCACAAAATTCCGGGGTTGCGATCTTTCTCGATCAGTAAAGGCCCCATCCAGGCGCTCGCCGGCGCCGCGCCGCATCTGGTAGCGATCCTCAACTTCGACACCATGGCTGACCTCCACGCCGCGCTCGCGTCTCCCGAGGGTCAGGCCGCCGCTGCCGATCTGCCGAATTTCGCCTCCGGCGGCGTCACCCTGCTCATCTACGACAACCAGGCAGCTTGAGGCCTACGCCGTCACGCGCGGCTGCGCACCAGGCTCAACACCTCATCCACGGAAGGCAAACGTCCAGTCTCCTTCTTCGAGTAAATCTTCTGGCCATCCGCGAAAATGTCCAGCGAACCGGGTCCGCCCGTGCGAATGCGCGTCGGAATCTTCAGTTCACTCTCAATGCCTTCCTTCAGGCGCACGGCCTGAGCTTTGGTGTCCTGTCAAAAGAAACAACGCTTGATTTCAATGGTCATGGCTGCTGTGATTGTACCAAAGTCAAAGTGCGTAAGAGCACTGACTGGCGGTGAAACCACACGTCTCCCATGGCATCATTGTGTATGGAGACATAGCAAGAATGCAGCCTGCACCCAGCCAACCACCCCGTCCGGTCACACTTGCCGGATACGATTTGATCAACACGCCGCGCCTCAACAAAGGCACCGCGTTCAACGACCACGAGCGCGACGAGTTCGATTTGCACGGCCTCCTGCCGCCCCGTGTCGGCACACTCGATGAACAGCTCGCCCGCCGCATGCAGGCGCTCGGCGAGCAACCCACGCCCTTCACCAAATACAGCTTCCTGCGCGACCTGCAGGATACCAACGAAACCCTCTTCTACGCGCTGCTGGTCCGCAACGTCGAGCAGATGCTGCCGCTGGTCTACACCCCCACCGTCGGCGAAGGCTGCCAGCGCTTCAGCGAAATCTGGCGCAAGCCCCGCGGCTTGTTCCTCAGCTATCCCAATCGCGATCGGCTCGACCAGATCCTCGGCAATCCACGCTACGACGGCATCAAGTGCATCGTGTGCAGCGATGGCGAGCGCATCCTGGGCCTCGGCGATCAAGGCGCCGGTGGCATGGGCATCCCCATCGGCAAAATGGCGCTCTACACCGCGCTCGGCGGCATCCACCCCGAGCATTGCCTCCCCATCCTGCTCGATGTGGGCACCGACAACGAGGACCGGCTGAAGGACCCGCTTTACATCGGCTGGCGCGAGCATCGCGTCCGCGGCGAAGAGTACGACGCCTTCGTGGATGCCTTCGTCACCGCCGTTAAGAAGCGCTGGCCGCACGTGCTGCTGCAATGGGAAGATTTCGCCGGCAACAACGCCGCGCGCTTCCTGGCCCGCTATCGCGATCAGCTCTGTACCTTCAACGACGACATTCAAGGCACCGCCGGCATCGCCACCGCCACGCTGCTTTCCGCCATCAATGTGACCGGCGTCCCCATCCAGCAGCAGAAAATCGCCGTGCTTGGTTTCGGCAGCGCCGGCCTCGGCATCACCAACCTGTTGCGCCAGTTTATCGAAGACGCCGGTGTACCCGCCGAGCAAGCCCGCCGCTGCTTCTATCCCATCGATCGCCACGGCCTCATCACCGAAAGCGGCAAAGACGTCCACCCCGAGCAGCAGCCTTATGCCCGCCCCGCCGCGGAAGTGAAAGGCTGGAGCCAATCCGGCGGCGACATCACTCTGCTAGACGTCGTGCGCAACGCCAAGCCCACTGTTCTGATCGGTGTCTCCGCGCAAGCCGGCGCCTTCACCGAACCAGCCGTGCGCGAGATGGCCCGCTATACCAAGCGGCCCGTCATCTTCCCGCTGTCGAATCCCACTTCCCGCAGCGAAGCCACCCCGCAAGATCTGATGAATTGGACCGAAGGGCGCGCGCTCATCGGCACCGGCAGCCCGTTCGCACCCGTGAATCTCGGCGGCAAGCAAATCCCCGTCGCGCAGACCAACAACTCGTACATATTCCCCGGCCTCGCGCTCGGCATCATCGCCTCCAAAGCCCGCCGCGTTACCGACACCATGATCAAGGCGGCCACCCGAGAACTTGTCCGCCACCTGCCTACTCAGAAGGACAAGAACGGCAGCCTCCTGCCGCCCATCGCCGATGCGCGCCAGATTGGCCGCGCCATCGCTGAGGCGGTCGGGCGCCAGGCGATTAAGGATGGACAGGCGCAGATCGGCGGCGAAGATGCGCTCGACCGTGAGCTGCAGGCGAACATCTGGGAACCCGTCTACGAGCCGTACGTGCGGGTGCGAGGTTGAAGCATGTCCGCGCAGGCGCCTAATCTGAAGCGCGTCCCCATCGGCATCGCCGCCACCGGGACGCGTAAAGAATCCGATTCCATGGGCGAAATCGAAGTCCCCGCGAATCGCTATTGGGGCGCGCAAACCCAGCGCTCGCTCCTGCACTTCGCCATCGGCGACGACCGGATGCCCAAGCAGGTCTACCACGCCTATGGCTACGTCAAGAAAGCCGCCGCGCTGGTGAACGCGGCGGCGGGCCGCCTCGAATCGTGGCGCGCCCAAGCCATCGCGGCGGTCGCTGACGAAGTCATCGCCGGCCGGCTCGACACCGATTTCCCTCTGTACGTCTGGCAAACCGGCTCCGGCACGCAGTCGAACATGAACGTCAACGAGGTGATCTCCAACCGCGCGATTCAACTGCTCGGCGGCGAACTGGGCACGAAATCGCCGATCCACCCGAACGACCACGTCAACATGGCGCAATCTTCGAACGATACGTTCCCCACCGCCATGCACATCGCCGCCGTCCTCGAAATCACCAAGTACCTCTTGCCCAGAGCCGAAGCCCTCGCCGCCGCCATCGAAGCGAAGGCCGGCGAGTGGCGCGACGTGGTCAAGATCGGCCGCACGCATCTCGAAGACGCGGTGCCGCTCACCGTCGGGCAGGAATGGTCGGGCTACGCCGCGCAGGTTCGCGACGCCATTGCGTTGATCGCGCGCTCGCTCGATGGCCTTTACCAACTGGCTGCCGGAGGCACCGCCGTCGGCACCGGCCTCAATGCCCCCCCCCGCTTCGCCGAGGAAATCGCCGCTAAAATCGCCGAGCTGACCCGCCTGCCCTTCATCACTGCACCCAATAAATTCGCCGCGCAAGGATCGCTCGACGCCATGGTCAACGCGCACGCCGCGCTGCGTTCCCTCGCCGTCGCGCTAATGAAAATCGCCAACGATATGCGCTGGCTGGCTTCCGGCCCGCGCTGCGGCTTCGGCGAGCTGGTACTGCCCGCCAACGAGCCCGGCTCCTCCATCATGCCCGGCAAAATCAACCCGACGCAGTGCGAAGCCATGGTGATGATTTGCATTCAGGTCATCGGCGACGATAGCGCCGTAGCCTTCGCCGGCTCGCAAGGCAACTTCGAGCTCAATGCCATGCGCCCCATCATCATCAATAACTTTCTGCACTCCGCGCGCATCCTGGCCGATGGCTGCGAAAAATTCCGCGTCTTCTCCGTCGAAGGAACCGCGCTCAATGAAAAACGCATCGCGCAGTTCGTCGAGAATTCGCTGATGCTGGTCACTGCGCTCAGCCCGGTGATCGGCTACGACGAAGCCTCCAAGATCGCCCACAAAGCGCTCGACGAAGACACCACGCTGAAGCAGGCCGCCCTCGCCACCGGCTGGATCGACGAGCCGACCTTCGACCGCGTCGTCGACCCGAAGAAAATGGTGCGACCATAATCTGGTGAGCAACGTTCTCGTCACCGGCGGCTCCGGCTTCATCGGCAGCCATTCGATATTGCAGCTTCTGGCCGCGGGTCATCAGGTGCGCACCACCGTGCGCAATCTCCGGCGCGAACCCGACGTGCGCGCCATGTTGAAGCAGGGTGGCGCCGACGCGGACGGCCGCCTGTCCTTCCTCGCCGCCGACCTCGAAAACGACGCCGGCTGGCCGCAAGCCGTCGCCGGCTGCGAATACGTCCTGCACGTCGCCTCGCCGTTTCCCTCCACCGTCCCCAAGCACGAAGACGAACTGGTCGTGCCCGCCCGTGAAGGCGCCCTCCGCGTGCTGCGCGCCGCGCGCGATGCAGGCGTCAAGCGCGTCGTGCTGACTTCCTCGTTCGCCGCCGTTGGCTACGGTCAGCCGCCGCAGCAAGCTCCGTTCAACGAAACCAACTGGACCAATCCGGATGCCGGCGTCTATCCCTACGTCAAATCCAAAACGCTGGCCGAACGCGCGGCGTGGGATTTCATCGCCCGCGAAGGCGGCAGCCTCGAACTCGCCGTCGTCAATCCGGTCGGCGTCCTCGGCCCCGTCCTGGGCCCCGACTATTCCACGTCGATTCTGCTCGTCCAGAAGATGATGGATGGCGACATGCCCGGCTGCCCGCGCATGTCGTTCGGCATCGTAGATGTGCGCGACGTGGCCGACCTGCACATTCGCGCCATGACTCACCCCGCTGCCAAAGGCGAGCGCTTCCTGGCCGTCGCCGGTGATTTCATGTCGCTGCTGGACATCGCCAATGTGCTCAAGAGCCGCATGGGCGCATCCGCCAAACGCGTGCCCACCCGCGAGCTCCCGAACTGGCTGGTCCGCCTCGCCGCCCTCCGCGACCCCTCGGTCAAGCAAGTCCTCCCCGAACTCGGCAAGACCAAAAGCGCCACCAACGAGAAAGCCCGCCGCCTGCTCGGCTGGTCGCCGCGATCCAACGAGGAGGCCGTCCTCGCCACCGCCGAAAGCCTCGTCCGGCTCGGGCTGTTGAAACGATAGGATGTTAAGCTGTAGGCGTTCACGCTTTTCAAAGAAAATGATCTCATGCCATTTCAATGGGTTACAAAGGAGGAGTCGATTTCTGCGATTAGCGGAAGGCCAAGCTGGGTAACGGGAGAGCATCACGCCACCAACCCCACTAGATTGGCGGTATACTTATTCAGCGGAAGTCGCAGGCTTGAGTATCGCTACAGTTCGGGCTCAACACTTGGCAATCGCCAGACAACGCGCGGCCAGGACTCATCGCCCTTAAACGTTTTTATGTCTCCGGAAGCGCAGAGCTGGTGGGAAGACTTGAAGGAGTACCTTCGGCTTCTAACCGCACCGATTATCGTCTTCGGCATGTTTTCGCTGATGAGGCTCATTCACATGAATGAGACGTTCGTTGCTTGGTTGCAGGAACTCGACGAAGTGGCAACGGTCCTGATCACCGCATGCTTCCTGATCGGTTCAGTCAGGAGGGCGGTCACCAAAGCCTTCGCAAAGGGGAAGGACAAATGAGAAGTCGACTAGAGGAATATGTATACGGTGACCCCGCTGCGAGGCAATTTGGAGACAGGCTTAGCCTTGTGGCCGCCCTTCTGTGGTACGTCGTCGGTGCCTCGTTCAAGGCTCCTGGCATAGTGCTCCAGAGCGTCTTGATACTGGTGGTCTGCCAAGTCGGAACGACCCTGCTGTCTTGCTTACGACCGTCGGGAGAGCCGGGCCTGCCTACGGTGGGCACCCGGCCGGTTGCCTCAAATGAACCGTTGCGTCGCATGGGATTAAGGGCGGCTATTGGCTTCCTTGCTGCGCTTGCGGTCGCCGTCCTGTCTGCTCCTACAATTGAAGCCGCCCTCATCGACGAACGTTTGCGCCGAATTTCGCGCAGTCCCACGCTGCGGTCCCTGCGAACGGCAGCCGCGCTGGTATCATCCGCAAATTCCGAAGGTCTGCTACTCTCGAAGCGCCCCATCGAGAAGTTACTAGCCCAACGCCTAACCCTGGAGGACGTTCGTGTGGCCGTTACGCAGGCAGTCAATCAGGAAGCATCAGCCCGTGGCGTGCCCGGTCCCCTCATCGGAATCATCGTGCAGAAGCCCGTTCCGGTTGGGCAAATCGTGATCACCGGAATGTCGGGACAGTCGCTCGAAACCCTTTCCCATGGAGTAGACAAAACGACTGGCTCTTTGGTTCCCCCGGATATGGTCGCCTTCGTCGGTCCGCTTGAGGGCCAGCTACCCCTACCGACATCTCGTGGGGCGGCGTATATTCGTATAAATGGCACGCAGGGACTTATTCTCGTCCCGCTCGACGGACTGCAGTGCAGGAACATCATTTTCTCAGAGTGTACAGTGACTTATTTCGGAGCGCCGATAAAGCTTGAAAACACTGGCTTTGCGAATTGCACCTTCGTGCTTGCCGAAAACCTCAAATGCCAGCAGTTCGCCGAGCGCGTTCTCGCGAGCCCGGCTGTTACATTCTCAGTGTCGTGATCTCTCCCGGGTTGACAGTTCGAGACCCACCTCGCCCGCACTCGCCGTTCCCCTCCACCGTCCCCAAGTACGAGGACCAGTTGAGCGTGCCCGCTCGCGAAGGCGCCCTCCGCGTGCTGGCCGCCGCGCGCGATGCAGGCGTCAAGCGCGTCGTGCTGACTTCCTCGTTCGCCGCCGTTGGCTACGGCCAGCCGCCTCAGCAAACTCCGTTCAACGAGACCAACTGGACCAACCCCGATGCCGGCGGCGTCTACCCCTACGTCAAATCCAAAACGCTGGCCGAAAGCGCGGCGTGGGATTTCATTGCCCGCGAAGGCGGCTCGCTCGAACTCGCCGTCGTCAATCCGGCCGGCGTCCTCGGCCCCGTCTTGCCTGTGCAACTAGTCTCAGTGCAGGCTCCCGGCAAACCCATCGCCCCCAAGATTGGCTTCCTTCGCGTTCATAAGCGTCCATTCGCGGCGATCCTCCCCGCAAGTTTGGCACGATGACTGCACTGCCTCCAGCAGGGAGGACACAAATGTGTGACTATTCACTGATGACGGTGCCGAACCGGCTCGCTTGCCAAGGAGAGCAGTTGGTCGTGCACCGGTTTCCCACGGGATCCCTGGGCTTGGCGTCGCCTCCAGACCTGATCGATGAGGTGAGGACCGCGCAACCTAAATCCTTCTGGACCTGCGTCAAGGCGTTCTTCAATCCGCCGGCATCGCGCGCGGTGTGTGCAGTATGCATCCCGCCTGGCGCCCGGCTGGTATTGCATGACATTCCGGCGCGCCTTCAAGACAGACTCGGCGTAGGACCTGACGAAAACGTCACGTTCACGCAGATATCCGCTGCCGTGAACACTTATCGCGACGCCGTGCGGTTCCAGAACGGAGCCCAGGTCCGGCTGCAGGAACTGCGCGCCGGCCAGCGGGTTGAAGTGCTCGATCTCTCCATGGCCGAGGAATTTACCCCGTATGTCAGCGAGTTCGAGACACTTCTGTTGCAGCACCGATAGTTTGGCGCCCCGCGCCGCCGCATGAGGGATATTTTCGTGCTGGCCAAGGGTGTCTTGGCCGGGGTGGCTATCTCTGCGCCGGTCGGACCTGTGACCATGCTGTGCGTCGCGCGCACCATTGCCAACGGGCGCGCCGGCGGCATAATCTCCGGGTTGGGCGCGGGCACCGTAGACACTATTTATGGTGCCATCGCCGGCTTCAGCGTCAGCTTCATCATCGGTTTTCTGGTCCGCGAAGAGACCTGGATTCGTCTCGGCGGCGGGGCCCTGCTAGCCGCGTTGGGCGTTCGATATTACTTCCTGAAACCAGGCACGCCGCAGAAGGAAGCGTCCGGCCCGAGTCGTTCCGCTTATGTCTCAGCTTTTCTGCTGAACCTGGCCAACCCCACCGTTGTGCTATCGTTCCTCGCCGTTCTGACGGCTCTCGGTTTAGGTCGGCATAAGTCCTGGGGTCAGGACCTTGCCCTGGTTGCCGGGATTTTCGTTGGCGCGATGCTGTGGTGGATTCTGCTGGCTGCCATCACCGCTCACTTCCGCGACCGCTTCAACCACCGCATCATGCTCTGGATGAACCGCCTCAGCGGCCTGGCTATGGGAGGCTTCGGTGTGGCGACGCTGATACTGGCCTTGTATCGGTAGCCGCGAATGATTTAGCCGAGAGCGCTGCGGGTTTGGCTGCACTCATCGATGGCCGCGAATGAACACTGATGAACGCGAATATTTGAATCAGGTTCTTAAGGAGACGGTTGGGGCTGCCTATGAGGTCTCCAACGTGCTCGGGTACGGGTTTCTGGAGAAGGTTTATGAACGCGCTGTGATTTAGCCGAGAGCGTCGCGGGGCTGGCTGCACTCATTGATAGCCGCGAATGAACGCTCATGAACGCGAATATTTGAATCAGGTTTTTAAGGAGACGGTAGGGGCTGCCTATGAGGTCTCCAATGTGCTCGGGTGCGGGTTTCTGGAGAAGGTTTATGAGCGCGCCCTGTTAGCGGAACTTCGGTACAGAGGGCTGCCTGCTTGCGGCCAGGTGCCCATGCAGATTTCTTACAAGGGTGAAAGCATGGGCGATTACTTTGCGGACATAGTCATCGAGGACCAACTCATCGTCGAATTGAAATGCGTTGATTCATTCGCAAATGAGCACATCGCACAGTGCATCAATTACCTGCGCGCGTCCGGCCTGAAACTCGCCCTTCTGATCAGCTTCCAAAAGCCCCGCGTCGAATGGAAGCGCATTGTTTATGGTCTTTGAATCCGCGTTCATGCGCGTTCATTCGCGGCCATCTGAAGATCGCCCTTATGGTCTTTGAATTCGCGTTCATCCGCGTTCATTCGCGGCCATCCTTACCCCGCGCCGAGCCACCCGCACAGGCAGTACCGTAGCGCCCTCTCTCTCGATCAACGCGCTCACCTTGGCTTTCGCCCCGGGTTCGATCAGGAAGAAGACGCAGCCGCCCCCTCCCGCGGCGCACACTTTAGCTCCCACGGCACCGGCCCGCCGGGTGACCTCCACCAGCCGGTCGATCAGCGGCGTGGAGATGCGCGGCGCATTCTTTTTGCGGCTGGCCCACTCCTGGCGCAACAGGCGCGCCACCTCGTTCCAGTCGGCCTTCTCGAGCGCCTGCCGCATGCCGCGCGCGATCGCCGCGATCCGGTCGAAATTGCGGTGCACGCCGCGGTCGCCGTCGATGTGCGCCTTCAGCACCTCCCAATTGTTGATGCCCGACTGGCGCGGCTCGCCCGTATAGGCGAGCACCACCCGCTGATCCAAATCCTCAGGGTCGACCGCCACCGGCCGGCGGACAATACCGGCCTCGGTCAACTCAATCGCGTTTACGCCGCCGTACATGGCGGGATAATAGTCCTGGCACCCGGTGGGCACGCGAATGATCTGCGCCTCGAGGTTCTGCGCGATCTCCCGCAGCTTTTCCAACGAGTGCCCCGCGCCGG
>Ga0073928_10008162_pt1 | contig 13252 bp, 11 predicted proteins | sample PaiPotPPA55metaG_FD_76969 | JGI IMG/M metagenome (GOLD analysis project Ga0073928, IMG submission 76969) | Iron sulfur acid spring bacterial and archeal communities from Banff, Canada, to study Microbial Dark Matter (Phase II) - Paint Pots PPA... ...
GTCTTGAAAAGTTTGAAGGACGTGCTCGAAGGCGCCCCGGAAGTGAAAACCTATCAGGTAGCGTTCTCCAGTCTCCACCCAGTCGCCGCTGGCGTCGCCGCCGGCCAGTCGTCCATCACCAATCCCACTCCCGGCGTAGGCGGCTAGTCGCCCGTCCCTTGAGTCGCCGCGTCGCGCGCCGCATCGCGCGCCATATCGTTCGTCCCCGCGCTCGCGCCCCGCTCCCCTCAGCGGGACGCGAACCCCCGGCTCTTTTGCCTTTGCTGTCATCCCGACGGAGGACAGCCGGACGAGGGATCTGCTGTTGCCTGGTTCGCGCGGCAGCCGACGGACGAGGGACCTGTTTTTCCCCGCTTTCCTTGCCCGAAACTCGAAATCCCTAAATCGCATTTCAGCGACGATTAGAAACATCGCCCTCCCTTTATTTTCAGTTACTTACGGCCATTTCTAATCGGCACCCTCTGTCGATTAGAACGGCCTAGAAATCAAAAAGCGCCCAAGGCGAAAATGCCGCCCGGACGCTCTATACAACAAAATAATCTTCAAACTACTTAATGACTCTATTATAAACGTCATCGAATGTCCAGAAAAAAGTCGCGGCGTGGAAAGCTGTAGAAGAGCAGCCACGCCGGCAGAGTTGAGGTCACTCGCAGCTCGGCATTATTGCCGTCGCGTCTTCCGACAGGCACGGACGCGTAACCGGCTGATCCGGTTGATGCCGCAGAATCCACAGGCCATCTTTGTTGGCGAGGTAAACGAGGTTGCGTCCTTCGTCGGGGACCAAGCTGGTCACATCGGTGAAGGTTTGGATCGTTCGAGGATTAATGGGATCGCTGAGGTCAAGCACTTCCACGGTTTCGGTAGGTATCGGCGCGGCATTTCCCGGCGATCCTTCCGCAAGCGCCACCGTGCCGCCCACCAACTGCAACCGGCCCGCCGAAGCGCCGTTCGGCCACGCCACTCGCTTGACGATGTTTGGCTCGGCCGGCTTTGTGACGTCGACCACTGTGAAGCCCTTCCGCGAATTCCGAACCAGATACAAGTACTGTCTGCCGTTATGTTCTTGAAGAATCATTTGGCCAGCAGGAGCTCCGGGGAGCGCAACGTGAGCCAGCACGGCTACGGGTTGTTCATCGAGTTTTTTGTTTCGATGTTTCGCGAGCGCGCTGGGCGCCGCCGTCAGGACAAGGGCGACGAGGGTCAGCAGAATTGCATTCATGGTCTTCTCCTTGCTCAATCTTTAGGAGGAACTTCGATCGGACGAAAAGATAAAAAATAGATGCGCCTCCCACTAACACCAGATACCAAACCGTGTTCGAATCAAGACTCCAAGCCATCCAAGCTCCTCCCGTGGCTTGCCGAGTTCCGCTTTGAGAGCGGAGTCAACACCATGAGAGCAAGCCGCGTTCCACATGGCGTCGCTCGAATCCGGAGGAAGCCAAATTCCGTCCTGTCAGTAAGATTCAAAAAGCACGGATTGCGCTGCGGCTCGCGGATGCTGTGAGAAATCTGCACGGAGTGTTATCAAATCGAACGGCGCTCGATGGCGCATCGGCGGGAAACCGGAACAGTGGTGAACTGCGAAGGTCTGGGACTGCGCCCTGCTTACTCCTCAATCTTGAGCTCTTCCATCTTGCTGTAGAGAAGGCGGCGGTTTATCTGAAGTCGATTGGCGGCTTCCGTCTTGTTCCCTCCCGCTTCTCTCAACGCATTTTCGATCAGATGCCTCTCGAGCTCGGCGATCGATTTGTGAAACGGAAGAGATAGTAGTTCGGCGTGCGTGTGGCCCGAGCCATTTCGGTGTTCTTCTTCGGAGTGCGGAGGGAAATGCCCGGGCATTACAACGCGCCCGCGGGCCATCAGCACAGCCCGTTCCACCATGTTTTCCAGCTCCCGCACATTGCCGGGATACGAGTGCGATTGAAGCATGAGAATTGCTTCGTCCGAGAACCCGACTGACGAAAGCCCATTTTTCTCGCTGTACAGACGCAAAAAATGTTCCGCCAGCAAAATAATGTCCGTCCGGTGGTCGCGCAGGGGCGGCACGCAAATGTGGACGACATTCAATCGGTAAAACAGATCCTCACGAAAAGCCTTTTCACGCACGCAAGCTTCCAGATCACGGTTCGTTGCGGCCAGAACGCGAAAATTTCCTCGAATCGTCTCCGTGCTTCCCACGCGCTCAAACGAGTGCTCCTGAAGAACGCGCAGGAGCTTCGCCTGAAGACTGGGAGAGAGCTCGGCAATTTCGTCCAGAAAGACTGTCCCGCCTTCAGCCAGCTCGAATCGCCCTATTTTCCGCGCAACGGCGCCCGTGAATGCGCCGCGCTCATGCCCAAAGAGCTCCGATTCCAGCAGGTTCTCCGGGATTGCGGCGCAATTGACCACCACAAACGGTTTTTCTTTCCTCTGGCTGTAATCATGAATCGCCTCCGCCACAAGTTCCTTCCCCGTTCCCGACTCCCCGCAAATCAGCACCGTCGAATCCGTTTCGGCAACCTTTCCAATCATCTTGAAGACTTCGACCATGGGACCGCTCGAGCCGACCAAACGCCCAGCCCCTGTGGCGCTCGATCGTCCAACCTGAGCGCGCAGATGAGCGACCTCGCGGTTCAGCGCCGAGTGCGTCAAAGCGCGTTTGGCAGTCAGTGCGATTTCCTCCAGGTCAAACGGTTTTGTCACAAAGTCGTACGCGCCCAGGCGCACCGCTTCGATCGCGATGTGGCTCGATCCATAGGCGGTGATCACGATCACGGGAATCGAAGCAAGCCGGCTGTCCTGCCGCACGTGGCGAAGAAACCCTTCGCCGCCGATTTCCGGCATCTTCCAATCGCTGAAGATCAAGTCGGGAGTTATATCCCGAAGAACTTGGATGGCTTCGGCACCGTTCGCAGCCTCGATGGTCGTGCATCCGCGCTTTCGCATAATTTCGGCCAGCGTTTTCCGAAGGTTCGCCTCGTCATCAATAATCAGAATCGTGTCGCTCATCGTCCCTCGATCGTCATGCCAGTTGGGCGCTCGCCTCGCCTTCGCGCACCGGAAGCACGACGCGCACCTTTGTTCCCTGTCCTTCGGCACTCATGACCCGAATTTCGCCTCCGTGGGCGCGCACCAGCTCATGGCAGATCGAGAGCCCGAGGCCCGTACCGGACGGTTTTGTGGTGAAGAACGGATCGAAGATTCGTTGGATGGCATCCGGGCTGATACCCTTCCCCGTATCGTTGAATTCCACCCAAGCCTCGCGGACGCCGGCTCCATCCGCCGAGTCTGAGCCGGTGCTCACGCAAAGGGTTCCGCCCGAAGTGGACATGGCTTCGATGGCATTCTGGATGATATTGTCGAATACTTGCGTCATGCGGTCGTGATCCAGTCGCACGAGGGCGGAGCCGTTGTTGAAATTGGTGACGAACTTCACCTGCCGCAAGCGCGCCTTCTCATGAAAGCCAGTGAGTCTTTGTGCGAGCAAGCGTCTCAGGTCGACGGTTTCGGCGCGCAGCTTCACCGGCTGCGAAAAGCTTAGTAGCCGGTTGACCATCCCGTTCAGCCGTTCGATCTCTTCCAGCGCGACCTCGCACGATTTCAGCATGTCTGCGTTTTCCGCCTCCTGCTGACACATCTGCACGCGCAGGCGAATCGTAGCCAGGGGATTCCGAACTTCGTGCGCGACTCCGGCCACCAGCCGCCCCAGCGCTGCCAGCCGTTCGGCGTGGCGCAGTCGGTCCTCAATCAGTTTTTCACCTTCGATCTTTTCCTTGAGAGCCGCGCCCAACCGGTTGATTGCTCGTGCGATCTGCCGGATCTCGTGAGGATCAACATCGGCTTGAATTTGTGATGACAGGTCTCTCTCCAGGCTCTCTAGTCCGTTCTCAATTTTTCGCACGCCCCCTTGCAGGTTCCCGACAACCAACAATGTGAGGACGACGCAGCCCAGACTTGCAGTGCCTAACCCAACCACAATCAGGTAGGCTCGGAGCCGGTTCGAACCGGGTAGGCCCGACAGTCGCCTGACGGCCCAGGCGCTGGACGGATACTTTGTTCCGTCACGGATCGGAATTGCTTCCACGATGACAATATCGCTGACTCCCCCCAGAACGTGCTCGGCGGGCTTGTTTGACGCTGCAGCGCTTCGAGCAACGTTGAGAATGGTCCAGTAGAGAGTTGTCGAGCTCTCGTCTCGCTGGGGGTCAGCGTCTTGCTCCTGGACGGTCGGAACCGAATCTCCTACCAAACCGTCAACGGCTGCCGAGTAGAAGCCTCCTTCCACTCCCTCGAGGTTTTGCAGAACAACGCGGCTGAGTAAAGTCAACACGGCTCGCGAGGACTGCGCTGCGGGATTCTCCAGTGGCGTGAGCTCCTTGTTATCCTCCGCGAAGTGGGCTTTGCTAAGGTATTCACGGCTTAACTCGACGGCCGCTTCTCTAAGGCGCCGTTTCTCATCATTCAGGACGGCGGACTTGGTGTAGTGTAACGCCGCCATGATGGCGCCCAGAACGGCGAGGAGCAAGACTGCCGCCAGGGTGCCGAGAAGCGTGATCTGCCAGCGGAAGCTGATTCGCGAAAGCGGGAGACTAAAAGGCAATGTGCCCCCTCGAAGCTCCACGCTTGGAGACTGCGAATCGAGCGTGTGCCCTGCCAGGCGGCGCCACCTATCATACCAATTCTGGTAAGGTGCCCGCACATCCGCTTGAATAAGTCAGTGAAGGGAAGAATCAGTTGCCGTCGGTTCTTCTGTGGCCGAACCGTGCATAACATACGACTGCTTGCAAACGTGCTCGGCGGAATGCGCCACTGCACTGGCGGCCTGGGCGAATTCCATCGCATCTTCAGGCGAGCCGGATCGGAGGAAACGCCGGGCTTGACCGTGGAACGAATCGCTCCACGAAGTGATCTTCTTTACTTGTTCCAATTCCTCCGATGGCATCGTGCCGTTCTGGATCAGCCAGCGAAGGCGCGAGATCATTTGCCTCACGCGAGTGAGTTGGCCCTTCGCCCAGCCGGATTCCATCGTCGTGGAATGGTGAGCGGGCGGCGGCGGGACGAGAGTTGGCAAACTGGAGTCGGCGCGCAGCGTGCGGGCGATAAGAATCTCGGCCGCCCGAGCCAGATCCACCGACGCCGCGGCGAGTTCGGCGGCGATGGCAAAATCCTGCTTCTCGTATATCGCCAGCGCTTGTTCGTACGTCTGTTTGGACTCATTGAGCAATGGGCCCACATGCGGACCCACCAGGTCCAGGATTTTGATGTACGCGAGAAGCGCCTGCGTGCGATGCAGCGCTGCATAGGCGCGCTCGATGTTTTCGATCGCTCCTTGTTGATCTGCTGCGACTCCCGTTAAGGCCGCTATAGCGTGATGACCGTTCGATTCCGTGTGATTTTTCCTGGAGTTCGGTTCGAAGCGCTCCGAGCCTGTTTCCGCTCCCACGGGATGAAGGCTCCCTGCGCCCATCGGGATTGCTAGCTCTGCCGGTCGTAGGGGAGCCAGAGGTGCCGCCTCTTTTGGGGGTTGCGTGGCAGGCGGCACCTCTGGATCGTGGTGCAAGGGGTGGGGTCGTGGTGGGAGCGTTTCAAGTGACACAAGAAGGTTCGCGTCTGGATTAAAGATTACAGCCGCTTCAAAATACATCCCACCGGCGGGCCCTGGGCGCGTCCATCCATGAACTTCGATACTCGAACCGATTCCTGCGACCTCCGAAACCGATTTCGACTGACTTGAAGGAGTGACTACCTCGATTCCGCGGTCTAACAATAACCCCTGGGTCTTCCCGTCGGCTCGATAGCGAATTTTCTGAACGCGCCCGAAGACAATCTGCATCGCGTCCTCCAAAGAAGGCTTTCGCTGCGACAGACGCCCCGTTCAAGAAAGCGCGAGAACGAGCACAGTCAGTGCCGACGCCAAGAGGACCACGAACCTTAGCGCCCGGACGGCAAACCGGGTTCCAGCTTCTATCCCTTCGCTCATCTGGCGATGTTCTCCCGTCCAAAGTCGGAGACACCATTGCAACGTCGATGCCACTCAACAGATGTGATTGAGGACCGCTAAGTCCTTTTTCGCCAGAGAGGTCCGCGGGAGAGTGGATTATTCGTTCTCGAGAGCCGCAGAAAAAACGTGCGGTATTCGAACGCCAGGTGTGAAAAAAGCGAACGGTGACTGGCGCCCTTTCGCGGGCGGAAGTTTTTTCCGTCGCTGAAATGAGGAGTACGAAAATCAACGGCCTTCGCAAGCAGCAGGGTTTCAAGGACGAAATTCTGTTGGTCGATCCCGGAGCGCCGAAAGTGGTCGCCATCAGCACCTGGGACACCAAGGAAAACGCGGACGTCTATCACAGCAAAGCCTACCCCGACGTCTTGAAAAGTTTGAAGGACGTGCTCGAAGGCGCCCCGGAAGTGAAAACCTATCAGGTAGCGTTCTCCAGTCTCCACCCAGTCGCCGCTGGCGTCGCCGCCGGCCAATCGTCCATCACCAATCCAACTCCCGGCGTAGGCGGCTAGTCGCCCGTCCCTTGAGTCGCCGCATCGCCGGCCACATCGCCCGCCATACCGCTCGTCCCCGCGCTCGCGCCCCGCTCCCCTCAGCGGGACGCGAACCCCCATGGGAATGCCAATCTCCCGATTGGCGCAGTCTAACGCAGTCCGCGAGCAGCCCGCCGCGGCGGACGCCCGCGCTTCGCCCCCCCCGAGTTGTCATCCCGTCTATAACGACGTCGGTCCTGTCAAGACAAACTTCTCCGTGCACTTCTTCTAAAGTGTTTTCTCTTCACTTGTAAGAATCTTTTTCTTCCTGGCAACCAAGGTTCGTACCGTAATCGTTTGGCGGAACATTTTCAGTTCCACCACCCATCTATTCGATCCCGACCCGCGTCGGAACCATGATTACTTCTTCGAACTCCCCATCTTCTTTGGGGAGGCGGGACGCCCACTCAAACCATCGGTCTTAACTGCGACCACAGGATGACTCAGGCTGTCCCGCATGGGAACCCTGGAGCAGCTGCGCATAGTCCATTTCTTCGCGCAGCATCCAGTACAACCTCACTGCCAGCTTCCGTGCCATCGCTACTTTCGCTAGCGCACGACACTTCCGCTGAGCCAATCGTTGATACGCGCGACGCATTTCCGGTTCATGCCGCACCGCACTCTGCGCCGCTTCCACCAGCAATCCCCGCAAAAATGGATTCCCCTGTTTGCTGATGTGTCCCAACCGCTGCCCACGGGCGCCGCTGGAATGCTCCGTGGGAATCAGCCCGAGATAACTGGCCACCTGTTAGCCACGACGGAAACGATCCGCCGGCCCCGTCGTCAGCGCAAAGGCCAGCGCCGTGATCGGCCCCACTCCTGGATGCGTCAGCAATCGCCGTGCCGCTGGTCGTGTGTGGGCCTGTTCGGCCGCCGCACGATCCAGCTCACCGATCGACGCTTCCAACTGATCCAACAACTCCAGCAACTCCGTTCTTCGCCGGCTCGCCCACGGCATCAGCGACAACGCCTCCAGTTGCTTTGTCTTGGCGCTTTCGCTCAAGGAAGACTTAGGTTGTTGGTCCATTGGCGAGGGATTCTAACACACGCGAACGTGGGACACGGCGAGGCGTGGCGCGTGAGCTACGCAGCCGCTCCGCGCGAACGGCTGCGAATTTTCTCTTGAAATTCAACGCTCGGTTAAGTAGACTAATCAAGTAACCTGGATGTAGGTTTGTTGTACGCAGCGTCCGGGCGGTACTCTCGCCTTGGGCGCTTTTTGTTTTTATGAACTCGATAAAATGAAGACGGGAGAATCACAATTTTGATAGGGACAACTCCGGTCTCGCGTCAGTCGCAAGGCGGCAAATCCCGCCGGGAACGGGAGCTTCAAGTCGTCGTTTCTAATCGCAACATTCGGCGATTAGAAGTGGACTTAACTCCCCTAGAATCAGCACGCGGACCCGTTCTAACCGCAACAAAATCGACAAACACGAAAATCGCCTTCAGTCGTCCAACCACACGGAATGCTATAATCCGAAACGAAATAAATACGAGCCACGGGGCGGAGCTGGGGCGGGAGAAGTCGAGGAAACCATGATGAACACTTTGGCGAAAAAAATTGTGATTGCGCTGTCCGTGGTGGTGGCCGCTTACGTCTCGACCGGGTTCGTGCTGGGGCGCTCGTCGTCGGACGATAAAGCGTTTCGCGCGCTGACGGTTTACAGCGAAGTGCTGGAGCGCGTGCAGCACGACTACGTCGACGACCCGAACCTGCATCAGGTGACCAGCGGGGCGCTCCACGGACTCCTCGATTCGCTCGATCCGCGCTCGAGCTACTTGAGCCCGCTCGAATATAAAGACTACAGGGAAAAGAGCGACTCGAAGGCCAAGGGTGAAACCGGCCTTTCGCTGACGCGACGCGCGTACATCGGCGTTCTGGGCGTGCTGCCCGATAGCCCCGCACAAAAAACGGGCTTGGTTCCCGGCGACATTCTGGAAAAAATTGCCGGCTTTACCACCGACCAGATGGCGCTCGATCAGGCGCGGCTGCTGCTGGCCGGCGAGCCTGGTACGGTGGTGAAGCTTTCCGTGATTCGGCGTCTGAAGCCCGAGCCGCAGGACATGGAAATTACTCTGGGGAAGCTGCCCGCGCCGAAGTTGGTCGAAGATAAATTGCAGGGCGATATCGCTTACCTGCGCGTGCCGGAATTCGAGCCGGGCGCGACGAAGCAAATTCGCGAGAAGCTCGCGCAGTTCGAGCACCAGGGCGCGCACAAATTGATTCTGGATTTGCGGCAGTCGAATCAAGGCGACGCGGCCGAGGGAATTTTGACGGCGCAGCTTTTTCTTTCGTCGGGAACGATTACCACGCTGAAGGGGCAGACGGTTACCGCGGTGCCTTCGTCCGCTGACGCGTCGAAAGTGGCGTGGTCGCAGCCGGTGGCCGTGCTGATCGGCAACGGGACGGCCGGCGCGGCTGAAATTCTTGCGGCCGCGATTGCGGACAATCATCGCGGGACCACCATTGGCGATCGCACGTACGGAACCGCGTCGATGCAAAAGCTGATTCAGCTCGACGACGGCTCGGCGCTGATCATTACCGTTGCGAATTATTTCACGCCCGCCGGCAAGGAAATTCCCGCCGACGGCGTCGCGCCCAACGTGGAAGTGCGGCCGACGCCCGAAGAGTCCACCGCGCTGAAAGAGCAGAACGCGCCGAACCAGACTGTGTCGCAGGACGATCCGGTGGTGAAGAAGGCCATCGCGATTCTGGAAAATCCGGGCGCGTCGAAAAAAGTGGCGCAGATGCCGCCGCGTTCCGCGCGGCCTTACCGCACGGTCGCCGGGCTTCCGCTATTCGCCATCGCCAGTTAAGCCGCTCTTTGGCTTCAGCGCGGATGCGATGGCTTCTCGCAGCCGCGGCGCTGCTCGCGATTTTTTTAATCGCGGGCTGCGGCAAAAAATCACTCACAAAAAAAGAGACGCGCGCGATCACCGCCGAAATCGTCGATGCGGCGCAGAAGATCACCGCGCGTAAATCGGAAATCGCGATTCGCCCCGAATTGCAGCCGGGTGCGTCGGGCAACGCGTCGGGACGGCTGGTCGCGGACGGCATCTTCGTCACGCTGAGCGATTCGTCTCAGCTTGCAGCGCTGCGTCAATCGCTCGGCGACATCGCGCGGCGCCACAGGCTTCAGTTGTCCGAGACTTCTTCGGGCGGCGTGCTGCGCTTCGATCTGGCGTTCGGCGGGAATCGCACGCAAACGATTCACGTCGTCACGCCGCTCGCGGCGCGCGCGCGTTCGTCGCCATCGCCATCACATGGTGCAGCAAGCCCGCGACTCGCGATCGTGATGGACGATCTGGGCTACGAGCGTTCCGCCGCGGACGAATTGCTCGCGCTTCCCTTTCCGCTGACGGTTTCCGTGCTGCCGCATCTTGCGCTTTCGAGCGAAGTCGCGGAAGAAGCGTTTCGCCGCGGCGATCAGGTGCTCCTGCATTTGCCGATGGAATCGGAGGCCGATGGCGCGAAGCCGGAAGAGATCGAACTGCGCGTGGGTATGAATTCGCAGCAAGTGGAAAGCGCGCTGGCGGGAATGCTCGAAACCGTGCCGCACGCGATCGGCGTGAACAACCATCAAGGTTCGCGCGCGACGTCCGATCCCGCGCTGATGGCCGAGCTGATGCCTGCACTTCGCCAGCGCGGACTCTTCTTCATCGACAGCCGCACGGCCGCGTCAACGGTGGCGTACGACGCAGCGGAGCGCGCGGGAGTCCGTGCGGCGTCACGCAAGGTTTTTCTTGACGACACGGCGACGCGCGAAGCCGTGCTCGCGCAGCTCGACCTCGCTGCACGCGACGCAGCGCGCGACGGCTTCGCGATCGCCATCGGCCATCCGCGCCCCGCGACGATCGCAGCGCTCACCGAAGGCGTGCCGCGCGTGGAAGCACGCGGGGTGCGGCTCGTCTTCGTCTCCGACGTCGTGCACTAAAGAATTTCTGCCACTAGTTTTGCCACGTGCTCGGCAATCGAAGGCGCCGAAGTGAGTCCCGGCGATTCGAGGCCGATCAATTGCACCACGCACGAAAATTGGGGATCGCGCTGGATGATGAAGTCCGCCATTCCGTGGCCGCCGGGCGGGACGAGCTTCGCGCGTATTCCGGTGTAAGCAGGCACGAGATCTTCGGGCGTGATGTCGGGAAGCAGCGCTTTCGCGCGGCGCGCAAATTCGTCGACGGGCTCGCGATTGCGTTCGTAGTCCGTTTTGCTCTCGATGTAGTGCGCGGTGGGGCCGACGAGCACGCCGCCGCTGACTGTTCTCGTCAAGTGCGTGCCGAGACTCAAACCTTCCGCGTGGGGTAGCGGATAAACTAAATTGCGAACCCAATCCGATTTAGCGCGCACCAGCTCGCAATATTCGCCGCGCACGGGATAAATGCGATGTTTCGCGAGCGGCGAGCCCAGCATTGCGGCGACTTCATCCGCGAAAAGTCCCGCGCTGTTTACAACGCAGCGCGCTTCGATCTCGCCGGCCTCGCTCGTTACGCGAACTACATTGCCGCGCGGTTCGAGGCGCTCGACCTTTGCGTGAGTAACAAGGTTCGCGCCCTGATCTTGCGCTAAGCGCGCGTAGGCTTTCACGAGCTCTTCGCTCGCAAGAATTCCCGTGGATGGAACGTGGAGCGCCTGGAATCCTGCGATGTGCGGCTCGAGCGCGCGAATCGCGGCAGCGGCGACAATTTGCAATCCTTCGACGCCGTTGGTCTGGCCACGCTCGAACAATTCTTGCAGCTTGGGGGCTTCCGCGGCGGATGTTACGACGACGAGCTTTCCTGCATTCCGGTGAGGGACGCCATGCGCGGCGCAGAATTCCTTAGTGAGTTGATTGCCACGAACGGAGTGGCGCGCTTTGAGCGAGCCGGGCGGGTAGTAAATTCCGGAGTGGATCACGCCGCTATTGCGCGAGCTCGCGCCCATGCCTAGTTTCGGCAACGCTTCGAGTAGAAACACGTCGGCCCAGCGTGAGGACAGCGCACGCGCAATCGCGCATCCCACGACGCCGCCCCCGATGATTACGATGTTTGCCTGGTCCATGCTGGAGGAACCGTCCGATGTTCAACTCGCGCCCGCGAACTCGAGCGGAATTTCATTCAAACGAGAGTCGCAGTTCAAGCGATAGCAATTCGCGAGCAGTCGCGACTACTCGCCGCTCGCTTGGTCATAGAGTGGAGTGCACGGCATCAAGCGCGCTTGCGTGCCATCGTGAACGGCGTACTGCGTGCGTACGCCGCGCGCGTTCGAAGCCCATAGACTTCCGCTTCCGTGCTCGCCGTCTTTATTGACCGCGTAGAACAAAAGATGGAACGTCTTCAAACGTTCGGGGAAAGCCTTGTAATTGCGCGCCACGCGATGCAGCGCTTCGAGGCACGCGTCGGTCGGAGATTTTCCCTGGCGCATCATTTCGACAATCGTGTGCGCCCCGGAAATTTTGATATTTTCTTCTCCGCGCCCGGTAGAACCTGCCGCGCCGACATCGTTATCGACATGAAGGCCCGCGCCCAGCACGGGCGAATCGCCCACACGCCCGGCAATTTTCCACGAGAGGCCGGAAGTGGTGGTGGTGCCGGAGATGTCGCCCTTGGCGTCGACGGCGAGGCAATTGATCGTGCCAGTCGGTGGATGCCGAACCACGTCTTCAATCCAGCCGCGCCACGCCAGCTTTTCCGGGGTATCCAGCAGGAGCGCGAGCTTTTCTTTCCACTCGGGGCTATCGAGGCCCGGACGCCAGTTTGGCGATGATGACGCTTTCCACGCGAGCCAGGCGGTGCGAGATTTTTCCGTGAGCAAGTTCATAGGCTCGAAGCCTTCGTCGACGGCAAAGCGCTCGGCGCCGGCGCCCACGATGAAAACATGATTCGTCTTCTCCATCACTACTTTGGCGACGAGCGACGGGTTCTTGATCTTCTGAATCGAGCCGACAGCCCCGCCGCGCCTCGTAGGACCATGCATTACGCTGGCATCAAGCTCGACGACGCCATCTTCATTCGGCAGGCCGCCATAGCCGACCGAGTTGTCGTTGGGATCGTCCTCAACTTTGGTTACCACCGCAAGAGTGGCGTCGAGCGTGTCTCCACCGGAGCGGAGGACCGCCATTCCGGCGTCGAGGTGCTTCACGCCGTTATGCGCGGAAATAATCAGTGGCCGAGTCCCCTGCGCCGTCCGAGGGACTGGCAACGATTCGCGCGCAACGTTTTCAAACGCCGGTTCAGGCGAAGGTGCTGCGCCGAAAAGGCGTCTTGTGCTTACTGCGATGCTTCCAGCAAGCGTTGTAAGAAAGAAATTTCTACGCGTCCATTTTTCCATTGGTACGCCTCATACTAATTTTTGAATGCGCCCACAATTATTTAGGGCTTGAAGCCAACGCTGCGCCAGAGTTCCGCGCAATCGTACATCTTTCCGCCGGCGATGACATATTTGACGTTGCGAATGTTGCGGATGGATTCAAGGGGGTTACCGTCGACGAGGATAATATCCGCTCGCTTTCCGGGCTCGACCGTGCCGACTTCTTTATCAAGGCCCATCACGCGCGCGGGAACTATCGTGGCGGCCTGAATCGCTTCCATCGGCGTGAACCCCGCCTGGACGTACAGCTCCATTTCGCGGTGCAAGCTGTGTCCCGGAATCATCTGGTCGGTACCAGCCACAACGGGAACACCCGCCTTGTGCAGCGCGCCCGTAACCGCCACGAGTTTCGCAAACATTTTTTCCTGTACGTCCGCCAATGGCGAGGGAGGTCCA
>Ga0073928_10008163_pt1 | contig 13251 bp, 10 predicted proteins | sample PaiPotPPA55metaG_FD_76969 | JGI IMG/M metagenome (GOLD analysis project Ga0073928, IMG submission 76969) | Iron sulfur acid spring bacterial and archeal communities from Banff, Canada, to study Microbial Dark Matter (Phase II) - Paint Pots PPA... ...
CGAGTTCGCGCTGACCGCGACGACCACGATCCTGATCAGCACACCGGAACTGGCCGACACGGCCCACTGGCTGCAGTCGGCGCTGCGCCCGGCCACCGGCCTTCCGCTGCCGATCGTCAGCTCTGCCGCAAACTCAGCTGCCGCCGCGACCGCGCCGATCTCGCTCGAACTCGGTTCCGAACTCAATTCCGAACTGGGTGCTGAGGCGTACCGGCTGTCCAGCGGTCCCTCCGGTGTCGTCATCGTCGGCGGGGACACGGCAGGGGTCTTCTACGGCTGCCAGGCTTTGCTGCAGCTCCTACCCGGGGCCGTCTATCGCCGCGCGCCTGTGTCTGCGGCGTCGACGTCGGCTGACGAGCGCTGGACCGGACCCGCCGTCACCGTCTCCGATGCGCCGCGCTTCCGCTGGCGCGGGGCCATGCTCGACGTTGCACGCCATTTCCTGCCCAAGCGCGAGGTGCTGCGATTCATCGACCTCATGGCGCTGCATCGTCTCAATACCCTGCACCTGCACCTGACCGAGGACCAGGGCTGGCGAGTGGAGATCCTGCGCTACCCGCGGCTGACCGAGGTCGGGTCGTGGCGGCGCGAGTCGCAGGTCGGCGCCGGGCCGACGGCGGGCACCGACGGACGTCCGCACGGCGGGTTCTACACCCAGGCGGACATCCGCGAGATCGTCGCGTATGCCGCCGCACGGCACATCGTCGTCATCCCCGAGATCGACATCCCCGGGCACTCGCAGGCCGCCATCGCCGCGTATCCCGAGCTCGGCATCGACCCCTCGCAACAGCTCGAAGTGCGCACCCGCTGGGGCATCAACCCCAACGTGCTCGGCGCGGAGGAATCCACCATCGACTTCTACCGCGGCGTGCTCGACGAGGTGATGGACCTGTTCCCGTCCGCGCTGATCGGCCTCGGCGGAGACGAGTGCCCGAAGGACGCCTGGCGCGCCGACGCACGAACGCAGGAACTCATCCGCGAGCGCGGCCTCGGCGATGAGAAGGGGCTACAGGCCTGGTTCATCAGCGAACTGAGTGCGCACGTCGCCTCCCGGGGACGCCGCACGTTCGGCTGGGACGAGATGCTCGAGGGTCCGCTGCCGGACGGCACGGTGATCGCCTCCTGGCGCGGGATGACGGGCGCTGTCACCGCCACCCGCCGCGGCTTCGATGTCATCTCCTGCCCTGACCACGACGTTTATCTCGACTATCGACAGTCGGAGCTCCCCGATGAGCCGATCCCGGTTTCGATCCCGCTGACCCTCGAGGACACCTACGGGTTCGAGCCGGTGCCGGAAGGACTCAGCGAGGAGCAGGCCGCGCACGTGCTCGGCGGGCAGGCGAACGTGTGGACCGAGCACATCGACTCGCCCCGGACACTGGACTATTACGTCTTTCCGCGCCTGTGCGCGATCGCCGAGGCTCTGTGGAGCACGGGTAAGCGGGACTTCGCCGAGTTCCGTCCGCGCCTGGACGAGCACTTGCGGCGGCTGGACGCCCTGGACGTCGAGTACCGGCGCGAGAGTGGGCCACTGCCGTGGCAGACTCGGCCGGGCGTTCCGGGCAGGCCGTACACCAGGGCCGAGCGCGCGGCGCACACCGCCAAGGTGACAGCCGATATCAAGGAGTGACGATGCGCGAGAGCGCGCTCAACACGAGCGGCCCGTTCCCGCCATTGCGTATGCCGCTCGGCTCGAGTTCAGTGAAGACGAGGATCGCGCCCTCCAGAAACGAGGCGCATGTCCCGCTCCGGCACTCGACCTCGAGCTCGCCGACCTCCACAACGACGAGCGTGTCGACCCAGTCGGCTGCCTGGTAACCGAGCGCCTCGCCCGGCTGCAGAGTCACTGTGCGCAGCCGGAAGCTCTTCGGCGGACAGGTACCGAGGAACGAGAGCCAATCGCTGGCGTCGCTCACAATGTCGCCATCGTCGCCGGCAGGGCGAAAGCGGAGAACAGTTCAGGCTGCTTGAATACCGCGATCTCGCCGATCGCGCCCTCCTCGATCCGCAGGACTACGATCGCGAATTGACGGTGCACCGTGTCGCCCGGCTCGCGCCAATACAGCGCGAACGCGGGATGCCGGTTCGCCGCTGTCGGGACGAGCAGCCACTCGGTGCCCATCTCGCCGAACACGTGGTCGCGCAGGAAGATCTCGACGGCGTCGCGGCCGTCGAACCACGCCATCCTCGGCGGCATGACCAGCCGCGCGTCGGCGCGCAGTAGCCTGACGAGCGCCGCGGTATCCGCTCCCTCCCATGCCGCGACCACCTGCTTCAGCAGGGCGTTCTCCGTCGCGTTCGAGGTCGCGGACTTCACTGTGCGGCCCTCGAGATGCTGAGCCAAGGTTGCGCGGGCGCGCTGCAAGGCGCTGTTGACCGCGGCCTGAGTGATCTCGAGCGCCTCTGCGGTCTCCTTGGCCGGCCATTCGAGCACGTCGCGCAAGATCAATACCGCGCGTTGCCGAGGGGACAAGCGCTGGATCGCCGCGAGGAATGCGAGCTCGATCGTCTCCCTGGACGTCACGACCGCTTCGGGCTCGGCGTCCGGAGGCGCGGGCACGTCAAGCAGCCCATCTGGCAGCAGTCGATCTGGATAGGGCTGCAACCAGGGCAGCTCCACCGGTGGCGACGGAACTTTGTTCGGGTCTGCTGGACCGGCGACGTCGGTCGGCCACACCCGCGCCTTCTTCCGGCGCAGCGCGTCCAGACATGCGTGCGTGGCGATGCCGTACATCCAGGCCCGGAAGGGCGCGCGGCCGGCGAAGCTATCCAGACGGGTCCACGCGCGCAGGTAGGTCTCCTGCACGACGTCCTCGGCATCCTCGACGGAGCCGAGCATCCGATAGCAATGCACCTGCAGCTCGTGGCGGTACGGACCTGCCAGTTCAGCGAACGCGCCCTGGTCACCCGCGCGCGCCGCATCGACCAATAGTTGGCTCACATCTGTATGACGCACGAGGAGGCCTCAGCTCATCGGTGGTGCGCGATGAATCGTCGGGTCGCGGTGCGTCACACAGATGAACCACGACCTGGAGGTAATTATGAGTGATCTGTCCGGAAAGACGACGATCGTTGTCGGGGCGAGCCGCGGTCTGGGCCGCGGGGTCGCCACCGCCTTCGCCGAGGCCGGCGCGCACGTCGTCGCCGTTTCGCGCAGCTCGGCCGACTTCGACGAGCCGATCGACGGCGCCGGCTCCATTGAAAGCGTGATCGCCGACGCGAGCGATGCCTCGGTAGCGGGCGACCTGCTGGAGCGCTACAAGCCTGCGAACATCGTTCTGGTGGCCGGCGAGTTTCCGCCTATCGGTCCACTGCACCAGCAAACGTGGGAGTCGTTCTCGGTCAACTGGAACAGCGACGTGCGTATCGCCTTCCACTGGCTGCGCGAGACGCTGCTGAGGCCGCTGCCGCCGGGCAGTCGGGTGGTCGTGTTCAGCAGCGGCGCCGCACTGAACGGGTCTCCGGCGAGCGGAGGCTACGCCGGTGCCAAGGCCACCCAGCGCTTCATCACCGCTTACGCTCAGGACGAGGCCAAGCGATCTGGCCTCGACATCACCTACACCGCGCTGCTGCCCCGGATGACGTCGTCCACCGACTTCGGGATGTACGCGGCGAGGGCGTACGCGACGTACAACGGCATCACCGAGGAGGAGCAGCTCCAGCAGATGGGAGAGCCGCTCACTCCTCGGACCGCCGGCACGGCCGTGGTCGAGCTGGTGCAGGCGGACGCCGCGGAAGTCGGCGCCGCCTACCTGCTCACTGCCGCCGGGATCAAGCCTCTGCCCTGAGCTCCAGGAATCCGACGCGGAATTCGGCCGGTCCCACCTTGAGCGTCTCGTTCTCCGGGAGCGGGTCACCGCAGGCCGCGGTGCCGATGCCCTGATGTTCGAGGTCGAGGTTCAGGTGGAGCCGGCCGTCCGGCCGCAGCTCGTTCGGGTGCTCGGCGGCGTCGAGTGCCTTTGTGCTCCACGGCTTGACCGTCAGGTTGATCACGGGGGCGGCGATGACCGAGAGGCCGCGCTCGCCGAACCCGTCGGTCAGCCTGGCCCAGCGCACGTCGCGACGGTTGCCGTTCTCCTGCGGCCGCACATACGGCGTCTGCATATCCGCCACAGTGCTCTGATACTTGCCGACGCGCACCGCGTTTCCAGTATCCCGGTACGCCTCGCCAGGGCCGAGGCCGAACCACTCGACGTTCTCGTATTCGGCCGGCAGGGTCATGCCAACGCCGATCCGGGGCAGCGATACCTCCGGCCAGGCTCCGTAGGGCTCAACCTGGACGGCCAGCCACAGCACGTCGTCGGCATCGACGGTCCATCGGTAGACCACGTCCATGCCGAAGTCGAGCGCCGCTGCAGCGAGATGCGCGTGCACTGTGAGCGCGGTTTCGGTCGCCTCGACCTTCAGCGTCTTATGGTGCAGGCGGTGCAGCCCGGCCTCGTGCCACGACTGCTCCACCGGCTTCGCGAAGGCCCTGACGTCGTTGTCGATCGGTGCGCGCCACAGGTCGAGGCGCGGACCGTCGACGTCTATCCCGCCGACGCTGCGCAGCACGCCGGTGTGCGCGTCGAAGACGGCAGCGCCGAGCGTGATCCGGTCCGTGTCCTGCTCGATGCGCGTCTGCCGGCCCGAAGCGGGCGCATCGGGCGCAGTCGCATCGGCTGCTGCGGTGTCGCCGATCCTGGCCTGAGCCCACGCGATCTCGTGACCGGCCTCCGCCCACGACTCGTCCGCGGACAGCAGGCCCCTGATCGTCAGCCAGTGCTCGCCACGCTGCTTCTCGATGATCGCGGCGGAATCGGCCAGCTCCGTCGGCCACGCGAGGACCCGCGTCTCACCCGCGGCCAGCGGCTCGGCGGCCAGCGCTGCCCGGGCGACCTCGGTGCCGTCGGCCTCGAGGATCCAATCCCAGCTCAGGTAGCCGGTGTCGCGCGTGTGGTGCAGGTTCTCGACGTGGATGGTGCGGGTCGCAGCATCGATCACGACACGGACCGGCTCGATAACCTTCTTGTAGTCGATGAGGCCGGGCGAGGGGGTGCGGTCGGGGAAAATCAGGCCGTCCGCGACGAAGTTGCCGTCGTGCAGTTCCTCGCCGAAGTCGCCGCCGTACGCGTAGTACGTCGTTCCGTTCGCGTCTGTCTGCTCGATGCCGTGGTCGATCCACTCCCAGACGAAGCCGCCGACGAGCCTCGAGTGCGTCTCGAAGAGGTCCTGGTATTCGCGCAGGCCGCCGGGGCCGTTGCCCATCGCGTGCGCGTATTCGCACTGGACGAAGGGCAGCGCGCGTCGGTGGGCGTCGGCGGCGGGGTCGGTGGTCTGCGGCTCCGTGCCCTCGCCGACCGCGCGCACGTGGTCGAAGCCCGCGTACATCATCGAGTACAGGTCGCCGTAGGCGCCGTTCTCCCGGTCGCCCTCGTAGTGGATGAGCCTGCTGCCGTCGCGGCCGCGGATCCACTCGGCCATCGCGGCCAGGTTCTCGCCGACGCCGGACTCGTTGCCCAGCGACCAGATGATGATCGACGGGTGGTTCTTGTCCCGCTCGATAGTCCGGGCTGCTCGGTCGAGGAAGGCCTCACGCCAAGCCGGCTCGGCGCTAGGGTTGCCGCGCCAGCCGACCTTCTCGAAGCCGTGGGTCTCCAGGTCGCACTCGTCGATCACCCAAAGGCCGTATTCGTCGCACAAGTCGAGGAAGTCGGTGTGCGGCGGATAGTGGCTGGTGCGCACGGCGTTGATGTTGTGCCGCTTCATCAGCAGCACGTCTTCGAGCATCGTCTGGTAGGTGAGCGTGCGGCCGGTGCGCGGGTGCCATTCGTGCCGGTTGACGCCGCGGATCAGGATCGGCTTGCCGTTGACCAGCAGCGTGCCGTCCTCGACGGTCACTCGGCGGAAGCCGATGCGCAGCGGCACGCGCTCGCCGTCCACCGCGAGCTCGCCCTCGTACAGTCGCGGAATCTCGTCCGACCAGGGCTGTATGCCGGGGAACGAGTGCGGGCCTGCCGGGTCCGCGTCCACGAGCCCGAGATCAGGGACGGAGAGCGTCGCGGGCTGCGAGGTCTCGATGCGCAGGGTGCCGGTTCCGGTGACGTGGTCGTAGTCGGCGTGGACGAAGTAGTCCTCGAGGCCGCGCGCGAGTAGCCGCACCGAACGGAAGATCCCGGACATCCACCACATGTCCTGGTCTTCGAGGTAGCTGCCGCCGGACCACTGGTGAACGCGGACGGCCACGACGTTCCGTCCGTGCTGGAGCGCGCGGGACACGTCGAACTCGGTGGGCAGCCGGCTGCCTGTGCCGTCACCGAGCCGGATGCCGTTGACCCACACTGCGAAGCAGGAGTCCACACCCTCGAAGCGCAGCACCGCGCGGTCGAGCCGGAAGCCCTCCGGCACGGTGAACTCGCGCCGGTATTCGCCGGTCGGGTTGGCGTCGGGGACGCGCGGCGGGTCGATCGGGAACGGGTAATCGATGTTGGTGTAGGCCGGGGCGCCGTAGCCGTTCAGCTGCCAGAACGACGGCACGGCCAACTCGTCCCAGGCGCCGTCGTCGAAGGCGGTGTCGGCAAAGTCTGAGGTCAGGTCGCCGAGCCCGGCGGCGAGCCGGAAACGCCACGGCCCGTCGAGGTCCACGGCGGGCGCGTCGGAGCGGAAGAAAGCTCTGGGGGCGAGGCGGTCGTGCCCGGGCGAGCGGGACTCGATATAGGAGAGTTCTGCATCGCTGGGCATGCTGGAGCCGTCACCTTCTGTTCGGACATGTTCGGTCTTGTTGGAAGCTTAGTGATCCCGAGGCCTGCCGGACAAGATCCCGCCGACTACGGAACTTACCGAAACCCATTGTGATCGCCGCTTGACGCATCGACGGCACAGTGGATGCCGCTCACCTAGTATCGATCGGCAGTAGGACATGAGCTCCCGGCGACGGCCCACCACGTCGCCGAAATCCACAAAGGTCCACATGAACGACGATATCCGGGCATTCGGGGCTCGGCTGCGCGCCCACCGCCGCGCCGCCGGGCTTTCCCAGCAGGAGCTGGCCGAGCGCGCCGGGCTCAGCATCCGCGCGATCAGCAACCTGGAGCGAGGCCGCACCCGCTCGCCCTACCGCGACTCGCTGGTCCGGCTCGCCGACTCGCTCTCGCTGACCGGCGGCGCGCGCGAGGAGTTCCTCGCCGCCGGACGCCACACCGAAGCGCAGATCGACGCTCATCTCGGTATCCCGCGGCATCTGCCCGCCCCCGTTCCCGGCTTCGTCGGACGCGCAGACTCGTCAGCCGCGCTCTCCAGACTGCTTCCGCCAATCGGCGACACCCAGATCGCGGCGATCAGCGGGACCCCAGGCGTGGGCAAGACGGCGTTGGCCGTGCATTGGGCGCATCAGGTGGCGCCTGACTTTCCCGACGGACAGTTGTACGTCAACCTGCGCGGCTACGACGCGGGGCCGCCGCGATCGCCGGCCGACGCACTGGCCGGGCTGCTGCGCGCGCTCGGCGTGGACCCGGAGCGCATACCGGACGAGACGGATGAGCGGGCCGCGCTCTTTCGCAGTGTCCTGGCAGATCGAAGGGTGCTGCTTCTGCTGGACAACGCGCGCGACGCCGAGCAGGTCCGGCCGCTGCTGCCCGGCGCGCCCGGCTCCGCAGTAATCGTCACCAGCAGAGACGCCCTGGCCGGTCTGATCGCACGGGACGGCGCCGCGCGGGTGGAACTCCCCCTACTCCCGCCCGAGGACGCGGAGACGCTGCTTCGGACCCTTATCGGCCCGCGAGCTGACGCGGAACCCGAGGCGCTGCAGACGCTCGTCGCACAATGCTGTCGGCTACCGCTCGCCCTGCGCATTGCCGCGGAGCTCGTCGTCACCCGCGAGGGCGCCGAGATATCCGAGCTCGTAGCCGAACTCAGTGATCTACGACGCCGGCTCGACGTCCTCGACGCCGGCGGCGATCCGGGCACCGCGGTCCGGGCTGTGCTGTCCTGGTCGTATCGGCAGCTCGACCCGTCGGCGGCGCTAGCGCTGCGCATGGTAGCCCTCCATCCGGGAGCGGACTTCGGGACCTTCGCGGCCGCCGCGCTGGTCAGGTCCGATGTGCCCACCACGCGGCGCATGCTGGACCGGCTGGCCCGCGCGTACCTCGTGCACCCGGTCGGGCCGGATCGCTATGAGCTCCATGACCTGCTCCGCTCGTTCGCCCGGGAGCAGGGTGAAGCCGAGGACGTTGAAGCAGCCAGGCAGGACGCGCTCGAAGCGCTGTACGACTACTACCTGGGGTTCACTGCCGCGGCGATGGACCTGCGCTTCCCCGTCGAAGCCGGTAGGCGCCCGAAGCGTTCGACTCAGGCCCCTGCAGCACCGATAGCAGTGATGCGGACTGCTGATGAGGCTCAGTCCTGGCTTGATGCGGAGCGCAGCAACCTGACCGCCGTCGTGGCGTTCGCAACGGTCGACACCGCCGGCTCCGCGCTCGAAGCCAGGGCGATCGAACTTTCGGCGACGGTAGAGCGCTACCTGAACTTCGGCCATCACCTCGCCGACGCGATCGCGGTGCAGGTGAGTGCTCTGCGTGCGGCACGGCGAGGCGACGATCGGAAGGCCGAGGCGACGGCGCTGACCCACCTTGGCTTCGTCGAGTGGGAACGCGGCCGGCACCGTCAGGCTACTGACTACCAACGTCAGGCCCTCGCACTCTTCCGCGAGATCGGCGACGAGTACGGACAAGGCAGAGTGCTGCATCGGCTCGCACTGGTGGAGCGTGCGCTGGGGAACTTCGAAGCGGCACGCGCGAACGCCGAGCAGGTGCTGACGGCCTGTCGACGACGAGACGACAAGCTGGGTCAGGCGCGTGCGCTACACCTGCTCGGCACACTGAGCCTGGCCCAGTCGCGGTTCCCGGAGGCGCAGTCCTATCTGCGCGAATCTCTCGCGCTGCTCGACGAACTCACCGACCAGCGCAGCCGTTCCGTAACGCTCAAGGAGTTGGGCGTCATCGAGCTGCGCTTCGGCAGGGTCGCCGACGCGGCCGATTACTTCCGCCAGGCGCAGGCGCTCTGCCAAGACGCCGGGAACCGCAGCGGCGAGGCCGAGGCGATGTCGCAGCTCGGCCTCGTTCAACTCCGCTACGGCAGGACCGAGGCGGCGATCGACCTGCAGGAGCGAGCGCTCTCGGTGTTCCGGGAGATCGAGGACCGGCACGGCGAGAGCGAGGTGCTGACCCGATACGCCCTGACCGAGGTGCAATCCGGTCGTCCACTGCACGCGATCGGCATGCTGGAGCCGGCGCTGCAGCTGGCCAGACAGCTCGGGGCGAGGCCGGTGGAGACGACCGTGCTGAACAGCCTCGGCGAAGCGCTGCTGGCCGCCGACCGCGCGGACCGGGCGCCGGCACGTCATCTGGCCGCAGCCGAACTGGCCGAGCAGACGGGTGATATCGGCGAGCGGGCCCGGGCGCGGCACGGTCTCGCCAATGCGCACGCCGCACTCGGCCACCGCGACCGCGCAGTCGACCACGCCCGCGCAGCGCTGGCCATGTACACGGAGATGGGTCTCCCCGAGGCAGCCGTCGTTCGCACTCAGTTCTCTGATCTGCTCGGCGGTCCGGCGAAACCGGTAAGGCTGCCCTGAGTACGTTGCGGGTGGACCGCACCGATGATCGTATGCGAGGATGAAAGCCCGTGACGATCATCCATGCGTTTCTATCCTTCGCGCTCGTCGCCGGGCTCATCACCATCATCCCCGGGCTCGACACCGCCGTCGTTCTGCGCACCGCCGTGACCCACGGCAGGCGGCCCGCGTTCGCGACGGCCGCCGGCATCGGCACCGGATCCCTGATCTGGGGAATGGCGGCGGCGACCGGAATCTCCGTCCTGCTGACCGCCTCGCACACGGCCTACCTCGTGTTGCGCGTGGTCGGCGCCGGCTACCTCGTGTGGTTCGGCGGCCGGATGCTGCGGGACGCCTTTCGCCGCGGGCCCGCACAGGCGGAGGTGGTTGACCAGGCGGCGGCGGACGACGTCGCGCCTGTGCAGACCCAGCGGCCCGGGCTCCTTCGCGCGTGGAGCCGCGGAGTGTGGACGAACCTGCTGAACCCCAAGGTCGGCGTCTTCTACGTGGCGATGCTGCCGCAGTTCATTCCGGCGGGTGCGCCGCACCTCGCGATGGGCGCGGCGCTCGCGCTGGTGCACGACGTCGAGGGCATGATCTGGTTCACGACCCTGATACTCATCGCGCACACCGCGCGCCGGCTGTTCGCCGGCGGAAGGGTCAAGCGAACCATGGACGCGGTCACCGGCCTGGTCCTGGTCGGCTTCGGACTGCGGCTCGCCACGTCCTCGTGACCGTCAGCGTGCGGACCCGCGCTCCGCGGACTCGATGTACTCGAAGACGCTGCCGTCCGGGTGACGCGCGACCAGCCTTCGCCCGTTCGGCGCGGCGAACGGGCCGTCGAGCGCCTCTCCGCCGTTCGCCGTGAGCACGTCGAGCACCGGGTCGAGGTCGCGGACGAGGAGCGTCGCGACCCGGTTGCGGTAGGCGTCCGCGTTTCCGCTCAGCAACAGGAACGGACCGACGCGTGCGAGGTCCGCCTCGAGGAAGCCGAAGCGGATGGGCTCCTCCCCGGCGAGGGCCCGGTACACCGGCAGCGCGGCCTCGAGATCGTCCACGAACACCCTGGCCAGCACGCCGAGGATCTCGGGGGCTGCACCGGCTTCTTTCGGCTTGTCCGATTCAGGTGATTCGTTCGATGCGGTCATGATCGCCTCAGCAACGGGACGGGGCGGTTGATTCCGCCACTGACAAAAACAACAACCCCGGGAGCCAGTGCTCGCACGGGGTCGCTGCTGCGGGGAGAAACAGCAAGACGAAGGTGATCGGTACGGCTCAGTCGATCTCCACCGGGTCGAATTCGCCGTTGGCGACGCCGGCGAGGAAAGCCTCCCACTCGGCGTGCGTGAAGGACAGCACCGGACCCCGGTCGCCGTCCTTCGTGTCGCGCACGCGGAAGCCGCCGTCCGTCTCCATTACTTCGACGCAGTTGGTGCCGCCGTTCGAGGCGGTGGCCTTGTGCCACTGGTTGATGCGCATCATTCCAACTCTCTGATTCGACGCTGGATTACCTTGATTGTTTCCTCCTCCGACAGGGCCGCCGCCTCGAGCCGCTGGATCTCGCGGCGGGCCTGTCGGATCTCAATGGGGTCCTCGGTGAACGGGGTGCCCCACTGGGTCTCTGAGAACACCACGGCCGGCCCGCTCCCGCCCGACTCGAACAGGTCGACGGGGTATATCGGGATCGGGTGGGCGAACGGGATGACCCGGATGCGCACGCTGGATCGGCCGGCCATAGCGCACAGGTGCGTCAGCTGTCCGCGCATCACTTCGCCGCCGCCGAACTGCCAGTGCAGCACGGACTCGGCGATCAACGCGTTCAGGACGATGGGATCAGGGTCCTCGAGCCGCCGCTGCCTGCGCAGCCGCACCTCGAAGTCGGCGTCGTTGCGGTCCGGGTCGCGCACCGGGCCGATGGAGAGGATCGCCTTGATGTACTCGCTGGTCTGCAAGAGCCCTGGCACGAACACGGTCTGCACCGACCAGGCGCGCGCGGCGTCCGCCTCGTAGGCGAGGAACTCGACGAAGCTGGGGTTAAGCCAGCGCTCGTAGCGGCGCCACCAGGCGTCGGAGATGCTGTCCCTGGCCATCTCGGAGAGCCGGGCCGCGTCCGCGTCGGGAAGCTCGTAGAGCTCGGCGAGCTTGCGCACGTCGATCGGCGAGATCTTGCTCACGCCGTTCTCCCCCCGGGAGATCTTCGCGATGCTCCAGCCGGTGCGCTCGGCCACGTCGCGGACCGAGTAGCCGCGCTCCTTGCGCAGCCGGGAAAGCTCGTCGGCCAGAGCCTTCTGCATCCAACTGGCGGTGAACGGCAACCGAGTCCACTCCCTTCCCGACGCGACCAGAGGACATCCGCGGGCCGCCTCGCGGGGTGACAAGGTAAAGACCAGGCAAAACGGCGGAACGTCACTTGTAACGTTCCACGTAACGGCGCATGCTCCTAGTGTCACCATCCGTAGCGAGCGGTCCCGGATCTGACGACATGTTAGCGCCAGAGCCGATCGGTTTACATCGGCGTCCGCCTCAAAGGTTGATTCATGTGAACGAGAGCCCCTCCCCTTCGCTCCTCTTCGCGAAAGTGCGCCGTGACATCCTGGCCGCACGCTCCCGCGAACTGCCCTGGGAATACCGCGTCGAGTGGGACCGGAAGGGCGGCACGCCCTACCCGCCGTTCACCACGGGCCGCACGGAGAGCGAACTGCTCGCCGTGCAGACAGCGCAGATTCTGCTGCGGAACATGACCGAAGGAGCAGATCCTCGGGCCGTCGCCGCCTGGATCAAGGGGCCTGGCGACGACGAGTTCCGGCGCGTACCGATGTAGGCCGCCGCCCCCGGTGAGCCTTCTCGTCTCGCTGACAGATAATCGTGTCGTGCCCACCAACACGTTGCTGAGTCGGCGAGCCCTCAACCGTGCGACGCTCAGCCGCCAGATGTTGCTCGAACGATGCTCCCCGCGCCCGTACGAGGCGATCCACGAGCTCGCCGGCCTTCAGGCGCAGGCGCCGCTCGCCCCGCATGTCGGGCTGTGGTCCCGTCTCGTCGACTACTCCCCCGCGTCCCTCGACGAACTCTACGAATCCCGTCGCGTCGTGCGCGCAAACCTGATGCGCGCGACGGTCCATCTCATGACCGCCGACGACGCGCTCCGGTGGCAGTCCCTCTTCGGTCCGGTCAGCGCCCGCTCAGTGCAAGCGGCCTTCGGCAAGCGGCTCGTCGGGATCGATCTCGCCGCACTGATATCAGTCGCGGCCAAGTTCTTGAATGAGTCCGAGCTCACCACCGTCGAACTCGGGCAAAAGCTCAGCGCGGGCTTTCCCGGCTACGACGCCGACGCACTGGCGTATGGAGCACGGGGACGCCTCGCCCTGATCCACGTTCTGCCGCGGGGCAAGTGGAACGTGAGCGCACCGACCAGGCAGACGACGTTCGAGGCCTGGCTCGGCCGTCGACCCGAGAACTCGGCATCGCCCGACGCGATGTTCCTGCGGTACCTCGCGGCCTTCGGGCCCGCCTCGGTCCACGACGCACAGGCCTGGTCGGGGCTGACCCGGCTGTCCGAAGTGGCCGAACGCCTCGCCGCGCAGCTGATCGTCTTCCGGGACGAGTCCGGCCGGACGCTCTACGACCTGCCTGACGCCTCGCGCCCGTCGGAATTCGTAGCC
>Ga0073928_10008164_pt1 | contig 13250 bp, 11 predicted proteins | sample PaiPotPPA55metaG_FD_76969 | JGI IMG/M metagenome (GOLD analysis project Ga0073928, IMG submission 76969) | Iron sulfur acid spring bacterial and archeal communities from Banff, Canada, to study Microbial Dark Matter (Phase II) - Paint Pots PPA... ...
AAGCTGCTGCGGGCCCTGCAGGAGAAGGAAATCAAGCCGGTAGGTTCGACCGAGCGGATTCCCATCGCCGTGCGCGTGATTGCCGCAACAAACCGCGATTTGGACGCGGCCGTGCGCAACGGGACTTTCCGCCAGGATCTGTTTTTCCGCCTCAACGTCGTGCAGATCAAGATGCCTCCGCTGCGTGAGCGCAAGAGCGACATCCCCGTGCTGACCAGCTTCTTTCTTGAAAAGTTCAGCGATCCGCAGCGTCCGCCACGCACCATTTCCGAAGACGCCATGGCGCGCCTGATGGCCTACGACTGGCCGGGCAATGTCCGTGAACTGGAGAACGCCGTCGAGCGAGGCGTGGCCCTGGGTTCGGGCCCCATCCTCCACGTCGGAGACTTGCCTTCGAATCTCCAGCACGGCACGCCCGAGCATCTCCCCCAAAATGACGAGGTGGTTTCCCTCGAAGAGCTGGAGCGCCGCGCCATCCTCCGGGCCCTTCGGGAAACCAGCGGGGACAAACTCGCCGCGGCCCGCCTGCTCGGCATCGGCAAGACCACCCTGTATCGCAAGCTCAAGCAGTATGAGGCCCCGCCGCGCGGCGAGTGACGCAGCCCATTTCCTGCTTCGGGCTTCTCTTCGCTTACTGACGCCCTGCCGTCCCTTCCAATTCCGTTAGAGGAATGTTTCGTCTCGGTCTGGGAATCCAGCGCTGTTTTTCCGCCGATATTCTCTCAACTCCCGCGGTTTTGAAGGGTTTAGAGCAACTCCATAACTTGGTAGGGGCTGTGCTGAGGATTCCTAGGAGGAAGCCGTGCATCTCCTATACCTCACGCTCGACAGGGGAATTCGCCGGGTCATTGAGTATTTCGCCAGCTTCGCCGTCGCGCTCCTTCTGAGTTACCTGATCCTGCAGATTCGGTGACATGCGGATGCGGCGCGGCACTTGGTTCGACTCTGCCGGACAGGCCACCCCAGCACCAGAGCGCTACGGTGCTGTTGCGCTGGCGGCTGCCGCCGGGGCTCCCCTGGGCCATCTGCTCGAGTTGGCTGCCAGTAATCTCCTGCAAACGGGCGGCGGGGACCGGGCTGTCGTGTGGATCATCTCGAGTGACATGGAACTGGGCAAAGAGGTGCGCTTTGCCGGCAGCGTCCCATCACCTCTGCCGGAGGATTGGCAGCTTTTCGACCCGGCCTCCGTCGTCCACGGACCACAAGCCGAGACGGGTGAACCGTGGGAGATGGACCGGATGGCGCTGTCGGCATTGCCGCCCAATGGTCCTCTCTCGGACGTGGAGAGCGTCGTATGGATTCCGCTGCGCGTTCGCTCCATGAGTTTCGGGATGGCCATGGTGGCGGCGACACGTGCGGGATTCGCATTTGCAATTGAGCCGCTGAAGCGCCTAGCCGCGGAGCTCTCCGTTGCCTTGGCGGAAGAATGTGGCCGCCGGCAAGCGGACCTGGCTCGCGCAGAGACCCTGATGCTTTTTGAGTCGGCCGGGGAAGCCCTGGTCATCGTGGATGACCAGGGGAGCATCAAGCAAGCGAACCGGCGGGCACGCGACGTGCTCCGTTTGACGGCGCAGCGCACTCCGCAACCTCTCTTGGAGGAACTCTTTGCAGATTCCGGACGCGACGGCGTGACAAGGTGGCTGGAGGCTGCGCGGAGCGCCCCCGCGCCGGGGCCGGCCGAAGGAATGCTCGAGACGGGTTTTGTCCTGCTTCTCCAGCGTCGTGCCATCCTGGGAGACGGGTTGCTGATTTGCCTTGAGGATCGGCAGGTGTCGCAGCGGGCCGAGGAAAGGTGGAAGCAGGTAGAGGCGGAGCTGCGGAGCGTGCTCGACTCGGTGGACGGAGGGATCCTGCTGCTGGATCTAACCGGCCGCATCCGTTTTGCCAACGCCCGGTTTGCCCAGTTCTTCGGACTGAGTTCCCCCAGGCTGTCGCAGATAGCCGCCTTTGAGGATCTTGCACGCCTGGTGGAGAGCCGCTTTTCGCACCCGGGGGCTTTCGCCGGCCCCCGGCGGGCTTCGGCCGAAAAGGCTGGCGAGGCGGTGCAGGACGAGCTCGAAATGGTGCGCCCGGGTCACAAGGTTCTGGAGCGTTTTTCACGACCCGTGCTGGACCCTGAGGGACGGCGCCTGGGCTGGCTCGAGCACTATCGCGACATCACCAGTCAGAGGCAATTACAGTCGAAGCTGGTGCAGACGGAGAAAATGGCCGCCGTCGGGCAGCTCGTTTCCGGTATCGCTCACGAGCTGAACAATCCGCTCACGGCCATCATGGGCTATGCGCAACTTCTCCTCGGCCACGGCCTGCGACCGGCCCAACTCAGCGAGGCCAAGAAAATCTTCCAGGAGGCGGAGCGCGCCCGCCGCATCGTCAAGAACCTGCTCTTTTTTGCCAGGGAGGCAAAACCCGAGCGCACCCGCGTGGACCTCAACGAGATTGTGGAGCGCACCCTGGCCCTGCGCAGTTATGAACTCAAAATCGAAAACATCGTTGTCGAGTGCAGCTTGGCAGACAGTCTTCCGCCAACGCTGGCCGATCCTTATCAACTCCAGCAGGTGGTCCTGAACCTGCTCGTCAACGCGGAACAGGCGATTCTGCAGGGACGCGGCCACGGCCGCATCGCAATCCACACTCGCCGGCTTACAGGCGACCGCCTGGCGCTTGAGGTCGCCGATGACGGGCCCGGCATCCCCAGGGAGATCGCCTCGCGCGTCTTTGACCCCTTTTTCACCACCAAGCCCCCCGGAGTGGGAACCGGCCTGGGGCTTTCGATTGTGTATGGAATCGTGAAGGAGCACGCCGGCGAAGTTTATGTCGAAAGCCCGCGGGGGGGTGGCGCAAAATTTATTGTCGAATTGCCGATTGTCGCCGTCTCGGCAAAAAACGCCGCGCCGAAAGCGCCGGAGTCCGATTCTCTGCGGCACGAAGTCCACGCCGGCCGCATCCTGGTGGTGGAGGACGAGCCGGCCGTCGCGCAGTTAATTGTCGACGTGTTGCGCGGAGAAGGGCACCATGTGGATTCCGTTCTCGATAGCCAGGAAGCGTTGGCGCGTCTCTCCCGCGGCCGCTACGATCTGGTCTTATCCGATCTGCGCATGCCACGCCTCGACGGCCGCGCATTCTACGAAGCCCTGGTGAACGCCGGCAGCCCCATGCGCGACCGCATCATCTTCACGACCGGGGATACCCTGGCTCCCAGCACGCTCGAGTTCGTGGAAAAATATGGGCTGCCGTTTCTCGCAAAACCATTCCTCGTCGAAGAGCTCAAACTGGCGGTTCATCGCATGCTCGAGCCGCATCCAGCAGCGGCCTCCGCCGGGGCGGATGCTCACCGGGCGCGGCCGGAGAATTCCGCCCGGAACAAGAGAAGGCAGGAGGGACGGTGAACACTTTCACTTGCAACGTTCTGCTGGCAGTGGCCGATGGAGACTTGCCCTGGCGCCTGACAAAGGAAATGCAGCAACTCCGCAAGCCATGCCGCGTGACCGTTGCCGGCAGTCTGGCGCAGGCTCGAGCGTACTTGGCGAGCTTCTCGCCTGGTGTGATGCTCCTGGATGAATCGGTGCTAGGTACCGCGCCGCTCGAAGAGACGGTCAGGCAGTTCGCGTGCCAGACTTCCCTGGTGGTTGTGGCGGCGACAGCGCGGCTGCCCGAACTGGCGGAGCCGATTGCCGAAGGCGAGGTGGAATTCGTCGCTCGTAGCGGCAACTTCCCGCCGCTTGCCGCAGCTCTTCTCGAGCGCCGCCTTCGCTGGGCGGAATCCGCCGCGGGGCACCCGGGAATGTGGCTGTCTCAATCGCCGGTGGATTTTGCCTCGATCTTGCGCCACGAGATCAACAATCCGCTTACCGGCATTCTCGGAAACGCCGAGTTGTTGCTGGGGCAGCGCGACGGCCTGCCGGCCCCGGTGATTCAGCGCCTGCAAACGGTGGTGGAACTGGCGGTACGCTTGCGCGAGACCATCCGCCGGTTCAGCACCGCCTGGGAGAAAAACGACCGGGAGCGGCGTTCGGCATAGACCGGCTGCACAGAAAGCCGTAACGTTGTTGTGCGGCTTGCTGAATCCGTAGACACGAGTAATCGGAGGAAGACGCCGGGGACCGCGGCCCCCGGCCCTGTGAGTTACCGTTGGAGCGCTTTCCGCGTGATGAAGCCTAAGCCAAAGAGCCCGCTTGAAAGCAGGAGCAGACTCGACGGTTCGGGCGTTGCGGTGGATTTCTCGGTCCAGTTGCCGGGCTCATTGTAGTTTTGCGCTACATTGAACAGCGGCGTAAAGGTGAAATCACTCTCGAACTGAGTGCCGTAATAGGGAAAGTCGTAAGTCGCAAGCGTGGCCCCCCAGGGCACATAGGTGTAGATTTCCCAGCCCTTGATTTGTCCTGAGCCATTTGTCCAAACGTAAAATTCAGGATCGTAAGTTCCCGGGCCACTCTGAACAAACTCAACCGTGTCGGTGAAATAGAATGATGTCACCAGCGAGGCGATGTTTACACCGTTCAAGTTGTCGCCGAGAGGGTGCGCGACTGTGAAATTTCCACTGAGCAAACAAGAGGGAGCGCAGCCTGGGCTACCAAAGGTCGTAGGCATCGGAGCCGCATCCTGGTAGGTGTACGTCGTATCGGCAAAGGCCGGAGTCGCTAGCGAGATCAAGCTTACTAACAACGCGCCAAGCAGAAGCTTGGATACCTTCATTTTTGTTTTCTCCTCAGAATTACATTCCAAATTGATACCGGGGCGTCACCGGACGAGGCAGCTAAACCGAAACTCTTATCCGTCCAATGAACTGTCAGCGGCAGGCGTGTGAAAGGCCGTGACCCATGCACGAACAGATTGGATTCGCGACCGGTTCGGACAAATAGAGCAAAAGGCCTAAACTGGGTAGGACTATAGTTTTCCCAAGGACCGGGGCGTGCGCAATCCCCTGCCAGCTATTTACATCGGGCGTCAGTTCCCCTAACATGAGCTGGTTTGGGGTGTCACGGAGAGTGTCTGCCCCTTCTGGATAGGCCGGGCAGTTCAACAAAACATGGCGCGCGGCTCCCGATTGGTGATTGTCGAGCCCGGCGGAGTACGCCGGGAAGTCGTGATTGCTCCCTGCCCGTTTCGCATCGGGCGGCAGACCGGCAATGAATTGACGCTGCGCGACAGCCGGATCAGCCGCCAGCAAGCGCAGATCAATGCAGTGGAAGGCGTTTTGGTCCTCGAGGATCTGGGCAGCCGTCACGGCACGTTCGTCAACGGCGACCGCGTGCTGCGGCATGAGCTGAAGGCGAAAGACTCGATTGATTTCGGCGTCCCGGATTCCTACCGCCTGATCTATGTTGGGGAAGGCGCCACCATCGAAGAACTGCTGGAGCGAGTGGAGAATCCGGCGCCGGAGCACGCCGGCTCGCGGGAGCTCTACCACCTGGGTGTGCTGCTGGAGGTTGCGCGAACGCTGGGCACAGGGCTCTCGCTCGAAGACGTGCTCACGACGGTGGTGGACGCGGCCATCCAGTTGACGCGCACCGAGCGCGGCGTCCTGCTTCTGCGCAATCCGGGACGCGAGGATCTGGAGACCGTGGTGGCGCGGGACGCGCAGCGCGGCACGCTCCGTCCGGAACAGATACAGATCTCTTCGAGCGTGCTGAAGCGTGTGGTCACCTCGCGCCGCGAGCTGATCGTAAGCGACACAGGCGAAGAGCCCGGCATGCAGCAGCAGGCCAGCGTGGCCCGCCTCGAGCTCCACACCGTCGTGGCCATCCCGCTCGATAAGCTACCCATGATCGAATCGCTCGACGCCACCATCTCGACGCGCCAGGGCGAACTCCTGGGCGTGCTGTACCTCGACAGCCATGTCGCCTCCAGCGCCTTCACCGAGCTCGACCGCGAGGTGTTGCGCACGCTTGCGCGCGAAGCCGCCACGGTCATCGAGAACGCACGCCTTTTCGCGTCCGCCCGCGCCAAGGCGCTTCTGGACCATCAGCTTGAAATCGCCAGCCAGATTCAGCGCCAGCTTCTGCCGCAAACATTTCCGCAAACGCAGCAGGTGGCGGTGACCGGCGCGACCACCGCCTGCCAGTCGGTGGGCGGCGATTGCTTCGACGTCGTGGTCCTTCGCGGCGAGCGTCACGGCTTTTTCGTCGGCGACGTTGCCGGCAAGGGGATCACCGCGTCGCTGCTCGCCACCCTGCTGCAGGGCGTTTTTTACACCACCGCCGCGCTTGACATCCCTCTGGCCGAGGTGGCTTCGCGCGTCAATCAGTACCTCTGCGAACGCAGCAGCGACGAGCGCTATGCCACGCTTTTCTACGGCGTGCTCGACCCCGCCGGCAGCATCGAGTATGTGAACGCCGGCCATGTCCCGCCGTTGATTCGCCGCGCCGCGGGGGGCCTCGAGCCTCTCGGCTCCGGGAATTTTCCCGTCGGAATGTTTGCCGAGGCGGAATACACGGCAGCGCACGCCCAGCTTGGGCCCGGGGACTTTCTTGTGATCTATTCGGACGGCGTTTCCGAGGCCAGCAACATCCACAACGAGCTCTTCGGCGAGGAGCGGCTCTGCGAAGTGCTGGAAAAATTCACGGGACAAACGGTTGAAGAGCTTCTGGCCGCGATCCAGGCCGCCGTGCGCAACTTCACCGAGGGTGCGAAGCAAAACGACGATATCACGCTTGTAGTGGTGCAGTACCGTGGGAAGCCTTCATGAGCCCCGCAGAAGTGCCGCGGCGTGATGAATCGGCTCTGGGGTCGCTCGGCCGGGCAGTCGACGCGGTCCATCCTGAATCTCAGCCGGACGACGTAGCCGCACAGGTAGTAGGTGTGGTGGCGTCGCAGCAGGGCGTGGCGGGCGCGCGGCTGTGGCGTGTTGTCGAAGGAAGTCCGCAGGTATGGCGCGAGAGCGGAACCCTGCCGGTGGCGGACCCCGCACCCATTGTGCGGCTGCTTGCGGATCATGCTGCCACCGCCGCGAACGGCCGCTCGTGCATCTGGTCGCTGGGCCGTGACCCCTCGCCACGGGGCGTCCTCGAAGCCTGCGCCACCTCTTCGCTCGATGAACCGACGCGAAGCTGGCTGGATCTGTTCGTGCGATACGCTGAAGTCGCCCTCGATAGCAGCGAACGGCGAAGCGCGGTCGTCGAGCTGAGCACCATCGTCGAGGCCACCAAACGCCTGAATTCGACGCTCGACCTCGGCGAGCTCATCAACATCATCCTTCAATTGGCCACGCGCCAGACCGCCGCCGACCGCGGCACCGTGTTCCTGTTGGATCGCGAGACCAATGAGATCTGGTCGCTTGTCGGCCTGGGGCTCCAGCAGCATGAGATCCGCTTGCCCTCCAGCTCCGGCATCGCCGGCTGGGTGGCGGAGCATGGCGAGGCCGTCAACTTGGCCGATGCCTATACGGACTCGCGCTTCGAGCCCGACGTCGACCGGCGGCTCGGCTACCGCACGCACAGCTTGCTGTGCCTCCCGATCGACAACAAAGATGGACAGGTGGTGGGCGTGCTGCAACTGCTCAATAAGCGCGGGGGGCCGTTCACGCGCAACGATGAAGCCTTCCTGAGCGCCCTTTCCGACCATGTGGCGCTCGCTATCGAAAACGCCCAGCTCCACCGCGAGCGGCTGGCCAAGCAACGGATGGAGCGCGATCTCGCGCTCGCCCGCAGCATCCAGCTCGGCCTGCTGCCGGAGCAGCCGCCGGAGATCGCCGGCTTCGACATCGCTGTTTCGCACCGGCCGTCGCTCGAGGTGGGGGGCGATTACTACGACTTCATACCCGTCGGCCCGGAGACCATGCTGACGGTGGTGGCGGACGTGGAGGGCAAGGGCGTGAGCTCGGCAATGGTGATGGCAAATCTTCAAGCGACCCTGCACGCCCTGGTGGCCCACCTCCACTCGCTCGAGCGCCTGGCCAGCTCGCTGAACGACATGATTCTCTCCGACACGCGCGGACAGAAATATCTGACGATGTTCCTCGGGCTGCTCGACCAGCGCCATGGCGCACTGCACTACGTCAACGCGGGCCACGTTCCGCCGGTGGTGGTGCGCGCGAACGGCGCCACCGATTATCTCCGCGAGGGCGGGATGGTGATCGGGCTTTTTCCCGGCGTGCAGTACGACCGCGGCCAGGTTCGATTGCAGCAGGGCGATATCGTGGTTGCATGCACGGACGGCATCACCGAGGCGATGGACACATCGAGCAACGAATACGGCAACGAGCGGCTCGCCGAGGCGGTGCGACGCGAGCGGGATAAACCTGCCGTCGAGATTGTCGATTCGGTTTTGGCGGAAGTGGACCGCTTCTCCCGAGGCGGGCCGCACGACGATGACCGCGTCATCCTGATTCTCAAAGTCCTCTAAACACCTCAGGTTTTTTCCCATTCCAGCTGGATGCTTTACAGAAGTGGTGTTTCTCATGGGTCACTCATCAGGAGCCGGTGGAGGAGTAGTGGCGAGTGCCGAAATTCCAGAGGGAAATCGAGAGCGTAAGGAAAACGGCGGCGACCACCGGGACGAGCGAGGCATATTCGGGTGTCACGCTGCGTCCCAGCAAACGGACGCTGGGATAAAAGGATGCGAGGCCGAAAGGAATAATCCAGCAGAGAAAGAATTGTATCACGGCGCTGTAAATCGAAAGCGGGTAGCGGCCAAAGGCGATCAGGTTCCAGACGGGAGGATGGACGCCGATGCGGTCCTCAAACCAGAAGGAAACGGTGCTGAGCATGAGGAAAATGGAAACGTAGATGACGGCGCCGCAAAGAGACCAAAGAATCAGGAGAAGGGAATTGAGCGGGCCCCAGGAGAGATGCAGCTTGTACGAGGCGAGACCGAGGCCGAAGAGCCCGGTGGCGACTTCCTGAAAGGACTCGACGCGAAAAGTCTCAAAGAGAACCTGGAAGAGCGAGGAAACGGGGCGCAGAAGGACGCGGTCGAACTTGCCTTCGATGATGTAGTTGTTGCCGAAGTCATAGAGGTTGAGACTGATGATGTTGAACAGGCCATAGGGAATCAGGCCGAAGGAATACAGGAACATCATCTCGTAGAAGCTCCAGCCCTGCAGGTTGGGGATTTTCGTGAAAAGAACGACGAGGAAAAGAAACGAAGAAATGGTGGCGGCGAAGCTGGTGAAAATGCTGATGAAGAAATCGCCACGGTAGCTGAGGCGCACCTTGATGTACTGCGTCAGATAATCGAAAAAGAGACCGAAATGTCGCCGCATGTGGTCAGCCTCCGTGAATGGTGATCCGGCGGATGGAACGCTCCCACCAGAAGTGCGCAAGCCAGAGCAACACCACCACCCAAGCCCACTGCACCAGCAGCATGCGGGCGGCCTGGGCCAAGCCGAGCTTGCCGAGATAGATCTGCAGCGGCGTGTAGGCAATATGCTCAAACGGCAGCCAGGCGAAGATCGCGCGCGCCCATCCGGGGAAGAAAGTGATGGGAATCAACAGGCCGGAAAGCAACTCGATGAGCCAGTACTTCGCGCGAATCAGCGCCAGAATGGAAGTGAGCTGAATGGCGCAGGTGCCGATCATGAAATTGATGGCGCCCATGAGGAAGAAGCTGCCGAGCACCGCGAGAATGAAAAGCGCGAAATGGAGCGCGGAAGCGGGGCGCTCGACGGGGAAGAGGAGCGAGACGACGACGGCGGTGGGCACGGTCAACAAGCCCAGGCGAAACGCGGACTCGCCCATGGCGCGGCAGATCCACATCCAAAGCACGGAAACCGGCTTGATGAGGTCCATGGCAATTTTGCCTTCGAGGACCTCGTAGGCCATTTCCTGGTCAATGGTATTCCAGTAGAAGGAACGGATGATCCATCCGACGGAGACGTAGGTGATGATCTGGGCCAGGTTGTAGCCGGCAAGCTCCTGACCGTGGCCGAGGACGGCGCTCCAGATGAAGAAATAGACGGTGACGTTGAGCAGATAGGTGATGATGCCGGTGAAGTAGCGCAGGCGGAAGGCCAGGATGTTGACGAAGCCCACGCGGGAAAACTCCGCGTACGGCGCCAACACCTCGAGCAACGCGCTCATGCCCGGCCCTCCCGCAGAAAAGCTTCGCACAGAAAGGCTGGTTTGAGAAACCGTAATAATTGGCGATTAGAACGGGTCCCGGCTGTTTGTTTTCTGCGAGTTAGGAGGATTTCTCATGATTATTCACTTGACAAAAGCTAGGCTTCATGGTCTAATTCTCCCATGGACAGCAACCCTCACTTTCTCTTGGCTTTGGCAGATGCGGCAGACGCCCGTATAGCCTGCCGCAAGTCCCTTTTGACGGATGCCAATAGCTTCCTAAGTGGCACGCGTTTCAGTATTTCCTTTCTACCCTTTTCCATGCGAGGCTCCCGATGAACCTAGTTGATATAAACACCATGTTTCCCACCGATGAAAAATGCCGCGAGATTCTGACTAAGCTGCGCTGGCCCGAAGGCGTGCGTTGCCCTCGCTGCAAGATGGACGCCATCGAACTTGAAACCGAAAAGACGCTCTACTACTGTAAGGATTGCGACTACCAATTCTCCGTTACGGCGGGAACGATTTTCAATGACAGCCATCTCCCCCTGACAAAATGGTTCATTGCTACCCTGCTTCTCTGTGAAGCGAAGAAGGGCATGTCGGCCTGCCAGATTCAGCGCACGCTCGGAATCGGTAGCTACAAAACAGCATGGTATCTCTGCCATCGCATCCGGGCCGCAATGGTCGAAACTCAGAAGAAGATGCTCAGCGGCAAGGTCGAAATGGATGAAACCTACGTTGGCGGTAAGAATTGGTGGCAAGACAAAGGCTCGCTCCACCAAGGGAAAGAAGTTGTAATCGGTATTCGGCAGCGCGGCGGAGATCTCCGCTTCTTCCATGCCAAAGACGCCAAGAGCGGCACGCTCGAAAAGTACATCCGCGAGAATATCAGCGAAGATGTGGACATTCTGTACACTGATGATTGGGGAGCTTATCGGAGCGCGGCAAAGCACATTCGGAAAGAAGGCAAGCACAAGACCATCCGCCATAGCCTGCGAGTTTATGCAAGGGGAGACGTTTACACCAACACGGTCGAATCCGCATTCTCGCTCTTGAAGCGCGGCATCATGGGAACGTGGCACAAAATCAGCGCGAAGCACCTGCAAGCCTACTGCGAGGAGATGACCTTCCGGTTCAATCGCAGGAAGAATTCCGACTTGTTCTTGGATACTTTGCGTCATATGGTTACGGCTCCGGTACTCACGTTCCAAAAACTTACCGCTTAAAATGTCGTAAAGTATTCATCGAGGAAATCCATATCGGGGACTGGCTTAGGTCCTAATTCTCGGTACTTTTCTCCCAAAAAATCGAAACCTGATTCGCCAACCCATTTATCATCAATAGCTTCTCCCTCTTTTGCAGGGGGAGAAATAACAGCGATGCTAGTCATTTTGCCAACAGCTTCGGCAATTTCTCCCAATCTCTTTGCCTCATACACGTGATAGAGCGTATCCGATAACGATTTTGTTTTACTCTGCCTCCTTTGGTACAGAGCCGGTTCGGCGATATAAGCGCCGGTACCTATCGCCGCAAAATGTTGCCGGTGTGAAACAGAGCAGTCTTTTTCGACGACAAAAAGTGCGGGGCGATTGTTCAGAAAGCCTGCCGCAATCAACTCGGCCCCTGAATCAATGTTTGATATTTGTGTATATATTTCATATACAGTGGCCGATGGAAACTTGCCGCGATTCTGCCGCAGATATTCATACGATACACTTAATTTCTGCCGCACTAATTCGTCGGCCAATTTTTCCCTAAAAGCGTGGCCTGCCGCTTTCATGTGATCGAAGACGTTGTACCGATTAAGTGTTTTCCCGTCCAATGCAGTTGCGAATGTCGCAGTCAATTCTTCGGTCCTTGCCAAGTCACCTGCTACTAAAGCAGGCCAATTCCGCGTCACCCAAGAAAACTTAAACCCTATTTCTGCCTGTGCTGCCCAGGTCCCGACTTTATGGTCAGCGCACAGCACTATTCTTGGTTTATCCCTTGTCGTTTCGCAACAAGCAGCCGCAATACAAAGCGTCACATCAGACCTCTCTCGGAGCCGCTTGGGATTTGGCCGGAATGCGTGCGGCGTCAGGGGCATCGGTTCGCCCCCCGCCGGTTAGAATGGGCGGATTGCTCACTTTTGTCAAGTGAACAATCTTCGGATTTCTAATTCCGGCGGTTGGCGATTAGAAACGGTGAAGTTTTGTGCGGGCGCCCCGGCAGCGCCGGGGTATGAGGGAGGCGCTAGGTGGCGAGAAAACTCCACCGGCGTCCCTCCGGGAAGTGGCGGCGAGCGTCGCGTTTGCCTTCCTGTTGCATACCACTAGAATCATATCATAAGAGTTAACAGATGTCAAGCGGCGGGAGCTACGGCTGATCGACCTTGGGGTCGAGCTGCTTGGCCTTGGCGATATCGGCCTTGCTGCCGGACTTGTCGCCTTTCTTTTGCTTGGATAATCCGCGGACGTAGTAGGCAACGGCGTCATCGGTGTCGAGCTTAATGGCTTCGTCGCAGTCCTGGATGGCGAGGTCGTACTGGGCTTTTTCGCGGTAGGCGCTGGCGCGGAAGCGATAAGTCTTCTCGTCATTAGGATCGAGCTTGATGGCTTCGGTGTAGTCCTCGATGGCGGCGTCAAATTCCTTCTTATGGCTGTGGGCGTAGCCACGGTTGGCGAAGGCTTTGGCATTCTTGGGGTCGAGCTTGATGGCGGTGTCGCAGTCTGAGATGGCGCGGTCGAATTGACCTTGCTGCTCGTCGGCGATGCCGCGACGGTAGAAGGCTTCGGCGCTGAGCGGATTGTTTTTGATGGCCTGGTCATAATCCTTGAGGGCGGCGTCAAGCTGGCCGTTGTCGGCGAGGGCGTTGCCGCGGTTGAGATAAGCAATGGCGAGGCCTTCAGGCGCCTCCTGGCCGGAATCGATCAGAGCGGAACAACCGATGATCCGGAGCTGAAGATCGTCGCCGGTGCAGCGCTCCAGATTCCGGTCGCGGCTCTGGGCCCCGGCAACGCCCGCCAGCAACGTCCCAGCGGTCAGGAAAAATGCCAAAGCTCTCCCGGTCACGCTCGTTCAATCCTTTGCACCGGGGAGAGTTCACCCGCGCAACGCTTCATTTCGCGGCCTTTCGAACGAGGGGCACGCAGCCCCCAGCTGCCGGCGTTTCGAGAGTCTCGATCGCCATCCGGCATCTTCTGGGTCCGCGCGGCCCATTGCAGATGTGGAGGGAAAAACAAACCCCGGTAGGGAATCATCGCAGAGAGGGCA
>Ga0073928_10008167_pt1 | contig 13246 bp, 10 predicted proteins | sample PaiPotPPA55metaG_FD_76969 | JGI IMG/M metagenome (GOLD analysis project Ga0073928, IMG submission 76969) | Iron sulfur acid spring bacterial and archeal communities from Banff, Canada, to study Microbial Dark Matter (Phase II) - Paint Pots PPA... ...
AGTATAGCCATCTCCGGGGAGTCTTTGAGGATTCGTCTCGCGGCTTCCAGACCGTCGAGCACCGGCATGGTGAAATCCAGGATGATTAGGTCTGGGTTTAATTCCTTGGACTTGCGAACGGCCTCTTCGCCATTTGCGGCTTCACCGACGACTTCAATATCGCCGCGCGACTCGAGGATACCGGCGACACCCTTTCGGACAGCTTCGTGGTCGTCAACAATGAGTACGCGCAGGTTCGACATGGATCGTAAAAGACTACCATAGCGAGGGAATATCAACGTGGTGCAAAGTTATTTTTTTCGCCGGGCTGCCAACCTCCAACTATCTTGTCTTGCCAATCGTTTTTGCAAACCAAGGTGGCATTGGATGCGCTTTTTCTAAAATGCAAAACTTCTGGAAAAGGCGGCCCAGGGTGTGCTAATAATCTGGCCTCCGCCCGACGGCGGATCGCTGGAGGAATGACAATGGCAACCAAGAAGGGCAAGAAACCGTTGAAGAAATCCAAGAAGCTGGAAGAAACCAAGCCGTTGACAGTTCACGGCTTCATGGCAAAAAGATAACGACAGTTCTTCGACGTTGAATTCGAGATGCGGACTGCTTCACTGTAGAATCGCGTCCGGTGCGGGAGCTCAAGTTCGCCCGACAATTCCGGAGGGCTGAAGCTACCTTAGGCTGCCGTGACAAAGAGGCGGACAGTCTATTGTGGGTTAGGTCCGGGCGTCTGCTGGGTCGAGCTGTTTGCTGGCGGCGCCGGTTGCGGAGTCTGCTCCTGTTTGGGTGTGCTTGACGTGGGCGCTGGACGCAGCGTGAAAGTAACTCCGCGCAGCGCATTTTCGTTTACGGTGCGCTGCAGATCGAGTTGATTGGCATCTACAGAATTTTCGCCGCCGTAGGATGTGATGTAATACAGTTTGCCTCCCGCGAGCCAATAGTCGCTGACCGCATAGCTTGAACCATCCCTCAGTATCAGTACAGCATAGGGTTGTGTGTTGGCGTTATTGGACTGCGAATTATCGGTGGGCGCGTCCTGCCAGTCGCCGGCGTTGCCTTCCGGAGAACCCATCTCCATATCGTCAGCTGAAGAAGAAGGCGCAATGGCGTTGAAGGTCATCTCCGATCCGCCATAGCCGCCATTGTAGTAGCCAAGATCCCAGCTGTTTCCAAATCCTCCATACCCGAAACCGGCGCCATACCCGAAGCCAGCGCCGTAGCCGAATCCCAGGCCATATCCGAAACCGTAGCCGAAACCCGGAGGGCATCCCCAGAACGGATCGCATCCAAATCCGAATCCAAAGCCGAAGGGCGAAAAGAAGAACGGATCGTAAATGATAAATGGAGGCCGGTGGTGCCGGAAGCCAGACTCCTCGCGGGGCGCATTCCTCATTGAGTTTCGAGCTGGCCTAGTGGTCAGAGATGCGCCATGATTTGAGGCCGCAAAATGGTTCGATGGTGCATTCGTTCGCGCGTGTGCTGGCGGATCCTGCCAGATATTATTCCCCGCGGCGAAACGTTCGGATGTTCCGTTTGTACTGGCAGCAGTGCCCTTGGCGCCTGAGTTCGCACCGGATTTTGCTTCTGAGTTGGTGTTGGCGCTATTCCCGTGGAACGGATTCCACCAATGTCCGCCACCGTTTGGATTGGCGGAATTGCCGCCAGTGCTCGGGGAAGCTGCGTGTGATCCGGCGCTGCTGCTAGTGGACACGTGCCCGCCACCGCCGCCACCGCCGTGCGAGCCTCCGCCTCCACCAGCGCCGCCGTGCGAGCCGCCGCCGCCGTGTTGCGCGTAGGCAGGGATTGGCGCCAATGCTAGGAAAGTTGCGAACGGGATGGCTAAGCAAATCTTTAACAAGGTCGAACTAGATGCTGGGGATTGCTGGGTTGGCTGCGTCATTTGGGGCCCTCCGCCGCGCTAAGACATGACGGACAATTGCTTTAATACTAACTGATTGGACGCTAGTACGCATCAATTGGTTTCTTAGGGAGACCGCGGAGTCGCGTTGTTGACATATTGTTGACATATGGAAGGCGGATACCCGCGTTGAAGCGGGAGCAGCCTGGGCCCGTACAGGTCAACACAAACGGCAAGATCAGTCTAAGCTGACAGGAACTTCCGCCGGAACAGATGGTGCTTCTGCAAAAGGGTTGGCGACGAATCTGCAAAACGCATCAGTGGTCCAGGAACCGCAGCGCCCAGCGCACCCTCGCTGGGAAATGTCCACACACTGACGGAGGTAAGACGTGGGCAGGAGTTAGGACAGCAAAATTTGATGTCCCGCCTTCCAAACACCCGCGCAAATGAAGTTTCCAAAAAGGCAGTCGATTCATTCGAGGTCGTCCAGTTTGTGATCGACCCTTCGAATGAAAACATCGTTTTTGTAGTGCCAAACAAGGGTATTTATCGATCCCTCGATGGCGGCGGGACTTGGTGCCTGTTGGATTTGGGCTTTGATGAGATCGAAGGCGTACACTCGATTGCGATAAGTTCGCCACATCCGCTCGAAATCTTTGTTGGTACGACACATGGAGTGTCCTATTCGAGCGACCGCGGTTGCCATTTCACGAGAATTTATCCAGAACTGTCAAGATAAAGATCGACAAGAGAGTCATTTCAGGTCCAGAACTCTTTAGCGGCTGTAAATGAGCAGACGAAATGTTCCGGGAACGGGTTCGCGCCGTTTTTTTGCGCCCGAAGGTGGATTGAAATCTGCGGTGGTCACATAGATGTCGTGCGTCTTCGGATCAAGCGCCATTGTTTTGGCGCCGTACTCTGTCTGTACGGTTTCTTCTTCGCTGAGATTGTCCGGGGAATCTTCGTGGAAGATATGAACCTTGCCCTCGCGCGTGGAGACGAAGACTTCGCTTGAGTCAAAGACGGCGGCGTCGGCGCCAGAGCTAATCGGAAACGACTGCAAAACCGTTCCCCTATCTGCGTCCATCATTATAAGCATCTGGGGCTCGCGGCCTGCAGAAAACAACCGGCGGTGGTCTCGATCCATGGCAATGGCTGTGGGTCCGCCTGCGGGCGCGACAGGCCAGCGCGCTTTCACCGCGAGGGCATGTGAATCGATGGCTACCACTTCGTTCTTGTCTTCCATGTTGTTGTAGATCATCCCTTTGCCATCGGCCACAGCGAATTCCGGGCCGCCACCCAACGGGACGTTTTTTACCAGAGTTTTCTTGGCTGGATCGATCACCGAGGCATTCTTTGAATCGCCGTTGAACGAAAATACGAGTTTCGACGCCGGGTCGTAGATAATCGCGTCCGCGTCGGGCGCCGTTTTGATATTGCCGGTAATTTTCAACGTGTTCGTATCGAAAACCGCCACTTGGCCGGCTTCGCCATCTGTAATAAATCCCTCGTTGAGTTCGTCGACGATGGCGATTCCGTGGCAACGCTTCAAACCGGTGATCGTGCCGACAATTTTATCGCTGTCCGCGTCGACGACTATTACCTCGGTGCCGTGAGAGATGTAAACGCGCCGCGAGGGAGCGTCAAAAGTGAGGTAGTCGAAATATTCTAAGGCGCCCGGCGCCGATTCTAGCTGCACTTTCTTCTTCAAGTGGTAGCCATTGGGCGGACCCGCCACCGCAAAAGCAGCAACCAGCAGAAGCGAGAGGCAGGTGGCGAAAAGAATTGCTGCGAACTTTAGAAGCTTCATGGACTCCCTCCATTCAGGTTTTTTTAAATATTATTGTGCCGCACTTATCTTAAACGCATTCGGGATAAATGTCTTTTGTTTCCGGCGAGGGAAAAAATGTGAGGCTCGGATGCAGCATTAAAATTATATCCAAATGGACGGGATTCGCGGTACGCTGGCTGTCGAAATGAAAATCTCCAGCCGGATACGATTGCAATCTCGTGCCGGCGCTGCGGCGCTGTCCGCCATCTGCGCATTCATTGCGCTTGGCGCGGTTACTTACGCACACACGCGCGCTTATAGGCTCATTAAATCTGCCCGACAGGATGGAGCAATCGTGACGGAACATGCGAGTGGAACGTTTGATGTGAAGCTGGCGCCGTCGGGAGACGCCGATAAGGCGGAAGGTTCAACACTGGGGACGTACAGTCTCGACAAACAATATCATGGCGACCTGGAAGCCAGCGCGAAGGGCACGATGTTGACCGCGGGCACGGACGTGAAAGGTTCGGCGGGATACGTCGCGATCGAGCGGGTGACGGGCGCGTTAAAGGGACACAAAGGAAGTTTTGTTCTGCAACACAATGGCACGTTGACGCGCGGCACTCCTCAACAAAACATTATCGTAGTTCCGGATTCAGGCACGGGCGAACTTGTCGGGCTGACCGGCAAGCTCACGGTAATCATCGAGAACGGTAACCATTCCTACGAGTTCGATTACTCACTGCCTCCGGCACGCTGAACTCCACTGAATAGTCCGAACGCTGGGTTTTCAAAACGTGATATAAACCCCCTGTCGATGGATAGTTGCGTGCGTTATTTTTTGGCTTGCAGGAATAATTGAAGGCAAGTGGATTGAAGACGAAAGCAAACAGCAAATCTAAGGCGGTGCGGCGGTTTGTTGCGACGATATATGAATTATGGAGGATGCGGCATGTGGATGTGCCGGACGCAGTGGCACGGTCGCTGGCTAAGGAACTTAGGGTGGGTAGCAAGGACAAGCGTCCCGCGCGTGGCGCACGTTCAAGCAAGAAGTCCAATACAATGGGCTCGAAATATGTTCCGGTCGTCGCCACGGTAAATGGCCAGAATGCACGCGTGACTCTGGTGCCGGCGGGTGGCGGGCGGTATCGCATACAACTTAACACCGCGCTGCGCCAGGCCGCGCGGGCCGACGCGGGCGATGAAGTCCGCGTGACGCTACGGCTCGATCGTGAATCGCGCGAACCGACTGTACCTGCTGATCTCCGCATGGCATTGAAGGAGAATCCTGAAGCGCAAAAAGTCTTCGAAGCGCTTACGACCGGGCACCGGCGTCACATCGTGGACTGGTTCGACTCCGCGCGAGGGATGGACACGCGCATACGCCGGCTGGGCTGCACCGTAGACTTTCTCCTCAAACGCGGGCGTGGAGGTTCGGGGTGTCGGCGCAGAAGACGGGAAACCCAACGCGAAGGCTAGTGGTCTTTTGTGAACCAGATTCACTGATGGCGCGGCGACGCCGCAGCAGCATATTCCCGAAGGCCGGAGGATTTTGTTATGTCGGATCAAGAAACGCCCAAAGGAGTGGGATTCGAGGGAGTGACTCCGATTTTGCGGGTGCAGACTTTATCGGCGAGCATCGAGTATTACGTTCAGAAACTTGGATTCAAGTTGGACTGGTACGGTCCGTGGTTTGGTTCCATTTCGCGCGGACAGTGCCACATCTTTTTGAGCGAAGGCGATCAGGGACAGTCCGGTTCCTGGGTTTGGATTGGAGTGGAAGATGCGGACGCGTTGTTCGAGGAATACCGCTCGGCGGGGGCTAAAGTGCGCCATGCGCCGACGAACTATACCTGGGCTTACGAAATGCAGGTGGAAGATTTGGATGGGAATATATTGCGGCTTGGGTCGGACCCGAAAAGCGATCAGCCTGTTGGCGAATGGCTCGACATGCGCGGAAATCGCTGGGCCTTCACGCCGAGTGGGGAATCGGTCCGCGTGGACAACAACGATGCGAAGGACGATGCCAAGTCATAAGAATATTCTTCTATGAAACTTCTCTTTATCGGCGGCACTGGAATTATCAGCACGGCTTGCACAGCGCTTGCTGCGGAGCGAGGCATGGACGTGACTTTGCTGATCCGCGGGCACAGGATGCCGGAGCAACTTCCTCGCGCTGTCAAGACTATAATTGCGGACGTTAATGATCCTGCGCTGGGACAAAAGCTCGAACGCGAAGCCTTTGATGTGGTCGTGGACTGGATTGCATTTACGCCTGCTGACATCGAACGCGATCTGAAACTATTTCGCGGGGGTACGAAACAGTTTGTGTTCATCAGTTCGACGAGCGCGTATCAGAAACCATCGATGCACTATCTGATCACCGAATCCATGCCGCTGGCCAACCCCTATTGGGAGTACGCGCGAAATAAAATTGCGTGCGAAGAAAGGCTGATGCAGACCTACCGAGAGGAAAACTTTCCGGTGACGATCGTGCGTCCGTCACTCACGTACGGCGAGACGCTGATTCCGCTGGTGCTGAATAGCTGGCAGAAATCCTACACCGCGGTGGACAGAATGATACGCGGCCTGAAAATGGTTGTGCCGGGCGACGGGAATTCGCTGTGGGTGATCACGCACAATACGGATTTCGCGAAAGGACTGATCGGATTGCTCGGCCATCCGAAAGCGTTGGGTGAGGCGTTTCATATTACGTCAGACGAAGTGCTCACGTGGAATCAGATATTTCGCACAGTGGGCGCGGCCGTGGGCGTCGAGCCGGAGCTGGTACATATCGCGTCGGACTACATTGCCGCGTGCGTTCCGGAAAAGAAAGGAACGTTGCTGGGAGACAAATCCGTGAGTGTGGTCTTCGACAACTCCAAGATCAAACGTTTTGTGCCGGGCTACTCCGCTACAACTACTTTTGCAGAAGGCATTCGACGGTCGCTGGCGTGGTTTAATGCCGATCCTGCACGCAAGCAGATCGACCATCAAGTGAACGCTACGATCGATGACCTCATCTCAGCGTACGAGCTAGGGTTAAGCAAGGCCCTCAGCGGGTTCTCCCAAGTAATTCCGCCCTTTCGGCCCTCTCAGATTGCTGAATCCTAACAGTTTTCCTCATAAGTAGTAGCCAGCTAAGCGTGTGGCGAACAGGTTCACCGTCTAATTCCCATTTAAGATTCCCATTTAAGATTGACAGCCTCCCATTTTCGGAATACCCTCCAGGCATTCCTGGTACGTTCCATCGATAACCAAAAGTTTACGAAATGTAGCCCATAATCTCCGGGTCTCAAAGATTTTATTTTCGGATCATATTGAAGCGTCAGCCCAACCGTGAAAGGTCGGTGTTTATGCCTATTCGCACTACGGTTAGGACCCTCTGTCTTTTGATCGTTTCCGTGGCTTCAGCTTTCGCGCAGTCTCCTCCACCGGCATCATTTTACGCAGCGAAGACAGCCGGAATTGGTAACTATACCTACTCGGTTGCGGTGGCCGACCTTAACGCAGATGGAAAAACTGATGTAGTGAAGGTTAATTCATGCACGGGCAACATCGGCGTGCTTTTGGGCAATGGCGATGGAACGTTCCAGACCGAAGTGCTCTACGTCACCGGGCCAAATCCCCACTCAATTGCTGTCGGTGACTTCAACGGAGATGGCAAGCTCGACCTAGTGGTAGCAAATGCAGGTACGTATGGCCACGGTGCAATCAGCGTGCTTCTCGGAAACGGCGACGGCACTTTTCAACCAGCGGTCAACTACACGGCGGGTTTGCATCCATACTCAGTCGCGGTGGGAGACTTTAACGGTGACGGCAAACTGGATTTAGGAGTAGCCAATGAGGGTGGCAACAATGTCAGCGTGCTGCTCGGCAACGGAGATGGAACCTTTCGAACGGCACTGAACTATACAGCGGGTTTAAATCCATATTCAGTCGCGGTGGGAGACTTTAACGGTGACGGCAAGCTCGATCTGGCCGTAGCAAACTATGGGAGCAAAAACGTCAGTGTGCTTTTGGGAAATGGCGACGGTACTTTTAAGGCAGCGGTCAACCATGCCGCGGGCTCCTATCCTCACTCTGTCGCGGTCGGAGATTTCAACGGTGACGGGCATCTCGATCTGGCCGTAGCAAACTCGGGAAGCGGCAATGTGAGTGTTATGTTGGGAAATGGTGACGGTACCTTCCAGCCCACGGTGGATTTCACGGCCGGCACGTATCCCCACGCAGTTGCGGTTGCCGACTTCAACGGCGACGGGAGGCCAGACCTTGTAGTGGCCAACGCGGGCAGCAACAACGTCAGCATACTTTTGGGTAATGGGGACGGCACCTTTCAAGATGCAGTGAGCTTCGCAGGAGGCGCTGCTTTTAATGGTGTCGCCGTGGGCGATTTGGATGGAGATGGCAAGCCTGACCTTGTGGCCGCAAACCACGCCGGGAACGTGACCGTATTCATTGGAAATGGTGATGGCAGCTTCCGAGCGGAGACGAACTATCTGGTAGGGTCGCATCCGTACTCGATAGCGGTAGGAGATTTCAATGGCGACGGCAAGCCGGATATGGCGGTCGCCAACAAGAGTAGCAACAGCGTGAGCGTACTTCTGAGCAATGGCGACGGCACGTTTAAGACAAGTGTGAATTACGCAGCCGGCTCGCATCCGTATTCGGTAATAGCTGGAGACTTTAATGGGGATGGCAAGCTGGACCTCGCGGTAGCCAATTATGGAAGTAATGTCAGTCTTCTCTTAGGTAATGGCGACGGCACGTTTCAGGCGGCGATAAATTACGACGTGGGTTTAAATCCCGACTCGATCGCGGCTGGAGATTTTAACGGCGACGGCAATCTCGACCTGGCCGTGGCAAATTTTGGAAGCAACAGCGTCACCATTCTGTTAGGCAATGGTGACGGGACCTTCCGAGCGCCTGTGGAATTTGCAACAGGCTTGTCGCCCGACTCGATCGCGGTCGGTGATTTTAATCACGATGGACATCGGGACTTGGCGGTGTCGAATTATCGGGACAACAATGTCAGCGTGCTCTTGGGCAACGGCGATGGCACGTTTCAGACGGCCCTGAACTTCGCAGTAGGTTTGAGTCCCGACTCGGTCGCCGCAGGAGACTTCAACGGGGATGGCAATCTCGACTTGGTAGTGGCGAGTGAGGGCAATAGCTATGGCGGCAATGGCTTCGTCAGCGTGCTTTTGGGGAATGGGAATGGCACGTTTCAGCCCGCGGTGAACTACGGCTCGCCAGGCTCATATTTCGACGCAGTGGCGGTGGGGGATTTCAATGGGGACGGCAAGCTCGACCTAGCGGTAGCAAACTACGACATATGCAATCTTAGCCTGATGTTGGGTAATGGCGACGGCACTTTTGGACCAGCGGTGAATTACGCGGCTGGTTCCAATCCGTATATGGTTGCTACGGGAGACTTCAACGGGGACGGCAAGCTCGATCTGGCTGTGGCAAACGGAAATGGCGACAACGTATCAGTGCTTCTGAATATTACTGGACTAAACGTAGTCGCGACTTCGGTTGTGCTTACGTCCTCCGTTAATCCGGGTGTATCCGTCACGTTTAAGGCCACCGTTAGCTCCGGCGATGGTCCGCCCCCTGACGGAGAATTAGTAACGTTTATGAACGGGACGGTGAGCATGGGCGCCGCAGTGTTGTCGAAGGGTACCGCCAGGCTTACCACGTCCTCGTTAACGGCCGGCTCGCACTCGATCGATGCGAGATATTTGGGCGACGCCATGTATTGGCCGAGTGCCTCACCTGTACTTCTGCAAACGGTCGGCAAGTACACGACTACCACACGGTTGATTTCCAGTGAAAATCCTTCCAGCTACGGTCAGAGTGTCACATTTACGGCGACGGTGACATCAGACTACAGTGGGACGCCGACGGGTACTGTCACATTCAAGAACGGCAGTGTGGTGTTAGGTACAGTACATCTGAGCGCCGGCGCGGCATCCATTAGCACGTCCAAGCTTGCCGTGGGTACCCATAAGTTCACAGCAAATTACAACCGGGACGTGAACAACTCGCCGAGCACGTCTGCGCCAATATCCCAAGTAGTTTCCCAGTAGAGAGCACGGCACACTATGGCCGAACGACCAAGCAAGTTTTTCCGAAACGCGACCAGTTTGCGCTAGAGATCGTCTATTTCTCCGATTGCATACTAAAGAACAAGGAGCCGGAACCGTCCGAACGCGAAGGCTTGGCGGACATGCGCATGATTCAAGCGTTGTTGGATTCAGCACAGATTGGACGGCCCGTTAGCATCACGCCCGTTGATGTGTGGCGGCGTCCGGAGATGCGCTAGGAAATCGAGAAGCCTCCTGTAAGAGTAAGCCGCAACTCGTCCGTGCTGCGGCACCCGGTGCGGAGTAGCGTACGTTGCCGATTTGGCCCGCTGACGACCCCCTAGTTCTTTGGTGCGTCCAGATTTAACGCAGGCTTGAGTTGGCCTCGATGGCAAGTGGTGCAATTTACGATAGGGTTGCGGTCCTTGAGACCTTCGATTTTCTTCAAATAATCTGAGACGACGGCGCGGTCCATGTTCCACATGTCTCGCGCAATTTGTTTGTTGGGTTTGTCGTCCTTTTCCCATTGGCCGATCACGTGACAATGGGCACAACTGGTGCCCAGGGACTGGCTGAAACCCATCTGCATAATTTTCAACAGATTTCCCGCCGGAATACCCGTCAGAATCTTGATATTTTTAAACACGGCTTCGGACGGCTGATTTTCCTTACCGGTAATTTGTCTCTCCAGCACGGAGAGTTGTTCGGCGTTGAACTGCTTGATTTCTTCCGGGGTCGATGGTTCGGTCGGAGTTCTAGACGCGTTTTCTTGCTGACCATGATTGGGAAGTCCAACGATGAGCAAACATATGCTTAAAGCGATCCAGTAGCTTCTCATTTTTTAGCCTCACATGAATAGCATTCGCCCCGCGCGGATTATACTCGCACCCAACGCAAAGGCGGGATTCAAATAGCTTCCGATAAAAACTTCAGGGCCGACTCCGGCGAGTTTAGCGGTTCTGGAATTCCGGGGAAGCGAGGAGGAAGCCGGCGACCAGTCGGAGACCCGCATCAGGAGAGGCTGCGATTTGGCGCTGCACCTCGGGGTCGCCGAGTTGTTTTTCTATGATGGCTTGATCCTTCGCCGAAATTCCGCTGGGTAAGAGAGCGTCTTGCGAGAGTGCAATGGCCAAGTCCATTGAAGAATGGTTTCGGAGCAGAACAGTTTTTGTGCGCGGCATGTCGGGGTCGTCGAAAATTGCAAGCGTTAGAAGATTTCCGGGATCGAATTTCAGACCGTTCAGTTTCCCCTGGGTCAATGCGGTGACGAAATTGATGCGCGAAAGAAGCGCTCCTTCGGTCTCCCACGTCGCGGCCATCATGGAATATCCGGTAGGTACGGCTTGGCCGTATGGCTGCATTCCCATCTGCGCGAGGCTTTGTGCGACCAGGTCGGGCGCCTCCATTTCCGTGCCACTGGTGCGGAGCACCGACACTAGATATTCGAGCGGCGTCTTCAACTTATTGTTTTCGTATGGCGGTGACCAGAATTCTGGAGACCTGAAAAGCGTTCGCAGTACTTCGCGAATGTCGCCGTCAGAATCTTGAAAGGCAGCCGCCATTTTCTTCACCAGCGATTCGGGAGGATTGTCGGCGACAAAACGCTCGGCAAGTTTTTGTGAAACGAAATGCGCCGTGGAGGGTGAATGCGCAAGCATGTCGAGAACATGCAGGCCCTCTTGCTGGCCACTGTCGTAGATGGTTTGGTTTAAAACCGTTTTATTGCCGGGCTCGTGGCGTTTGGGATCAAATTGGAATTGGCCGCCGTCGTCCGGTTGCGCGATAGTCCATCCAGTGAGCACGCGCGCGAGTTCGGTGACGTCGTTCTGCGTGTACCCGCCATCCACACCAAGAGTGTGCAGCTCCATCAGCTCGCGTCCGTAATTTTCGTTCAACCCACTTTGATTTTTGCTTTTCTCCGCGACGGTGGAATGCGGGCCGATGCTGAGCCAGTTGTCCAGATAGTTCAACATCGCCGGACTTTGTGCGGTGCCTACCAGTAGATCGCGGAATTTTCCCAGAGCGTGCGGGCGAATCACATCGCGTTCGTAGCCCACGGTGTAGATCGGAGCTTGGTTGCTCTTGTAGAGATATACGTTGAAGTGATTGATCCAGAAATCGGTCATCACTTCCTGCAGCTGCCGTTCGGAAAATGTGGCGCGCGCGACTTTAGCTTGCTGCAACTCGTAGGCGACGACACCGACGGGATTGCTCAGCGCTCGCAAAGTTTCGCGTTCGCGTGGAGAAAAGCCGGCGTTCAAGCGGTTTCGCTGATCTCCGGTGAGCTGGTCGGGGAAATTGATGAGCTCTTCGGGCGGTGCCTTCATCATCGCGTCCATGCGCTTGTTGTTGGGAAGTTCGAGGAGGGAATCGGCGAATGCACGTGCTTTTTCCTGTGGCGTGAGCGGAGCGGACTCTTCTGGGCTTTTCTCTGATGGTTTGGTTTTTCCCTTGTTCGCTGCATCGCTCTGCGACGGGGGCTTCGGAGCCTCCTTTGCAGGAGGAGTAGCAGCCTTAGCGGCATCCTGTTGCCCCATCTGTTGTTTGAGTTTCGCGACAAAAACCTCGTAGATGAGTCTCTGCGTTGGATCGGTGGGCATCGCGCGTTTTCCGGCCATGACCTGGCGAATCATGCCGTCGGTGGGAAACGTTTGCGCGAGCTCTTGTGGGCGCAAAGTGAGGGCTCGGTACGCCGATAGGTGCGCGCCAAGCGCACCGTCATCAATGCTCTCTGGATGGAGCTGGTCTTCAACCCAGGAGTCCACGCCCTTCGCTGAAACTCTATCCACCTCTCCCGGGCGCGGTCCGAATGTGAGTCGGTTCAGCGCATGCAGGGCGCGGCGGCGTTCGAGTTGAACAGACGTTTCGGCAGCCGACTTCTTATTTTGCGCGGCGCTCTGCGAGCTGCTTTTTGATTGATCTCGGCGAGAGTCTTGTGGAGTAGCCTGGCGAGCGGGAAGAGTTGGGTGGCCAAGCACAACAAGGATGAGGAACCTGGCGCAGCGTCCGACTTTCCATCTCCAAGTTTGTGTCATCGAAGAGCTGGGTCCAAGGAGCCGGACTCATCCTAACTCACAGGGATTAACCTAACAATACGCTGAACCTTGTTTAGCGGAAAATGTTGCTCGCCAGCCTGGGTAACGTTGCGCGATAATTCCGGGAAACTGGCTAAGTCTAACGTAGGGAGGTTGCGATGCGACGAATCCGGTATCAGGTAGCCATGAGTTTGGATGGATACATCGCGGGGCCAAAGGGCGAGTCAGATTGGATCGTGATGGATCCGGATATTGATTTCACCGAGATGTTCAAACAGTTTGACACGCTCTTGATGGGACGTCACACGTTCGAGATGATGGTGAAACAAGGAAATACAGGGATGCCTGGGATGAAGACAATCGTTTTTTCGCGCACGCTGCAGCAGAGCGAGTACCCGGAGGTAACCATCGTGGCGGAGGACTGCGGGAAAGCTGGAGCGGAACTTCGTGAGAAGCGAGGAAAAGATATTTGGCTATTCGGCGGCGGCTCGCTCTTTCGCAG
>Ga0073928_10008168_pt1 | contig 13246 bp, 9 predicted proteins | sample PaiPotPPA55metaG_FD_76969 | JGI IMG/M metagenome (GOLD analysis project Ga0073928, IMG submission 76969) | Iron sulfur acid spring bacterial and archeal communities from Banff, Canada, to study Microbial Dark Matter (Phase II) - Paint Pots PPA... ...
GGCGCGTCTCCGCCCAATACACGGCGCGGGGAGGATTTTTCCCGAATGGCACTCTAGCACCTTTATTGGCGATGACGTTCGCGCTCTACACCTTCGGCGGAATCGAAATGGTGGCTATTACCACCGGGGAATCACGCGACGCGAAGGATATCCCTCGCGCGGTCAAGTGGACATTCGCGATTCTGGCAATGGTTTATCTGGGCGCAATCATCGTGCTTGTGGGAGTGATGCCGTGGAATCGGGTTGGCGTAACAGAGAGTCCTTTTGTGACCATTTTCAGAAAGGCTGGCGTCCCGGCGGCCGCCAGCATAATCAGTTTCGTAATCCTTACGGCGGCGCTGTCTGGCGCGAACGCCAATCTGTATGCTGCGTCACGAATGCTGTTCTCGTTGGCGCGGCGAGGCTGGGCGCCGGCCGCATTGGGACGGTTGAATGCGGTGGGCTCGCCAAATTTCGCCTTGCTGGCTTCGTCTTATGGCATTATTGTCGCCGTGGTTCTGGAAACCTGGACGGCAAAGAACGCCTTCGTTTACATCCTGAGCGGCGCATTGTTCGGGCTGATGCTTTCTTGGCTGGTGTCGCTAGCTGCGCACATTTCATTCCGCCAGCGAATAAGTCCCGCGCAAATTGAGGCTCTTCCGCTGCGTTCGCCGTTGGGCGTTTGGGGATCACTGCTTGGTCTCGCTCTGTTAACCACAGCCACGCTGAGGACTTGGTGGGATTCGCGCGTCAGTCTGATCAGCGGTGTTGCAACCTTGTCGATTCTTACCGTGGCCTACGCGTTGCTCAGGGCTAAGAATCGAACGTTAGTCAGCGATACGTGAGACTAGCTGCAAATTCCGCAGTCGCCATTCGACGTGCAAAATTGTCCGATCAATGGCAAAACCGCGAACACAGCGGTTTCGTATGGTCTAATAGAACGATAGCCAAACTGATGCCTCTCAGTCGTCCTATCCTTCGTCGCCGGATGCTGGCGCTGCACCGCAATCTTCGCGGAGCACGCATGATTGCCCGTGCGTTTATTTCTACGGATCACCCGCTGCTGGCGCACATTATTCCCATACGCCGCTGTAATCTGGCTTGCGAATATTGCAACGAATATGACGATTTTTCAAAACCTGTCCCAACCGAAACCATGTTTGAGCGCGTGGACAAGCTCGCGGAGCTGGGTACATCCGTTATCACAATTAGTGGCGGAGAACCGCTACTGCATCCCGATCTCGACGAAATCATTCGCCGCATTCGCCAGCGCGGCATGATCGCGGGGCTGATTACGAACGGCTATCTGCTGGTCGCGGATCGCATTCAGCGGCTCAATCGCGTTGGGCTCGAATGGTTGCAGATCTCGATTGATAATGTCACGCCGGATGATGTCTCCAAGAAGAGTCTCAAAGTTCTTGATAAGAAGCTGGAATTGCTCGCAGAACATGCTGATTTTCATGTCAACATTAATTCCGTGGTCGGCGGCGGAGTGTGTAACCCGCAGGATGCGTTGACCATCGGTAAGCGGGCAGTGGCGCTGGGTTTCAGTTCGACGATTGGAATTATTCATGACGGCAGTGGACAACTGCAGCCGCTGGCCGAAGAGGAGCGGCACGTCTATCACGAGATGAAAGAGATGGAGAAGAGCAGCTTCACCCGCATTAATGGTTTTCAGGACAACATTGCGCAGGGACGGCCGAACCAGTGGCGCTGCCGCGCCGGAGCGCGTTACTTATACATTTGCGAAAACGGCTTGGTGCACTATTGCTCTCAGCAGCGCGGCTATCCTGGGATTCCGCTACAGAAATATACGGTGCACGACATCCGCCGCGAGTACGTGACCGAGAAGTCATGCGCTCCGCATTGCACTGTCTCCTGCGTGCACCAGGTGTCGATCTTCGACTCCTGGCGGGCTCCACAGCACGCGGAGCAAAGTGGTTCAGCCACGCGGGACTTGGTGCAGATCGAGTAAAGTCCCAGCTTGCAGAGACGTAGCTAAGCTACATCTCTACGAGCATGTGCGCGTTATTTCTTTTGCGCCGTTGGCGGCAGCAATCCATTCAGGCGCAGATACATGGCGGCGGCGCTGTAATGGTCGGCCCAGTCGTTGGTAAGAGCAATCAGCGCGAATGCCACGGTCGCTTGTTTTCCGCCATAAAGTTCGATGCTGTCGCCAAGTTTTGAATCATCCACGTTCTTGAGTGCCGCCTGGCAAAACATGAACGACTTTGTTAGCCCCGCCTGCAGCCGGTCTTTATCGGTCTCCGGCATCGGTTTCATTGGTGGCGGAGGCATGTTGGCGGCTTTGCTGCACAGTTCGATGTTCGACATGGTCATGTGCATTACCAAGTGGCCGAAGGTTTGCTGCGCGGGCGTCGGGCTCCAGCCAAATTTGTCGGCAGGCATTTCGTCGACGGCCGCGAGTAAATTTGTCTGCCGCCGCTCCGCGATTTCCCTCACCGTGTCCGTCACCGGATTCTTACTGGCCGCTGTCTTCGCTTGAGAGGTTTTATTTGTGTCGGTTTTAGTCGGTTCAGATTTTTCCTGTCCGAAAATAAAAGAAGGTAGCGCAAGCACCGCCAGAAAAACCAACATACGTTTCATAATGTCTCCCATTCGCCCTTAGGATAACTCTGACAGAAGCGGTTAGCCAGACTTGCTGTATCAACTTAGGTCATTACTTCCGGCGTAGCTTCGAGCAGGCTGCGAGTGTATCCGTGCTGTGGCCGTTCGGTGATTTGTTCGGTAGGGCCGATCTCGACAATCTTTCCGCGATACATAACCGCGATCCGCGTCGCCAGATAACGCACCACGGGCATGGAGTGCGAAATGAAAAGATAGGTCAGGCCGAACTCGCGCTGCAGTTTCGCCATCAGATTCACGATCTGCGCCCCGACGCTTACGTCGAGAGCAGAAACTGGTTCATCAGCGACGATGAATTTCGGATGCAGAGCCAGTGCCCTCGCGATTCCGATGCGCTGCCGCTGGCCTCCACTGAATTCGTGCGGAAAACGCCGCATGGCCGATGCATCAAGTCCGACGGCTCGCAGCAGTTCCGCAACCCGCGTAGATCGGGCAGCAACGTCCATGCGCTCATGAACAATTAACGGTTCGCTGATGACATTTTCCACGCGCATGCGAGGATCGAGCGAGCCGAAGGGATCCTGAAATATGATTTGCATGTCGCGGCGCAAGCTCCGCATCGCGGAGTTGCTGGCAGCAAGCAGGTCGCGGCCTTCGAACACAACCTTGCCGGAAGTTGGCTCTACTAGTCGGAGAATCAACCGGCCCAGTGTGCTTTTGCCTGATCCCGACTCGCCTACTACACCAAGCGTTTCGCCGGACTGGATATCCAATGACACGTCGTCAACGGCACGCACTTCGCCTTTTGCGCCTCCGCCAAAAATGGATTCGCCAAGCTGAAACACTTTGGTCAAATTGCGAACTTCGAGCAGGGGCACGAATGAAATGGTAACAGCAAGACCGGCCACCGATGGCACGGATCAACTCGGATAGCAACTTGGGAGGTTCTATTCCCCCAACGTTAATCCGTGAAATCCGTGGCGGTTTATTTAACGCCATGCGATCATCGGCACCGCTAGCAGTGCGGCGACCATGCCCAGAGCCTTCCAGCGGGTGAAGTGTTCTCGCAGGATGAAGCGCGCCAGCAACACGGTGACTGCGGGATAAAGCGAGCTCAGAACGACGGCTGCGTCCAGTCGGCCGGTTTGGCTGGCACGAATAAATAAAACGCTGCCGATGACGTCGAGGCAGCCAGCGAGTACGCCGAACCCGATACCTGAGCCGTCGATATTGCGAGGGATTCGTCCGATCAAAACGATCGCGGCGGTGAGAGTGAATGATGCAACCTTCGACGTGGCGGCTAGCCAGAAAGCCGAAGCGTCGCCGGCTTGCTTCATGCAGAGATAGAATCCCGCGAAGCCAATGCCCGCGAGCGCAGCCATGCCAATGCCTTCAGGAGGGCTGTCATCTTCGGTGCGGGAGATGAGCCAGATTCCAGCCGCGGCCAGCACAAAACCAACGATTTGTGCGGCCTCCGGCAGGCCTTCGCGAAGCATTCCGAATACGGTGGGAATCGCAGCGCCAAGAACTGCCGCGACTGGTGCGGTCAGGCCCATTCTTCCCGAGGAAAGCGCGCGGTAGAAAATGGCCAGCGCACCGCCGCCCGACAGGCCTCCCAGCAAAGCCCATGCCATTGCGATTTGCGAGGGGAATGACGAATGACTGGCCAAGGCAAGGCCTGCCATAAGAAGCAGTCCGCTGATATGCGCGATAGCGGTTAACACGAATGCATTGGTGCGCCGCGAGGCATAGCCGCCGACGAAGTCGCTGGTTCCCCAAGAAAAGACCGCGGCCATGCTGAAAACAGTGGGCGCGGCTAGCGAGGGCAGCATCATTTAATAAAGAGTAAACGAGACTAACACGCGACAGGTGCGTGTGATTACCAATACAGTTGCTGTATCCCATCTACGGAATGTCGTCCCGAGCGGAGCGAGGGATCTCGGTGTTTCCCTGCGGCAACGATAACGGTTGCGCAGGCAAAAACCTAGATCCCTCACTGCGTTTCGGGATGACAACTTTGCTTTCGTCTGCTGTAGATACCTCACTGCGCTCGGCAGATTTTATCTGATTCGTTAAATGGGAAACGTCTAGGTGACTTCCGACGGAGAGGCGGCCACGGGTATCTCTGCTGCTAGCTTTTCCAGCAGGCTTTCGAGGTGATCGAGAACCTCTTCAGCAGCAGTTGCTTTTAATACAAATTTCAGCATGCCATCCGGAGTAAACTGCGCGCCACGCTGTGAGGATACGAATCGCGCCAGTTTCGCCGGATCGATCCCGGCGTTCTGGCGGAACTTAATGGTCACGAGATCACGCTTGCGCTCGATTGCGTTAACGCCCACTCTCAACGCCAGCAGTTTGAGCGAGGCATAATCGAGCAGATTGCGAACGGCGGCGGGAGGCTCTCCATAACGGTCTTCGAGTTCAGCGCCCACATCGCTCAGTTGCGATTCTGTTTCAACGCCGGCAATTCGTTTGTACATTCGCAGCCGCTGGTTTTCTTCGGGAATGTAGTTCACCGGAATGCGAATATTTAAACCGAGATTGAGCTGGGTTTCGGCCTCGTCTGGTCCGGCTTCGCCCTTCATCTCACGCACGGCGCGATCGAGCATCTGCGTGTACAACTCGAAGCCGATGGCTTCGATGTGGCCGCTCTGTTCTCCGCCCAGCAAGTTGCCGGCGCCGCGCAGTTCGAGGTCCAGCGCTGCGATTTTGAATCCGGCGCCGAGGTCGGAAAATTCTTTCAAAGCTGCCAGGCGTCTGCGCGCAATCGGAGTAAGCTCGACATCGGCTGGAATCAGCAAATACGCGTAGGCTCGACGATTCGACCGACCCACGCGTCCGCGGAGTTGATACAGTTCAGACAAGCCAAATCGATCGGCACGATTGATGATGATGGTATTGCAGAGCGGAATATCGAGACCGTTCTCAATGATCGTGGTGGCTACGAGGATGTCGGCGTCGTGATGCATGAACTTCAGCATCACCTTCTCCAGTTCTCCTTCCGACATCTGGCCATGGCCCACGATAATGCGCGCCTTTGGAACTAACTCCTGCAACTTCGCGGCAATCTCCCAGATGCTTTCCACGCGATTGTGCACGAAATATACTTGTCCGCCACGGCCGAGCTCCTGCTCGAGCGAAGACTGAATCAGCTTCTCGTCCCAGCTGGCCACGACCGTTTGAATGGCGATGCGGTCCTTCGGTGGGGTCTCAATCACACTCATGTCGCGCATTCCAACCAAAGACATGTGCAGCGTGCGTGGAATCGGAGTGGCTGACATGGTTAGCACGTCCACTTCTTTCCGCATCTGCTTCAGACGTTCTTTGTGACGTACGCCGAAACGCTGCTCCTCATCGACGATGAGCAAGCCGAGGTCGGTGAACTTGATGTCTTTCGACAACAGGCGGTGGGTGCCGATGAGAATGTCTATTTTTCCGGCTTCCACTTTTTGCAAAATTTCTTTCTGCTGTTTCGCCGAACGGAAGCGGCTGATCATTTCTATCTTGACGGGAAACGCCGCAAAGCGTTGTTTGAAAGTTTCGAAGTGCTGGAACGCTAGCACCGTCGTGGGAGCGAGTATCGCGACTTGCTTGTTATCGTTGACTGCTTTAAAAGCGGCACGCATGGCGATTTCCGTTTTGCCGTAGCCGACGTCGCCGCATAGCAGGCGATCCATGGGCTGCGAAGATTCCATATCGCGCTTTACATCGGTAATGGCCAGGTCCTGATCTTCAGTTTCGGTGAATTCGAATGCGTCTTCGAATTCGCGCATCCATTGGTTATCGGGCGAGAATGCGAAACCTTTGGCCGCTCTGCGCTGCGCATAAAGTTTGAGCAGTTCGTCGGCCATGTCTTTCATGGCCTTGCGCACGCGAGCTTTGGTTTTAGCCCAAGCGGCGGTTCCCAGATGGCTGAGCGGTGGCTTCGCGCCTTCTGACGAACGGTATTTTTGAATCAGGTCAAGCCGCGTCAGCGGAACATATAACCGCGCGCCTTCCGCGTACTCCAGTAACATGAACTCGGCATTGCCATCGCCTTGGTTGATTTCCTTCAGTCCCTGATATTGCCCAATGCCGTGTTCGACGTGGACAACGTAATCGCCCACCTGCAGATCGCGGAAGTCGGAAAGGAATGCGGAAACTTTCGACTTGCTGCGCTGCGGACGCGAAACCATCGATTCGGATTCGTCGAACAGATCGCGCGAGCCAAGAATCGCGAGGTGAGCGTCGGGGAACACTACGCCGTCTGGCACGTAAGCTTTTACCAACGTAGTGGTAAGAATTTCTCCCGCGAAATACGCAGTCTCGTCAGCGTAGCTTTCGCCGCCGCGAGTGCGGCTGCCTAAACGAAAGGAAAGTGCGTACTCGCTGAAAACATCTGCGAGCCGTTCTACCTCGCCGATATTCGGCACGGCAATCAGCACGCGATTCTGTTCACCAATCTGTTTCTTGACGTCGTCCAGCATCGCCGGAATCGCGCCATGAAAGCGCTGCGCCGGCTGTGAATGGAAGCTGACACCCTCGGCTCCGTCGGGGCGCGCGATCCCAAGATGCTCAATCGAAGCGCCCGGAAGATTAGTCAAATTCCGCCACCAATCCTCGGGAGGAACGTACAAATCCGTTGGACAAACGAGGTTGCCGATTTCGCTGCGCTCGTGCGCCTCTTCGATGCGCGACCATGCGTTATCAAATTCTTGCCTGAGACTTTCCGGCTCATCGGTCAGAATTGCAGCTTGTGGCAGAAGGTCAAAGACCCTGCGGTCTGCGCCTGCCACCGGCGCATAAAATTCCCAGCCGGGGAAGACGCTCACTCCGCCCGACCGAACGGCTTGCTCTACAACCTCTTCGGCGCCGGTAATCCGCTTACCTGACAAGCGGACATGTATCGCGCCGAGCAGATCGTCGCTCACAGGAGTTTCCGTCAACGGAAGCAGCAGCGCTTCGTCGACCGGAGTGGAGGATCGCTGAGTGGCCGGGTCGAATTTGCGAATAGACTCAACTTCATCGCCAAAGAATTCGATGCGCAGCGGGCGGTCAGCCTCGGGGGAGTACACATCAAAAATGCCGCCGCGAAGTGCGTATTCCCCGGGCATTTCCACGACATCAGTCGAGGCATATCCAACCGTATTCAGATGTCGCAGCAGAGGTTCAACATCAAGCGTCTCGCCCCGGCGAACCATGCGGGCCAGATCGGCGTAGTATTCTGCGGAACGAAGACGCAAAGCCGTCGCCGCAATGGGCGATACCAAAATCGAAACCGCTCCGGTGGCGATTTTCCATAACGCAACGGCGCGTTCTTCCTGGATTTCAGGATGTGGTGAAAGATTCTGGAACGGGAGAACGTCGCGGGTTGGAAGCAAGACTATTGAGTCGGGATCGTTTCCGCCGGTCAGTTCGTGAAAGGCTTGCAGCACGGGAACCAACTCTTCGGCAGTGCGATTATCCTGAACTACTACGATGAATGGGCGTCCGGTGCTCTTCTGCAGCAAAACCAGCAGCAACGCTTTCGCAGTGGGAGTAAGTCCGGAGACACTTATACGCCCCGTACCCTCGCGGAGGTGGGAGGCTACACGTAAGAAGGCGGGCAACTTTTCCACGTCCGTGAAAAGATCACGAACGAAAGGCAAGACCATTGCTCTGTAATTCTAACAGGAGATTCGTGCGCTCGAAGTTGGAGATGGACGAAGACGTCCGTCATCCGCGCAGCAACGGTCGGGTCAAACAAGTTGGGCCGCCGCCGCCGTTGATGCATAGCGCGGAGCCCGGAAACGTCCGAACGTCGAATCCAGCTTGCCGCAGCTTTGCGTTCGTGTTGGCGTTTTCTTCCAAGGCCAGCAGGCGCTTTTCACCTAAAGAAAGTACGTTGCAGGCCAGGGTCTCTCGCTCCGAGTAATCAATTTCGATGAACTGGTAGGCGCGCGCTTTCAGCAACTCTACGGTTTCAACTGCCAGCCATGGCAGGTCAACCAATACGGTTTTTTCATCGAGCAGGCTCATCAACGACATTAGATGCAAGCATGTTGATGGGCCCCGCGCGTGCGGCAGAGGCGCGGAAAGAACTTCGACTCCCTTTGGGCCAAGCAGCGCGCGCATTTGCTGTATGCCTTGCGCATTGGTGCGATAGCTGTGACCGATAAGCAGCGTCTTCGCATCGAGCCATACCATGTCTCCCGCTTCCGCGGTTGCGGGAGCCGTAATTTTGGCGAGCATCGGGATACCCAGAATCTGGCAAAACGATCCATGATGTTTGCCTTCGGGCACACGATTCGTTTTGCCAGGGCGCATCAGGATTAGGCCAAAGTCTGTCGGCAAAGAAGCGTCGTGGGAGTAGACGGCGTCGAGCGAAAGTTCCATGGCTGGCGGGATATCTTCAACCTCCGCGCCACAGGCTTGCAGTTCGCGACACAAGGCCTCGTGCTGCGCTTGTGCCATCGCGAAATCTGGCTGATGTCCGAAGCCAAGTTCACGCCAGCGCGCGGCTCGTTCCGGTTGATGCCAGCAGGCACTACGCGGTGAGCAAACCAACGCACGTTTCAGTGCGCCCACCATGGAATGTCCGTTGAAGCGGGGTTCGGTCGCTATTTGGGGGATTGCGTCTGCGACCAATTTTTCAAAGCTGCCAGCCATGAAGGAAATCTAAACTGGCGCCAGGGCAAAAGCAATACGGGAGGCGCTGCAGCCGGAACCCGTGTGGATTCCCCCACGAAATGTTTGTCATTCCGAGGAGCGACAACGACGAGGAATCTGGGTTTTCGTCGCCGCCGTGAAGATCCCAGATCCCTCGCTTCGCTCGGGATGACAGAATAGTTTTAATATTGCAATAACGCCGGTACGACAATATCACTCATCAGAATTCCATGTGTGCGCGGAACGAAGGCACAACCACCGGTCCGCGGTCGCGGTTGTATCCGGGGTCGTTGATGTGCTGCACGCCTGGAGCCAGGTAGATGCCGCGCCATACGTGGACGGTATAATAAGACTCCACAATGTTTTCGCGACCGTAATTCAGCCTGCCATCGCCGAGAAGAAAACCTAAGCCTCCATCGGCCAGATATATTTGGTGGTATCTGCAGATTCCGTTTGTAACGAACGCAACGCCTGCGCGGTCCTGCTTGCGATGCCACCAGGCGCCGCTTGCGCCTACTCCGCCGGAAAAGGTTTGATCGACCTCGGTATACGCGAAAGATTCAGTCTTGCCATTATTCCATCCGAAGCGGCCAAACGCGGTTAGGTTTCGGGTGAGATTTTGCTCCACATTCACACCGAATCCGTATTTGCGAGTGATGTGCCACGGATGAGCGGTGATATCCGGAACAGGTGTGAGCCCGGCTTCAAAGTTGGCGATGGCCCGACGATAAATGCCCATGTTGGCATAGTTGGTGTAAGCTAGCAGGCGAACTACGCCGGCTCTTTTCGGAATCAAGCCGTGGCGTAACTCATATTCGAAGTTTTCAGCGTGCGCCTGCCACACCTTCCACACCAGATCGATTCCGTTCGCAACCTTGGGCATGAGCGCCTCGCCGAAGCGGAAGCCCCAATTGCGGTCTTCATAATCAACGGTAGCGCCGACGGTGTAGCCGCGTGTGTCCGCGGCGTAGTCCCAGGCGCCATTGTTGTCGATGGTCCAGTTGGTGAATTGAAAGTGTGTATCCGAGCCCGCCGAATTTATGTCAAAGAAGTCTGGCATGCTGAACTTGCCAAAGCGGACTTCCAGCCGGCGGCGCGGCAGTTCATCGAAAAGCGACAGAGCCGTGCGTCCGTTTTCGATTTTATCTTTACTCAACGCAAATACTTTGTGAATCATCCCCCGCGCCAGATATGGCGCTTTGCTCAACAAGGGATTGCGCACAATATCGAGATCGGTATTCCCCGCGAGTCCGAACCCCTCACTCAGAGCCGCACCGCCGGCCTCCTCAACGTCCGCAAGAAGTTCAGTGGAATTATTTAGCCGCACGCCTGTGTAGAGGGTCAACACTCGCGATGTAGCTTTATCGTAGTGCGGAAGGAGGCTGTGCGGACCGCTGTAAGGAGCGGGAAAAGGAGGATGGGTCTGAAAAATGAAATTCATCTGCCCAGACAGCCAGAAGCGCGTGTCCTTCAAGTGCGGAAGCATGGTTTCGACGGCTTCGTTTGGAGGCGGATCAGCTTCGTCCACGTCCGGTATCGGGCTTGACCGCTGCCCAGGGGATGGATCTTCCCCTTGCTGCGCGACCGCGGGCAAGACTCCGGATAGTGCAGCGACCAGCCGCAAGGCCAAAATCAGCCCTCGGCATCGCCTTACTATCTTGAAACCGAATTTCAATTTCATAATCGCAGAGTGGCCAAGCCGAGAATTCAGCTCAACGCCCATCGTCACCGTCGGGTGTGACACTAACCACAACGGTTAACGGTACTATATCACCGCATATTAACTATAGTTAATTACCTTTTAACATGCGCCCGGCTAGGTGGTTGGTGAAATCCTCCGAATGAGAAGTGGAGTGCCAATCCACCCAGCCTACGCACGGCGCGTTAAAGGAATGTTACAGCGGTTGTCTCAGCGGTCCTCAACTGCCACCCAATGCATGCGAAGCTGCCGCTTGCCGCTTTCATCGGTGACCACGACCCAGTTCATGCGCAAAGGCTTCTGTTCCGCCTTCGGTTCCATGCGGCACGAAAAGGTATCTTCGTGTTGTACCATGCGCACGAGCTGCGTCGTCGCCATCGCCATCGGTTGCGCGAATAGAGTTATGCAGGTCATTGTTGTCGCCCTCCTTTCTGTAAAGTTCAACCACCTATTCGATGTGACGCTCCTTAGGGATGCGATAAAAAGTTCATAAGGATTGCGCACATATATGCACTTCGAACCCTCTGCGCAGCAGTTGGAATTAAACTGAGCCATCGCAGCGCGGTTCGTGGATTTAAAATTTGCAGAAGGAAAAAGTGTGCCTTGCGGCACCAGCCTCGATCCCTCGCATTCTTCAGTTGTCGGTGAAGAAGCAGAGGTGAGGCAATAGGCAGGATAAAGCGTATCGGGACACTAACCGCTTGTTCTACACCGGAATGCCGCCGAGATTACTCGGAGGCTCTGGTCCAAAGCCTGTCTGCATACTTCGTTAGTCACTCCTGACGGAACCTATGGATTTCCCGCCACTATTTTTATATCATACCCCCCTTGGGTACTGTCAATCAAAAAGATCTGAGAAAGCGGAAGAAATGCAAGACAAAATTCCCGAGATTTCGAAAGAGAAACAAAAACTTCTGTTTCGCATCAAGCGCATCCGCGGCCAATTCGCAGCGGTTGAGCGCGCCCTCACCGCAGGGGATGAATGTGCGGATATCTTGATGTTGCTGGCCGCCATTCGTGGCGGCGTCAATGGCTTGATGGCGGAAATCCTCGAAGATCACATTCGTTTGCACATGATGAATCCCGACCACGCTGTGGAGTCCCCCGAAGAACTGGGGGAGGATTTAATCGGACTGGTTCGCGCCTATCTGAAGTAGCTGGAATACTTCGGGGGCGAAACCAAGAAGAGGGTCAAAAAAATCAGGACAGCTCGGAGCCCCCGAAGCTGTCCTCGAAACCCTCCCGGTTAGAAGGGGTGTACTGCAATCACCGTACTGAAAGCGTGTTGCAGAACTATTGCAAAAATGTAAATATCCGGTAAATTCCGTTACCAACAAATCAGCCCCCTGGGGGTTGGAATTGCCCTTTCGGATGGCCCAGGAACGCGTCTGAGCCCCTCCCGCTGTTAACATAGAACACCAGTTTCCCTATCGGAGAGCCCATGGCCCGCAAAATGGAGATTTCTCGCAAGCTGCAACAACGCGCCGAGCAGATGATTCCAGGAGGGGTTAATTCGCCGGTACGTGCTTTCCGTTCGGTTGGCGGGGATGCGCCTTTCATTGTTCGGGGCCAGGGTTCGCACATTTTCGATGCGGATGGCAACGAGTACATCGATTACGTCGGATCGTGGGGGCCGCTTATTCTGGGACATGCTCCCGCCAAAGTGATCGAAGCCATTATGGACGCTGCATGCAATGGCACCAGCTTCGGAGCATCCACGCCGAGTGAGGCTGATCTGGCCGAGATTGTGCTTTCCGCATTTCCTCATATTCAAAAAGTGCGCTTCGTCAGCTCCGGCACAGAAGCGACTATGTCGGCCATCCGGCTGGCGCGCGCTTATACCAAGCGCAAGTACATTGTGAAATTCGAAGGCTGTTATCACGGACACGCCGACGCCTTGCTGGTGAAAGCCGGATCAGGCGTGGCCACGCTTGGAATCCCGGGCTCAGCGGGCGTTCCCGACGAGTTTATTCAATTTACTCTGGCTTTGCCTTTTAACAATATCGATGCGCTCGAACACGCGTTCAAGAAATTCAAGCATGAGATCGCCTGCGTGATCGTTGAACCGGTGGTTGGAAATATGGGTTGCGTTCCTGCTTCCGGCGGATACCTGGCCGCTCTGCGTTTGATCACTCAGCGCGAAAATAGCGTGCTCATCTTCGACGAAGTCATGACTGGCTTCCGTCTTGCCTTCGGCGGCGCGCAGGAGCTTTATGGAGTCACGCCGGATCTGACCACCATGGGAAAAATTATCGGTGGCGGACTCCCGGTGGGCGCCTACGGCGGACCGTCGGAGATCATGAATTTGGTCGCGCCGCTTGGACCGATGTATCAGGCAGGAACGCTTTCCGGCAA
>Ga0073928_10008169_pt1 | contig 13244 bp, 15 predicted proteins | sample PaiPotPPA55metaG_FD_76969 | JGI IMG/M metagenome (GOLD analysis project Ga0073928, IMG submission 76969) | Iron sulfur acid spring bacterial and archeal communities from Banff, Canada, to study Microbial Dark Matter (Phase II) - Paint Pots PPA... ...
AGGGGATTGCTTCGTCGGCTCCAGCCTTTTCTTCCACAGCCTGCGACGGCCCCAGAGAACGTTCTCGGGGGGCAGCGGCGATCCTCCCAAACTAGTGCAACCAGCTGCATCAAATCGAGCCGCTGATCACAATCTTCCTGAATAGCGCGGGCTGGCGACGATATACGCCGCATAAGAGATAATGCTGGACACATGTTCAGAACAAGGTTCAAGCAACAAATCGTCGCTGAATTTCTGCCTCCTTCACGACACCGCAACGCCCAGAAGGTGATCATCTTGTGCGATGGACTGCCCTCGATTCCTCGCAAGCAGCCGTTGATGGAATTTCTGGCGGGAAAAGGCTTCTGGGTCATCTATCCCCGATATCGCGGGGCATGGGAGAGCGATGGCCAATTTCTAGAAAAGTCCCCGCATGAAGATATCCTTGATATTCTCGACGAGTTGCCCAAGGGAATTGAAGAGCTTGCTTTCGGGCGGCGTTTCCCGCTATCGCCGGATCAAATCTTCGTAATCGGCGGCAGTTTTGGCGGCGCTGCCGCGCTCCTGGCATCGCTTGATTCACGGGTGAACAAGGTGATCGCAAACTGTCCTGTAGTGGACTGGTCGATTCTGGATCGTTCCGAAAGGCTTGAGACTTGCAAAGAGAATTATGCCGATTATATCCGCGACGGGTTCGGGAACGCGTATCGTCTTTCAGACTCGAACTGGGAGAAGCTGCGGAGCGGCACGTTCTACAATCCTTGGCACCATCGTAAGCAATTCAGCGCGACCAAAATCATGATCTTCCACGCCAAAGACGATCCCCATGTGCCCTATAAGGGCAGCCAGCAATTTGCCGAGCAAACAGGAGCTATTCTTAAGTTCCTGAAGCGGGGGGGCCACGTTAGGACGGAATACATCGTTGAGCGGTACTGGGCGGAGATCAAGAAATTCTTCGATTTCGCGCCTCGCTAGCTATAGCTAACTGGGACCACCGCAGCGGAGTGTTCATCGGCGCGAGGATGACATGCGCTGGCTGATACGTCCCGAACGGAATCTAGTGAAGTGCCTTGGATTTATGGCTCACCGATGGCAGTTTAGTTTCGGGTCACTGCACTTTTGCTGGAACCCAGATGGGTGGCTTGTTCCTCGTCGGCAAAAAGTGAGTGCGCTCGCTCTCATTTTCTAAAAACACGTGCAGGCGCGTGGTTTCGCGCAACTTAAACTTATGGGGAATTCCCGGTCGGCAAGGACAAAGCAACCGTTGCCATTCAGGCGCGCCCGCAACATCCTCGATGTAGGCTCCGTTGCTATAGGTCAAGGCAAAATCTTTAACGAGGTACTGCATGTGGCAGTGTGGACATTCGATATATAACCGCGTTTTCGGCATATCAGAGTCTCACCCGATGCCTCTATTAAACACGCGCTAACCGTCTATTGGTATGGCTCCGAAGATTGGTTATTGAAGTAACCATTCGTGTCAGCTTGCTTCGGATCGACTGAAGTACCTTCCCACCAGACGGGGTTGAATCTCTGGCTGGTATCATCGGTCATAGATCTCTGCCCTGCCAGGCTTCGGTGGCCGGGCGATGAGAACTTCGGGGCACACAGAATGTCGGATAATCTTGAGCGTGCAGTAGTTTGGCGGAGCCACCTGTTCGACGGCACGGAGCATTGTGGCCTCTGGCGCACCGCCCAAGGCTGGGAACTCAGAGGAGCGGTGGTCGGAGTCCAGAAAGATCAGCCGATGCTGGCATATTACGAAGTCTACTGCGACAGCGACTGGCTCACGCGACGGGTGCAGATTTATGGCACGATCGGAAAGGAGGCGAAGATACTCGCTCTCACCGTTGAGGATCGTGGCGTGTGGCGCGGCTCGGGTCAGGATTTGAGCGATTTAAACGGGTGTGACGATGTTGACCTGGCGGTGACTCCGGCCACCAACACTCTACCGATCAAGCGTCTTAACCTTCAGATCGGACAAAGCGCGGCAGTTGTCGCCGCTTGGATCAGATTCCCGGAGCTTATCGTTCAACCACTTTCCCAACGCTATACACGAATTGACGGCAATACTTATCGTTATGAAAGCGACACCGGCTTCTCGGCTGAAATCGGCGTCGATGATCTTGGATTGGTGACCACCTACTCCGGAGGCTGGGAACGCATCGCCGCGCTGTAAACTCTTGTGATTCTTGGACACGGCTGAGTGGCGAGAACTTACCGGGCATCGCGCACGCAGCGGAATCCCCCGTACCCGAGCGATCCATACTCGGCGACATCAGCAACAGCTTTCCGTGTTCGCTCAGCCGATAAGCTTGGGGAAGTACCAGATGGAACCCTGCGGCTGGTAGTAGCTGCTGCCGCGCCGAATGGCGGCGCGAGTATGCTCATCGGCGAATTCTTTCCGTTCATTGCCAGACGTTTCCGAGCATGTCCATGACGCCCAACGGACTGACTCCCTTCGCATGTGCGTTTACCGGATCTGGACCTCGCATATTCCGTGACTTGTCGGGCACCGGAACCGCATCGGGATCCCAGCTGCCCCAGGGGTAAGGCCGACCGTCCGCGCCCTGGGCTGCATATTGCCACTCCCACTCATGCGGCTGACACTTTCCCGCCCAACTCGCACAAGACCGCGCATCTTCGAGGGAAACCCACGTCACCGGTCTGTTTTCCCACCCCGCCGGAAAGGCTCCCGTCCCGAAGAAAGTTCAGATTGTCTTTCGGATGGTAGTGCGCGGCGTCCATGAATCTCTTGAACTCGACATTCGTGATTGGGTACTTGTCGATATCGAAGGAATGGATGTGCAGGGAATGCGAGTGAAACCGCCTGGAAGAGTCTTTCCACCTAATCCTGCACATCCACGCCCAGGTCGTTCCAGCTTTCGATTTTCAATTCCAGCCACCTCAAAGTCGAAATCTGCTGGCGGAATCTTCACCATGTCGTCGGGCGCACTGGTTGCGGGCTCGGTCGGCTTGATCGGAACGATTTGCACCGGCAGTATCTTCCATTCATGCGAGAAGCTCGCCAACGGAGTGCTGGTGAGCGGTTTCATGCTCGCCAACACAGCCTTGAGTTGAACACTTAGTTCCCCGTTGGTTGCGAGGACGGCTCCGTACCCTTTGGCTTCGATCGGGAAACGGAATCAACCAGTGCCCCGCATCCCGTACATCCGGCTTGAGCCCTTCGCCGTGGTAAAAATCGAAATAGCGCGCTCCCTGGGTTGCAGGAACTTTCATCTGATCGCCATTGATCGCCATCCACGTCATATTCGTTCCGGTTCACGGCCTTAAACAACGTTTGTTCTCCGTGCGGCCAACGGCTGGCATAGACGCCGTAGCGCAGTGTCGGCACCATTGGCTCCCAACCCCCGCTTACGAAAAAGGGGGCGAACGCGGGTTCGATGGTGGCGCCCCTGCGAGTGGCCTCGGCATCGCGCGGCGTAATTCCGTTCCAAATACCCAATTGCTCCGGCTGTCGTGTCCCCTGATCCCACATCATCATCGGGAACAGCACACGCACACCACGGCGATGGAAGTCCGCAATCATCTGTCTCACGCCCGCAACGCCGCCCGGCATGCTGCGAATCAGGTCATGCTGATTCCGGTTGTCGATCCCATATTCGGATGGGTCGGCCAGATCAGCACCGAGTCGATTCCCCCGTACCGCCTCTCCAAATCGTCCACGTACCGGTCCACGGTGTAGTTCCCCGCCACCGGATCGTTGAAGAAGCGATCCTGAACCATCATCTGAGGCTGAATGAAACTGGATTGCGCCCACTGGAGCGCCGGAAGGTCGTAGCGGGAACCCTGTGCGGACCATTCTACAAATTCCGACGCCGTCCGCAACGTAAACACTGCGGTGCCTCAGAACTCAGATTTCAGCGGAAGAATAGGGCAACCCGAACATGAAGATCCAGCCTGTCGGTCGAACCGGCTAGGCCGGCCGGTTCATCGGCGAATCAAAAACTCTGGCTTACGAGGCCTTTTTGACGAGATTCAGACGCGAGCGGTGTTCTTCTTTCATCTGTTCTACGGACAGAACTCGTCGGCCAAGGTCAGCCAGCTTGGCGAGTTCGCTCTGGATCGCTTGCAGACGTTCATGTCTTTGACCGTGGGCAACTTGAGCGGCGGTTTCGTTTCGCCGTTGACTGCGATACTCCCTATTCAACTCTTGAAGGTCAGCGATCTCGGCGCGGAGACGCGCAATCTTTTCCCGAAGGACTGCTAGATGATCCATGCAACTAGAATAACTCAATTAGAGCGATTTGAGCGTCGATGGACCAATCGTGTTTGCATTTGAAATGCTGATGATGTCATAAAGGGCTCCTGCCAGCTGCTTGCACGTTTGCCCGACCGAGGGGACCTGACACTGCGGCAGAATCCTGTAGGTCCTTGCGATTCAGCCACTTAGTCGCCTACCACGTTCGTGCCACATATAGCACGAGTGAGCTATTTACGGGGTTTGACCTCAGCGTTAGAGTGTTCTTGAGCAGCACTTGGGGGAGGGCTGATCAACAGACGTCCCGTGACTCAAATCGAGTCTGGGGCGTTTTGTTTTGTGCCCAAAATTCCCCCTTTCTTCGAATCCGCACCAACCCGTCCCTCCTCGAGTTTCCAGTCGTTTCCAGCCATCTCCGGCTCGGTCCGCGTGACCCACCCATCTTTCGAATGGTGATAGATTTATTTGTCTGCGCCATCATCGCCGTGACCCCTGGAATTGAGGAGCAGTCTCATGCCCATAGAATTTGCACGCCGCGAATTTCTCGCTGGAATGGTTGCCGTTACGGCCGCAAAAGCTGCGTCCCGATTTCTGCCGCCTTCCGATTCGAGCTCGCCCTTTCGCGTTTCTGTCATCAGCGATGAAATTTCGCAGGACTTTGGCCACGCCTGTGAAGTGGCGTCGCGCGAATTCGGCATGCACTGGATCGAATTGCGCGGCATGTGGAAGAAGAACATCGTCAATCTCGACGAGAAAGAAGTCGCGGAGGCGCGCGGCATTCTCGAAAAGTACCAACTGAAGGTCACCGACATTGCCAGCCCGCTTTTTAAGGTCGACTGGCCCGGCGCTCCAAAATCCAAGTTCAGCGAGGCCAAGAATTTTGGTGCGGACTTCAATTGGCAGGAGCAGGACGAGGTTCTGGAGCACGCCATCGATATGGCGAAATCGTTTCAGACTGATCGCGTGCGCTGCTTCGACTTCTGGCGACTGGAGGATCAAGCTCCGTATCGCGCTGCCATCAACGACAAGCTGCGCCAGGCCGCCGGTAAAGCGGAAAAGAAGGGAATCATCCTGGTGCTCGAAAATGAGTCCGCCTGCAACACGGCAACCGGGGCCGAAGCTGCCAAGGTTCTGAGAGCAGTGCAGTCTCCCTCGCTCATGCTGAACTGGGACCCCGGCAACGCTGCCGCCAGTGGCGAGACCCCGTACCCCGACGGTTACAATCTTCTGCCCAAGGACCGCCTAGGTCACTGCCACTGCAAAGATGCGGTCAAACAGGGAAACAAATACGACTGGGCGCCCATGGGGGGCGGAATCATCGATTGGGTGGGCCAGTTCAAGGCGCTCCAGCGCGACGGTTACCGCTATGCCGTCAGCCTTGAGACTCACTGGAACGGTGGCGGCCCGCCTGAAGAATGTTCCCGCAAGAGTTGGGCAGGAATGAAGAAACTCTTAAAGGAAGCAGGCGCCGTGTAACTGGCGTCGTGGCTCGCAATGATCGCGTACCTGATTGTGCAGGAGGAGACATGACCGACCCCACCAGGCTCGAGCCGAGCCGGCGCACTTTTCTGAAGCAGGCCGCGATGGGAACAGCCGCTGTTTTGGCATATCCTACCGCTCGCGTTTTGGGCGCCAACGATCGCGTCCGCGTGGGCATGATCGGGGTCGGCGATCGCGGCAATGATCTGCTGGGACAAATCCGCTCGGTTCACGGTGTTGAGGTGGTCGCGATGGCAGACGTTTACAGCCGACGCCGCGATCAGGCGACAAATAAAGTGCCCGGCATCCAGACCTTCGACGATCACCGCCGCCTGCTCGAAAGGAAAGATATCGACGCCGTCATCCTCGCCAGTCCGCTGCACGTTCACGCGCGGCATTTTCTCGACACGCTGGCCGCCGGCAAGGATCTTTATGCCGAGAAGACGATGACCTGGTCGATTCCTGAAGCCGACAAGTGCCTGGCCGCAACGAAAGAATCCAACCGCGTCGTCCAGATCGGACTGCAATATCAGAGTTCCGCCGCCCTGACCGACGCCCGGCAATGGATCAACGAGGGATGGGTGGGGAAGGTAACCCAGGTCGAATGTTGGATGAGCCGCAACACCCCTCACGGCAAAGGCCAATGGGTGCGTCCGGTTCCATCGGACTGCACCGCGCGGAACGTTAACTGGGCCGCGTTTCTCAATGGCCGCCCGGAGCGTTCCTTCGATCCCTTCCGTTTCATCAACTGGCGCTTGTTCTGGGAGTTCTCCGGCGGCAATTGCGCGGAGAACATGGTGCACCAGATTGCATGGGTCATGGGCGCGCTCGACCTCCCTCTGCCATCGTCGGCCTACATGTCGGGCGGCGTGTTTTCGGAAAAGGACGGCAGGGAGGTTCCCGACACCATCGCCGTGACTCTGGATTTTCCGAAGGACATCGTTGTGACCTGGCAGTCCACGTTCAGCAACAGGCACTACGAACTTGGGGACCGCATTCTAGGGAGCGACGGAACCCTCGAACATCACTTCGACGCGCCACTGCAGTATTGGCCCGAGAAGACGAATCGTCCGGGTGGCACGTCCACTCACGGCAGCGGCCATGAACAGGACCACATGGGGAACTGGATCGACTGCGTTCGCAGCCGCGCCACGCCCAACGCTCCACCCGACATCGGATACCGTTCGGCCATCGCAGTGCACATGGCTAACCTTTCATACAAGAACAAGAAGCGAATCACGCTCGAAGAAGCCAAGGCGATTACGCCGGAATTTTGATCGCGATTAGGCAGCAGCGTCGGCGTCCCGCCCGCGCGGGCAAGGGTCAGCTATAGCGACAGACGGCAAGACGCAGGCTCTACGATAGGTATCCATGATTGGCGCGGTCGATATCGGGGGAACCAAGATCGCAGTCGGCATGGTCGACGACGGCGGCAAAGTCGTTTCCCGCATGGAAGCCCCCACCGACCCCGATCGTTACACCGACAGCATTGAACTCATCGCTGACCTGCTGCGTGAAACCGCGAGCCATGCCCGAGCGCAACTCACCGGCATCGGCATCGGATCCACCGGTCCGGTCGATCCCGTGCGCGGCGAGTTTGGCGATGTCGACTTCCTCCCCGGCTGGCGCGGGAAAAGTCCGGTCCAAGATCTGGCGGAAATTTTCAAGGTCCGGGTTGCGCTCGAAAACGATGGTGACGCTGCCGCGCTCGCCGAAGCTGGTTGGGGCGCTGGCCGGGATCGCACCCGCCTGATCTACGTGACCGTGGGTACGGGAATCGGAGGGGGAATCGTCCTCGATGGCGAACTCTATCGTGGGGTGGACGGTGCTCAACCCGAAGTTGGGCATCACGTTGCCGATCCTGCCGGTCCTGCTTGCTCGTGCGGTTTCCACGGCTGCTGGGAATCGCTTGCCGCCGGTCCGGCCATGGTGGCGTGGCTCGAGAGCCATGCACCTGTCAGCTATCCGCATCGTGAGGGCATCACCGCCAGGAAAATTTGCGAGCTTGCGCAAACCGGAGATCAAGTCGCGCTCCAAGCCGTCGAGCATGAGGCCTACTATTTAGGCTTGGGAATCGCCAATCTGATCAATCTTTTTACGCCCGACGCTATTGTGCTGAGTGGCAGCGTCATGAAGAGCGCGACGCTCTTTCTCGATCGCATTCGGGAAGTGATTCGCCGCGGATGTCGTTTCGTTCCGGCGGAGAAAACAGAACTGACGCTTGCTTCTCTGGGAGACGACACCAATCTGATTGGCGCTGCAAGGGTGTGGCACTATCGCTTCGGCAAGACGCCCAAGGCGTCTTAACCGCGGCGCTGATGCGAAGCGGCGGCGGCCACAGGCATGGCTTGGGGTGCCGAGCGTGCGTAGCGGAACTGACATCTGGCTTGGAGAAGCGAGCCGCAGTGGAATAGCGAGGAGGGAAAGAGTGCTAAGACTAGTTCGGGTGTGGGGCGTAATCACAATCGCGTTTTCGCTCAGCTCCGTGGCGGTGGCGCAGCAGGGAAGGGTTACGGCGCGGGAGTTGGTGGAAGAGATAAAAAAGCAAGTTGGTGTGGAGTGGAAGAAGGACACCGTCGACACCTTCAAAGCGGGGAATCCGGACACAGTCGTTACCGGAGTTGCTGTAACCATGATGGCAACCATGAACGTCCTCGAACGCGCATCTGCGAAGGGATTGAATTTTGTCATTACCCACGAGCCCACGTTCTATGCGCATCTCGATACCCCGGAAGGAATACCCGAAAGCGATCCCGTGTGGGCGGAAAAGCGGGCCTTTATTGAGAAACATGGCCTCGTGGTCTGGCGTTTCCACGATCACTGGCATATGCGCAAGCCGGACGGAATCGAGGCAGGCGTCGTGCGCGTCCTCGGATGGGAGAAATTCCAGCGTCCAGACAATCAATACCTCTTCGTAATGCCGGAAATAACATTAACGGAATTGGCTGAACAAGTATCCAGAAAGCTCGACTCCTCCGTGGTCCGGGTGGTCGGCGAGCCGGGGATGAAAATCACCAGGTTGGGGTTGAGCCCGGGCGCCGCCGGCTCTCAACGGGAGATCCATGCGCTCGAGCAGGATGACGTTCAGGTGCTTCTGGTAGGCGAGACGCGCGAATGGGAGACCGTTGAATACGCCGCTGACGCGGTAAGCGAAGGGCGAAACAAAGCACTCATCGTGCTTGGACATGTTCCCAGCGAGCAGCCCGGTATGGAGGAATGCGCCCGCTGGTTGAAGGGATTCGTGAAAAATCTGCCGGTTGAGTTCGTGCCCGCGAAGCAGCCCTTTTGGATCGTGCACGATCGATAGCAAGAGTTAGGAAAGCCGGTATATCGTGGTCTGAGTTCACGCCATCAGGTGGCTTCTCCACGAGGAGGAAAAGATGAAAGAACTGAGTGAAAAGCTGTTATCCGTGATTGACACTGCAGAGCCCAAGCTTCGCTCCATCAGCGCCTCAGATAGCGCCAAGCCGATACTCCCCGGCGGCTGGTCGCGCAAGCAAGTGCTCGGCCATCTGATCGATTCGGCATCGAACAACCACCAGCGATTCGTTCGAGCCTCTCTTCAGCCTTCCCTGGATTTTCCCGCCTATGACCAGGAGAGAAACGTAGGTCTGCAAGCGCCGCAAGAAGCGGATTGGCCTCTGCTGGTGTCACTGTGGGCCGCCTACAATCGCTATCTCGCTCACATCATTGCGCGGCTGCCTGCTAACAAGCTGGACACCGTGTGCCGCATCGGCTCCAACCCGCCGGTTACTCTTGGTTTCGTCGCGAGCGACTATCTGACGCATATGATTCATCATCTCAGTCAAATCGCTGCAGCAGATGGGAATCTCTGATGAAAACTTCGCCGCGGTCCGCGCTGATTTTCTGCGCGGGCTTTGCGGCAGTTCCGAGCGCACTTTGCGGTTCCAGCTTTTGACTAACCCGGCACGATCGCGACTTAATCAGAACTTTTCCTAGGGGTTTTGAACATAGCAGCGTCTTTCAGTTCCTTCTCCGATCTGTTACTGTTTTCAGTCCGCTTCTAGTTGGTTCCTGTGACGTATGTCACAGACCTCGCAAGCCACCCAGTGCAAGGGCTGCCGCTCACTGCCGGGCACTCCCGGAAACGCCGAGACGGCAGTGCTGCCGGATCGGCACGGAAAGGATGATAGCCCCGTGATTGTTGGAGTTCCGAAAGAAACCTACCCCGGGGAACGCAGGGTTGCGCTCGTTCCCGCTGTTGTTCCCAACTTGGTCAAGGCGGGACTCGAGGTCATTGTGGAAGCCGGTGCCGGTGAACAGGCCGGCTACCCCGATGCGATCTATGTCGAAAAGGGCGCGAAGATCGTGCCCGATGGCGCAGCCGTATTTAGTACTGCCGACATCGTGGTGCAAGTGCTCTGCTATGGCTCCAATGACATCACCGGCAAGGCCGATCTTCCTCGCATGCGCCGCGGTCAAACGATCATCGGTTTCTTGCGCCCCCTCGGCTCTGCAGAAGTTGTTCGGGAGATCGCGCAAGCCGGCGTTACCGCTTTTTCCGTGGAACTCATGCCCCGCACCACGCGCGCTCAGAGCATGGACGCGCTGTCTTCCATGGCCACCTGCTGCGGTTACAAGGCAGTTTTGCTTGCCGCCGAAACTTCGCCGCGAATCTTTCCCATGATGACCACCGCCGCCGGTACGATCACGCCTGCGCGGGTATTCGTCATTGGCGCGGGGGTCGCTGGACTGCAAGCCATCTCCACCGCTCGCCGCCTCGGCGCCGTGGCCTCTGCCTACGACATGCGTCCGGCCGCAAAAGAGCAGGTGCAGAGCCTAGGTGGACGTTTTGTAGAACTGCCCATTGAAGCTCAGAACGCTCAGGATGCTCGCGGCTACGGCACCGCGCAGGATGAGACTTTCTACGCCCGCCAACGCGAACTGCTGAATCGAGTGGTCGCGGATAGTGACATCGTCATTACTGCTGCGGTCATCCCCGGCAAGACATCGCCTGTCCTGATCACTGCCGACATGGTGAACGGGATGGCTCCGGGCTCGGTGATCGTCGACCTCGCCGCCGAGCGGGGCGGCAACTGCGAGCTAACGCGCACCGGTGAAACCATTAAAGTCGGCGGGGTCACGATCATCGGCGCCATCAACTTGGCCACCAGCGTTCCGTATCACGCCAGCCAGATGTACGCCCGAAATGTGTCCACGTTCCTGCTCTACATGGTGAAAGAGGGCAAACTGCAAATGAACCTGCAGGATGAGATCGTTCGCGAAACCATGATCACCAATGGCGGCGAAGTGGTGAATGCCCGCGTGCGGGAGTTCTTCAAGATGCCGGCGCTCGCGCCGGCAGGCTCGTGAACCAGCAACGCGCAGTTACTGAGAACTGGAGTCAGCAAATGAATACCAACCTGATCGACGCACTTTTCGTTTTCATGCTAGCGGCCTTCATCGGATTTGAAGTCATCCGCCACGTTTCGCCGCTGCTGCATACGCCGCTCATGTCGCTGACCAACGCTCTCGACGCCATCGCCGTGGTCGGTGCCATTGTTCTCGTGGGCGAGAAAAAAAGCCCCTTCGCGACGGTGCTCGGCGTTATCGCCATCGTTGCCGCCACCAGCAACGTGGTGGGCGGATTCTTCATCACCGACCGCATGCTCCGCATGTTCAAAACCAGCCGTCCAACGAAGCCACAACTGACCAAGTAATAATCTATGACCGACTTTGCTGGAAGTCAGTACCTCATCGAAATCATCTACCTCATCGCCAGCGCCCTGTTCATTCTCTCGCTGAAGTGGATGAGTTCGCCCGCCACTGCCCGCCACGGCATTCTGGCCGGCGAAATCGGTATGGTGCTGGCCATCGCCGGCACGTTGCTCCATCACGGCATCATCGACTACAAGTGGATCATCATCGGGCTTGTGCTGGGTACCGGCATCGGCATTCCGCTCGGCATGGTGCAGATGACCGCGGTTCCACAGCGGACCGCTCTCAGCCACGCTTTCGGAGCGTTGTGCGTCACCTTGGTGGGCACCGCCGAATTTTATCTCCGCACCCCGAACGTTCCCAAGTTCATGATGTCAGTGCTCTCCATGGAAGTAATCCTTGGAGGTCTCACTTTTACGGGTAGCCTGATGGCGGCGGGAAAACTGCAGGAAATCCTGCCGCAACGTCCAATCACCTATAAAGGACAGAATCTCGTCAATCTGCTCTTATTCCTGGTCGCCGTCGGAAGCGCCGTCTATCTTGTGCTGCATCCCGGGGCACGAATCTTCTTCCCGATCATCGTCGGTGTCTCCCTGATCTTCGGAGTCCTCCTCGTCATTCCCATCGGCGGCGCCGACATGCCGACCGTGATTTCACTTTTGAATTCCTACGCCGGGCTTTCCGCCGCCGCTATGGGATTCGTCCTCGACTCGAAACTCCTCATCATCGCTGGCGCTCTCGACGGATCCTCCGGCCTCATCCTCTCCGTCATCATGTCGAAGGCGATGAACCGGTCGTTCAGCAACGTGCTGTTCGGAGCCTTCGGACAGGTGCAAGCCTCCGCCGCGGGCGAGCAGGAAGCCAAGCCAGTGCGTAGCGCCACCCCCGAAGAAGCCGCCGCGATTCTCCTGGCGGCGAATAAGGTGGTCATCGTCCCGGGCTATGGAATGGCAGTCGCCCAGGCACAGCACAAAGTGCGCGAGCTTTATGACGCGCTCACCAAAAAGGGAGTCGAGGTTCGGTTCGCCATTCACCCGGTGGCCGGACGCATGCCCGGCCACATGAACGTCCTGCTCGCCGAAGCGGACATCCCCTACGACCGCCTTATCGAAATGGACGAGATCAACGGCGACTTTCCCCAGACCGACGTCGCCCTGATCATCGGCGCCAACGACGTCACCAACCCCGCCGCACGTACCGATCAATCGAGCCCGATCTTCGGTATGCCGATTCTCGACGTCGACAAAGCTCACACGGTCATGGTCATCAAGCGCGGCATGAGCCCCGGCTTCGCCGGCATCGACAACCCGCTGTACTACCTCGAGCGGACGCTCATGCTCTTTGGTGATGCCAAGCAGTTTGTAGGCGCCATCGTGCGCGAATTGACCGGCGGACATTGATCGCTTCGAGAAGCCGCGTTGGTTTCGAGGAAACCTCGGAGTAAACTTAGTTAGCAGAGGCCCATCATGGTGCCGAAAAACAGCGTGATAACCCGCGATCCCGACATTCTCGGGGGTACCCCGTTTTCCGCGGGACCCGCGTTCCATTTCAAGCCTTGCTCGATTATCTGGAACACGGCCAAACGCTGGATGAGTTTCTGGATGACTTTCCTACCGTGTCCCGCGAAGCCGCCGTGCACGCTGTTGAGCACGCAAAGTCCCTGGTGGTTGGCCAATTGGGATGAAGCTTCTACTCGACGAGTGTGTGCCCGGAAAATTCAAGAACAGCCTGCCCGGTCAAGATTGCCGCACTGTGCCCGAAGAGGGTCTGGCGGGCAAGAAGAATGGAGAACTGCTGGTACTCGCCGAGAAATCAGGTTCTGAAGTTTTCCTCAGACTTGATCGCGGCCTTGAGTATCAACAAAATTTGCAGGGAAGAAACGTCG
>Ga0073928_10008170_pt1 | contig 13244 bp, 13 predicted proteins | sample PaiPotPPA55metaG_FD_76969 | JGI IMG/M metagenome (GOLD analysis project Ga0073928, IMG submission 76969) | Iron sulfur acid spring bacterial and archeal communities from Banff, Canada, to study Microbial Dark Matter (Phase II) - Paint Pots PPA... ...
ACGCCGGCGTCGACGGCCTCGACGGCGTGGATTGCAGCGTCGAGCACGCCGGTGTGTCCGACCATGTCGGGGTTTGCGAAATTGACGAGCAAGAAATCGTATTTGCGGCTGCCGATTGCCTCGACGACGGCCTGCGCAACGGCGGCTGCGCTCATCTCCGGCTTCATGTCGTACGTTGCGACCTCTTTCGGAGAAGGAAGCATTTTGCGGTCTTCCCCGTCGAAAGGTTCTTCCCTCCCGCCATTGAAGAAGTACGTGACATGCGCGTATTTCTCGGTCTCCGCGCAGCGAAATTGTTTGAATCCGGCGCGGGCGACGACTTCGGGAAATACGTTGGCGTAGGCCTCTTTGGGAAATGCAATCGGCAACCCAAAGGTTCCGTCGTAGGAAGTCATGCATGCGTAGCGCGAGGCAAATGGCGCTCTGTCGCCGGCGCGCGCGAACTTGTCGAACGGGTCGAGCGCGAGAGCGCGTGTGAGCTCGCGGGCGCGATCGGGCCGGAAGTTGAAGTGCAGACCCGTGTCTTCCGGCTGTGCACCCTCGTAGCCGGCAACGGCGAATGGTTCCACGAACTCGTCGGTCTTGCCGGCTACAAAGCTACGCTCGATGCCCTCCTGCGCCGTTGCCGCGTGGCCCCCTCCTGCCTCGACGATGGTGCGGTAGGCCTTCTCGACTCGTTCCCAGCGATTGTCGCGATCCATCGCCCAGTAGCGTCCCGCCACCGTCCCCACGAATCCGCCCGCTCCGGCCAGTGCCCGCTCGACCTCGGCGACGTAACGCGGGGCGGTACCGGGCTGAACGTCGCGACCGTCGAGAAACGCGTGGACGACCGGACGTACCGCAGCCGTCTTGGCAACTTCGATCAACGCCGAAAGGTGCGCCAGAGACGAGTGGACACCGCCATCGCTCACCAGGCCGAACAGATGCAATCGTCCGTTCGACAGCTTCGCTTTCCGTACGATGTCGCCGATGACCGGGTTTCGCGCGAGCGTTCCGTCGTGTACGGCGTTGTCGATTCGCGAAATGTCCATCATCGCGATACGACCGGCCCCAAAGTTGAGGTGCCCGACTTCGCTGTTGCCCATCTGGCCCGGGGGCAGACCTACGTCTGGACCGCTCGTTCCGATGACATCGTGGGGGTAGTCGTCCAGCAGGGCCGTCAGCGTGGGGGTTCTTGCGAGGCGCACGGCATTGTCGGCACGTTCGGCCCTTTCGCCGAAGCCGTCGAGGATGACAAGCACCAAAGGGCGCGGGCGTGGTCGTTCGGTCATTCGCGCCGACCATAGCATCGTACGGTCGGCGCCGGCAGATCGAGCGGGTCGGCCCCCCTCGCCATTTGCGCTCGGCGCGATTCTTCCCTGGTGCTCCCGAGCCCCGTTCGCGTGATAAGGGAGAGCCACGATGCCCTGGATCGAAGCGAGCCTTCGGGGGACACGGGTCCTTGCCCGGGCACGAAGCGACGGCTCGCTCCTCGAGGATGGGGGCCGCGTCGAGATCCGCTACGAGCCCGGCGAAGCGCGGGCATATCGCGCGATGGCGTCCAATCTGATCGTCGCCAAAGGGGCGCCGATTCATCCCGACGAGCGCTGCGCGTCATCCGCACGAGCGGGAGAGAAGACTCGCAGCGCACCTCGCGGGACCGCTTCGCAAGAGCGGCACGCGTCCGACGCGTGGGTTGCGTACACTGATGGGGCCTGCAGCGGCAATCCCGGGCCAGCCGGATCGGGCGTGGTCCTCGTGTCGCCCGACGGCAAGATGCACGAGGGGTTCGAATACCTGGGAGAGGCAACGAACAACGTCGCCGAGCTGACGGCGATCTTGCGAGCGCTCGAATGGATCCCCAAAGAGGCTGCGGCGGTCGTCGTGTATACCGACAGCCAATACGCGATTGGGGTACTGCAAAAGGGATGGAAAGCGAAAGCCAACGGCGCGCTCGTGGCTAGGACCAAGGGCCAGGTCGAGTCTCGTGGCGCCCGCCTCGTGTACGTGCCCGGGCATCGAGGGGTGGTCCTGAACGAACGCGCGGACGAGCTGGCGCGCGAAGCAATCGAGACGCGCGCTGTGCGCCGCCCGCTGCTCGCGTAGAGCCGTGCTCTCGCGCGACGCGAGCTAGCGATCTCCGACGATCTCTTTCATCCATCGACGGGCAAGTCCGCAGTCGCCCGCGCTCACCCATACCCTCTCCGAGGTCGTCGCTGGCCCCGCAAGGAAAATCAGATCGACCCCGGAGCGCGAGACGGCAAAGGGGCCCCGATCGGTGCGTTCGTAGCAAACGAATTTTGCGTCCTTCGTAGTGGGTCTTCCGAGCGTTCCGCTCAGGCCCTGAACGATCGAAGAATAGGCGTGCAGGGCCCGATCCTCTTTCGCTTTGACGCCATCATCGAAGCGCAGGCGCCAGGCGAAAGCGGCGCGATCGCCGCTTTTCAGCAGACGCCCGCGGTCACCTCCCCACCCTACGCTCGTCTCGGCGGCTTTCTTGCGCCCCATCCATTCTTCGAACGCGATGCAGGCGCCGAGTTCTCCCTCGGAGTCCTCGTCGGCGACGGTCCATCCTGGCCCGAGCGAGCCATAGGTAGGCGCGTCGGTGGGAAGCGGCATCTCGTGCTGCAGCCACTTGTCGACATGAATGATCTGTTCTGTTGTCGAGGGCGGGTCGTCCCAGGCGCGATTCACGGCCTCCCAGCCTCCACGCCGGCGTAGAGCATGCACGAAGAGTGTTCCGTAAATGTATGGCGCGGCGAGCGACGTTCGCATTACGTGTGGCGCGCCGGGTCCCTGGCTTTGCTCCATTGCTCGCCGGATTTGGTCCTCGAAGACACCGTCCGGCAAATCCGCCGCCGTTTTGCCGCTACTCGGCGCTGAGCGCGCGATCATGACGTCGAACATCGCGCTCGTGGCGTCGCCCTCGGCGAGGGCGCTCAGTGCCTCCGCGCGATCGCTGTCGCCCGGCCGATACCGCGATCGCTCTTCGAGGTTCCATGTCTGATCCTGCAGTGCGTGGACCAGCTCGTGGGCGAGCGTCGCCGTCGCTTCCTCGTCGCCGAGATCGCTCGCCATGTACATCGTGCCGTCGGCTGGCTCGTAGTAGCCCGCGAGCTGGTCCTGCAGGAGCTGGTATTCGGCGCTCTCGTAGTCGAATTGGGTCGGAACGAAGCCGAGCAGCTGCAGGGCGAGGCCTTCGTTGCGGATGGCATCGGGAGGGAGCTCGTGCGAGACGTGCGTTCGAACGCGAGAGATGAGCGCCGCTCGGTCGAGAAGAACGCTCGGAACGGGTTTTTTCGCCTCGAGACCGCGCGCCGATTGGACCTGATCGAGCATGCGGGCGACGAGGCGCGCCTCGCGTCCTTCGCCGGCGGTTCCGGCCTCCGTGCTCGTGGTGTGCAACGCACTCGAGGGCGCCGCGGGGGGGGCGTGCGGCGTCGCAATCGACTGAGGGGGTGGCACGTTCGAGCAAGCAAGGACCACGCAGGCGGCGCCAAGTGCCAATGCTCGTCTCATGAATTGACTGCGGCACCGCGCTCGCCGTGGCTTCGTAGCTCTTGCAGAGCTTCCCCGTAGTTCGGGTGCTTGAATACTGCATTTCCTGCCACGAGAACGCGCGCACCGGCCTGCGCCGCCAGAAAGGCGGTTTCCGGCGTGATCCCGCCATCGATCTCCAAAAGGGTGGGACGCTGACCGATCATCTGACGTATCGCGCGCACTTTTGGCAACACCTCGGGGATGAATGCCTGGCCTCCGAAACCAGGGTTTACGCTCATCACGAGCACGAGATCCGCCGTGTCGAGCACGTACTCGATGGTTCGTTCGTGCGTCGATGGGTTGAGAACGACGCCGGCACGCTTTCCGAGCCGGCGAATGTGTTGCAGGGTGCCGTGCAAATGCGTGCACGCTTCGACGTGCACGCTGAGGCCGTCGGCGCCCGCACGGGCGAAATCATCGATGTAGCGCTCGGGTTCGACGATCATCAGATGCACGTCCAAGGGGAGGGCAGTGGCTGCACGGATCGCGGCGACCACTGCCGGGCCTATCGTGATATTCGGGACGAATCTGCCGTCCATCACGTCCACGTGAACCCAATCGGCACCCGCTCGCTCGACTTCACGAACCTCGTCCGCGAGCCGGCCGAAGTCAGCCGACAGGATGGACGGTGCGAGGACGAGGGCCGGCGGAGGCATGTCCGATCGGAGACGCTCGCGGAGGAGCGCGGGCCCGTCAAGTTCCTCGTGCATGACGAACGCAGCCGCGCATCTTCGCCCCCGCCGCCGCGCATTGCGCGAAGGCCAAAAAGCGAGGACTCTATTGCTCGCCATCCATGAACGTTCGCCGCGTCGCGAAGCCCGATTTCGACCGCATCGTCGAGGTTATCGACCATTGGTGGGGTGGTCCGATCGGGACGTTCGCCCATCCCATCTTCTTCTACGAGTTGGGCGAGCAAGCGCTCGTCGTCGAGCAAGGTCCCCAGATGATCGGTTTTTTGCTCGGCTTCGTCGTGCCCTCCCCGGCGCGCACCGGCTATGTTCACCTTGTCGGCATCAATCCGGAGTATCGCCGTCGCGGCGTCGGTCGTCTGCTCTACGACCGCTTCACGCAAGAGTGCGCCTCGGCGGGCTGCGTCCGGATGAAAGCCATCACGACGCCAGGCAACGAAGGATCGATCCGCTTTCATGTCGCACTCGGCTGGAACGCGCAAGAGGTCGACGACTATGCGGGACCAGGGCGGCGGCGGATCGTCTTCACGAAGCCGCTCACCGGTTGAGTGGCTCCAGTAGCAGCCGAGTGGCTGAGTTTGAGTGAAAGGGATCGCATTTGAAGGACGCGGGCGACCGCTCGACCGTATACTGGGTGAGATGATCCCCAATGGCCCCAACTCGGCGCCCCTGGAGATGCGCGATTCTCCGATCACCGTCGCGACACTGCGTGACGTGGGCCTCTTCGGGGCGTTGAGCGACGAGGTGCTCGGTCACCTCGTCCGCGCTTTGAAGGTCGTTCGATTTGGCACGGGTCAGACCGTATTTCGCGAAGGCGATCGCTTGGCGCACGAGATGTACGTCGTTCTTGAGGGCGAGATGGAGGTGTTGAAGCGGAGCCGCCATGGTCCCGAGATGCGAATCGCCATTCTCGGGCCAAGCGATTGCTTCGGCGAGATGTCGATGATCGACATGCAGGCGCGTTCGGCAAGCGTGCGCACTCTCGCGCCTTCGCGGCTTCTGCGCATCAATAGCGAAGACATGGATGGCCTCTATCGCTACGACCTCAAATCGTACACGCTCATCGTCCTCAATATCGCCCGCCACCTCTCTCGCCGTCTCCGCGTGGCCGACGGCATCCTCGCCGACTCGGCGTTCAACGCAGGCGAGGAACGCGGGGCGTTGCCAACCGAATCGTGAGGCAGCGGCGGGAGAGTCCGCTCTAATCGGTGCTCGGCACCTCGCCTTCGTTCTCCCCATCGTGGGTTGTCCCGAGATGGGAGCTGTCCGCGCCGGTCGCGGGGCCTGCGTCGTTCTCCGAGGGCTCCGCGTCTCCTGGAAAAGCATCCGGTTGGGCGCCGTCGACTGCCGCTGCGTCCGAAGTTCGAGAGTCGCTTGCGCTCGCAGCGTCGGCGGCCGCTCCGCCCATCGGACCAGCAACTCCTCCTGAGGAGCTGCCTCCCGACGACGAAGCGCTCCCTCCTGGCGGCGTAATTGCCCCCGAACTGCCGCCTCCAGAGCTGCCGCTGCCCGCGGAGCCGTTGGAAGGCCCTCCCGTCGAGTTACCACCGCCTGCCGCGCCCCCGCCGTTCTCCAAGGGAGGCATCGGCTGGGGGTTCAAGTCGCAGGCGCAAAGGGCCGCGGCTCCAAGAACGGCGACCACCAGCAACCGCAAGGCAAAGCAAGGAAGACGCGACATCAACGGCAGGCAATTGCGTGCACGGCGAGTGCCACCCCGAATTTCACGCAAATAGAGCCTTGAACCGCTCCAACTCGCGGCTTAACGGTCGCCCTGCGGCACAATGTGGCACATGCCGTGATCCGCCTTGAGAGGCGCAATTGCATGTGTTAACCGAAAGGACTGATGGTGAAATCCCCGACGAGCAGCGAGCTTCCCCCGCGGCTTCGTCGGACACTGGAGCTGGTGTATGGGGTGGAAGGCGTCGTCGCAGCGCGGGTCTGGCAGCTTCCGGGCAAGATTGCGGTCGGCGTGAGGGGCAACCGTACGGCGACCGCGCGTGACTTGCTCCTCCGCATTGAATCCGCAATCGACGGCCTGCGCGAGCCGGACGAGACCTGGGAGTTCGGGATTCTCGACGACGAGAAGGAGAGCTCTCCGAACAGCTGATGGTTGCTCCAAAAGGCGAGCGCGCCTCAGTTTGCGATGAAGATTGCTTCGATCTCTGCTTTGACGTTGTCTTCCGTCTGTTTGCGAGCGATCGCGATTTCCTTGACGATGAGCGACCGCGCCGTATCGAGCATCCTTCGCTCGCCAAAGCTCAATTGCTTATCCGTCTTGAGCCGATACAAGTCTCGTAGGACCTCGGCTACGTCGTAGATCGATCCCGTCTTAATCTTGTCCATGAAGCCGCGATAACGGCGGTTCCACGTCTGGTTATCGAAGGCGATCGTGCGCTCTCGAAGAATGTCAAAGATCTCACGGATCTCCAACTCACTGATTACTTGCCTTAGGCCAACGGCGCTCGCGTTGGCGACCGGGACCATAATCTTGCGGTCCGTGTCCAAGATGCGAAGTACGTAAAACTTCTGCCTGCTGCCCGCGATGTCTTTTTCCTCGATGCGGATGACCTCCGCGACCCCCTGGGCCGGGTATACTGCTTTGTCGCCCACCTTGAATTTGACGTCGGTAGCAGCTTGCATAATGTCTCCTTCGGTTAGTGTGCCGTAACTACGCGATTGCCCGGCGAAAGCACTTCGAGTGGAAGGCCACCTCGCCGCCAGCAGCTTGGCGATCGGCAGATCAGAAGCCATATGATCGGAGCGTAAGGGGGGATTTGCAGTCAGCTACGTCTCATGCCAAGGGGCCGTTTCCGACGTGCTCCGGCTGACCTGTGCTCATAAAAACAGGCAGGCGCACATTAGTTTGTGATCCCGGCTCCTGTCAACCTGTTTTCCGAGGCGCTGCAAAAGACGCCCCCCTCAGCTCGCCGCCAACTCTTCTGCGAGCCCCCAGCGAACGCCGCGGTCCGAAATCTCCACTGCGCGAGCCTGCCAGTGGCTCATCAACGCAGTCGCGAGGAGGCCGCCGGCGACGATCACATCCGCGCGACCCGGCTCCATGCCAGGGACGCGGCGCCGGGATTCGACATCGAGCGACGCAAGCCTTCCCACGACCTTCTCGAGTTCCTCGACGGACATCGAATGCCCATGCACGCGGATGCCTTCGTACGTCGTCAGGCCAAGCGATACGGCCGCGAGAGTGGTCATCGTACCCGCGACTCCGACCGGCGAGCGGTCGCTCGGGAGTGGTGGCACGCTCGCAAATGCATTGCGCGTCGCTCGGCGAATCGCCAGCCAATCCTCACCATGACGTTCCGTCAGTCGCACGCTACCGACGTCGAAGCTGTCGGCGAACGAGACAATCGGTTCGCCAGCCGCGAACTTTCCGACGACGACCTCCGTGCTTCCTCCTCCAATATCGAAGACGGCGACCTCACGGCTCGTGTTCATCGCGAGTCCGCTGAGAGCTCCACGAAACGTGAGGCGGGCTTCTTCGACTCCGGTCAACACGCGCACGTCGACTCCCAGGAGCGAACGCACGTAGTCCCGCAGTTCTCGACCGCCTGCGGAGTCGCGCATTGCGCTGGTACCGACGACGCCCACTCGCTCGGCGCGCAGTTCGTGCAGGCTCGAGGCATATGATTCCAGACAGGTACGCGTGCGCTCCACGGCAGCGCTGGCGAGTCGATGTGTCCGATCGACATCTTGACCCAACCGAGTAATGGTCGCCCTCTCCGCGACAGGCAGGAGCGACCCATCGGCCTGTCGATCGGCGACGAGCAGCAGGACCGTGTTCGTCCCGATGTCGAGCGCCGCTATTCGCATTTGTGCGCTCAGACGACGTGCGTCGGTCCCACCGACTTCTCGGACCGTCTCGAGAAAGTCAGGTTCCCGTGAGGTCTTTGAGGTTGAGCATTTCGGCGACGTCAGGCTGGAGAACTATTTCCACCCGGCGGTTCTTTTGCTCCTCGTCCCGCGTCTGCTGCTCGACCGTTCCTGCGATTGGATCGGTGGCGCCGTAGCCGGCAGCTGCCCAATGCCTTGGATTCAGACCTCCTCCGACAGGTACCGCCTTTCCTTCGGTGTCCGAGGACACCAAGAATACGAGTACCTGGCGCGCTCGCATGACGCTCAATCCCCAGTTATCGAAGTACGGCCCACCATAGGGCTCCTTATCGGTATGTCCCGCAACCTGAAAGTTGCGAGTACTCAGCGTGGCGTCTGCCCTGATAACGTCGGCCACTTGCTTGAGAATCTTTTTTCCGTCGGGCTTCAGGGTATCCTTGCCGGAATCGAAAAGGATGTCGCCCGGCAGCTGGATCACCATTCGGTTGTTGCGCACGACGACTTTGAGTCCAACGCTCGTGAGTTTGTCCAGCCGCGATTTGAGGTCTCGAAAGCGCGCCTTCATGTCGTCGAGCTGCTTCAGGCGTGCCTCGTATTCCGACAGCGCTTGCCGCAGCTTCGACCGTTCTTCTTCGGATTTCGACAAGCCCACCCCAAGATCTTTGAGCTTGGCTTGCATGTCCTGAATCTGTTGCTCGGCATCCGCATACTTGCGATCGTCGTCGCCGTGCCTCTTGTTGGCGGCGTCGAGATCGGCTTTCAGGCCTGCGATCGTTCGCTGCGCCTGCTGCCACTCGTCTTCGCTGTGACCGCAGCCAGCAAGCAACGCGACTGCGATTGCCGCGGCGATGAGCACACCAGCGCGCAGATTCACGTTTGCCATCGATAGAACCCCTTTGCGAATGCCTAGAAGCGTCGCGACGGTATCGACGGCCCTGTACTCGGTCAAGAAGACGCAACAGGGAGCCCGGGGGGTGACCTTTTTCCGTTGACATATGACGTAGGTGACCATATACGTCACTCAGGTAACCTCAACCAAGGAGCGATCCCATGGCTGCAAAAAAGGGTGGTAAGAAGGCGAAAAAGAGCGGCAAGAAGACGAAGACGACCAAGAAAGCCGCAAAGACCGCAAAGAAACCAGCAAAACGAAAGGCCGCGAAGAAGCCAGCCAAGCGGGCAGCCGCCAGGAAGCCCGTGAAAAAGGCGGCGCCTCGGCCCGCAGCGAAGACCCAGGTGGCTGCCTCAAAGGCTGCCCCGAAGGCCGCTCCGCCGGCTGGAGTGCCGTCGATGCTGGGCGGTGCACCGACGTCGAGCCACGGCCGCGACGACGGCGACGAGTAAGTCCTTGCTTTCGGGTCGGCTTGGCCAAAAAAAGGGCTTCGCCGCCATGGCCGAAGAAGGGCGTGCTTAGAACGGCGGGCGCCTCTGTTTGACGGGGCGCCCGCCGTCTATGTCACGGTTCGCGTTGCTCGCGTCCTCGCGTTGCTCTGGTCAACGAGCAGGGTTTGAGGGTGGCTGCGTTGCGTGACTTGTGTGGAAATGAAATGGGAAAGAGGCCCTCGTCTCGTACCCCGCCGCGCTAGCGGCAAACTTAATCTTTCTTATTACGTTGGCGATGCATGAGACGACCCCTGGATCCGCGATCTGGCTTCGTTGGGGATCGACTGAGACTTGCGTCACATTTCCTTTGGGATCGATCGTCCACTGCATTACGAGATCCCCCTCCGTCCCTGACTGGTGCGAAAAGGCGCTGTCGTAACAGAATCGCGCCTCATCTCGATACGCCTCGATGCGAGCACGGATGTCTGCGGGGCCCCGCCCCGGGTCGTGCGCACGCGGGACGGCAACCACAGGACGCGGTGTGGAGGCGGACGCAGCCGGTTCCGCCCCGTTCAACAGAGTCTCCTGTTGGTCATTCGCGGTGGCCAGCGTAGCGGTCGTCGTTGTCGAAGAGCCGACGTCGGCCGTGTTGCCTTGCCCAATGGGTGGCACTCGTGCGGTCGGCCCTGCCGTTTCCGGAGGCCGCGCATTGTCGGCTCCCGCTTGGCTTCCGCCGCATCCCGATACCACTGCGATTGCGGCCAAAAATATGCCGCGTGGCGTCGTTCGGAGATGACTGCCATGACGTGAGCTGGCGACTCGACGTGGCGGCCAGCGCATGCTTCGCTTTTATGCCGTGTCGACAGGTTCGGCAACACCCGAGAGCGGCGGCCCGGCACTGCCGCAGGGCGAGGGCCCGATGACACCGCCGTCGGGCCCCGAGCGCCTCGGTCCGTACGATCTACTCGTCGAACTCGCTTCCGGCGGAATGGCAACCGTCCACCTCGCACGCGCAACGGACCGGCGTCACGGCCCTCCTCTTGTGGCAGTCAAGCGACCGCATCGCCATTTGAGCGCCGACAAGACTTTTCTGACGATGCTTGTGGACGAAGCCCGGTTGGCCTCTGCCATCGAGCACCCCAATGTCGTCAAGGTACGAGAGCTTGGCTTCGATGGTGGGATGCCGTTTATCGTAATGGATTACGTTGAAGGGGCTTCGCTTGCCGAGTTGCGTCGCGAGCTGTCAGCGGTTGGTCGAACGGTCGACGTGCGTGTCGCCGTGCGTGTTGCCCTCGACGCGCTTGCTGGGCTTCACGCTGCCCATCAATTGAAGGACGACAGAGGCAAGCCCCTTCATATCGTCCATCGAGACGTCTCCCCGCACAATGTCCTAATCGGGTGCGATGGTCGCTCCCGTATCGCCGATTTCGGCATCGCAAAGGCCGAAGATCGCATTCAGACGACGCGGACACACGAGATTAAGGGCAAGCTAGCCTATCTGGCGCCAGAGCGGATCGACAAGCGCAGGCTATGTACCGTGCAGAGCGATGTGTTCTCCATGGCCGTCGTTCTGTGGGAATGCTTCGCTGGACGGAGGCTCTTTTCGGGCGAGGAGCCCGTCGATATTTTGCAGGAAGTCATGTCCGCGCCCATCCCGTCACTGGGGCAAATTGGGGCGCACATCCCGGCGGCGCTCGATGAAGTAATCGCGCGAGCACTGTCGCGCGATCTTGCGTTCCGCTTTTCAACGGCGCTCGACTTCGCAAGTGCAATCGAAATTGCTGCCGACCGCGAGAACATGGGGGCACCTTCGGACGTCGCACGGCTAATGGAGGCCATCTTCGGCGCGCGGATGGCCTTGAGGCAGGAGCGGGTGCGGGCGACGATTGGGGTCCATGAAATGGAGCACCTGCTGCGCGAGTCGGGCCTTCAGACTCGGGATCACGCTTCGTCACTCCAAAGGCCAACCGAGCAAGTACTGGCGGAGCTCGCGCCTCTGGTTCCTAGGGAGCGGTACGCCCTTCGAACCGGGCTGCGCGGCTCTATCGTGCGGCTTCGTTGGCGCGCGATTCGTTGGTGGAACGTCACGGCTGTTGCAGCAGGGATCGTCGTTGGAATCCTCGCGGCCCTCGCAATCGTTTCGAGTAGGACACGGCGTGCCGTGACCCCGATGCAAAGTCTTGCCGAAACTACGGCCCCCAACGCCGAGCATGCCCGCCTGCCGGCGCGCACAGTCACCGTTCGCTTGCCTTTCTTGGCGACACGCGTCACGTTCGATGACGTAACTCGCGATCTGCAGCCAGCCAGGGACGCCGTCGTTTTCGAAATACCAGGCGACAGCGCGCTGCGTCACGAAGTCACCGCCGTCGCGCTGGATGGGACCCAGGCGAAAGGTTTGGTTCGCGAGCAGAACGGCGTCGCCAGACCCGATTACGGAGGCTACGTGCTCCTTTCCCCCGGCGAGTCCGCCGAAGAAAAACGCCTGGACGGTGCGCGGGCAGCCCGGCCCATGGGTACGGTTCGCGATGGCTTCACGAAGCTCCGATGAACCCTGGCCAGGCCCGAGCATCCGGCGGTCAGCTTGCCCTCAAGAATGGTTCCCACTCCTTGAAGCGCCAGCCGCTACCGAGAAGTATTTGTGCTGTCATGGTCCATTTGGGTCGGAACGGCCTGCGTTCGAGATGCATGTTCGCCTCTTCGGGTGTCTTCCAACCCTTGCGCAGATTGCATGTCCGGCACGCTGTCACGAGGTTTTCCCACGAATCGTCGCCGCCACGTGATCGCGGGACGACGTGATCGATGTTCAGCTCGCGAAGCGGCGGGCGCCGTCCACAATATTGGCACTGGTGCGCGTCGCGAAACATGAGGTTGCGCCTCGTGAGGCGCACCGTAACGCGGGGCGTACGTTCGTAACGCAGGAGATGGACAACGCGTGGCACTCGCAACGCTCCGCCGACGATGGGTAGCCCGTCGTCGCCGTTGCGCACAGGAAGGTGTCGCCAAAACTCGAAGTCGTACGACTCTCCCCCCTCGTCCAACGCGAGGGCCGCGCCGCCGTACAGCAGCACAACCGCACGCCTTACCGTTGTCACCTGAACGGGAACTAGGTGTCGATTGAGCACAAGGACAGGGAGCGAGAGAACGTCAGTCATTGGTGGGCGTGCAAGGGCTGGACGCGCACCGTTTGCCACCGAGGCTCTCCATGAGTGACTGTTGGCGCGCCGCAAGCGAACTATCGAAGCCGTGGAGGCGCGTGGAAGATCGCGCCACGCGACGTCGAAGTCTACTACAGCTCGTGGTCGCCGGCCGTTTTGGGCGTGCTGGGCGCTCACGTTTGACGACTGCGGGGGCGACGCTACGCTTTGCTCGAGTCATGAGCCCCACCAAGCCGAAGGCCTTTGCGAATCCCGAGGCGCCGCGTGCGCTCCGCCGAGGCGCTGTCCGCAGCGAGCCGGAGCGGAAACGATGGGTGGGTGTGGCTGTCGCGGTGGCGCTTGCGATGGGCGCCGCCGCCGTGACAACGCTCGTCCTCACCGGAATGCAAGACAAGGCCATCTATTCGAAGCCCGTAGACGAGCTGCTCATTCAGAAGGCGAAGTTTGTCGGCCGACCCGTACGTGCCGAAGGGAATCTAGTTCATGGCTCCCTCGTTCGGCGCGACCAGCCATGCGAGTATCGCTTCGCCATCGAGAAGCACGGCGTCGCCATGCCTGTACGGTTCGCCCAATGCGTTGTGCCGGACACGTTTCGCGATGTTCCTGATCTGGACGTGGGGGTTACGGTCGAAGGAGAGCTTCAGTCGAATGACAGCTTCGAAGCGTCGAGCGTCCTTGCAAAGTGCCCAAGCAAATACGAGATGCAGGAGCGCAA
>Ga0073928_10008171_pt1 | contig 13243 bp, 11 predicted proteins | sample PaiPotPPA55metaG_FD_76969 | JGI IMG/M metagenome (GOLD analysis project Ga0073928, IMG submission 76969) | Iron sulfur acid spring bacterial and archeal communities from Banff, Canada, to study Microbial Dark Matter (Phase II) - Paint Pots PPA... ...
AGCGATCATGCGCTTTGAGGTGGCGGATGTTCTCGACGCTGCCGGTGGAGAGGTCGTCCAGCACGAAGACCTCTTCGCCGCGGTCGAGAAGAGCCTCCGCCAGGTGTGAACCGATAAAGCCCGCTCCGCCCGTGATCAAAAAACGCAAGTGGTCCTCCGATTAGCGTCCGCCGCCCCCAAAGGGATGCTTAGGCTCCTTGCCCTCTTCCCCGTAACCGTAGTTGTAGGGATAGTAGCGATACGAGTAGTAGTAGTCCGGGGCGCTCGAGTCCACGGCATTCAGGACCACGCCCAGCAGATGGCACTTGACCGCCATGAGAAGGTCGCGCGTGCGAAGGAAGGCCTCCTTCGGCGTCCCGCCGCTCCGCACCACGAGGAGAACGCCATCGGCCAGCGCCGAAAGAATCACGGCGTCGGTGGCGGCCATGATGGGTGGCGAGTCGATGACGATGAATTTGTAATGCTGGCGCAGCCAGGAGATGGCTTCGCGCATGCGGTGGGAAGAGAGCAGGTCCGCGGGGTTCGGCGGCACTGGTCCGGTGGGCATGGCCACCAGATTCGGAATGGTCGGATGAGCCACGGTGGCCTCTTCCAACGTGGCCACGCCCGCCAGGTAAGAACTCAAGCCGACGTCCTTGCTGACGTTCAGATTCAGAGCGTTGCGGACGCCCGGCTTGCGCAGGTCCGAATCGATCAGGAGAGTGCGGTCGCCGAGTTGGGCCAGGGTGACGGCGAGGTTTACGGTGGCGGTGGTCTTTCCCTCGCGCGGCAGGGCGCTGGTCACCAGAATGACCTGGGGCGGATGGTCGGCTTGCGAAAGAAGCAACGAGGTTCGCAGAGCCCGAAACGCTTCGGAGATTTGGGATTTCGGCTGGCGGTGCGTGTGGAGCTCAACATGCGTCTCGCTGGAACCATTCGTTCCCGGCGTTTCAGCGGCTGCCGCCAAGCGGCCGAACCCGTTCATGTTCGCAATCTGCGGCACAACCGCCAGCGACGGCAGACCCGAGAGCATCTCGACGTCGTCCGGAGACTTGATGGTGTTGTCCAGGTATTCGCGGAAAAAGGCCAGGCCCACGCCGCCCACGAGCCCCACCAGCAGCGCCAGAAGAATGTTGCGCGCTTTCTGCGGGCGGGAAGGGCCTGTGGGGATCATGGCCGGGTCCACAACGCGGATGTTGCTGGAACGCAGGCCGGCGGTAATGCCCGCTTCCTTCAGCTTCTGCAGCAGGCCGTCGTAGAGCTGTTTGTTCGATTCGGCGTCATGCTTCAGAATGTTGTACTGGACAAGTTTCTCCGACATCGAATTGTCTTCGGCCTTCTGTTTGTCCAGGGCATCCTGCATCAGGGCGACGCGGTCGCGCGCGGTCTTGTATTCCCCGTCGATGCGTGAGACGACGTTATGTTTTTCGCGCTCCAGGGCGCTCTCGATATCCTTTTTCTGCGCCTGCAGCCGCTGGACGCGCGGATAGTTCGGCCCGAACTGGCTGACGGCGTCCGTATACTGCTCGTCCAGCTCGCTCTGGCGTTTGAGAAGGTCCTGAATCACGGGGCTATCGCGCACCAGGGGGACGGAATCGATATTGTCCGAGTGGGCGAGCTGGTAGGCGGCCTGCCTTTGCAGGAGGTCGGACTGCGCCTCGGTCAGGTCCTTGCTGAGGTCCGCGAGCTTCTGGGTGGTGATGTTCTGTTTCTCGTCAATCGTCCAAATCTGATTCTCGCGCTCGTAGGCGATGCGGGCGTCTTCCGACTTCTCCATCTTGATGCGGAGCTCTTCGAGCTCGGAGGAGAGCCAATTGGAAGCCTGCGTGGTTGCCTCGTAACGGCTGCGGAAATTCTGCTCGATAAAGTTCTGGAGGTGGGTATTTACCACCTGGGCCGCCAATTGCGGGTCTTGCGCCTCGAAGGTCACCTCGAGCAGCCGCGTATTGGGAACGCGCTTTACGCTGAGGCTCCCGAGAAAAGCACCAAGAATTCCCGGCCGCTTCTGGAGCGCGCTGCCATGCTCGAGACTCAAGATGTCCGAACGGCCGCCGAACTCGGAATAGCGGCTCAGGTCAAGCGACTTGATGGTCTGGAGCGCCAGCGTCTCGCTCTGAAGAATCTTGGATTGCGTCTCGATGTAGTCTTCCATGTCCATGTATTCATCGTAGGCGCCGGTTCCCTGGAAGCCCGTGACGTCGTGATTCTCGCGGTCCACTTCCAAGCTGGCGGCGGCCACATAGACAGGCTTCATCTTGAAGGAAGCGATGGTCACGACGGTGACGACGGTCAGGAGGAAGGTAAGGATGAGCCACTGGTGTTTTCGCAGGGTGAGGAGGTAATCCAACAGGTGAGGTTCACGCTGCACCCGTTCCCACGCAGGCGGCGCCGGCACGGGAATCACCGCAAGGGAGTCCGCCAGGCGGCGGTCGCGTGAGGTCAGTTTGGTGGCTTCTTCCATCCCTCGCCTTATGGCCGACGGGCGCGCGGCGCCCCCAACGGCAGAGCTCCGTCTTTACTGCGCTGCCCGGAAAACAATGATGCTCGAACCGATTCCCAGCGCTGCCCCGCCAATCTTGTAGAACGCTTTCCGGCCGCCGCTTTCGGGAATGTAAAGAGTGTCATTCGCGAAAAGGCGAATATCATTTTTTTTGCGATCCATAATCTGCTTGAGCTGGACGGGAATCTCTTCCTTTACGCCGGTGTCCTGGTGAAGGCGGATGATGACCGCGTCGTTGGGCTTGGCATATCCGGACAAACCGCGAGCCATGGTGACGGCTTGCAGGGTGGTCAGCGGCTGGCCACGGCTTTCGAGGACGTAGCCGCCCGGCTGGTTTACGGCGCCGGTAACAAAGACGATGCCGGAGCGCGGCACGTTAATGATGTCTCCACCATAGACGGGAATATTGAAAGTGGGGTCTCCTGAGTAGAGCAGGTCCGTGAGACGAACGGTGATCGTTTGCGTCCCGCCCGGGGGATCAGCGCCACCGCCGGAGGTGCCTTCCTTTGCGGCCGCGTCTGGCGCGACCGGGCGAAGGATATTCAACTCATTGGCAGCATCGTCCGCGATTCCGCCCGCTTGCGCCAACGCCTCGAGCAGAGTGGTTTGCCGGACGGCCTGAAACGTAGCGGGTTTCAGTACGGCGCCGACCACGGTAATCGGCTGGCTATTCTGTTCTTTGACGAAGACGGACACCTGCGGATGGGAGACCAAACCGTTTTCCAGCAACAGCTCGGCAACCTTCTGTTCCAATTGGTAGGTGGTGAGGCCGCTCGCCTGGATTCTGCCGGGGATTAGCGGGAGGCTGATCAGGCCCGACTCGTTCACACGCACTTCGCGGGTGAGATCGGGCACATCGAAAACTTCGACGTGCACCAGGTCCCCGGTGCCGATCGGAGTGTCAACCGGCCGGGTCCGGGCGACACTGGCGAGCTGCTGGATTCTATCGTTTGTCTGCTGCGAGGTTTGGAACTTATCCTGACCGTAGGCGCGTCCGGTACTCCCCAAGACCAGCAGTACCAGACAGATAAGCCAGAGCCAGACACAGTCCCGTACCCCACGGACCGTCCCAAGCATTGATAGAAATGACCCCAAAAACACTATGAACTAGAGGGCATTCCTATGTCAACAGACGATATCCGTCTGGGAACCCGGCGGCGCACCGCTTCTTCGGCCAGGACGGGCGAGGTCGCCAGGAAAGCTTGCAAGAGAAACAGGAGGGCGTTTGCAGGCAGGTGCAAGTTGAAATCCACCAAGCTATGAAGAAGCAGGCCGCAGCAGGCGGCCAGCGAGCCTGCATGCAGGGCCAGCGAAAGGCGGCTCTGTTCGGCTCCCAGGCGGGAGAGGGCGGCGCGGAAGAGCAGAATCAGAAAAGCCACGCCGCAGAGTCCGCCGAAAAGTCCGGTGTCCGAAAGCGCCTCAGCATAATCGTTGTGGGCGTGATTGACGATCTTGCCGTCATACAAAGTTTCATAGCGGGGGTACACGGTGACGAAAGTCCCCAGCCCAGTTCCAGTCAGGGGGTGATCCAGGAAAATGTGCAACGTTCCCTTGAGGATCGTGACGCGCCGGCTCGAGGCGACATCGCCGGGCCGGGTTTTGACAAACCGATCAACAGCCTGGCCCACGTCCAACCAGGCAACAAGCGCCGCCAGGACCAAGAGGAACACAACCGCGGCGCCGGGCGGAATCTTTTTGTCACGCCGGAAAGCAATGAAGGCCAGCACCAGCACTTCGAAGCCAAAGCCGACGATGCCGCCGCGCGAGGGTGAAACGAACAGGGCGCCGACAAGGACGAGGGTAAAGAGGCCGGCAAGCGGCACCAATTCCCTCCGCACGCCCCGAAAGAGAAGAACGGCGAGACCCAGCGGGCCGATCAATTCCACGAATCCGGCGAAGTGATTGCGGTTTACATAGGGGCCGAAGGGATAGCTCCCCTCCGGCAGCTCCCGCATCCAGTAAAGTTTGCCGTTGAAAGTGAAATACTGCCCGATGCCGAAGAGGGCCACTGCAAAGCCCAGAAACAGCAGGAACCAGACGAGAGCGCGGAGCTGCCGGCGCTCACGGAAGGACTGCACCGCCAGAAAGAAAAGGACGAAGCACGCGGCGACGCTCGGAAGCTCCGTCCGCGTGAGATAAGGATAGACGGACCAGCCGAAGACAAGCTGAGCGAGACCCAGCAGAAGGAAGGCAGCCAGCGGCCACACGAGCGCGTTTCGACGCAGGTCAGGCTCGGGCGTGCGGAACATCAGGATTCCCCAGAGAAGAAGGAGCGCCGCCGCGCCGACTTCAAGCACCGATGCCGACCATACCTCCACGGTCCCGTAGGCCAGGACGGAGAACGCGACAAGAAGACAGATGCCCACGCGAATGACTTTCATGGCGAGGCCAAGCCTGGCGCCGGCGCGGCCGGGACGAGAGAAACGTCGTCCACCCATACGCTGCCGCTGAGCTTGTTGTTGAAGAGGCGGCTCGGCAGGCGGCGGATCTGGATTTCCAGGATGTGCGTCTGGGGCCCGGTGGTGATGTCCGCATCAGTTGCCAGCCAGGGCTGGGTGTGGGTCATGTCCGGAGTGAGGAGCTCCACCGCGCCGGAATGATTGGGATCGAAGATGTGGAAGCGCATGCCACTTTCGGTGGAAATGGAATCGGTGCGCATGTAAGCGCGGAAGTGGTAGGCGGTTTGAGGGCTGACGGCAACGTACTGGACCACGTCGGCGAAACTCGGGTTTGCGCCGCCTCCGAAATCAATGCGCAGGGAACGCTGCCCGGAGTGAAAGATGGCGGTATCGTAGCTCATCTCCGTGCTGAGGCTGGGGCTTTCCCGCCAGTCGAAACCGCCGTTCAAGATGTCGCTCTCGAATCCGCCGTTCCAGACGAGCGAGCCGCCCTCCGGGTCGTCGTGGGGGAGGCCGGCCGCGGCCAGCGCCTGCTTCCACACGCGAGTGGCGTCTTCGGCGCGATCCTGCGCGATCAGTTCGGTGAGAAACGGGAACGAGCGGGGCAGGGGAAGAGGTTCACCGAGCACAAGCAGGCGGTTCCACACTGCCAGGCCAGGGTCCGGCTGGTGCGTGGAGGCGAAGAAGTCGAGCGCCTGGAAGTATGCGGAGGCGTCCGCGGGCAGCACTTCGTTGAGCAAGCGCTCCACGTCCGGCGCCGCGCGCCAGCACCGCGAAATCGCCAGGGGAAGCAAGAGCGGGTCCGCGCGGACGGCCTGGCGGATCTCCTGGAATCCTTCGGAGATTTGGTCCTGGCGCACGAGGAAGTTGCCGTAGTTCCAGGCGACCTCCGCAGACATGGGATAAACCTCGCGCGCTTTCTGATAGGCGCTGCTTGCCTCGGCGATGTTGCCCTGGGATTCGTACGCGCTCGCGAGATCCATCCAGTAGCGGTCCGAGCGGGGATTCACGGCGACCGCCCTTTGAAAATACTGCACGGCCAGGACGGGATCGGCCGCCTCGAAATCCCATTGGCGATAGAGGCCGAGGTGATGCCAGTATTCGCCGTCCCCCGGTTCGAGGGCCGCGGCGCGAAGCCAGTCTTGCGGACGTGCCGAACTGTTCCAGCGGTCCGCGAGGAACAGCCGGCCCGCCTGGTAGCTCATGGCGGCGGCAATAAGCAAAGCCACGCCGAGCGCCAGCCACCGCTTGCCCGTGCTTCCAAGAGGGATGCGCACCGGGCGGTAATCTGCAACGAGGATTGGCCATGGCGCAAGCGCAAAATTCACGCTGGGGTCCGCGCCGGCATTGCGGGCAAATTGCAAGGTATCGCGCGCGCAGCATTGAGAGCCGGACGTGAGCATTGCATTCAGAGGCAGCCGGATATAGATTGTCGGAAGGTCGGGAAATGAAAGCGGAAACCCCGGACGGCCGGCCAATGCCTGAAGCCTCCCGAACGATTCAGAACAATCCGACGGCGCACGCGGAGAGAAGCCGGGCTCACCGGCTTTGGATCTGGGCGCGGAGAGCGCTAGTGGTAATGGCGATCGGGTTGGCGCTCGGGTTGCTCGACAACAATTATTCGCTGCGACGCACGTCGCGCCAGGGCTTTGACGCGCAGTTGGACCGCGCCATCGACAGCGCCAGCAACTGGATGGCGGGGAATACCGACGCGTTCGAGCACAATTCGGCGATGATGTTCATGGTCGCAGACATGGAAAAACGATCGGGCGATCGCCGGCTCCGCGCCATCCTGGACGATTACCGGAAGAATCCTTATCTGGTGAATCCGTTTCAGCCGCTCGATCGCGTTTGGCGCCGGATCGTGGACCCCAACGCTCCAGTGCCCAAGATATTCATTGACGACTCGGGGGTAGGAGTGCCGGAAATGCATTGGGACGCCTATGCGATGGCACCCGACCGGGTGGAGCTCAGCGAGGCGGATCGAGCGAATATGTTTTCCCCGACGAAATATTGGTGGGGAAGCCGGCATCATCAGCTTCTCGCCCTCGAGATTTACCGTCACTTCGGCGGTGTTTCCGACGGGCTGGATGACACCATCAACCACCTCGCGGAGAAGATCGCCTTCGAAGCCCACTGGGACTTCCGCGCGACGGATACTTATATTCAGCGGAGCGCCTTCATTCTCGGAGCGAACCGGCCCGATCTGGTGCGCCGGCGCTGGATCGAGCGCATCCTCGACCAACAGAATTCCGACGGCTCGTGGAGCGGCTGCTGGCACGGGTGGTGCAGCGAATGGCTACTGCAGGTGGATTTCAGCAGGGATGAACGGCGTTCGGGCCACGCAACCGTCCAGGCGGCCTGGGCTCTTTACATGCTTAAGTATGGTTATCCCACATGGATCGAGGCACACTACCCGTAGCAACAACCATGGAAATGTCGTCGAGTGATCCATTGCCGGCGCTTGCCGCAGCGCGCGTGCCGCCCGCATCGTCGCTGCGACGCACCCCCGGAGGCAAGCTGCGCTCCCTTCTGGAACAGCAGACCAACCCGGCGCAGCGGACGCTTGTTTCGCTGGCGAGCCCGGTTGGCGAGGCTGTTGTCGCGCCGGGAACCGACTGGGTGGAGCTGGACCGGCTGGTAACGGAGCTGGGTTTGACCGAGCGGCTCGGATTCTACAGCGAGCGGCTCGTCGCAGCGGGAGTGCCCGATCCCTGGGTGAAGCGATGGAGCAGAGCGCAACAGGCTCGGGCGATGGCCAATCTTTCTCTGGTGGAGGAAGAGGCGCGGCTCCTCGAGCTATTCCGCAACGCGGGAATCGAGGCGCTGCAGGTCAAAGGCGTCTCGCTGGCGCGGATCCTGTGCGGCGACCCCGGAGCGCGGCTGGTTACCGATACGGATTTGTGCTTGCGGCGCGAGCAGGTGGCGCGAGCCGGAGCAATACTCGAGGAGTGCGGTTACCGGACGCGTATGCCGAGGGCCCTGCTCGAGAAAGAAGCGTTCCTGCGCGGCGGCGATGAGCATTCGTCCGAAGCGGTCTATGCGCGCGAGACGGCGGGCGGGGAATTGCTGGTTGAGCTGCACTGGAACGCCCTTTCGCTCCCGGAGCAAACCCTGTGGTCTTCGGCGCTTGATTATCCTGCCGGAGCCGGGCCGGCGGTGCACAGCCTCTCGCCGGAATTGTATTTTGAGTATCTCTGCGCGCACGCTGCCGGCCACCGTTGCGGTTCGCTGCGCTGGTTGTGCGATGTGGCTGATTTTGTGGAGAGGTTTTCGGGACGGATGGACGTCCCCTTGTTACGCCGGCATTGCGTCGCCGCGGGATTGCGGCGCCGCGTCCGCGTGGTGCTCACTCTGCTGGACGCCTATTTTGGGCTCTGGTGGGCGCCCGCCGGCGAATGGGGCGACGCACGCGACGACTTGCGCGCCGCGGCGCTTCTCCTGCGTCCGCTCCTGCCGGAGCTGGAACCGAATCTCTCCGCCACGCACCGCGAGCGCCTCGCGCTGCTCGACAACCGCTGGGAGCGCGTTCGTTATGTGGCACGGCTGATGCAGCCGACCCATGTGGAGTGGCAGGACAAGCAGGGCCGCGTGCGCTCGCGCCCGATGGCTTGGATGATTCGGGCGGGCCGCCTGGCTCGCCTGGCCCTTGCCGGGGCGGAACGGCGGCGGCCGCATGCGTAGAATATCGCCGCCTTAACGGAGGGTCCGAACAGCTTCCGCGCGGAGAAGCCGGAAATCCTGAGCGATCGCCTCGCAGAGCTGTTCCAGGCGCGCCGGATCGCGGTGAGGCCGCACCTGGCGGACCGGCACCGTCCGCACCACGCGGCCCAGAAACTCAAATTCTTGCGCGCGCATGCTCGTGTCGAGCGTCCGGTTGGCGTATGTATTGACCACGAGAGAAATCAGGCTGGTTTGTCCGGCAACGGATTCGATGAAGGGCGCGCCGGGGTCACCGCTGCGCTCGCCCAGAACGTAGATCGCTCCGAGTGGTAGAGGCTGCTTCTGGAAGCGGTAACCTTCCTGCTCGAGCGCGAGATGGCGCTTGTCCCATCCCGGGAGCAGGCGCGGAAGTGCCTCTTCCGAACCGTACAGCGCCTTCACGGAATCCGGCCACAGGCAGAGAGAGCCATACGCCGGAACCAGAGCAAAAGAATCGCCGCGTTCCAGGAGAGGAACCACGTCGTCGGATAGAACGGCATGGCCGCGCCGTGCGAACGCCGCGGCCGTGGTGGATTTGCCCGAGCCGGGCGGCCCGGCGATGGCGACCGCAAAATCGTCCACCGCGACGGCGCTGGCATGCAGACACGTGACTCCGCGCAGGCGCAACAGGAATCCGAGGACCGGCCCCAGGAGATAGCTTGCCGCATTTTCGAGGGTGGTTGAATCGGGCCAGCGCACCTCGATGCGTTTTCCGCCGGGGTCAATCGCGAACTCGACTCCGTCGTGGTAGCACACGCGGAAGCCGGCTCCTCCCTCGCGGTGCCAGATGGTCAGACAAGGCTCACCCTGCTCGGTCCGCTCCGAGCTTGCAAACCAGACGCTCCACGCCGCTTCGCGCCAGGCTGCGGAAAGCCCCGCGCTGAAATTTACTTCGATGTCGTGACCACCAGGCGACGAAGAGGCAGGCATGAGGATAAGGCCGGGGATGGGCTGGTTCGTAGAGAGACAGAGTCCGTAGACAGCGTAAGAGAAGGACACCGGTTTTGGGCTGCTGGAATTCGAAAAGAGCTTCAATCTAGAAGTGTGCCATTGCAACTCGCGCCGGAGTTGAGCTCACCGGCGCCAAACTAATGCAAGTTGGTTCTGGTCCTCGGGAACGTGCCCCCGTCTTTCGCACCCCTCAGACCTTTCTTCTCCGTCAATTCCTGGACGGTCCCGTACACTTTTACTTCGGGAGGGGAATAAGGCTTTTTGTTGGTGTGCTGAATGTCTTTCCGCACGAGATTCCTCCCTCGGAATGTATACCCATTCGTGAAAAGGATTGCAACCAAAAGTTCAGCGCATACGGACGAACCTTCAATGCTGCCGCTTCGGAGTCTCCTTCTCCCCATAGCGACGGCAACGCTCGCGAATTCACGTAGTTTTCGAGACGCGGATCCAGCGGGACATGCTCCAGTGTTCGGGCGCGGGGGTCGCGCAGCATCTCGACCAGCGGATCTCCGGCGAGGGCCTGCTTCGGCCGCCGCCGCACCTCTTCCGGAAGTAGACCGCGCATCGCCCGGCGCAATAACTCCTTTTCAACGAACCAGGGCACCGGCGGGAGCGCCAGCAGATAATTGACCAGCCGCAGGTCCAGGAACGGATAACGAAGCTCGACGGCGCGCCGGGTCACTCCCGGATCGTTTTGCTCGAACATATGCGTCCAGTGGGGCAGCCCCATCGAAGCACTGGCGCGCGGCCGGGCGGGATGGATGGGGCCAGGCGGAAAATCCTGCGTCTGTCTCCAGCGGCCGGCCAGACCGATGCGCGCCGCGAAATCGGGCTGGAGCCAGGTGGGACAGGGGGGCAACGGCTCCGGCGTTCCGCGGAGTTGTTGCAGCCGCCCGCGAAGCCCTGGACGGGGCAAGCGCCACCGCCATCGCGCGTAGCTTCCCAGATCCGTCAGCAGCGAGGGCCATTGCCGGCGCCGAAGAAGCTGTGCCGCATGCGGCCACATCTCGAAGTGCATCAGATTGTCGCTGCCTTCACCGGAGAGCGCCACGCGGCAGTGCGCCGAGAGTCTTCGATAATGGCCGAGGTGGGAAGCCAGGAAAGGATCGTCCACCGGCTCCGGCGCGCCGGCGAGCGTTTGCTCCCATCGGTCGAAGAGCGAGTCGTGGTCTGTGCGCAGTTCGTGAATTGGAATACCGACGTGCGCTGCGACGATTCGAGCGAACCGCGGCTCGGCGTCCTTCGGCAGTTGCTTGAAGCTGATCGTGAAGGCATGCAGGCCGGATTCTTCGCCCGCATTCCGCCGCAGGCGCCGGGCCGTGGCCGCCACCGCGGACGAGTCCAGACCGCCGCTGAGAAATATGCCGGCGGGTTCCGTGCCAACGCGGTCTTCCACCGCTTGAGAGAAGAGATCGTTGAAGTGCTCGACATACTCGCCGCCACGGCGGTAGCGGATCGAGCCGTCCACCGGCAGAGTCCAGTAGCGCTTCAGGCGGAGTCCTTCCGCGGACCACGCGAGAGTGTGAGCCGGGGCAAGGCGGCGGACGTCCGCGAAGACGGTGGTGGCCGGGTCCCAGTTGAGCCCGGCAAGCAAAAAATCCGCGATGGCCGTTTCCTGGAGGCGCTCGGACACGTCCGGGTGCGCCCGCACGGTATCGAGCGTGTTGCTGAAGACCAGCGCGTTCGATAGATGGGCGTAGTAGAACGGCTTGATCCCGAAATGGTCGCGCGCGCAGAACAGCCGCCGCTTGCGGCTGTCCCAAATCGCAAAGGCAAAGTCGCCAAGAAGATCGCGGACGCATTCCTCGCCCCAGGCCGCGTAGGCGCAGAGAATCAATTCGCAATCAGCCGTTGCGGCCGGGCAAGAAACGCCCCGGGCTTCGAGCTTCCGTACCAATTCGCGGCGCGCGTCGAGGCGCACGTCCGCCGTGATCCATACATTTCCATCGAGGCTCGCGGGCTGGCGCTCGCCCTGGGATTGCGGAGTGGCGCGCAACAGCGTGTGGACGAAGCCTGCCGGCCCGCTCGACCACACTTCGGTCGCGTCCGGGCCGCGGAAATAAAGGGAAGCGGCCAGGCGCTCCAGCTCCGCAACGCCGACCGGCGCGCCGTCCAGATTCACGATGCCGGCGATTCCGCTCATGGCTGTTCCTGGAAGGAGGCGGCGATGTCGGCGGGAAAGGGACTGAAGTGCCGGTGGATGCCTTCGCTATCATTCAGGATGGCGCCGTCGAGCTCAACCCACGCGTGAGCTTCCAGGCGGTCCGCCTGTTTCCGGACGCCGATGCGGAGCTGGCAGGCGACGCCGCGCCGCTCGAGGAGCCACCACAAGATCAAGGACCGCTCCAGACAATTCGCATGATAGGGGCCTTCGGCCGCGGCCACCGCCACCAGCCTTGCCGCCCGCTGTGCCTGCGGCAGCGCTTTCTCCAGGTCCAAAGAACGCGGACGACGGCCAGCCATCTGTGAAAGAAAACTTTGCGCGCGGCGGAAGCCCGCAAGGCGTAACAGCAGGGCCGAAAGCGGCAACGCCGCAAGCGCATGTAGGAGCATCCCGCGCTCCGGAGCCGGCAGGTTGCGGAACCTGCGCCAGCGGCTCATCGGGAGCCCCGGCAATGCTCGCAGAGACACTTCACATGGAAGCACAACCCGACCGTAGACAAGAACGACCTCACGCGCGGACCCCTCGCGCTGGGTGGGCTGGGGAGATAACGAATGCCCATCAATAATATCAGAAAAGCGGGCCGGAGAGGGCAAGCGCGGGGGCTGCGGGCGGCCTAGTGGGCGGCCTGGCTCAGCTGGCTGGGCCGGCGCTCGGAATTGCCTCGCCCTTCACCTCGAGGAGGCCTTCGGCCAACAGCTTTTCCAACAAGCCCAGCAGGTCGCTTTCGCAGCGTGCGGGTTCGACGTCGTATTCCTGCAGCAGGGCGTGCTGAAGCTCTGCGACGCTGCGAGGCCGCTGAACAAGGTTCCAGACGAACGCGCCGACAGATTCCAAGCCATAGTAGACGCTGTTCTTCAGATTGAGGACCGCCGCTTCCCCCTTGAGGTCGCAGGACACCTGATTCCGCGAGGCGACAACGATGGAGTTCGCTGAGAGGCTTGTGCTCATTTTCGGCCGCCCCGGTTGCAGCGGTGGCAGGCTCATTCTAGCTGGCTGGCTCGGCCGCCAGCAACAACTGGATTCCTTGCGGGGAATTCGGTTATAAGAACGCGTGATGCCGGCGCACGCCATCGAAGTCGAGAATCTGGAGAAGTATTTTCCGCCGGCAATTGCCGGCTGGCGCGCGCTGCTGCACCCCATCGCGCGCCTGACTGAGCGCGCGCTTGCAGGCGTCACCTTTGCGGTGAAGCCGGGCGAGATCGTTGCCGTGGTCGGTGAGAACGGTGCAGGGAAGTCCACGCTGCTGCGAGTGCTGGCGACGCTGCTGCTGCCGACGCGCGGGCGTGCGGCGGTGGGAGGATTCGACGTCGCTCGCGATCCGGCCCAGGTGCGCCGGGCGCTCGGGTATCACACCGGAGGCGACGAGGGTTTCTACGGCCGGCTGAGCGCGGAAGAGAACCTGCGGTTTTTCGCCGCCATGAACGGCCTTCTGGGCGCGGAGGCCGCTCGCGCCATCGCTCGCGTCGCCGGTCTTCTGGGCCTCGGCCCCGCGCTGGACCATCAGGTGCGCACGCTTTCCACCGGCACGGTGCACCGCCTCGGCCTGGC
>Ga0073928_10008172_pt1 | contig 13242 bp, 6 predicted proteins | sample PaiPotPPA55metaG_FD_76969 | JGI IMG/M metagenome (GOLD analysis project Ga0073928, IMG submission 76969) | Iron sulfur acid spring bacterial and archeal communities from Banff, Canada, to study Microbial Dark Matter (Phase II) - Paint Pots PPA... ...
ACCGTAACTGGGCTGGAAGTGCCCTGGTTGTTCAACTTGTCGAAGGCCACGGCGGTCAGCGTGTGCGAGCCATTGCTCGTCTTGGTCGTATCCCAGGAGATGGTGTAGGGCGCAGTGGTCACTTCGGCACCGAGGTTCGCACCGTCGAGCTTGAATTGCACCCCGGCGATCCCGTTATTGGAAGTAGCGTTGGCGGTCACGGGGACGCTGCCGGAAAGCTGCGCGCCTGATGCGGGTGAGGTGATGGTCACCGTCGGGAGATTTGAGCTATTGCTGACTGTGACGGTGACCGGGCTGGAAGTAGCCTGGTTGTTCGACTTGTCGAAGGCAATGGCGGTAAGCGTATGCGAGCCATTGCTCGCCTTAGTCGTATCCCAGGAGATGGTGTACGGTGCAGTGGTCACTTCGGCGCCGAGGTTTGCACCGTCCAACTGGAACTGCACGCCCGCGATGCCGTTTTTCGAAGTGGCAGTGGCGGAAACAGGGGTAGAGCCGGAAACATTGGCGCCCTGTATCGGCGACGTGATGGAAACCGTCGGTAGATTCTGCCCGTTGTTGACGGTAACCGTGACCGCGGCCGAAATGCCCTCGTTGCCCAGAGAGTCGAAGGCGACGGCGATCAGACTGTGGGAGCCGTTGTTGACCTTCGTCGTATCCCACGAGATCGAATACGGCGATTTGGTTACTTCACTTCCGAGGTTGGCGCCATCCAGCTTGAATTGCACGCCCGCGATTCCGTTATTGGAAGAAGCATTCGCGGTCACAGAAACGCTGCCGGAAACTTGCGCGCCCTGCGTGGGCGAAGTGATCGACACGACCGGCGGATTATTATTATTGTTTCCCCCTGATACGAGGACCTTCAGCGCAAAATGCCAGACCTTGGCAGGGTCGAGACCTGTGACGTTAAAAACCTGTGTCGAATTGGGAACGCCGGGCGCGGGAGGGTTCGCAACCTCATTCGATGAGAACCATGGCCAATTGGTAGTAGGGTCAATTCCGAACGTATTGTTCGAAGGATTGAAGTTCAGCCAATTGACGATATTTTTCCCGTCGATGTACTTGATGCGCAGGCTCTTCGCGTTCGTAGGAACTGTCCACGATAATGCGTAACTTCCCCCGCCGAGCGAAGTGGCCGTGACAGGAACGTCGATCCACTGGGTGGTCGGCGGGTGCAGGAGCTGGTTAAGCCCTGCCCATACGAAGTAGGAGCTGGATTCGATCCAACCTGTCGTCCCGAAAGGAAGCTGACTATCCACTTTAGCGAGCTGAGCCAGATACGGCTGCGACCACGCCGCGTTATTCCCAGTATAGTAACCGACCATCGCCCAGTTGAACCACGATGTCAGACCACCTCCAGTGATTCCGCTCCCCGGCCCCTTCGGCCCGTTGCAATAATACGTGGTGCCACTGTTGTTGATGTCGAGATAGATCCAGTAGACAACTCCCGAGGTGCGTGGGTTGCCGGTGGTGCAGTAGCTCTCGGTGACCGCCCAGTTGGCCATGGCGTAGGTAAGATCGAGCAGCTTGTAGTGATCGCTCCAGCCGGTCCCCATCTCGTTGATCCATTCGTATAGACCGGTTTCCGCAACGGCGTGATGGAAAGACTGGCCGATACGGCCATCCTTTACTCCATCCTGGAGTTCCGTGACGGCGCTGCAGCAGGATTTCTGGACGCCGCGCGTCTGGCTGACACCCTGTGAGCATGTGACGCCGTTGCAGATCTGCCCGGTACCGTATCCGGAGACATTGAGTGGCGGGTAGACCTGCTTCGCCAAAGTGTTGGCTGCAATCGTGACCTCGGTTTGTGCGTCGGTCGTATCCCCTTGGCTGAGAAAGAAATTGTGGAGGCGCGCCAGTGACGCGAAATGGGAGCCAAGCGAGCGCGTGTCATACAAGGATCCAGAGGTGGCGTCGTTGTCTTTGGCGTTGATGTTCAGGAAGCGGTCTTCGACGCCGTCCAGGATCTGGTCCTTGAGGGTTTCGTCGCCGGACGAATAGTAATAATCAATCATCCCGTACCAATGATTGTGGTCGTTCGAGGCCTCAATCCAATCGGCCGTTCCGTAGGAGCCGTTTGCCGAGACAATCTGCTCGGGGAATCCTGCGTTATTCAGCTGATTCACCGGATGACTGCGCCAATCGAATCCATCGGAGCGCGGGAAGCCGTGCTCTGCAACCATGCGGTAGAAATGTGAGGCAAACAGATAGCGCCCGGCCTGACCACGCTGAAACCAGTCGAGCAGGTCCGCCCAGCGGCTTTCAAACTGGTTTGGACCTGCCGGTGAGCCCCAGTCATAAGAGCGAAATATAGTAAGCGATTGCGGTGATGTGTTCAGGCCGATGTCCCCGATGCAGCACGCAAGCTTGTTCGTCTTGTAAAAGTTGTCTTCCTCAGCGGGGTCCGGTATCGGCATATAGAATACGCCGGCGGCGTTGTATTGCGTGGGCGCTGCGCGGCCCACGAGATAATGCTGGAGCTTGAGGAACTCACTGGACGGGGAAGAAAGCGCTGCGCCGTGGAAATTGAAATAGACATCGTGAATAGAATAGAAGGGCCACGCTTGGTAGTAGGCTTGGCTGCCGCCCGTTTGGAACAGGGTTTGGTCCGGCCAAATGCCGACCCGCGCTTCCGTGCCGCCGTTCTGGAACTGCAGCGACTTCGGCCAATAGGCGGAGAGCTGATAGACTCCAATTTCCATGCCCGCGCCGCTCGAATCGGTGAGGTCTGCCCAACCCTGCGGAAACTGCGCATTGGTGCCCTGCGCCTGCACGCCATTGTGGGCGATTTGAAACCCTTCCTGATCGTAGATCCATGGCGAGGAGTCTGACCGATGGACGTAGGAAACCATGCAACGGTCAAAATTTTGGAGTCCGGCGCAGTTGCTGCCAGCCCACCCCAGTTGCGTTTCAAGATTCGTCGAGTGCCCCTGATACAGGTAGGCGTTGTCGGAACCGGTGAGCGCACCCGTGACGGATGAGGTGTCCGTGGCGATATTGTAGCTCTTGCCCGAGCCGAGGTTGGGCGTCACCCGTGCTTCGTAAGACGCGAATCCCTTGTACGCGGATGGAAAATCGCCGCTGGTATTGCTCTCATCGGCATTCCGCATGATAACGGTCACTTTGGCGAAGCTCTTGCCTTTATAAAAGTACATGCGGACCGTGTAGTGCATGTACGCGTGCCCGTTGGCATCCACATGGGACCCATCGGCTTTGATGACCGTTTTGACTGGACCATTCTCTTCAATGATTGCGGTTGAGCTGCTGTCATTCGCCGAGGAATAAGTTACGGTGCAACTTCCGCACCCGGCCCCAACCCCGCTGTACTTGGGATAGAAGCGCTCGTTCGAGTTGTTGGCCGCAACCAGGCCGGTGGCCGGTTCCGTCCATGTGGTGCCGATTGGCACGGGTTTCGGAGTCTGGAGGTTCTCGCCATCTTGCGTGCTGGAGACATAGACGTAGTAGCCGGTAACGTTGGGCGCTGTCGGCGGGGAAGAAACCTGCAAGAGATTGCTGCCGCCCACTGCCAGTGTGGATTCGGCGGAGGCATTGGTTTCCCCGGACGCCGTCTCATAGGTGACGCGTACGAAATAAGTAGCCTGTGGCAACAGCCCGCCTGGGGTCTGTGACAATTTGGGCGCTGCCGTGGGCGCCGTCCCCGTGATGGTCATGTTCGGGCCCATCAGCACTAGGCCGGCGCTCGTGCCCGAGCTCACCAGCGTCTTGCCATTGATGCTCACCTGATCAAACAGATTGAAATTGGCCTTCTTGATGACGAATTGTGCGGCGCCGGTGTTGATGGCAATCGTGCCTCCATTGTCCGTCGCCAAGTTCGAACCGCCGAAGTTGCCTGAGCCGCCCGTCAGGGCGATGCCCGTATTCTTTCCGCCTGCCGGCACATCGGCCAGCGTATCCACCAGCACCCACTTGATATTGCCAGACGGCCAGCGCGCGAGGATTCGAAACTGGCCCGCGGATGCGCCCGCCAGTCCTAATTGGGAGATGTTGTTGATCCCCAACGAGTCCGGCAGGGGAATTCCGATGGTGACTGGATCCTGGCTGCGATTGATTCCGTTCGTTGGCGCTCCCGGATAGATGGATTCCTGGATCGTCAGTGGAACGTTGACCTGTGCTTGCGCAAATGGCGCGAAGATGAAAGAAGCGAGCAGCACAAACAGGAAGAATCTGAGAATTCTGAACCGAAAGGTCCGAGCCTCGTCTTGCATGTCCCCCATCCCCCATTGCCTGAGATTGCGCCTCGGCGGGCTGGACCGAGTTGCTGCTCTCCGGCACTTGCTCTCTCGCAATATCGAATCGCTGTAGCGTAGAAGGTGAAAGAGGTGCTGAACAATAGAGCCCGCGTACTTCATTGCTCAATTTGTGTCGAAAGGCTTAACTGACCGACCGTTCAGGACGAAGTTCCACACTGAAACATCGAGGATGGCAATCAAAATGCTCGGCGCCGTACCTCCTTCTGCGCCTGTCATATGAAGGCATTTGCAAAATGAGTTGAAGGGGAATCGAAACGAAGATGCAAATTGTTAAGAGCCGATGCTGTTCTTTAGCGCCGGGATTTTTTCAAGCAGGATATCCACGATGCGCTCTGCGGCGTTGCCGTCCCAAAACTCCGGGATGCGCCCTGCTCTGGTTTTGCCAGCCAACACCTCGTGGGCGGCGGCGAGAATCTTCGCTGGGTCGAGGCCCACGATCTGGTTCGTGCCCTGGGTGGTCGTCACAGGCCGTTCCGTGTTCTCCCGCAGCGTTAGGCAGGGCACGCCAAGCGCGGTGGTCTCTTCTTGGATGCCTCCGGAATCGGTCAGCACCAGCTTCGCGTGGCTGAGCAGACAGAGAAAGTCGAGATAGCCCACGGGCGGAATCAATCTTACATTCGGATGCAGGCTGTTCTTCCCGTCATGCAGGCGCTGCTGGGTACGAGGATGCACCGGGAAAACAACGGGCACTTTCTCCGCGATCCTTCCGACCGCGCTCAGCAATCCCTTGAGGGTTTCTTCGGAATCTACGTTCGAGGGGCGGTGCAGCGTCAGAATTGCAAAAGGAAGCAATTTCGCGGCGCCGTCCACGAGACCCAACTCCGTCGTGATCGTTGATTGTTGGGCCAGCGGCAAGAACTGCCGCAGCGCGTCAATCATCACGTTTCCAACCAGGTAAATGCGCTCCCGTGGTCGGCCTTCGCGCAGCAGGTTTTCCACCGCATCCGCCTCGGTGACGAACAGGTAGTCGGCCAGCGCGTCCGTGACCAGCCGGTTGATCTCCTCAGGCATGGTCCGATCGAAGCTCCGCAAACCCGCTTCCACGTGGGCTACGGGAATCGAGAGTTTTGCGGCGGCCAGCGTGGCGGCCATCGTTGAGTTGACGTCGCCGACCACCAGCACCAGATCCGGCTTCTGCTCGATAAGCACCGGCTCGATTCGTTGTAGAATTTCGCCCGTCTGGCGGCTGTGAGATGCCGAGCCCACCTCGAGGTTCACGTCAGGTTCGCGGATACCCATCTGCCGGAAAAAAATATCGGAGAGGCGTTCGTCATAATGCTGCCCGGTGTGGACAAGCACGGGCTGGATGGCTGCCGGATGGCGCTGCATCGCCCGCATCAGCGGCGCGATCTTGACCAGGTTGGGGCGAGCGCCGACCACGCTCAGAATCTTCATCGCGGATCTCGCCGCCCGCCTGTGGCGAAGTCGTAGACAGCTTCGTAGCGCCGGGCCAGTATCTTCCAGTCTTTTTCGCGCAGGATCATCTCGCGGGCCCTCTCGCCCAGATCGCGGCGAAATCCGGCGTCGCCGACAAGTTGCCGGGCTTTGAGACAGAAATCTTCAACGCTATCGGGAGAAAACAGCAGGCACGGCAATTCCGGTTCTACCAGCTCCCGGATCCCTCCAACGTCACTCGCCAGCACGGGCTTGGCCTGGGCCATGGCTTCGAGGGGCTTGAGCGGCGTCGTCAATTCCGTCAGCCGTACGCTGCGCCGCGGATAGACAAGCACATCCATTAGCGAATAGTAGCGCTGGACTTGCTCGTGCGGCACCGAGCCGATTGCGTGCGCATAGCCCTGGGCTCCCGATTCGTCGATCGCCCGGTGAATCTCCGGCAAGTCTTCTCCCTGGCCGACGATGAGTAGTTGGAAACGTGAACCGCGGCGTCGCAACTCAGCGGCAGCTCGGACCAGCCAGGCCACCCCTTCGTAGCGATAAAGGGATCCGATGAACCCCAGCACCGGCTCGGCTGTAAGCCCAAGTTCCTGGGCCAGCCGCACGTCGCGCGGCACCGCGACGAAACGCTCCGCATCCACGCCGTTCGGAACGTGGAAGAGTTTCTGCGAATCGAGTCCCCGCTCGCGCAGGTCCGTGAGGATGTGGCGTGCAATACCGACGACGGCCCCGGCGCGAGAGGCGACATAGCCCTCGAGCCGCCGGCTCACCTGGTAGCGCAGAGAACGCGTCTGCGTCTTTTTCTGATCCACTGCGGCGTCTTCCCAAAACGCTCGAATTTCATACACCACCGGCACGCCGCGGAGTCTCCCCGCCTGCACGGCTGCCAATCCGCACAGAGAGGGCGAATGCGCATGGATCACATCGGTCGGCTGCTCCTCGAGAAGCTCAAGAATGCGGCGCCGCAGCAGACGCACCACCGCCATTTCCCGCATAATGGGCATCCGCCGCTCGAGCGCGTGGCGCGCCAAGCCGGGGGGAAGAGAGGTGCGCCGGTAGGAGATTCCCTCGATCGTGGCATCGGCGCCTCCTGTATCCTCCAATTCGTGCAGCGGTCCGGTCAAGACGCGCGGCACAAACCCGATGCGCTGCTGAGCGGTCAACAGGCTGTGGCTGCGTACGCTGTATCCGCTAAGCAACGGCTGCGAATGATCGAGAACGTGCAGAACGCGGTACGGCGTGACGGGCCGTGGCGCGGCGTCGGAATCCCGCGTATCCTTTTCGTGGAAGGGGGATGCGGTGGAGGAGTTTTCCTTCATCGGGCGAGAGAATCCCCCGTGGAATGTGACCGTCGAGTGTCCATGCCTTTGGCCTCTCGCATCAACCGGGCCGCCGCCTTATGGCTTCTGTTTCGGTGCCGCCGTAGCAGTCGCAGCCGGCGCCGGGTGATTCTCGAGATGCGCCACGCGGACGGCCCCGCCCGTGGCATCGTAATAAGCGATATAGGGCACGTTATGCGAATCCAGGCACAGGGAAGCATACCGGCCAACGTTTCCGTCCTGGTCCACGACTTCAATCTTCCATTTGCCGTCAACGCGCACCGCGTACTTTAACCCGCCCATGCCGCTGTCGTAGTAAGCGACGTGCGGCTGGTTCAGGCTGTCTATCTTGATCGAAGCGTGGTCCACCAGGTCTGCCCGGCCGAGAAGGTGATCGATGACCTCGTTCTGCCATACGCCGTCTTTCTGGTAAGCATATTTCAAGGTTCGGTCGTTGAGGTCGTAATAAGCGATGTGGGCATTTCCTGCGGCATCGAGGGCAATGGTGTTTCCCTGGCCAACGTAATGATTCTCGGTGCGGCGCGTATCCGGCGTCTGAAAATTCCACTGCTTGCCGTCCCAATAGGCATACTTCAGGTCGCCCTGGCCCACGTTCGAATAAGCGATGTGGGGATGGCCGGCCTTGTCCAGCGCGAGCGAGTTCCATTTGCCGGTTCCAAAGTGCGGGTCCACCGTCTCGACGATCCACTCCTTTCCGTCGAAATGCGCAAATTTCAGGTTGACGATGTTGGTGCCGTCCGGACGGTGATAGAGATAGTAGCTGATGCTCGGATGCCCCTCAGCGTCCATGCTGAGGGCATCGAAGTAGTCCGTCTTACCGGCATCAAGGAGCTGCTGGTGCCACGTTGTGCCGTCCCAGTAGGCATAGTGAAGGCCTGTTTCGAGTGGCGTGTTAAAGACGAAATGCGGCCGGTCCTGCTTGTCAGCCACAATCGACATGTAAGAGGCCGGCTCTTTGAACACGCCCATCTTGGACCACTGCTTGTCGTCTTTCCCTTTATAGGCATACCACAACGCATTCCGCGAATAGCCCAGATGGAAATTCCCGTCGTGGTCAATCGCCAGGGCGCAGCAGTGCGCGGCGATGCTGGAGCCGACGTCCAGGCCGGTGTCCACGGTTTCCACTTTCCACGTGCTCTGCGCATGAAGCGGGGCGCCCAGGCAAAGAAGCAGCAGGAGCGAGATGCCGAGCACGCTCCCCCCAAGGATTCCCTTTTTGTTCTTCCATGTGTTGTTTTTCATCGGTGCAAGACGCTCCTGTTCATTTTCCGTTGGATCGAATCTTATTCCACACTTGCTTGGCAACCGACGGCAGCGTGACGCCGAAGGTATGGCGCACGAACGGCCGCAAGTCGTTCCAGGCAAAAATTCCGTACATGCGCGGACCGGAAAGCTGTTCACGCAGCGTTCCAAAGTGCAACTCGCGGCGGTAAAGGCCGCGAAGGACGTGCAACAGCAGCGCATCCTCCGCAATCCACGTGACCCGGCCCGCTGCCGGCCGTTGGAGTTCCACCTTCCTTCCGGTGAGGCTGCTGTACGCGACCCAGGAAAGATTGACTCCGCTCGCTTCACCCAACTTGTGCTGGTCCCAGTGGCGCGTGTTGATCTCGATCAGCTTGTGCTCGCCTGTCCGCTGGTCAAACTTGTATTCCACCTCTGCCATGCCTTGATAGCCGAGCGTCCGCAACAGCCGCACGGTCGGCTCCACGAGCTCCGGAATCGCTTCGCTGCGCACGATGCAGCCGGTCCCGAAGTCGTCCGGCGACTGCAGGATCTTGCGCACCGTGAAGTAAGCCAGCAACTCTCCATCTTCGCCCGCATAGCCGCCCAGGACCCCAATTTGATCCGTCGCTCCGGGAATCCACTCCTGGATCAGGATCTCCGGATGCACCTTGGCCACGCGCGCATACTCGCGGCGAAGCTCCTCGAGATCACGGGCGAGGAACGCCTTTTTCCCCCCCACCTTTTCCCAGCTTCCCGTCGTTCGCCACTGGAACGAGCTGACAGGTTTGACCACGCACGGGAAGCCGACCTCAGACTGAACGCGAGCCAGTTCCTCCGCGGAGCTTGCCTTCATCGTTCGCGGCACCGCCACTCCTGCTTGACGCGCCGCGACCACAAGCGCCTCCTTATCGAGGACGCGCTCAAGAACGCCGTGCGGCGGGATTGCCAGGCGGTAATAAGGCGCCAGCTCGGCGCGGTAGCGGTCGAGAAAAAGGACATCGAAATCCCGCGTCGGGAAGATTACGGAGCCGCGTAGTTCCGACCCCGCCCGCAAGAGAAACTTCAAAAGCTCTTCGGGCTGCTCCTGGGAATTAGGCGCCGGGCGCACTTCGCAGAATCGCGTGAAGTTGCCGAACGCTTCGGCGTGCGCCGAGAGGCCGATGACTCTCACCCCGCGTCCCGCAAGGTCGCGAGCGATGCCGAGCCCGGTGTAGAACAAATTCATGATCAGAACGGGAGGGCAATCCTCCACGGAAGAAGCGCGCTCCGCAGATGCCCGCGGGGCCGCCCCTGGCGGAGGCGCGATGCCGGTCTCTGCCAGGCCTGCTGCCGGATTGGCTGTTCCCGGTTGCACGTGCCTATGCGCCTCGCTTTTCTTCGCCGGCTGGCTGCGAAGATTTGTGGAACACCATCAAAGCGGTCCAGCAATACTTTTGCAGGCCCGGGAAGCGTTCGAGCGTCGGAGTCTCCCATCGGCGAAGCCGGGAGAGGCTGCTGTCATAGAGCTTCTTCGAACCGGTCACGACCAGCAGAAAATAGGAGGCCAGCGTGAACAGATGAAAACCGCGGCATTCCACCGACGCAAACCGCCGCCGGAAGGGTTCGAGCTCTTTCATGCGAATCGGCCGCTCGGTGGGCGTACGCCGCGAGGGTGTCAGCTTCCGAAAGAAATTGATGAACGGGTTATGGCCCAGGGGCTCGAGGAAATAGGCCGCGCCGCCGGGGCGCAGGACGCGATAAATCTGCGCGCTCGTCTTTTCGAGGTCGGTGTGGTGCAGCACGGCCTTTCCGATCACCAGGTCAAAGGACTCATCGGCATAGTCGATATCTTCCGCCGCGAGCCGGCGGAAAAAGAGGCGGCCGCCGTAACCTTCCTTTTCCGCGTTGCGGCGCGCCACCTCCACGTTTTCTCCGGAGATGTCGAAGCCTTCGACGCGCGCCGCGCCCATGTCGGCCAGCGTGCGGCTCATCCCACCGAGTCCGCAGCCGAAATCGAGCACGGTCTTGCCCTTGAGATCCCCCACCGCGGCCAGCAGCACGCGCAGATGGTCGTCACTGATGGCGGGGCCGTAGAAATTCATTCGCTTGCTCGGAGCCGCCATGTGGCGCGTCTTTTCATCGTGGAAAACTTCTTCGATGTGATGGCGCTGGGCCAGATCTGCCTGTTGCTGTTCGGTTTTCACGATATCGCTCCCTGTTGGTGCGAATCTTCCTGCGGCTGCACGCCCGCCAGCCGGTACCAATCGAGCATCATGGCGAAGCGGCCCGGGTCGAAATCCCAGGGGTTGAACCGCGGGCTGAAACGCTTCAGCTCGAGCAGATCATCTCCCGGCCTGTTAAAACCCCAAACCGTTGTCACCGCAGTCGTAAATCCGGCGCGTTGTACGGCGTTGCGCGCCTCGGCACCGATGTCGCGCGGCTGCCCAAAGGGATAGGCAAAATGCCGCACCGGAAGCTGCGACTCTTCTTGGATGCGGTCCCGCGAGCCGCTGATTTCAGCCTCCAGGCGTTCCCCATTGACGCGGGACAATGCCGGGTGGCTCACCGTGTGCGCGCCGAATGTCACGTTCTGCTTGCTCATCTGCCGGATTTCATCCCAATTGAGCATCGGGCCGGGTACGCGCAAACGAGCCGGCACGTGCAAGGCTCCAAATACCTGCGGCGTCAGTCGCAGGCGGTCGCTTTCCTCCAGGCCCCGCAGCCACGCGAGCGTCTGGCCCATCATCTTAAGCCGGTCCGCATGCAGGTCGATTCGCCCCTCGGGCCCGCCGACATGCTGAAGCGAAAGGCGCTCTTGCGTGGTCAGCTTGAAGCCCCAGCAGACCTGGTCGTACCAGGGCAACTCTCCTGCTTCGATATAGCCCGTGGTGAGAAAAATCGTGGCCGGCAAGCCTAGGTCCTTGAGCACGGGGAAAGCTGAAAGAAAATTATCGCGATAGCCGTCGTCGAACGTCACCGCCGCGCAGTAATTGGCGCCGTTGTCGGGAAAGGCCCCGCGCCCGATTTCATCCAGGCTGACGATCGGGAAGTTCTTCTTCAGGAATTCCATCTGCTTGCGAAATGCCGCTACCGGGACAGAAGGCAAAAACGGATCGAAATCATCGTTGACCCGGTGATAGATGAAAATCTGGCAAAGGGGCGCGCGGCGGGCGCGAAGACGGCGCCGCTCCGGGTCAAGCTCGTATCGTGAAGCGAAGGCCCGGCCCACCGCGCCGAGCGGCGTCGCATAGAGGGTCGCAGCCGCCCGGCGGCTCAGCGAGCTATGGTGCCCGTTCTGCAGTTGGGGCGGGACCTCCACTTGCGGGCGCCCGCGCCGCTTGTTCCGTTCGTCACGCCACGCAAGGATGCTGCCCGGCACAACGGCGCGCACTGCGTCTTTCATGCCCTCGCGTGCCTGGGCGGCGCCGAACGCGATCCATGCCGCGCGCGGCGTAGGGGCCAGAAGCACACGCACGCTCTGCTTGATTTGCGCGCCCCAGTCCAGCTTGTAGGAGGACACCCCTGCCAAGAAGTCGTACTCCCCGAGACCGCTTTCGATCCAGTGGCGCAGCAGCCAGCCTCGCAAGGCCAGGCCGGGTCGCAGAGCGGCAAAGTCCGGATCATAGCCTTCCTGGAGCAGAAAGAACCGGTTGCCATAAAGGAAGCCGTATTGCAGCGCCAGAGGCCGCTCGCCCCAATCGAGGCGATGAAAAGCGAGCCAGCCACGCTCGAGCATGGCCCTGGAAATATCGCGATAGAAGCTCTGCTTCTCCGTGCTATGGAAAACGCCGCGTTGGTTCTTCGTCTGCCAGCGGCGCGTGTGCAGATCGAAGAGGATAGGGAGCCAGCGGTCGGCTTCTGCAGCGTCCCGGCACGGCACCGGCGCGGCCCCAAGCTGCTCGTCGAAATAGGCGAGCACCGAGCGAACCTTGGTGCGAAAGCGCGGTTTCAGCTGCTTTAGGTACGCATTCCAGTCGTGCGGCAGCGGAAGCGTCGCACAGGGAATCGGTTCGGAGGAGAGCTTCCAGGATTTTTCCCGGCTGGCGTTCAGAAGCGCGGCAAGGCACGGCGAGGTTTCCGGCGTGCCGTGGAATTCGAGGAAGTCCCAGCGATCGCGGTGTTCTTCGAGGAACCCAACGAACGCCGCCATCACCTCGGTTTCGTTGCCGCGGCGGGCGACGCAGTCCAGATAGTCGGAATCGCCCGAGCCGTCTCCGATCAGCCGCAAGCAGTTCCAGCGCCGGCCCCAGTGCGATTGCGCATCCAGGTAGAGTGGCGCCAGGCCCTCGAGTTTGCCACCGTTCCACGCGCTCAGCACGAAAAGCGGCCGGCCCGCACCGTAATTCTTCCACCAGGCCTCCGTCCATTCCCATGTAAGGAAGAGGGTATCGCTCGAGCTCTCCGCGAGCAGCCCATTCCAGGCCGCGGAAAGCTGCTGGACGTCTTCCCAGCGTTCGTGGAGCCGGACGTTCATCACGGCTGCCCCTCCACGTGTCGCCGATGCCATAGTTCGAGCATGAGGAACGGCCAGAGAATGTCGCCGTAAAAAGGCGTGTCATCGCGATCCATCGCCGTGAAGGTGTTCTCGATAAAGCTCCGCTGAAAATAGCCGCGCTCAAACGTTTTTGGATCCCGCAGGACTTCTTCGGCCATTGCGCGCATCTTCGGATCGGTCTTCAGCCACAAACCGATGGGCAGCCCGAACCCGTGCTTCTTTTTTTCCAGGATGGATTGCGGCAGCAGGTCGCGCGTGGCGCGCTTGAAAAGGTAGCGCTTCTCGAGCCCTTTCACTTTCAAGCCGGCGGGAATGCGCCCCGAAAAATCCGCCAGCGGATGGTCGAGATATGGGAAGCGGACGTTGATGCCGGCAAGCTCGGCGGCGCGCGCGACCTTCGGCAGATCGTTGTCGCCCAGGGTCATCTTGACGTCCACGTAGAGCAGCCGGTTCAGATCCGTCTGGGCGGGAGCGGCCCGGTAATGCGCCCGCACCACCGCCAGCAGGTCGCGGTGGCCGTTGCGGAAGGGCATCTGCGGCC
>Ga0073928_10008173_pt1 | contig 13242 bp, 11 predicted proteins | sample PaiPotPPA55metaG_FD_76969 | JGI IMG/M metagenome (GOLD analysis project Ga0073928, IMG submission 76969) | Iron sulfur acid spring bacterial and archeal communities from Banff, Canada, to study Microbial Dark Matter (Phase II) - Paint Pots PPA... ...
CCAATCTCGCGAACGTAGCCGAGCGTCACCTGCGGGTCAGGAATGTGCTGGAAGACAACATGCGAGACGCACGCATCGGCCGAGCCCGACTCGATCCCCGTCAACGTCGACCCATTTCCGAGCAACCACTCAACGTTGCTCAGGGCGGGGTTGTGCTTCCGGGCGAGGTCCAGCATCTTCGCCGATACATCGAGCGCCCGGACCGATGCCCCGCGGCTACTGATGACCCGTGTCAGCCTGCCGACCCCACATCCGATCTCAACGACGCTGTCGTCAGGATCGATCGATTCACCGACGGCCGCCAGCAGTGCATCGAGGTCGCGCTCGCCTTCGGCCCAGAAACGCTCGAAATCGGGACTGCCGTACGTGAGACGGTTGTCGACGAAGAAGAACGCGTCTTCGTCGGCACGCGCATCCCAAAAACGTCCCATCTCTGAGGTCATCGGCCGCAGATCGTAGAGCGGGCAGCTCGAATGGAGCAACCCACTACCGTGCCGAACGGTGTCCGCAGACAATTCCGGGAGCGCCCCGCTGGTGACGGTGGCCGTCGTATCGTGGAACACGCGCCGGCTGCTGTTCGACTGCGTGGCCTCGCTGCGCGACGACGTAGCCGATGGGCTGGCTGACGTCTGGGTCGTCGACAACGCGTCCACCGACGGCTCGGCGGAGATGGTCCGCGAGCACTTCCCGTCGGTCAATCTGGTTGCTTCCTCGGAGAATCTCGGGTTTGGGGCCGCCGTCAACCTAATCGCACGACGAACCGCCACGACCTGGATAGCGCCAGCCAACGCCGACACGTGCGTCAAGCCCGGTGCGATCCGCGCGCTCCTGGACCAGGGTGACCGACATCCGGAGGCTGCGGTGCTCGCACCGCGACTGCTACTTCCGGACGGCTCCACGCAACATTCCGCGTATCCGTTCCCAAGCGTGCCATTTACGGTCGCCTATCTGCTGTCGATCACCTCGGTAAGCCGCCGCGCCGCCCGGCATTGGTGCATCGATGCGGGCTTCGAGCCCGAAAGCGACCGGGACGTGCCCTGGGCCGTCGGTGCTTTCCTGCTCGTCCGACGAAGGGCCTGGGAGCAGGTCGGCGGCTTCGACGAGACACAGTGGATGTACGCCGAGGACGTGGATCTAGGCTGGCGCCTCCGTCACGCCGGATGGAGCGCCCGGTATGTCCCCCAGGCGGAGGTGCTTCACGCCGAGTCGGCGGCCACCACCCAGGCCTGGGGTGAGCAGCGTCATGCCCGTTGGCACACGAGCACGTATGCCTGGCTGCTCCGCCGGCGTGGCCCTGCCTATGCCCGGCTCATCGCAGTGCTGAACGTCGGCGGCTTCCTCCTCCGCGCAGCTGTGCTGTCGGTCCCCGCGCTCGCCGGGAACCGGGGCGCAAGCGTGGCGGCGCGCGCCGCACTCAGCGCCGCCCGCGCACATTCGATCGGACTCCGCTCACGCAGCCTGCTGGAGCGGGTCCGCTAGCGTCACCGCACCATGCCGCGGCGCCCGAGCCTTCCCGAGCTACTCCAACCCGGAGGCCCTCGGCGCCTGATCGAGTGGCTGTCGATCTGGGCCGGCTACCAGCGTGGCCCAAGACTCGTCTCTTGGCTTCGCCAGCGGTGGGTGATAGCCCGGCATCCGTTAGCCACCATCCAGTTCGGCGACGATGTATACGTCGGGCCTGGCTTCAGCCTCTTCATTCCTGAGAACGGCAGCTTCGTCGTCGGCGACGGCGTCGAATTCAGGCGTGATTTCCGCGCCGAGGTGTCTGGGGATGGGAGGGTCACGATCGGAAATGGCACGAGGTTCACCTACTCCGTCCTGATCCAATGCAGCACAACGATTGACATCGGCGAACGCTGCATGTTCGGTCAGGCGACGATCCTGCTGGACGGCCAGCACCGCTTCCGGGATATCACGCGCCCAATGCTCGAACAGGGTTACGACTTCCAGCCGTTGAGGATTGAGGACGACTCCGTGATCACGACGAAGTGCACGATCATGGCCGACATCGGCCAGCGGGCGTTCATTGGTGCGAACTCGGTCGTCACGAGACCGATTCCCGCCTACACGGTCGCGGTTGGAGCTCCCGCGCGCCCGATCGAGTACTTCGGGCCTGTGGGCGAGGAGCCCGAAGATCTGAAGGGCTAGCAACGCTGCTGGCCTCCCCTCTTCAAGAACAGAACATCCTCGCCCGCCTTTGGCACCACGCCCGGTGCCAACTCGACAGATCCCCGCCTCACAACCGCGGGTGCCCACGGCTCGTATCCAAGCGCCGCCATCAGCTCGAGTAGCTCCTCGGGATTCGAGCCCATCGCCCGCATCCGCTCCGGCAGATACTCGATCAGCACCGGTGCCGCCGATGCCTGCAACAGATCGCGAGCCCCCTTCAGAGCCGAAAGCTCCGACCCCTCGATGTCGAGCTTGATGAACGACAGCTGCTCGGGCTCGATCCGGTTGTCGAGGGCATACCGGTCGAGCGACACCATCCGGACGGTTGCCGCCTTCGTTGCGCCCCAAGCGCCCTCCAGCACGGAAGACCAGCCAAGCTGCTCCGGCAGATAGAAAGGCGCCGCATCCAGTTCGCGGTCGAGCAGCCCGCACGCGTTGACGTTCACCCAATCGAGCCCGTTGAGTTCGACGTGCTGGGTCAGGCGCGGGACCAGCCTCGGGTCGCATTCAAACGAGTGGACCGCACCCTCTGGCCCGACCAGGCGCGCAAAGCGCAGCGAGAAGTAGCCAAGATGCGCGCCCGCATCGATCGTCGTTCCGCCGCGCGGCGTATATCGCCGGATAAGGGACTCGACGATCGGGTCGTACATCCCGAGGAGCATGGCCGCCTGGAACGGATCGTCGCGATCGATCCGGAAGCCAAAACCGCCGACGCCTCGATAAATCACGCCGTCCGACAGGAGCGCGCGGCACAACCGCCCCGAGACGCGCAGCCGTGCGCGCGTTCCGAGCCGCCCCCCGATCCGGGCCCACGCGGCCAAAGGCATAGGTAGGGGACGGGACGAGGCGCTGACGCGCGGATGCTACAAGTAGCCACCTTGGCTGGCCCCCCGCATGTTCTTCTCGCGTGCTGCGGACTCGACCACGCACGACGCGGGTTTGAGTCATTTGCACGCGAGTGCTTCGATCAGCTGCACGACGACCAGGGCGTCAAGATCGAGCTTGTCAAGGGCAGCGGGACCGGCGGAACCGACGTAAGCGTCATCCCCACCCTGCGTCGCGATCGCCGCGTTGCTCGGACGCTCGGCCAGCTGATCGGATTTCGCCCGTTCAGACTCGAGTCGCTTGCGTTTGCTGTGAGCTTGCAGCCGTTAATCACCCGTCGGCGCCCGGACGTCGTTTACACGAGCGAATGGGATACGGCACGAGGGCTCGCGTGGGTGCGGTCCGTCAGCCGACAGCGGTTCAAGCTGCTGCTGTGCAACGGTGGCTTTGCCGAGCGGGGCTTCGGTCACCTCGACCACGTGCAACAGCTCACACCAGCCGCCCGAGATCACGTGCTCCGGCTAGGGGCCGATCCGGCGCGGCACACGGTGCTACCGCTCGGCTTCACGATCCCGTTCGCGCTCTCGGTTCCGTCCGACGCTGATCGCGCCGCGCTTCGTGCCAAGTGGCAGCTGCCGGCCGACGACTGGATCGTGATCAGCGTCGCAGCACTGAACCGCTCGCACAAGCGACTGGACTACATGATCGATGAGCTGGCGGCGGTTCCCGGACCGCAGCCGTTCGCGCTGCTCGTGGGCGAGCCCGATGCGGAGACGCCAGCCCTACGGTCATACGCGGCAAGGCGTTTGGAGCCTGGGCGGCACCGTTTCCTGACGGTAGCGTCCGACCAGGTATCGGAGCTGCTGCTTGCCAGCGACGTATTCGTGCTCGCATCGGTCGCGGAGATGCAGGGAAGGGCGGTCGTTGAGGCAATGAGCCGCGGGCTGACGTGCATCGTGCACGACTCTCCAGTGCTGCGGTTCGCGGTGGGCGAACACGCGCTGGTTGGCAACCTCGAGCAGCCGGGCTCGCTGACTCGGCTACTGGCACGAGCGCGCTCGGATCGTCCTGATCCGATCAAGGCGGAGGAACGCCACCGCTACGTGTACGAGCGTTTCGGCTGGGAACGTCTGAAGCCCGCTTACATCCGCTTGCTGGAAGCGGTAGCTCGCGGCGACACGGCAAACAGGACTGTCTCGTCTTCGAACGGGGAGAAGCTGTCCAAGTAGAAGGAGTACTGCGAAGCAGACGACGCAAGCGCCGCAGGGAGGACGACCAGGTCATCGTCGCGGTGGTAGGCCGCGATTGCCAGCCTGGGTGCAAACCGTCCGAGGGTTTCTCGACTTCCGGCGATGACAGCCGACTCGGCCCCTTCGACGTCCATCTTGACGAAGTCGACACGGCTGAGTCTGCGTTCAGCGACAAACTCGTCGACGGTCAGCGTCGATGCCTTCACGATCGACCCCCTCGGTTCTCCGGGTCCGCGCAGGCTGGTCATCCGACCTGCTTGGACGAACTCGAGCGTCTCACCTGATCGGTTCCAGAGCGCTCGCTCGACGACCTCGATCCGGCTCGCGAGCCGAGGGTTGAGCGCGAGGTTGGTCCGGAGGATTTCGAGATTTTCGGGATCGAACTCGAAGACGTACACCTTCCCCCGCTCCCCGACGAGGCTGGCGAAGTAGAGAGCGGTGTCGCCCCAGCAACCGCCGACGTCTATGACCACGTCTCCGGGCTCCGCACCTACCCGATGGCTTTCGTGTGAGTAGCTGTACTGGTGCAACTGGTAAACACTGACCACGTCGACGGAGTGGCTGTGGAGCGACACGGTCTCGCCGTAGACCGGGACCGAGTACAGCGAGAGCGGCGAGAAGTACGGGTCGGATACCTCGAAGGTCGCATGCGATGAGCGCAGCGCTCGATCGACGTGCGTTTGGCGCACGCGGTACTCCTCCTCCGTGATCCGGAGCGGCGAATGACGCGGCCCCAGCACGCGCAGCTTGAGCACGTCGAGCATCGCGCGCCGCGAGTGCTCATCTCCGAGTGCCGCGTAGGTCGCCTCCAGGCCCTCCGATAGCTCGAGGATTCGTCCGAGACGTTGGGCGGCGACCTCGGGATCAAAGTGACGGTGGCTGAACCGAGTCCGCGCGGCAGCGCGTTCGAGGAAATCGCGACAGTACTCGCGTCCGAGCAGGACGAGCTTATGCCCAACCGAGCCGGAGGCGACGGCGTTGCGTCTGACACCCGGCGAATACCGGTGCGAGTCGCGAAGGATCTCTGCCAGCAGTGGAACGGTGATTCGGTTGCTCTGGGGCATCGGCTAACCGATCGCAGCCCCGGCTCGACCCGCACGGCGCATCAGCCACAGAGAGCTGGGCTGCGCGTGCCGATCAAGGCTCGGCACCAGTCGCCGTACCCTCTCCCCCCGCAACCTGCGCAGTGCGTGGTTGGCACAGAGAACGTCGAACTCCTGGTTGAGGATCAGGAATGCCTGAACCAGGTACTGCTCCTGCCAGTAACTGCCGAACACGTCCATGAGCGCGTAGGGATACTCGAACGGCCGGTAGAAGTCGTGTATGTGGACGAGGACGCCGGCCGGGACCAGCGGTAGCGCGCCGAGAATCAGATGGATGACGTCGCCGCCCGGCTTGACAGCGTGGGTGGTGTCGATGAACAGGAGATCTCCGGGCGTTAGGTGCGCGAAGCGCTCAAGCGCGATCTCCGTCGCTGAAATGGCGCGAAGGTCGATCGAGTCGCTTACCACTGTCAGCGTTTGTGGCGGGAACGGGTCGAACACCTCGTGATGCAACGGGGCGCCTTCTTCTCTGTTGCGCTGAGCTCCGGCCTCGATCACGAGCGTCGAATATCCGGCGCCGAGCTCGACAACGGTGGCGGGTTGAAAACGCCGCACCATTGCGTACAGGACTTCGGCGTCCAGCCCAGGAAAGTTCGGGTTGCGGAGGTAGAAGCCTGGTTGGCCGCCGGGTGGATCGAGGGGGGCGTCGAACTCGCCGATCGTCGGGGCAAGCTCATTCTCCAAGAAGGCAAGCTGCCGGTCCAGGTCCCACACGACTCCGGGCATCTCCTGCGGCTCTGTCCAAGTCTCGGAAGGAACGGCGTCGAGATCCGGGATCGGGCTGTAATAGTTGGCCGGCACAACGTGGTAGCCGAGCCGACGCATCACGCGGCGTACGATGCGAAGCTCCTCGACCGCGTGTCGAGCGCGAAAGCTCACGAGCCGACTCATCGCGCCCGAACGAGCTCTGCCCAGATCGAACCGGTCATCCGGGCGCAGTAGGAGAGGCGCGCTAGTCGCGCCATCGCCCTCCATTCACGCCGGGAAAATCGATCCGGCGAATGCCCGATTGTTCGCAGCGCACGATCGCCGAACAGCGCTGGCGCGGGCTCGTGCCAAGCGCGATAGCCGGCTCCAATCCGATGGAACGCTTGGTTGCTCCCGTATCCGTGCATGAACCCACGCCGTATGAATGGCCAGAGCTTCTCTTCGCCCTGATGCTCAACGATCGCGCTCGCTGAGTAACCGAGAGGGAAGCCGGCTCTCCCCGCCCGCAGACAGAAATCCGCATCTTCGGTGTAATGGCGGTAGGCCGGATCGAATCCGCCGACCGCCTCGTACGCATCAGCGTGGATCAACAGGTTCGCCGTAGCAGCCCACCCTTGCGGCACCCAAGCCTCCTGGTCAAATCGCCATAGCAACTCGAAGCGCTCGATGGCGTTTGGGTCGCTACGAACCCGAGTACGGACCTGCCCGGCCACCAGCGGGGCACGATCGGCGCAGTCCAGCAACGACTCCAGCCAACGGCGATCGGGAACACAGTCGGCATCGGTGCAGGCATGGAGCCCGCTGTTCGCGGCGCGGGCGCCACAGTTCCGAGCTCTGGCCCGGCTCGGAATCGGCTCCCGCACGACCCGAGCGCCGAGCTCGGCAGCAACCGTCGCGGTCGCGTCGGTGGACCCGTTGTCCACGACTATCACCTCGAATCGGTTCCGCTCCACCGTCTGTGCATTGAGGCTCCGGAGCAAAGTGGGAATCGACTGCGCTCCGTTGCGCACCGGGACGATGACGCTGATTTCAGGTTGTGCCACTGAGCCGGCCAGGCCAGGAATGTAATTGGTTGAACCCAGCGGCTACGCCACAAGCGCGGGATCGAGCCAGCCACGGTTCAGTGTCCGCTAGCGTCACGATCCCATGCCCGATCTCAGCATCGTGATCCCGACGATCGCGAGGTCGAGGGCGATCGATCACGTCCTGGACGGGCTGGCCGAGCAGGACCCTCCACTTCGGGACGTGGAGGTGCTGGTGGTCCTCGATGCGAACGCGCCGCCGGCGCATCCCGTGACCGACCACGCCCGGCACGCATTCCCGCTCACCCTCACGCAGGCGATCCGCCCGGGCGCCTCCGCCGCGCGCAACCGGGGCTGGCGCGCGGCTAGCGCGCCGCTGATCCTGTTCCTCGACGATGACATCGTCCCGACCCCGAGGCTCGTGGCAGAACACCTCGCCTGGCACGAGCGCCACCCGGCCGCGGAGGCCGCTGTTCTGGGCCTTGTGAGATGGTCGCCGGCAGTGAAGGTGACGCCGTTCATGCGCTGGCTGGAGATGGGAATCCAGTTCGATTACCGCTCGATCGACGGCACGGAGATCGGGTGGGGTCATTTCTACAGCTGCAACGTGTCGGTCAAGCGCGGGCTGCTCGAACAGGTCGACGGCTTCGACGAGGAGCGGTTCCCGTACGGCTACGAGGACCTCGAGCTCGCGCGCCGGCTCTCGGAGCGGGGGATGAGGCTTCTCTACAACGCGAACGCCGTCGGCGAGCACCTGAAGACCGAGACCCTCGACGGTTGGCGTCGCAACCTTCGGCGAATCGCCCAGGCGGAACGACGGTTCGTAGCGCGCTACCCGGACACGCGCGCCTACTTCTGGGAGCTCTTCCGTAGCGCAGCCGACTCGCCCCCGGCTCGCGGCCGTCTGGCGCGATTGGCACCGTACGTCAGTCCCGACCTGCCATGGCTCGGCGGGGTCGTCTGGAGCAGCTACGACATGGTGTGCCGCCAGCGTCTCGCGGGCGAGTTCCTGGCCGAGTGGGAGGCGGCCGCCGGCCACCAGGTCGCGTAGTCGCGGCACCAGTTTTCGCCGGCTGGCCGCGTTTCTTGGCCAGTGAGGTCGCTCGCCCGTACCCACGGCTGGAATCGTGCGGCCCTTCGCTCCGCCGCGACCGGCGCTGCCGTCTGGCTACTCGCGATCCTCGCGATTCTCGCGGTCTTCTTCTCGCCGACACACCTGTTGTCGGTGCAAACGGCGATCACGGGCTTGGTCGGGTTCGGGTTGATCGCAATCGCGGCGCGGTGGCCCGACCGCAGCCTGATCGCGCTGATCGTCTTCCTGCCCTTCCAGGGATTCGTGCTGGCCAAGCTGTGGGCGTGGGGAATGCCGACCTCGGTCGTCAGGCACATGGGCGCGTGGAAGGAGTCGCTCGCGCTTGGCGTGACCGTCGCCGGGACGCGAAACTTCCTCGCCACCGGTCGCCGGGCCGACACGCTCGACCGAATCGCCCTTGGGTTCGTTGCGATCGTGGTGCTGTACCTACTCGCCCAGAGCGCGTTCCTGCCGTCGGCGCCGTCGTCGTTCAGCGTTCGCGTGCTCGGCTTCCGCCAGGACGCGGGGTTCGTGCTGCTTCTCCTCGGCGCGCGGCACGCTCCTCTGCCCCACAACTTCCTTCACCGCGCCGGGCGGGCGGCGCTGGCCGTCGCGGTCGTGGTCGCCGGCGTGTGCGTGTTCGAGGCGATCGACTCCTCGGGTTGGAATCGCTTCGTCGTCAACACGATCCAGTACACGCGCTACGAGATCGGCGTCCTGCACGGCAACCCGCCGAACCCATACGACATCCGGATCTACGGGAACGTCGCCGGGACGCAGATCGTCAGGGCCGGCTCGGTATTCCTCAGCGCGCTGACGTGCGGCTTCTACCTGGTGCTCGGCTTCGCACTCGCGCTCGAACGCGCCGCACGGCGCGAGGGCACCAAGTGGATCCTGCCGGCCCTGATCCTGATCGGCGCGGGAATCCTCCTGACCCAGACGCGGAGCGCGATCCTGGCCGCGCTCGTCGTCGGGCTGATCGCGTTCCGGCCCGCGGCCGGCCGTACTCAGCACTGGCGCACGCAGCTGGCGATCGTCGTCGCTGCGCTCGCGATCGTGGCCATCCCGGCGGCGTTGGCGACGGGCCTCACCAAGCGCGTGACCGCGTCGAACAACGCCGACAACGCGGGGCACGTGTCGGCGTTCTGGGACGGCGTGCACACGATCGAGCATCACCCACTCGGTAGCGGGCTGGGCACCTCCGCCGGAGTCGGGCAGCAGTTCGATCAGAGCTCGGCGCTCGTGATTCCGGAGAACAACTACCTCCAGGTCGGAATCGAGCTCGGCGTAGTGCCGATGCTCGTGTTCATCGCCCTCACGATCGCGCTCGTCCTTAATCTCCGCACCGCGGCGCGCCGCCGACCACACGCGGCGATCACCGCTGCCTGGGCGGCAGCGGCCGGGCTGGCAGTCGCCGCGTGGTTCCTCCAGGTGTGGATCGACTTCGCGGTCGCGTGGACGATCTGGGGGATGGCCGGCGCCGCGCTCGGCGCGAGTCGCGTACCCGTCGTGCAGCGTGAACCCGAAACGACGCCGGCCCTCGCAAGACCGGCGACCGAGCATCCGCTCCCGGCGTGAGACCGATCCGCGTCGCGCTCGATGTCACCCCCCGAGCTGATCGCCTCGACCGGCGTCGCCCGCTACACCCGCGAGCTCCGCCGCGCGCTCGAGCGGCGGGATGACTGCGAGGTGCGCGCGTTCGCGATCGGGCGCGTCACCGAGCGGATCCCGGCGGGCGTCCGGCACGTGCCGGTGCCATTGCGGCTCGTGCATGCGGCCTGGCGGACGGCGGGACTGCCACTGGCCGAACAGATTGTCGGGCCTGTCGACCTGGTCCACTCACTCGACCTGATCCCGCCGCCAACCAGGCTCCCGCTCGTGGTCACCGTCCACGATCTCGTCACGCGCCACCTGCCAGCACTCCACAACCGGCGGGCACAGCTGGTGCAGCAGGGACAGCTGGCGGCGCTCGGCGACGCCGCCGCGATCCTCGCGGTGTCGCACAGCACCGCTCAGGAATTGATCGACATCGGCATGGATCCCGCACGGATCGACGTCAGTCCGAACGGGCTCTCCGCGCTGCCCGCGCCCGTCGAGCCGCCGATCGGGCCGGAACCTTTCGTCCTCGCTGTCGGAACACTCGAGCCCCGTAAGGGCCACGAGCTGCTGTTGCGGGCGTTCGCGGCTGCGCGTCTCGACGGCGTCAAGCTCGTTTGCGCGGGGCCAACGGCGGGACGCTCCGAGGAACTTCACCGCCTGAGCCGGGAGCTTGGCATCGCGGATCGCCTGACGATCCTCGGTCACGTCAGCGACCGTACGCTCGCCGGGCTCTACCGCGACGCAACCGTGCTCTGCATGCCGAGCTTCGGCGAGGGGTTCGGGCTCCCTGTGCTCGAGGCGATGGCCGCCGGACTGCCGGTCGTGGCGAGCGATCTTCCCGCCGTCCGCGAGGTCTCAAATGGCGCCGCCGAGCTGTTCGGACCGGGGGACGCGGCGGCGCTGACCGCGGCCCTTCAGAGCGTGCTCGCCGACCCGAAGCTGCGCGACAGGCTCCGCCGGCAGGGCCTGGAGCGCGCCTCGAGCTTCACCTGGGAGGCCACCGCGGAGGCCACGGTCCGCGCGTACCACACCGCGCTCCGAGCGAGGGCGCAAGAAACGCGGATCAAGGGCGTTGTGTTGACGTGACATCCGAACACCCGGGGCCCTCCGCGCGGTACGTGACGCTGCGCGACTACCTGGGGGTCCTCCGCCGCTACAAAATCATGATCGGGCTGGTCACGGTGATCGGAGCGATCGCGGGCTTCATCTACGCGACGACGCAGACCCCGACGTACACCGCGACCGCGCAGGTCAACTTCCAAGACCCAACGCAGGCTCTCGGCGTGGTCGGCCTGGCGACCAACGCTGTCGAGACTCCGGCGCAGATCGCGTCGGTCGCCGCCGTGCTCGTCAACTCTCCCAGTGTGACGAACCAGGTCACCCGCGAGCTGGGGCCGTCCGCGTCCGCGCAGGAGGCCAGCGCCGGAGTCTCGGCCCAGGTTTCCGTCCCATCAGACCTGCTCGCGATCGACGCAACCTCCTCGGATCCAGCGTTCGCGGCGAAGCTGGCCAACACCGTCGCCGCGGTGCTCGTGAGCCAAGAGAACTCGCAGGCACAATCGCAGTTCGCGCAGCTCGCTCGGCACGTGCAACGGCAGATCGCACACATGCGGACAACCCAAAACCCGGCGGAGCAGGCGTTCTACGAGGACGAGCTCGGCCGGCTGAACACACTCGCTGCGTTCGCCAAGACCGCGCAACTGACCGAGTCCGCGCAGACCGCCGCCGCGAGCTCCGCAGGCCGAACGCGGACCACGCTGCTCGGCCTGCTGTTCGGTCTGTTGCTCGGAGTCGCCGTGGCATTCGTCAGGGACGCCACCGACCGGCGGCTGCGCAGCGCCCAGGACATGAAGGAGTCCTTCCGGCTACCTGTGCTCACCCACGTGCGAAACCAGACGATGGGCCAGGTCGCTCGGTTGAACGGCCACTCCAACCTCGATTTCGAGGCGTTCCGGGTCCTGCGGCGCAACCTGGACATGCTCGGGACGGGCCAGCCACCTCACTCGATCCTCGTGACGAGCGCCGCACCGCAGGAGGGCAAGACGACCGTGGCGAGCTCGCTGGCCGTTTCGCTCGCCTCCGCCGGCCGTCGCACGCTGCTGGTGGAATGCGACCTCCGCCGACCGGCGCTCGCCACTCGATTCGGCGTCGAGCAATCGCCCGGACTCACCGACTACCTCGCCGGCAAGGCATCCCCTCAGACAATCCTCCGAACGGTCCCGATCGGCGAGCCGCCAAACCGCAACGGTGGTCCTCCGGCGACCAACGGAAACGGGCACGCCGCGCAGGGCCAGCACGAGCACCAGCTGATCTTCATCCCCTCCGGCTCCGATACGGCGCTCGGCAGCGAGCTGCTCGCCTCGAGCCGGTTCAGGGAATTCGTGGAGCAGGTGACCGATGCCTACGACGCGGTCGTATTCGACTCGAGCCCGTTGCTGCTCGTCTCCGACACGCTCGAGATCCTGCCGAGCGTCGATGCGGTCGTGGTGTGCGCCCGCGCATCCCGCACCACCCAAGCACAGGCTTCCGCGGCGAAGGAGGCGCTCTCGCGCTTTCCCGAGCGTCCCATCGGGCTCGTCGTAACCGGCATCAAGCCGGGCGGTGATGAGTACGGCGTCTACGCGTCCGCGGGCGCCTACAGCTGACGACCGCCCACCGATAGAGGCCGAACGGAGTCTCGTGGAGGTGAGCATGTCCGATCGCCTGACGACCGTCCAAGCGCTCGCCACCGACGCCGCGTGTGCCGAGGTGGTCGCAGCCTGGAGCCGGAGTGGTATCGAGTCGATCCTCCTGAAGGGCGTGACGACGGTCGAGTGGCTGTACGGCGACGGGTCGCGCGGGTACGTCGACGCGGACCTGCTGGTGGCCCCAGGCAACGTTGTACAGGCTGCTTCGGTCCTCGCCGAGCTCGGTTTCGTTCCTTCGCGCGCCCACGTGTCGGACCACGCCCATCCCTGGATTCGCGGCTCCGACCACACGATCATCGACCTCCACGAGACGATTTGGGGCCTTGGCCGCCCGCCGGAACCGGCGTGGCGGGAGCTCCAAGGCTGGCTCGAGCGCTACCAAATCGCAGGGGTCCCGATTCGCGTACCCACGCTCCCCGCTCGGGCACTCAGTCTTGCGCTGCACGCGGCTCAGCATCGGGACGTGGCCGCGAAGCGCGCGGACCTCAGCCGCGCGCTCGCGCGGACAACTCTTTCGCAATGGCAACAGGCCGAGGAGCTCGCCAACCGCCTCGGCGCGCTGCCGATGATGGGCATCGGCCTCGAGCTCGAGCCCGCCGGGCGCAGGCTGCTGCGGCACCTTCCGCTCGCTCGTGCCGGCCTCGTCGCGGCGGCGGAAAAGGCGCCGCTCGCGATCGGATTCGCACGCGTGGCAGCAGCGCACGGCCTCGGCGGGAAGCTCGCCGTGATCGCATCGGCGATGCATCTGCCGTCGGAGAACCGGCGCACTCGCGGTCGGTCTCTGCGGCGCTTCGCGTGGCTGGTGGC
>Ga0073928_10008174_pt1 | contig 13241 bp, 8 predicted proteins | sample PaiPotPPA55metaG_FD_76969 | JGI IMG/M metagenome (GOLD analysis project Ga0073928, IMG submission 76969) | Iron sulfur acid spring bacterial and archeal communities from Banff, Canada, to study Microbial Dark Matter (Phase II) - Paint Pots PPA... ...
ATGAAGATCTTTCGGGTCGCCCAGATCAATCGTGACGGCGATGCCTGCATTGGGCACCGTCTTGGCAGTCAGCAGTTGGGCCTCGCGCAACTCAGCCCAGGCTGAATCGCCGAGTTCGGGGCTTCCTCCGTAGTTGGGCAATTGCACGATTAAGAACGGGAAGTCGCCTTGACCCCACGCTTTTCTCCAGCCGCGGATCTGGGCGGGCAGTAGCGTGCGATATTGAAAAGCGCTAAGGGCGTTGCTTTCACCTTGATACCAGATTGCGCCGCGGATGCGGTAGCGCTCAAGCGGAGAAATCATGCCATCATACAATCCCGAGGGAGGGCGATCCGGGTCACCCACAGAGCTTAGAATGACGATCTGAAAACCAGTAAGCGCAGAGGGGGTGAAATCGGTCCAGAAGCCCCAGCCGGCTTGTTTTAAATCCGCAAACTGAATAGTGACCTGTTTCCATTCTGAACCCGCTTGCAGGAAGCCGGTGGAATAATTGTCCGCATCCACGATCGTGGGCTGAATCGTTTGGAACTGGAACTGGCCGTTTCCTCGCACCCAGAAGCGAACTCCGGAATACGCACTCAGGTCGATCGCTGTTGCATTCGCACGAAAGACGGCATTCAGATGAGGAAACTGCGTGCCATCAAAATGACCGGTTACGCGCGCGGCATAGCCAAAACCGCTTCTCCCGGGAGCCACGAGATCAAACGTTGCGTCCGGTTCGTCCGGCCAATCGAAAGTCCAATATCCTCCGGTCGAGGTTCGCGATGAGCCGTCGTGAAAATCGGTGAGCAGCTTCGGAGCGCCTCCGGAAGGATGTGCCAGAAGCTCGAAATCGTCGAATTCCAAATTGAACAGGACATGCTGCTCCGAAATCGATTTTACAGCCAGCGGCTCAGATTCCCAGCGGGAGAGGATCGGCTGAAGGTTTGCGGAGTTGGCTAACGAATCGTGATCGGTCCACTCCTGTCCCTGGGTGCCTGGCCACGCGCTCAGAATAATTCCGACGGGAACATCGAGCTCTTTGTACAACTCGAGCGCAAAAAAATAAGCGACGGCCGAGAAGTCCTTGACTGTGTCGGGAGTGCAAACTTGCCAGGCACTGGGCAGAGTGTCAGGCTCAGGGGTCAGCGAGATTCTCCGGGGAACAGTGAAAAAGCGAATGTTTGGGTAATTTGCGCTCGGCACTTCTTCCTTACCGCCGAGCGCAGCGCTGAGTCCGTATGTCATATTGGACTGCCCTGAAGCCACCCATACTTCGCCGACCATGACGTCCTTCAAAGTAATGGTCGTCTTGCCACGCACCGCGAGCAGGAATGGTCCGCCAACAGACATTTGCGGCAGCACAACTTCCCAGTGGCCGTTGCTGCTTGCGACGATTTCCCGCGAGCTGCTTGCAAGAGTCACCACGAGTTTTTCGCCTGGATCAGACGTTCCCCATATTGAAATCTCTTTGTCGCGTTGCAGCACCATGTGATCGGTAAATAGATAAGGAAGAACCGGATTTGCCTCAAGCGCTGTAGACGACGCGGCAATCATGACTGTTAACAGTACTGCAGTCGCGCACGCTCGCAGCACTGTCCCGATGTAGCACAAAACCACTGCTTCTTTCCTCCGTTAAGCAGAGCGTCACATTAGGGGAGCAAACGCCGGACGTACTAGAGTGACGTTAAGACGAAATCCAATCTGGGCGAACGCACCTTATCGAGTCAAGGTAAAGGTTCCGCTCAAGTCAATCTGTTGCGATGAACCACCGACCAGAATTGAGAAATCTCCCGGTTCAGTCATCCATCGCTTCGTCTTCACGTCGTAATACGCGAAGGATCGGCGATTCAAATGGAGAGTGACCTTCCTGGTTTCGCCGGGCTGCAAGAAGACCTTCGCGAATCCCTTCAGTTCCTTCATCGGCCGGGGCACGCTTGCATGGGCGTCGCCCACGTACAATTCAGCGATTTCAGCGCCCGGACGCCCACCGGCATTCTTGACATCGAATGATACGACCACTGAATCTACGTCCTGAGCCGTCCGCGGAGAGACGCTCAAATTGCTGTATGCAAAAGTCGTGTAAGACAGGCCATATCCAAACGGAAACATCGGCTTTACTCTTGATCGATCAAAATGACGATAGCCGAGAAAAACACCTTCCGTGTATGCGACGCGCTTCTCGCCCTCCTTCGGATAATAGCTATGGAAAGTTGCGTTATCTTCCCAGCGCCGTTCAAAAGAGGCTGGTAACTTGCCCGAGGGGCTATAGTCGCCAAAGAGGATTTGTGCGAGTGCCGTGCCGCCCTCCTGTCCTGCGTACCATGCGTCAACCAGCGCAGGGACACTCGCGATCCACTGAGTCATGTCCACGTTTCCGCCAGCCGTCAAGATTACAATCACATTCTTATTTACACTAGCGATGTCACGGATGAGCGCGTCCTGACCGCTGGGAAGGCGAAAGGTTCGGTCCCCGCCTTCCGATTCCGATGAGGAATCGAAGCCTATGCAAAGAACAACCGCATCTGCTCTTGCAGCCAGAGCTTTTGTTTCGCGACCAACTGTTTGATCGGCGGCAATCACTCCGAAACGGACTGTGGCGGCGCCTACCGCTTCGAAGTATTCCAGCTTGATTTTGTAGGTATGGCCAGCCGCAAGGGTGCGCGTGGCGGTGTCGAGCGTTTCGCCGTGTCTTTGCCAGTCATCGATGATGCGATCGTCATCCACGTACACCCGGGCACCGTCGTCCGCGGAAACGTAAAATCGGTAATCGCCGGATGTCTTGGGGACATAGTACGCCGTCCACCGCGCGGAGAAATGATCGACAGGTTCGTTGGGAGCGAAGCTGCCTTCGCCCCAGTGAAAATCCACATGTGGATCTGTGCGCACCAGGACTGGCTTGCCTTCGAGACCCTGGTTGTCGAAATACTCGCCCGTCAAACCGTTTCCACCGCTGATGCTGGTCCGGAATTCGCTTTCGGCAACAACTTCATTGATGGGGACGGAGTCGGCAGCGTAGAGAACTTTGACCTTCGTGCCCAGGTAATTGCTGATGCCCTCAAGGTAGCTGACTGAGTTGAAGGGTATAACTAGCGAACTGCCACCGCCGCCAATTACAGCCGGATAAGCGTCCGGTCCAATCACCGCAATCGTCTTAAGCTTGTTCTTGTCGAGTGGCAGGATATCGCGATCATTTTTAAGCAACACTATTCCGTCGCGGGCTTCTTCGAGGGCGATTGCGCGGCCTTCCTGATTCTGAAGCGGAATGCCGGTATCGGTTTGTTCGCGCTCGAAGAAGCCGAACTTGCTCGCTTCTCGAAGAATCCTGCGTACTTTGTCATCGATGGTGTCGAGAGACACTTTCCCCTCCCGAATCGCAGGAAGGAGCGCGGCCCTATTCATGTGGTCGCCGAAAGGCATCTCGAGATCGAGGCCGGCGTTAGCAGCTGCCACGCCGTCGTGTGTGGCACCCCAGTCAGACATCAGAATGCCGTCAAAGCCCCATTCCTTTTTCAGAATCTCACTATTCAAATAATTATTTTGGGTCATGTACGCGCCATTGACCAGGTTGTACGCGTCCATGATTGCGCCGACTCTTGCCTCTTTCACGGCAGCTTCGAACGCCGGCAGATAGATTTCACGGAGTGTGCGTTCGTCCACGTCCGAGCTGGTGTCCATGCGTCCATATTCCTGATTATTGGCGACAAAATGTTTTGCTGTCGCGAGTACGCCCTGCGACTGAATTCCTTCGATTTCAGAGATGGCGATCCTGGAAGCGAGGTAAGGATCCTCGCCGAAATATTCGAAGTTACGGCCGCACATAGGAGCTCGGTAGATATTCATGCCGGGAGCGAGAATGACGTGCACCCCGCGGGCGCGAGCATCCTGACCCATCATGGCGCCCACTCGTCTTGCAAGGTCTTCGTCCCAGGAAGCAGCTAGCGCGATTCCGGCTGGGTATGCCGTGGTGGGTCCGTAGTCGTGGACCCCCAGTGGTCCGTCCGACATCTTAAGGGATGAAATTCCAAGCGCAGGAAATGAATGCGTGAAGAAATCCGGGATGCCGCCAATCAAGTCAACCTTTTCTTCCAGTGTCATCCGGCTGAGGATGGCCTCGACGCGCTCATCGACGTTGGACGGAAATCGCTTGTTAATTCGCAGCCTGGTGAACCCCGTGATCGGTAGTAGAGAGAGCAGAACTAGAATTCCTAACGTACGCATTCAGTGTCCCTCCCTCCCGTAAGGACCCTTCTGTCAGAAAACCCGTCATTCATGAGTGTATTAACCGGAAACGAACATTTGAGCTGCCCATTCTGGGCTGAAGTGACCACCTTCACATTGTAAACTAAAGGGGCCAGTCCTAAGTGCAAAATGACTACATCGCGAGATGGTTCATCGAATCTTCTGGAGGTTTCAAGGGGAAGGAAGCGATAAGGGTTGGAGTTCTCTTGCGAGATGCCAAGCAGGTGCGTCTGGAATGAGGTAGCCCCAAAATATTTGCGACTCGTTGAGGAGAGAGCGAAAAAACGGGGAGATAAGTCAACAGCCTGACGGCGAAGAGAATTCAGAACAGGCAGAAGTAAATCAGCGTGAGGTCAAGCACCCTGTGGCGAAAGCAGAAAAAGGCGGCCGCGATGTTGTCAAACACTTTTGAGCAGACTTCTCCGATCACTAAAAGAGTTTTTTGATTGGCGTCATGAGCAAGCGGAAAAACTGCGGAAGCCCGACCCATCAAACAGCGGACACCTGCCCCACTGGAAAAGAGCATATCCGATCCGCTACCTGCAAACGTCACCGCATCTTCTCTACTCACGAATCGAGCCCGGCGTCTTCTGCAACGCCGAGTGCGACGGCGGTCCAGTCCATATCCGCACGGCCTTTGGCCATCCCGGTAAGCAAGCGATCGCGCAGGAGACTCGCAAGCGGCATGGGTGCCGAGCTTGAGGTGGCGGTCTGAAGGATCAGCAAGACGTCCTTTAGCCCGAGAACGAGCCGGAAACCTGCAGGTTGGAATTTCTCTTCGGAGATTTGTTTTCCATACCCCTGATACACCGGGCAGGCAAAGAGCGTTTTGCCGAACAACTCGGCCACATCCTTCTTGTTCACCCCATTTTTCTCCGCCAGCGTGAACGATTCCGCAAGCGCCTCAATCGCGGACGCAATCAGGAAGTTCCCGCACAGCTTCACAACGTTCGCCGCTCCCGGATCGTCGCCGAACTCAAATGTGCCCTGCCCGATCGCGGTGAGTATCGGCATCACTCGCTTCCGGGCCGTGGCGGCGCCGGACGTGCAGATCCACAGACGCTTCGCCGCGGCCGCGTCGGGACGCCCGAATACCGGCGCGGCCACATATTCTACCTGGTGCTTCGCGTGATGCTCGGCGAGGCGGCGCGCGCTGGCGGGCGCAATCGTGCTCATGGAAACATGAACGCCTCCAGGCCCAAGCCTTTCGACGAAGGACCCTGCTGGGAGGCAGACTCCTTCGAGAGCTTGGTCGTCGGCAAGCATCGTGAGGACGATGCCACCGGGCGCGGCTACCTCTGGGGTGCGTTGGACTACCGTTGCGCCCTTCGCCGCAAGCGCCGCCGCTTTCGATGCGGTGCGATTGTAGACGCGCAACATGTAACCGGCTTGAAGCAGATTGGCTGCGATCGGCTCACCCATATTACCCAAACCTATGAAGCCAAGTGTTTCGCTCATATGCCTCCTTCCGCCCGCTCGTGCATTCGCATGAATTTCGTTTTCACGCTACCACACGGCGCGAAGAAATTGACCTAGTTTTCTCGACGCTTCCTATTACAGGAAACTCGCGGACGTGACCAGCGATGGGATCGCTTACGCGAGTGACTTTTTCAAGAGCTGAAGCGTCCTCGTTTTTCCGCTGGTCAGTTCAGTCATCTGCAAGATGCGTCAGCCGAGCGGAGGAGAAGAATCTTTGGGATGATTCGCCGGAACTCACCCGACCGTTTCGGGAAATCCGGTACGACCGAAGCAGACGTTGCAAAGACGGTGGAAGCCCTGAACGAACATGCCCGGAAAGAATCGGCGGTTAAGAGGACGGCTGCGGTATCTCCCTGCTTTTTTAGGTCGCCCAGTTGGTTCGGCGCAGACTTTGTTTGCGATTTCCTCGCGGCTTCGGAGCGGTCGGTTCTTGCATGGTATTCAATTTCACTATCAAAATTCCTTGACATGGGGAGAGCGCTCCATATACTGGCACTCATCATTACGGAAGAATTAAGTTCATATGGGAATTGTGGGGCATGTGGTTCCGACAGACTTCCTGGTTCTTTAGGGTGAAGAAACTACCAAGGAGTTGAGACGCCTATGTCAGTAGCGACAGCAACTGCTTTCCGAACGGCTGAACTCGTTCCACTGTTTCGACGCATGTTCGAGCTTTGTAAGCTAAAACCTACTGAATCCTTGGTGATCCTCACGGAGCCTGATACGAATCAAGAATACGCTGCGGCGATGTATGGAGCGGCGCGAGGAATCGGCGCTGATACCATGACGATCATGATGCCATCACCGCCGGCGGAACAGGTACCCGTCATGCGCAGCGGCAATGTGTCCTCGGCGATCTTATCCAAGTCGACGCTGGCGGTGGACACTCTGAAGCGAGCCGACATGGTGATCGACCTCTCCAGCGGAGGCTTGCTGCACTCGAAGGAGCAGCGCGAAATACTTGGTGCGGGCACGAGAATTCTAATGGTTCACGATCCTGTCGAAGCGCTGCAGCGATTGTTTCCAACCGTGGAAGACAGAGCCCGAGTCGAGCGCGGAATGGCACGACTGAAGAAGACAAAGCGCATACGGCTGGAGTCCGACAACGGGACCAAAGTGTGGTTCGACATGACGGGCCGCCCAGTCATTGGCCAATATGGCTATACCGACGAACCCGGACGCTGGGATCACTGGCCCGGCGCGTTCCAATACACGATTCCCAACGAAGGAATTGGCGACGGAGTGTTGGTGATGGACCCCGGGGATATTTGGTACCCGGCGAAGCGATTCCTAAGCACTCCTGTCAGAATGCACTTCGAGAAGGGCGCGGTGGTTTCGATTGAGGGAGGCTTCGACGCCTTTATGATCAAGGACTATATCGACGGGTGGAAAGATCCCGAAGGCTACGCGATTTCCCACCTAGGATGGGGTTCTCATCCGCGAGCATTGTGGAATTCGCTGGCGTTTCAGGACCCTCTCGACGTGATCGGCCAAGATGGCCGGACGATGTACGGGACGACGCTGATTGCTTTGGGGGAAAATGCCACGTTTGGTGGAAAGCACACAACCGGATGCCATCAGGATTTTGCTTTGCGCCGCCACCGCTTCTTCCTCGACGACGAGTTGATCGCCGACAATGGCCGCATCATCCCCCAAGAGCTTAAATGACCGCTGGTCCTCTCGATCGTGCTGCGGGAGAGGAACTCGATCGGGCCGCTGCGATCTATCAGCGAAGCCGAATTGGCAGCCGGGTCGGTTTTGGGAGCCGACCGGCGCTGCTGATCGTTGATTTTCAACGTGGCTTCACGGATTCCCGCTGTCCGGTGGGCTGCGACCTGTCCAAGGAGATCGCCGCCACCAAGACGCTCCTGGACGCGGCCCGACGTAAGACGCTACCCGTCGCCTTCACCGCTGTGGGCTTCGATGCGAGCGGGCGTGATGGTTCGACGTGGCTTCGCAAGATGCCCGGGTTGGCCGTGCTGGTCGAAAGGACACCTTGGTGCGAAATCGATGAACGACTTCAGCCTCAAGCAGGCGAACCGGTGTGGACCAAGCGAGCGTCTTCTGCGTTTTTCGCTACGCCGATCCTGCCCTTTCTAACGGCTGCTCGCGTCGACACGCTGATCGTGACTGGATGTGTTACCAGCGGTTGCATCCGGGCAACTACAGTCGACGCCGTTTCATACGGCTACCGCACCATCGTCCCGCTAGAATGCGTCGGAGATCGCGCGGAGGCACCGCATAGATGGAATCTCTTCGATATTGACGCGAAGTATGCCGACGTCGAACCGTTGTCTTCCGTTCTGGCACACCTTACATCCGCTGAATGATAGGTCGTATGAGCAATCGGCGGCCGTACCCGCGCGCGCTGTCAACCGAAGAGTTGAGCGTGAACACACACGGATCGTGATCCACGGAGAAAAATAATCATGGAAAGTACTTTCTTGTACGGAGCCCACGTTCATGCGAACGGAATTCGACAGCATTACATACGCTATGGAGGGCAGGGGATTCCGCTCATCCTGATACCCGGCATCACCAGCCCGGCGATCACCTGGGGGTTTGTCGGCGAACGGTTTGGCCGGCACTTCGATACTTACGTTTTGGATGTCCGGGGGCGCGGGCTTTCTGAAAGCCGCTCCGACCTGGACTACCGGCTGGATGCTTGCGCCAAGGACGTTGTCGCATTCGCTGAAGTTCTTGGACTCTCGAACTATGTATTGGTAGGCCACTCGATGGGTGGACGTATCGCAATTCGTGCTGCGCGAGATTCTGGTTCAAAGATACGAAAAATTGTGCTGGTGGACCCGCCGGTAGGAGGGCCGGGCCGGCGCCATTATCCAATACCGCTGGAGTGGCTTCTGAATGCGCTTCACGTTGCGCAGAAGGGAGCGAGCCTGGAAGAAATGCGGCGGTTTGTGCCTACCTGGAACGACCGCGACATTCGTCTGCGTGCGGAGTGGCTACCTACGTGCGATCTACGCGCCGTGGAGATCGCTTATCAAGGATTCCACGAGGACGATATACATTCCGACCTTGCATACCTGAAAACGCCGACGCTCCTGGTCGTCGCGGGAAGAGGCGGGGTCATTCTACCGGAGGACGTGGCGGAGATGAGACAGCTCATGCCGACAATCGAGGTCGAGCGAGTGGAAACTGCCGCTCACTTGATTCCATGGGACGATCTTGAGGGTTTTTTTCGCGTGCTCGCCAATTTTCTGGGACGCGATCTGACGGCTTAGTCCCGATCTGCTTGGCTCGCAGGTTACCTCTGCCGCCAAAAGACAGTGAAAATAAACGTGGCCGAGGTTGGCTACGCCGCGCACTTCCTTACTTATCTCATCGGCTTCTGTGCTGCGGCAATCGCGTCGTAAGAATAAACCCAATCCGCTTGCAGGCCGCTCGATTGCGGATTGATTATCTGTTTCACCCAGTACCAAGCGTCTCGATACATCCGTTTCAACGGTAAAGCAATGTGGTAGGTTTCTCCGCGCTTGCGGGATTCCAGCTGCACCCGACTCGTCCGCGGCAGCCGCAGTGCCTCATATTTCTTTAAGGCCACCAGAGGATCGGCGCTCCCAGCGAGGACGGCCGCCAAGACATATCCGTCCTCAATCGCCATGGCCGCACCCTGCGAGAGAAACGGCGGCATCGGATGAGCTGCATCGCCAAGTAGGGTGATTCGTCCCGTAGACCATGAAGTCATCGGATCGCGATCAAACAAGCCCCACTTAAAGACGTTCTCGGCCATGGAAAACAGATTCAAAACGTTAGGGTGCCAACCCGGATATCCGGCCAGCAGCTCTTCGCGACTACTCCGAACGTTCCAGGATTCCTCGACCCAAGATTCCGCCTCTCGAATGGCCACAACATTTACAGCGCGACCGGCGCTCACGTAGTAAGTGACGACATGGCCGTTCGGGCCCAGCCAGAAAGAGGTATCTGGACTGACCAGGTCCACAGGCGGTTTCTCAAAGGGAATGACCGTTCGCCAACACATGTTTCCGGTGAAGCGGGGAGCCGCGTCACCAAAAAGACACCTCCGGACGGTCGATTGAATTCCGTCTGCGCCTACGATCAGATCCGCTTCAAATTCGCTGCCGTCGGCAAATCGCGCCGTGGCGCATTCTCTTGTTTGGCTGACTGACACGCATTGGGCGGAGAGAGTGGCGGCATTCGACGGCAAAAGTGACAAGAGAATACGATGAAGATCCGCGCGATGGACGTGGAAAAATTCAGCGCCATACAGACGGGGGCATTCGTCGATCAGCGGGGTTCGAAACTTCACGCTGCCCGTTTGCCAGTCGCGACCCACGAGACTGTTGGGCAGGAAGCTCACTCTGCGCAGGTCTTCCCACAACCCCAACTCGCGAATCACTTTCACTGCGTTTGGCGTCATCTGTATGCCCGCGCCGACGTCGCCGAATGCGCGCGCACGCTCGAACAAATGCGACTCGATTCCCAGTTTCGCAAGCGTACCGACGAGCGCCAATCCTCCCATCCCGCCACCGATAACGCCGACGCGCAACGTTCGATCCATGCCCCACCTGCTATCGAGTAACGATGGAACTCGCAGACGGGCAAGTTCCTCCGTATTCCCAGATGAACTATTTCCAAACTGGAGTTGCGCTGCTACTATCAGGCGAACGTTGCGAGATTGCAAGTACCATTGGCGGCGCTTTGCACCGAATGGGCCCTAAGGCCCGACCTCCCAGCGCTCCAGAAGGAGAGATCGAATGGAAGCCCAGCTCTTGATTGGGAATCAGGATGTGGCGGCGTCGAACGGCTCCATCTTCGAGCGCCGGAATCCCGTTACCGGAGAAGTGGTGACCCGTGCGGCGGCTGCTTCCCTCCAAGATGCCGCGGCCGCGGTCGAGGCCGCAACAGCGGCATTTGGCTCATGGTCTCAAACCGGGCCGAACACACGCCGGACATTGTTGCTCCGAGGTGCGGATTTCATCGAGCGGCGAGGCCAGGATTTTGTTGCTTCCATGATGGCTGAAACAGGCGCAACCGCAGCCTGGGGAGCGTTTAACGTAAAACTGGCGGCCGTCATGTTGCGAGAGGCTGCCTCGATGACGACGCAAGTCGTGGGAGAGGTGATCCCGTCAGATCAGCCCGGGTGTCTGGCATTTACGGTTCGCGAGCCTGTTGGCGCAGTGCTCGGCATCGCGCCATGGAACGCGCCTGTGATCTTGGCCGCGCGTGCGATCGCGCTCCCGGTGGCCTGCGGAAACACCGTGGTTCTAAAGTCATCCGAACTTTGTCCCGGTACGCACTATCTGCTTGGAGCAGCGCTGCGCGATGCGGGTTTCCCGTCCGGCGTAATCAACGTGATCAGTAATTCGCCCGAAGACGCCAGCCGGGTAGTGGAAAGCCTGATCGCCCATCCGGGTATTCGGCGAATCAGCTTCACCGGATCGACACGAGTTGGCCGAATCGTTGCCGGAATCGCCGCCCGACACCTAAAGCGGGTGCTGCTTGAATTGGGTGGAAAGGCGCCCATGATCGTTCTGGACGATGCGGATCTGGAAGCCACGGTGCACGCCGCAGCGTTTGGCGCGTTCATGAATCAAGGACAGATTTGCATGTCTACCGAGCGGATCATCATCAACGAAAAAGTGGCCGATGCGTTTTTGCGCCGTTTTGCCGAGAAAGCGGCTTCACTGAAGGTCGGTAATCCAAGGACTCCGGGGACTCAACTCGGATCACTGATCGGGCTGGAAGCCTCCGAGCGGGTCGACGAACTGGTACAAGACGCGGTGTCCAAGGGAGCCAGCCTGGTTACCGGGGGAACACGAGAAGCCACGATTATGCGGCCCACGATTCTCGACGCTGTGCGCCAGGACATGCGGATTTACCACGAGGAATCGTTCGGTCCGGTAGTTTCTGTGATCCGCGTAACGAGCGACGAAGAGGCCATCCAAATCGCGAATGACACGCAGTACGGCCTCACTGCATCCGTCTTCAGCCAAAACATACCACGCGCGATGGCTATCGCCCGGCGGGTGCAATCGGGGATGTGTCACATCAACGGCCCGACCGTTCATGATGAGGCGCAAATGCCTTTTGGCGGCGTGAAAGATAGCGGTATCGGCAGGTTCGGCGGGCGCGCCGGAATTGATGAGTTTACCGAGTTGCGCTGGCTCACCATCAACACGGTTTCGCCACTCTACCCGATCTGACCGTGTGCTGTGCTCCTCAGAACCCAAACATCAATCAACAAAGTCTAGCCTTCGCGGTTGGTTTGACATCGCGGTTGGTTGGACTTGCCATCGGCGGGAGGCGGCATTATAGTGGGGCGCTTTCAACGTGTGGAAAAAGTTCATATGAGAACTATAGGTCTATTCCCTTTCGTTTCGCGAAGCGTGGCGTATCTCGATCGAGGGCAAGGCGTCTCGAGGAAAGGTTCAAGATCATGAATGGGAAGCACGCCGGATGGGTCATCGCGGTCGGGATTGGGGCGATTCTCACTTCTGTATTTGCGCGGCAGTCCGCGGAGAGCTCCATCACGCTCCGGGTTGAGGCGGATGCTGTTTCCGCGACCGTTGCGATGGAGGAATCCGTACGAGAATTCACGCACGAGACGGGCATTCAAATTGTCGTGGACAAATTCGGGTACGCGTCCTCCCTGGAGAAGGCCACTGAAGACCTGACTTCCAAAACGGGAAAGTATGACATCGTGCTTCAAAATAACGATGCCCTTGGAAAATTTGCCTCGCAAGGATCCATCTTCTCGGTTGACGAACTCGAAAAGGCTAGCGGCAGGAAGGCGGATTTCGAAAACGATCTATTTCCGAATGCCTGGCACGGTCTCTCCTGGTACAAGGGCGAGAAGTATGGGTATCCCCTCGCGGCGAATACGATGTTGGTTCTATACCGGAAGGATAGGATGGAGAGTCCCGCTGAGAAGCCCGTATTTCAGGCACGCTACGGCTACGACCTAGGCCCTCCTCAAGATTGGAAGCAATATTGGGATGAGGCTGAATTTTTCACTCGTCCCGACCAGGGATTTTACGGAACCCTCCTTCAAGGAAAGCGCTTTCCGGCGGTTTGGTTTGAATGGCTCAATTTTGCATTTTCGTTTGGCGGCGGCGTGATGGAGAAGGAACATTCCTGGGAATATGGTCCGATCATAATCAACTCGCCGGAAACCATCAGGGCCACAGACTATTATAATTCCCTGAAAAAATTCAGCCCCCCCGGAGTCACCAGCTTCACCTGGGATGATGCGGTGAGCCAAATGCAGCAGGGCCATATTTTCATGTGCATTTTATGGAGTGACGCACTCTTCCATGTGGTAGACCCCAAGTTGTCAAAGGTGGTTGGCCAGATTGGGTATGCGCAATTGCCAGCCGGAAAAGCTGGACGTGTCGCACAAATTGCAGGGAGCAGCTATCTCGTCTCCCGCTATTCCAGACATCCCAAAGAGGCGTTCCAATTTGAGCTCTGGATGTTGCAGCACGATAACCAGATCCGGCAGGAATTGGCAGGCGGAGCATCGGCACGAAGATCGGTCTACCAAGATCCAAGAGTTTCGG
>Ga0073928_10008175_pt1 | contig 13240 bp, 12 predicted proteins | sample PaiPotPPA55metaG_FD_76969 | JGI IMG/M metagenome (GOLD analysis project Ga0073928, IMG submission 76969) | Iron sulfur acid spring bacterial and archeal communities from Banff, Canada, to study Microbial Dark Matter (Phase II) - Paint Pots PPA... ...
ACTCTGTAACAGAGGTAATGTGGGGGTGGTGGACACCCGAACGGATCTGATCGCCGAGCTGTTCAACGTGGTGGGACGATTCCGGCGACAGCTGCGCCGGTCAACCGGTCGCGGATTCGACCCCACCGGGCTGACCCAGTCGCAGGCCGAGATGCTGCGCCTGGTCGGCCGCCAACCGGACATCTCCGTGCGGGAGGCGGCCACCGAGTTGGGGTTGGTTCCGAACACGGCCTCCACGCTGGTGTCGAAGCTGGCGGCCGACGGCCTGCTGATCCGTACCGTCGACTCCGGCGATCGCAGGGTGGGCCGGCTGCGGCTGACCGAGCCTGCACAACGCATCGCCGACGAATCCCGCGCCGCGCGCCGGGCCGCCCTTTCGGCCGTCCTCGACGAGCTGGAACCGGGGCGGCTCGACAGCCTGGCGGGCGGTTTGGAGGTACTCACCGAGATAACCCGCATGCTGCACGACAGGCAATCATGACTGCGCCGCTTGCGATCGACTGTCAGCACCTGACCCACCGCTATGGCCACTTCACCGCGGTCGAAGACCTCAGCCTGCAGGTGCGCTGCGGGGAGACGGTCGGCCTGCTCGGGCCCAACGGAGCCGGCAAGACCACCGTGGTGCGCGTGCTGACCACGCTGACACCGGTCCAGCGCGGCGAGGTGTACGTCCTTGGTCTGGACTCGCGTCGGCACACCATGGATATCCGGTACAACATCGGCTATGTGCCGCAACAGCTTTCGATCGAATCCGCACTGACAGGCCGGCAGAACGTCGAGCTGTTCGCACGGCTGTACGACGTGCCGCGCGGGCAGCGGTCCGACCGGGTCGACGAGGCGCTGCGCGCGATGCAACTGCTGGACGTCGCCGATGGGCTGGCCGGGACCTACTCCGGCGGCATGGTCCGCCGGCTCGAGTTGGCGCAGGCGTTGGTGAACCGGCCGTCACTGCTGATCCTCGACGAACCGACGGTGGGTCTGGATCCCATTGCGCGCGACAGTGTCTGGGCTCAGGTGGGGCGCATGCAGGAGGAGTTCGGCATGACGGTGCTGCTTACCACGCACTACATGCAGGAGGCCGACGCGCTGTGCGATCGGGTGGCGCTGATGCACCACGGTCAGCTGCAGGCGGTCGGCTCGCCGGCCGAGTTGAAGCGGACCGTGTCGGCTGACGCGACACTCGAGGATGTCTTTCGTCACTACGCCGGCTCGGATCTGGCCGGCTCGGATCTGGCCCAAGACACCTCACAGAGCGGGTTGCGAGAGATCCGGTCCAGCAGGAGGACGGCGCGCCGTGTCAGTTGAGCCGGAGGTGGCCGTAGCGATCGTCCGTGCACCGCGAGGGTGGCGCCGCATTCGCGGAATGACCGTTGGGGTGGGCGCTTTCGCGGTGGTGGAACTCCAAAAGCTGCGCCACGACCGCACCGAGCTGTTCACCAGAATGGTGCAGCCGGCGCTGTGGCTGTTGATCTTCGGGCAGACGTTTTCCCGGCTGCGCGTCATCGACACCGGCCACGTGCCATATCTCGCGTTCCTTGCGCCGGGGATCATCGCGCAGTCGGCCCTGTTCATCTCGATCTTCTATGGCATCCAGATCATCTGGGACCGCGATGCGGGCATCCTCGCCAAGCTGATGGTGACGCCTGCGCCCGCTGCGGCGCTGATCACCGGGAAGGCGTTCGCGGCCGGCGTGCGCTCGGTGGTGCAGGTGATCGGTGTGGTGGCGCTGGCCTACCTGATGGGTGTGCAAATGACCGTCAACCCGCTGAGAATCCTCGGCGCGATGGGTGTTGTGGTGCTTGGCGCCGGGTTCTTTGCGTGTTTGTCGATGACGCTGGCCGGGCTGGTGCGCAACAGGGACCGGCTGATGGGCATCGGGCAGGCCATCACCATGCCGCTGTTCTTCGCGTCGAATGCGCTCTACCCGGTCGACGTGATGCCGCGGTGGCTGCGCTGGCTGTCGGCCGTCAACCCGCTCAGCTACGAGGTCAACGCGTTGCGCGGACTGCTGATCGGCTCGCCGACCAACGGCATCCTCGACATCGCGGTGCTGGTGGTCGCCGCGGTTGCAGGCATCGCCATGGCGTCGGCATTGCTGCGCCGGCTGGTGCGCTAGCTCAGGATCAGTCCATAGCCCGCGCACATCGCCGTCAAAGGCGATTCGGGTTGGCTAGCGTCATGGCCCACGAAACATCCGATGTTGCAGGCGCAGTGGTACTCGTCCTCGACGCCGGCACGGACGCCGGCTGCCGCATCGCCCGCAAGTTGTTGAGCGACGGCCACCGGGTGGCGATAAGCGGTCGCCACCCCGCCGAACTGACGCGCATCATGCACGGCTACCCGTCGAGCAGGGTGCTGGCGATCGCCGCCGACACCGAGGACCCGACGCAGCTGGGCCGCCTGCTCGCCCGCGTGTGCGACTACTTCGGCGCCGACAGGTTGTACACGGTGGCATCCCCGACCTTCGACGACGGGAACGTGGCCGCAACCCACTTCGCGATGTCGGCGTGACCCCGGCTTCCCCAGCCCGGCCCGCGGCCAACCGTGCTCATGACGACGTAGTAGGCGATCTTGTGTTGCGCCACGTCGGCCTGGAACTGGCTCAGTGTCGGCGCCGGGTCGCCGCCCGAGAACCCGCCAATCGCCATGACCGCTGTGCCGGTGGACAATTCGAGTCCGGCGGCGCTCGATGAGCGGCTGATCGCGGCGGACCATTCCGTGTTGGTGTCCTTCAGAATCGCGTCGAGGGCGGGGATGTCCGGGTTCTGGCCGAAACCGGAATGGTTCTGCGGCGTCGCCTGGGCAGGCCCGACGCTTGGTCCGCCGCCCTCATGCGGCTGGCCGATCGTGGCGATCGCATACGCCGCGGGTCCGGCCAGCGCGCCAACCAGCCCAACGCCCAGCGCCCCGAGCGCCACCCTGCGGCGGGTTCCCGCCTTCGGTGGCACCAGTAGCGTGATCGCCGCCACGACCGCCAGCACCAGGATGATCCACCGCAAGCCGGGCAGCCAGTCGCCGTTGCGGCCCAGGACCAACCAACTCCACCCGCCGGTGCCGCCGACCAGCACGGCCAGCCCGCCCCTAAACAACCACTTTTCGCGGTGACGCCACAACTCGTGCACACCGATCGCGAACATCGCGGCCACCGGCGGCGCGATGGACAGGCAGTAGTACGCGTGGATCATCCCGTGCATGAAGCTCAGCACCAGTCCATCTACGACCAGCCAACCACCGAACAGGATTGCCGCAGCCCGCACCAGGTCTGTGCGCGGCGCACGTCCGCGGGAAAGCACGACCAGAACGGTCGCCAGCAGCGCCGCGGGCACCAGCCAGCCGATCTCGAAGCCGAACTCGCCGGTGAACAATCGCGACCAGCCCTGCGATTGACCGCCGAACCCGCCGTGATGGAGGTTCAGCTGCGCGCCCGCCGCCGAGCCGAGCACCTGATCGGGCATGCCAAACGCCTTGTTCTTGTGGCCGAGAACGCGGGCGAACCCGTTGTAGCCCAACACCAGATTCATGAAGTTGTCGTCTGTCGAACCCGCGATGTACGGACGCGACGACGCAGGCCACAGTAGCGTCAGCAGGACGAACCAGCCCGCCGAGATGACGAAGCCGACGGCGGCCACCCCGACGTGTCGCAGGCGGGCACGCAGCGTCGTCGGAGCAGCGAGAAGATACGCGGCAGCCAGCGCAGGGGCGACCATCAGCCCCTCGAGCATCTTGGCCAGAAACGCGAAACCCAGTGCGACACCGGCCCATGCCAGCCACTTCGGGCTCGCCTGCGGCAATGCGCGCACGGTGCAGTACGCCGCGATGGTCATCAACAGCACCATTGCCGCGTCGGGATTGTTGAACCGAAACATCAACGCGGCCACCGGGGTCAACGCCAGCACGGCGCCGGCGAGCAGCCCGGAGCGCGGGCCGCTGATCCGTGCCACCGCACCGTACAGCAGCGCAACGGCGGCGACCGCCATCAACGCCTGCGGGATCATCATGCTGGCGCTGCTGAAGCCGAATATCTGCCCGGACAACCCCATCACCCACTGCGAAACCGGTGGCTTGTCGACGGTGATGAAGTTGTGCGGATCCAGCGAGCCGAACAGCAACGCTTCCCAGCTCCTCGAACCCGCTTGCGCGGCTCCGGCATAGAACTGGTTGCCCATCCCATTGATGGTGATGTTCCACAGATACATCACAGCGGTGGCGACCAAAAGGACGATGAGGCCCAGCCTGTTCCACGTGTTCGCGGTCAACCCGGTGAGTCGTGGGCGTTCGATGTCGGACGGCGGCGCTTGCGTCTCTAACGTCGTTGTCACACCCGCCAGTGAGGCATCGCTAGGTTGCGTGAGGCTGTGAGCAACCGGCGAGACTGCTGGGGGTTGCCCGCAGCGCGTCGCAATTCGTGAGCGTTATCACGTCGAAATCACGTCGAACGACGCGATCGCGACGGACCCGTCACATGGCCGGCAGGCAGCTGGTCTCGCCTATCCGACGATCCGCGCGATCGACTTCAGGGGGATCGGCAGCCAGCTGGGCCGGTGCCGCGCCTCGTAAGCGGCCTCGTAGACGGCCTTGTCGAGCTCGTATGCCTCGAGCAGATGCCCGGAGTCGCGCGGGTCGGCGCCCGACACCGCCGCATACCCGTCGCAGAACGCGGCGGCGTTGCGGTCCACCCATTCGCGGGCGCGCGCCGCCAGCTGCCGGTCGCGGTCCTCGTCGGTGGCCTGATCCATCAACCGGTGGTAGGCGGCGTACTCGATTGACCGCAGCACGCCTGCCACGTCGCGCAACAGGGAGTCGGGACGCCTTCGGTCGGCCAGCGGCTGTCCGGGTTCGCCCTCGAAGTCGATCAGCAGCCAGCTCTCGGGCGTGCGCAGCACCTGTCCGAGATGCAGGTCGCCATGAATCCGTTGGACGGTGATCGTCTCCTCGGCGAGCTTGCGGTAGCGCTCCTCGATCAGCTCGACGTACTGGCCCAGTTCGGGCACCGACGCAGCCGCCGACCACAGCCGCTCCAGCACGGTGTCGGTCGGGAACAGGGTGGTCGAGGTACCCAGCTGTTCGGCGAGGGTGACGTGCACAGACGCGACGGCCTCGCCGAGCCGGTTCGACTCGCCCGCGAAGTCGCCGCCCACCTCGTCGGCGTACAGGTCGCCCTCGGCGAACAGGTCGCGGGTGCTGGCGGTGGCCATGTCCCAACCCTCGGCCGAGGTGGCGGCGAATTCGGTGACCATGCCCAATGCGCACGGTTCGTCATCCCAGGTCGTTTCGACGGACCCGAGCAGCCGGGCCACGTGCGGGTTGCCTGCGCGCGCCAGCACGCGGTTGAGTTCGATGTCCGGGTTGATGCCCGGGGTGACGCGACGGAAAAACTTGAAGACGGCCGACTCCTCGAACACCACGCTGGTGTTGCTCTGCTCGGCCGACGTCACCCGCGGCGCGGCGTCAAGTGGCAGGGCGGCGCCGGGTTCCTTGCCGAACCGCACAGCACCAACCGTCGCCGACGAATCGACCAGCGACAGTAGGTACTTCGCGTCGACAGGGTCGTACAACGCGTCGTAGGCGACGCGGTCGCCGTCGGCGCCGATAGTGGCGACGCTGAGGAATTCGGCGATCGGACCTGCCCCGGATGTCGCCGCGCCCGCGGCAGGGGTGTCCCAGCGCACGATCACCTGATATCGCTCGGAGGGGCCGTCGGTGTAGGAGACGTCGAGCAGCACCAGGTCGAGGCCGTCTCGAAGCGAAACCACAACTGCAGGCTCTGCCGCCGACAGCTCGCGGTTACGCCCGGCATACCAGCGTTGCTGGACGATCCACTCGTCGAAGGGCAGGTTCATCACTGATCTCCAACCGCTGCGCTGGGGGCCCTTAGCTGAAACCAGTAGAACCCGTGGCCGGGCAGGGTCAGCAGGTACGGCAGCTGGCCGATAGGGGGAAATTCAACGTATCCGGTCATCTCCACCGGTGTGTAGCCGTTGTAGTGCTGCAGGTTCAGCTCGATGGGCTGGGGGAACCGCGACAGGTTGTTGACGCACATCACCGTGTCTTCGAAGTCGCCGGCTATTTCGCGCACATACGCCAGCACCGACGGGTTCGACCCGCCCAACTCCCGGAACGACCCGATGGCGAACGCGTCGTGCCGACGCCGCACGGCCAGCATGGTGCGGGTCCAGTTCAGCAACGACGTATTGCTGTCCCGCTGCGCCTCCACGTTCACCGACTGGTAGCCGTAGATCGGGTCCTGGTTGGGCGGCAGGTACAGCCGGCCCGGGTTGGCCGTGGAGAAGCCGGCGTTGCGATCGGGTGTCCACTGCATCGGGGTGCGCACCCCATCACGGTCGCCGAGCCAGATGATGTCACCCATGCCGATCTCGTCGCCGTAGTACAGCACCGGTGAACCCGGCAGCGACAGCAACAGTGCGGTGAACAACTGCATCTGGTTGCGGTCGTTCTCCAGCAGCGGCGCCAGCCGCCTGCGGATGCCGACGTTGGCCTTCATCCGCGGGTCCTTGGCGTATTCGGAGTACATGTAGTCGCGCTCTTCGTCGGTGACCATCTCGAGCGTGAGCTCGTCGTGGTTGCGCAGGAAGATGCCCCACTGCGCCATGTCCGGGATCTCCGGGGTGTTGGCGAGGATCTCCGAGATGGGAAACCGCGACTCGCGCCGCACCGCCATGAAGATGCGCGGCATCAGTGGGAAGTGGAACGCCATATGGCATTCGTCGCCGCCGGTGTCGGGGTCCCCGAAGTATTCGACGACGTCGGCCGGCCACTGGTTCGCCTCGGCAAGCAACACCGTTCCCGGGTACTCGTCGTCGATCACTTTGCGGCAGTGCTTGAGGAACGCGTGGGTCTCCGGCAGGTTCTCGCAGTTGGTGCCCTCGCGCTCGAACAGGTATGGCACCGCATCGAGCCGGAAGCCGTCGATGCCGATATCGAGCCAGAACCGCAGGACGTCGAGCATCGCCTGCTGTACGGCGGTGTTGTCGTAGTTCAGATCGGGCTGATGGCTGAAGAAGCGGTGCCAGTAGAACTGCCGCCGCACCGGATCGAACGTCCAGTTCGACTCCTCGCTGTCCACGAAGATGATTCGCGCATCGGTGTATTTCTCGCTGGTGTCGCTCCAGACGTAGAAGTCGCCGTAGGGCCCGTCGGGGTCACGGCGCGATTCCTGGAACCACGCGTGCGACTCCGAGGTGTGGTTCATCACGAGGTCGGTGATGACGCGGATGCCACGACGATGCGCCGCGTCCAACAAATCGACGAAATCGTCGACGGTGCCGAATTCGTGCAGCACTTTGTAGAAGTCACGGATGTCGTAGCCGCCGTCGCGCAGCGGAGAGTCGTAGAAGGGCGGCAGCCAAAGGCAGTCGACGCCAAGCCACTTCAGGTAGTCGAGTTGTTCGGTCAGTCCACGCAGATCCCCTGACCCGTCAGAATTGGAGTCGTAGAACGCGCGCACCAGCACCTCGTAGAACACCGCGCGCTTGAACCAGGTGCGGTCCTCCGGCAGGCCGCGGGCGTGCCCGAAGTCTTCGGCGGTGGGGTGTTCGACCACGCCGTGCTCGACGTGGCTGCCTTTTGCCGGATCGTGTACCGCGGCTTCCCCGATGCTGTGGTCCATCAGCCTTAAAACCTACCCATGCCGGAAGAAACTGCATCGCCGGCACCATTTCCCACGCCGCACCGGTTGAATCCGCAATCGAGACGGGTTACCGTTTCGGCGTCCTACCACACAGAATCGAGTGGCCGTGTCTGATTCGACGCCGAATGACGGCGAAGCCCCAGTAATCGTTGGTATGGCCGATGCGGCGATGCACATGTATTCCGCCGCGATCGACACACTTCCCGACCCGGGCGACCCCGAATATCCCCACCGCGCAGGCATTATTCTGGCCGGGCTCCGTAAACTTCAGGGCTCTCTGTCGGAGGCGGCGGGCCGCAGCCGGGTCACCCCGTCGGTCATCGTCGCGCTCAGCGGCGTGCGGCACCGCTACGACGAGTTGATGGAGACGGCCGCGCACGGGCCTGGCGCCACGTTGGGACAGCGGCTGTACGTCGCCCGCGGGCACGCCAAGCTGTCGACCAAGGAAGCGGCGAACGGGGTGGGTCTGCGAAAGGACCTCATCGAGGCCGTCGAGGCGGAGGAGCCCGCCACCGAGGACGAGACCAGCCGGATCAAGGATCTGATCGCCGCACTCGGCGGCTAGGGTCGCTCAGCGCAGGAAACGCACCGCACCCTGCGTGCGGATGAAGCGCGCGCTGTTCGCCTGGCGGTAGCCGATGAACCCGCCGCTGAAGGTGAGAAACAGCAGTCCAGTCGCCCCCGGCAAGGCGATGACCGCAAGTTCGGCGGCCGTCGGGCTGCGCAGATAGCGCGGATACCCGAGCCGCGTCGGCTGCCCGCTCATCGGGGTCAGCGCGCCGGCCTGCGGTTCCACCGCGGCCGGCGGTTCCACCGCGGTCGGCGGCAACGAGCCGCGGATCAGCGGGGCCCTGGCACCTGCGGCCGCGGCATCGACAGCCTGCTTAGGGCCGGCGCCGCCCGCCGACATGCCGAGCGGCGCGACGGGCGCGACGACCGGCGGAAGCGGGATCGGGATCGGCGCAACGACCATCGGGGCATGCAGCACCGGCGGCTCGGCCGCGATGCCGGTGGACGCCGGTTCGACCCCGTCGCCGCCGGAGTCCGCCACCGGCGCCGGCGCCTCCACCTGCGGCCGCGCCTGCACCTGCGGCCTGAGGGCGGGAGTGGGCGCAGGTGTCGGTTGGGGCTTGGGTTGCAGGGCCGCGAAGAGATCGCTGAGCGTCGGTACCGCTATCACCACGGTTGTGCAGAAAAGGCTGGGATCGAACCAACCGCTGGCAGGCTTCTGTGAGTTTGGCACCCGCGGCACCGGAATGGTCAATGAACCACTGAATTTTTTGGGCCCGATCGGATTGTCGTTCTGCTTTTTCTGTTCGTTTATTGACTTGACGTCGACGAGCTGACGGCCATTTCCGACTTTGCTGGTGGGAGCGCCCGGATTAGTGGCGCCGGTTGCGCGTGCCGAGCCGCCTGAACGGCTGCCGTCTTTGCTGGTCACGGAGCCGGCGGCCCGGCTCGGACCTGCCGAATCACCTGTGTCGGCGACTCCGATACCAGCACCCGCGCCGCCCATCAGTAGACCTGCGGTGAGCAAACCGGCACATGCGATCAAATGCATTGCCGACCCCGCCACGACGTCCTCAGTCCCGAAAAGAATGGTTGCCCGTCAAACAGATAAGTCCGCGCAATTCTCGCACATTCAAGTCAATTAGTTCGGAAAAATTTGTTGCTGAATTCAAGATCTATTCGACGCGTGCGTCAGTTATTGCGGGACGCTAGGCAACTGTTGGGTATCGTGCCGAGGTGGCATCCAATGATCACGGCGACCCGGGCGATGCCCCGTCGGTCCCTCCCCCGCTAACCGCGATGGCCAATGGCGTTCGCCCGTCGGCCGCCGAGGAAGCCCGCACGATCGCCGCGTCGACCAACACGGGCACGTTGGCGACGCTGTCCACCGACGGCGATCCGTGGGCGTCGTTCGTCACCTACGGGCTGCTCGGCGGTGCGCCGGTGCTCTGCGTCTCCAATCTGGCCGAGCACGGTCGCAATCTCGCGGCCGACCCGCGCGCCAGCATCGCGATCGTGGCGCCGCAGCGCGATGCTGATCCGCTGGCAAGCGGCCGCGTCACATTGGCAGGCGTTGTGGAGGAACCCACCGGTGAGGAACGGGTGGCGGCCCGCGATGCGCATCTGTCCGCGGTCGCCTCCGCGAGGTACTACATCGACTACAGCGACTTCTCGCTGTGGGTACTGAGGGTGCGGCGGGTGCGCTGGGTCGGCGGATACGGACGGATGGATTCTGCGACCGGCGACGCGTACGGCGCCGCCGAACCCGACCCGGTCTCGCCGCGGTCGGACGGGGCGATCGCTCACCTCAACGCCGACCACGCCGATGCCCTGGTCGCGATGGCGCAGGCGCTCGGCGGATATCCGGACACCACCGCGGCCACCTGCACCGGGGCCGACCGGTACGGACTCGACCTCAGGGTCATCACGGCGCGCGGCGTGGCCTACACCCGGATCGGCTACCAGGCACCCATCGACTCGATCGACGAATTACGTTCGGCCACCGTCGAGTTGACACGTCGGGCCCGGCAGGGCTGAAATACCATTCCCATATGTCTCACATGTCTCACGAGTCCTCTGCGTCGCCCGCCGGCCGGCCCGACACCTGGCAAGCGGCCTTCGACTTGATCCGCACCCGCGGTTACGAGCACCGTGACGAGCCGTTCAAGTTGGCCAGCGGCCAGCTCAGCCACGACTACATCGACGGCAAGTTCGCCGTCGACACCGGGGAGCGGCTGGCGATCGTCAGCCGTGCGGTCGCCGACCTGGCCGCGCAGCACGGGATCGAATTCGACGCGGTCGGCGGCCTCACGATGGGCGCGGACCCGCTGTCGCACGGCGTCGCGATGGTTACCGGCAAGGCCTGGTTCTCGGTGCGCAAGGAGCAGAAGCAGCGCGGCCGTGAGCAGTGGATCGAGGGCACCCGACTGGCGCCAGGCACTCGCGTGCTGCTGGTCGACGACGTGATCAGCACCGGCGGCTCCACCGAGAAGGCCTACGAGCGGGTAACGGCAGTTGGCGCGGTGGTCACCGGGGTGATCCCGATGGTGGACCGCGGCGACGTCGCCACCTCACGCTTCGCGCAGCGCAACGTGCCGTTCGTCGCACTGGTCACCTACCGCGATCTCGGGATCGAGCCGGTCAAAGACGTCTGATTGCACCGGGTTTGCCTGCCAGTCGATGGCTACACATCAATATTGACCGGATGGCCGTCAAGACAGTGTCAAGACCAATGCCATCGGCGCGACCAGCGCGCACCTTGGCCTTATGACATTGCTGGACTATTTGCCGTCCTTACAGCGGGCCGCCACGCCCCGAATAGACCCCGCGGTCTGGCCGTCGACCGCCACCGTCGATGCACTGGGCCGGCTCTGCGTCGGTGATGTGCCGTTGACCGACGTCGCCGACCAGTTCCGCACCCCCGCCCATGTGGTCGACGAGATCGACTTCCGTCGCCGGTTGCAGCGCTATCGTGCGCAGCGCGACATCGAAGTCACCTATGACGCAGCATCTCTGCTGACCACCGCGGTGGCCGGCTGGGTGGCCGATGAGGGTGCCGGGCTTGCCGTGCACTCGGCAGGCGAACTGACCATCGCGTTGGCCGGCGGCCTGGACGCGGCCCGGATCACCATGCACGGCGATGTCCGCGACGGCGCCGGCGTCGGTCGTGTCGTGGTCGACTCGGTGATGGACGTGGCATACCTGGCCTGCGCGGTCCGTCGTCCTCAGCCAGTGCTGATCGGGGTGACCGCGGATGACGACATCGAGGGCCACACCGCACAGATCGCGAAACGTATCCTGCAGCAACCGCTTCTCACTCTTGTCGGGCTGCACTGCCCCCTCGACACGCACGTCACCGAAACGATCCCGCGGATAATCGCGGCGATGGCCGACATCCGCGCCCACCACGGCGTGATCCCGCACGAGGTCAACCTCGGCGGTGCTGAAGGCGGCGACCCGGCCGAGCTGGCCGACCTGATCGGCGACGCGCTGGACTGGGCATGCGCCGCCGAGCGGTTCGCCAGGCCCCGCGTCGTGGTCGAGCAGGGGCCCGCGATCAGTGCCCAGGCCGGCGTCACGCTGTTGGGCGTCACCGCGGTGGAGTCACGGCCGGGCGCAGACGCGCTCATCTGGGTGGACGGCAGCATCTCAGAAGACTCGCTGCATGCGAAACACAGTGTCGCGCTGGCAAACCGGCATGCGCTTGGCCCGACCCAGTCTGTCATCGTCGCCGGGCACCATTGCCACGACGTGCTCGCCCGTGGCGTAGAGCTGTCGGCCGATGTACATCCCGGCGACCTGCTGGCCATTGCGGGCACCGGCGCCGATCAGCACAGCAAGGCGACGAACTACCACATGGTGGGCCGGCCGCCGGTGATCGCCGTCAAGCGCGGACGCGCCACTGAACTTGTGCGCCGCGAGACGACCGCGGACCTTCTGGCACGCGACCTCGGCTGGTCAGGCGGCGCCGTCGCTCTTCACGACTGAGCCGGGTTTCTCGTCGGTTGCCCATTTGCCCTGGTACGAGCGTTAGCATCGTGGTGTGGCTGAACGCGAAGCCTCGGGGGACTTCGACTACCTCTGGGACGACCCGACCGATGTCGGCGGGTCGACCAGCGATGACCACGTTCCCGAGAGCGCCGGGGCCGGGCGTGGGCTGAAGGACCCGGACGACGATCTGTGGGACGAACCGGACGACAGCTTCTGGGATAACCACGATGGCTATCCCGACGACAGTGGTCGCTTCGACCCGTTCAACATGAAGGCCTGGAGTTTCACCCCGCCGCCTACGCCGTGGTATCGCACCAAGCCGGCCGTCGCCGAGATCATCGCGGCCTCGGCCGCCATGGCCGCGATCGTGGTGTCGGCGGTCCTGCTGGTAGTCCGCGGCCCTGGCGGCACCCTTGACGGACGGACGTCGTCGGTGACCGTGACCCCGACCGCACCGACCAGCGCCGAGGCGGTTGAGGTGGCGACCAGCGCGGCACCGCCGCCACCGCCTCCGCCTCCGCCACCTCCGCCGGCAACCGCGGCGCCGCAGTACAGCCCGCCGTCGGAGTCACGACCGACCAAGGCGCCCGAGTTCAACGTGACCCGCACGCCGAACATCCGGTTACCGATCAGCGTCGCGCCGCAGTCGCGGATTCCGCATCCACCACTCCACTAGCGTTGCTGGTCCCGTGCTGGCCTGGCCCAGGGAGACGATTGACACGCAAGTGGCCCGGCAACAGCTGGTGAGCGACGATGGATCGCGCGGAGGTAGCGGGGGAGCAGTGGCCGTTCGCTGACGGGATTTCCCCCCGCGCCACCGGAGCCCCGGTGAAGTCGCCACCGGAGCCCCGGTGAAGTCGCCACCGGAGCCCCGGTGAAGTGAAGAGTGTCGCGATTTCGCATCTCGGCACTGGTAACCCGCGTATGGTGTCTCCGTCCAAGGTGTTTGCGGGCAGGCCCGATGTCGGGCACGACCGGATGCATCCGATGCGTCGACCGGGCGGGGTGACGGGCATGGGCAGCGGTGACAGCGGCTGGTTGCCATCGATCGGTGACACATGCCACCAATGCCGATTGGGTCGCACCAACAGG
>Ga0073928_10008176_pt1 | contig 13237 bp, 19 predicted proteins | sample PaiPotPPA55metaG_FD_76969 | JGI IMG/M metagenome (GOLD analysis project Ga0073928, IMG submission 76969) | Iron sulfur acid spring bacterial and archeal communities from Banff, Canada, to study Microbial Dark Matter (Phase II) - Paint Pots PPA... ...
AGCAGAAAACTGGGGACAGGTTAGCGAATTGACTGCCAGTGATGCAGCACAAGGTGACACCTTCGGTGTCTCAGTAGGGATCGCCGGTGATACGGTGGTGGTTGGCGCGCTTTCCAAAAACTCTAATGCTGGAGCGGCCTACGTCTTTGAGCGCAACCAGGGCGGAGCGGAAAACTGGGGACAAGCCAAGGAATTGACTGCCAGTGATGCTAGTTTCATCTTCGGCAGTTCTGTTGGGATTAGCGACGATACCGCCGTGGTCGGAGCTTACGGCAATAACTCCTTCACCGGAGCTGCCTACGTTTTTGGGCGCAACCAAGGCGGCGCGGAAAATTGGGGACAGGTTCAGGAGTTGATTGCCAGTGATGCTGCGCAATTTGACCACTTCGGTTTTTCAGTTGGGATTCGGGGCGACGCCGCGGTGGTCGGGGCTGATAATAAAAACTCATCTACCGGAGCCGCCTACGTCTTTAACTTGACCTGCGCCCCTAGTCCGACCCCGACACCAACCCCAACTCCCACTATCGCGCCGAGTCCAACGCCAACGCCGACTCCAACTCCGACCCCAACGCCAACTCCTACACCCACGCCGATTGCGAGTCCGACGCCTACGCCAACCCCGACACCTACTCCTACGCCTACTCCGATTGCGAGCCCGACCCCAACTCCGACACCTACTCCCACGCCAACTCCGATTGCGAGCCCGACCCCTACACCAACACCTACGCCAACGCCAACGCCAACTCCGACCCATACACCCACGCCAACGCCTGCTCCAACTCCCACTCCGTGTGGACGTGGTGGATGTGGTCCAAGCCCGACACCGACACCAACACCAACTCCGATCAGTAGCCCGACTCCTACGCCAACCCCGACTCCTACGCCAACTCCGCTACCAAGTGCGACACCCAGTCCTACGCCAACCCCGACACCGACCCCAACACACACTCCAACCCCAACGCCTACTCCAACTCCAACTCCGACCCATACACCCACGCCAACGCCTGCTCCAACTCCCACTCCGTGTGGGCGTGGATGCGGTCCAAGCCCGACCCCGACCCCAACACCGGTTACGAGCCCGACACCAACCCCAACGGCGAGTCCGACACCGACTGCTACGGTCGCACCGAGCCCAACTCCAAGTCCGACGCCAACGCCAACACCAACCCCAACACCGGTAGCGAGCCCGACGCCAACTCCCACTACAACACCTGGTTCCGGTCCTGCAGTGATGGTGAGTCCTGCGCCCGGATCGACGTTTACTTCGTCAACCGTTACCTTCCGGTGGACCGCCGGTAGTGCGACCAGTTACGGCCTAACACTCGGTAGCAGCCCAAAAGGTCTCGATATTTACGCGTCCAGGCAAACAACCACGCTCTCAGTCACTGCAACGAACATTCCTACCGATGGGCGGACAGTTTACGCGACGCTCTACTCGAAGGTGAACAATTCCTGGACGTTTAATCAGTACACGTATCACGCTTTTAACAGTTCGGGGACTCCGACGCCAACCGCAACCCAACATTAACTTCATCGAAGCTAATTGTTGACAAAATCGAGTAACTGAGCGAAGTTGTTGGTTGTTTAACGGAAATGAACGGGACCAAGAAAACGTGGACCAAGCCGGCATTCAAGGAAGTGCTGATCTTTTTCGAATGCACGTCTTACGCTGGCGCGAAATAAGTTGATTCGTGTTTGCGTGCTCGGCGCCGCAGCCGGTGGCGGACTGCCGCAATGGAATTGTGCGTGTTCGAATTGTCGCGACTCGCGGACTGGAAAAATTTCGCCGGCCACCCAATCCTCAATCGCGCTAAGCAGCGATGGCGAGGAATGGCTGCTGGTGAACGCTTCGCCCGATCTGCCTCGGCAGATCGACGCATTTCCGCCTCTTCAACCGTCCGGCGGTTCATCAAGGAATTCTCCTATTACTGGTATTTGCCTGACCAACGCCGACATCGATCACAGCCTTGGTCTTGCGCTATTGCGTCAACAAGAGAAGCCGCTCGTGGTTTACACCACCTCTCAAATTCGCAATCAGCTGCGCTGGATCGACAATCTTCTCGGCAACTTTTGCAAGATCGATTGGGGACTGCCATCCGCACAAACCGGGAATCTCGAGTCGCGGGTCGTGGATCTGGGTCGGAGCATCGCGTGGCTGTTCACAGACCAATCGACGAACAAAACGATTTTGCTCGCTCCAGCCGTGCACGAAATTAGCTGTGAACTCACTGAGGCGATGCGACGGGCGGACGCGATTCTTTTCGACGGGACGTTTTGGTCCGATGATGAACTTAAACCATTCCGTGCAAATGCGCGCAGCGCGCGAGAGATGGGACACGTACCAGTAAGAGAAAGTCTCCCGGTTCTGCGGAAGAACGCTGCCAAACGCAAGATCTACATCCACATCAATAACACGAATCCGATTTTTCGGCCGGATTCAGAGGAACGGAGACAAATCGAACGCTCCGGGGTTATGGTGGGCTACGACGGCTTGCAATTCGAATTATGAGCCAGGAAGGGTCCGCCTTCGAAGAGTTTAACGCAAGGCTGCGCGAAGTCGGCGGACGCGCCTACCACGATAAACATGCATTTCACGTCGCGATGAACGAAGGACGACTTTCCCGGGCCCAGATCAAAGGTTGGATCGCGAACCGTTTTTATTATCAGCGAAACATCCCGCTAAAAGACGCGGCGATACTTTCTAATTGTCCGCTGCGCGATGTGCGTCGCATGTGGATTCATCGGATACTAGACCATGACGGGACCGAAATTGACGACGGCGGCATCGGAGCCTGGTTGCGCCTTGGTGAAGCCGCCGGACTCGCGCGGCACGAGCTGCTCGACAATCGACATCTGCTTCCGGGTGTTCGGTTTGCCGTCGACGCTTACGTGAATTTCGCGCGGATGAAGCCTTGGCCGGTGGCAATCGCTTCATCACTAACCGAGCTCTTCGCACCTGATCTAATGCAAACTCGACTTGCCGCATTTAAAAAATTCTACCCGTGGATTGCTCCGGAAGGTCTCGATTACTTTGGCAGCCGCATCTCGCAGGCGCGAAGAGATTCCGATGAAGCGCTTGAGATCGTTCTGAAATATTGCGACACTCCCGAATTGCAGGACGAAGCAGTTCGTGCGCTTGAATTCAAATGCAATTTGCTTTGGTCTATTCTCGATTCGATTGATCATGGCTACACAAATCACTGATGAAATGCGGCCGCGGCTTGCGCAGGGCGTTCGTTTACAAATCGACGGCAAGACCGGAAGAGGCGTGTTGCTATTTCCTGAAGGCCTGCTTGAACTGAACGAGACCGCGCGAGAAATTCTAGCGCGCTGTGACGGGCGCTCGTTAGGTGAGATGGCCGCTCAGCTGGCAAAGGAGTACGATGTCGATTTTTCAATGCTCGCCCAGGACATTCGTGAGACACTGGTCGAGTTGCAGCAACGCAAATTAATTGTCCTCGCATGAACGTGCCTCGCCCATACGCGTTACTCGCGGAAATCACTTACCAGTGTCCGCTCCATTGTCCCTATTGCTCGAATCCCCCGCGTCTCCGCGAAGGGTCGGATCTCACGACCGCTGAGTGGATTCGCGTCATTCGCGAGGCAGCTGCGCTTGGCGTGCTCCAAATCGGTCTTTCCGGCGGCGAGCCGCTCGTTAGGCGCGATCTCACTGATCTTGTGGTCGCAGCGCGCGAGGCTGGTCTTTACACCAATCTGATCACGAGCGGCATCGGACTAGACGAGGAACGTGCGCTTGAACTGCGCGACGCCGGTCTCGATTCGGTCCAACTGAGTTTTCAAGCCGACAATGTCGATCTTGCCGATATGATCGCAGGCACGCGAGCGCACGACATGAAACTCAAAGCGGCCCGGCACATTCGCGAAGCGAGAATTCCACTTAGCCTGAACTTTGTCATCCACGGAGCAAACATCGACCGCCTCGAGGAGATGATTCAGCTGACGGAAAGATTGGATGCCCACCGCGTGGAACTGGCGAATACACAATATTACGGCTGGGCTTTTTTGAATCGCGCACAGCTGCTGCCGACGCGCGAGCAGGTTGATCGCGCCCACGAAATTGCGAATGCGGCGAAGGCACGCCTCGCCGGGAGGATCGACATTTATTATGTAATTCCGGATTATTACGAATTACGCCCAAAGCCCTGTCTTAACGGTTGGGGCCAGCGCTACCTCACCGTGAATCCAGTGGGCGACGTTCTGCCCTGCCCGACTGCTTCCTCGGCAATTCCGGAGCTTCGATTCGAAAACATCCGCCGACGTTCGATCGACTGGATCTGGCGCGAATCAGAAAGCTTCAATCGATTTCGCGGAACAACATGGATGCCAGAGCCGTGCAGGAGTTGTCCGCAACGCGAGATTGATTTTGGCGGCTGCCGTTGCCAGGCGGCACTTGTGACCAGGAACGCAGCCAATACCGATCCGGTGTGCGAATTCTCGCCGCACCGCAACAAGATCGACGACTTCATCGCGACATCGCACGGTTCGACGACGAATTGGGCACCGCGCACCAATCCTAGAGCCATAGGGGCAGCTCCAGTGTAGCCTACGCTCATTTCGCGCACCGCTTTCCCTTTAAGCATCTGCGGGTGGTCGAGCCGCGGAACCTGACAGCGTCACCGGTGACTGGCGCTTAAACTGCTTGAGAAACGGATCTCGCAAGAATGAGGACTGATCGAGTTTACATATCAATTGTCGTTTTCAGCGCGACGATTTGCGCTCGGGCGGATGATTTGCCAACTAAATTGAATTTCGATCGCTATAAAGCGATGCTCGATCATTCACCGTTCGCGGTTGCGACGGCGGTTGTTGCCCCGGCTGCAACCCCAAATTTTGCGAAGGATCTTTACGTTGCTAACGCGGCGAGATCCCCCGAGGGCACTATGGTGACAATCGCTTCGAACAGCGATAAAGACTTTAAAATATATCTGACCACAAGAGCTCCAGTCGACGGTTACGCAATTGCCGGTATTAAGTGGTCGCCTAAAGTAGGCGGGACCAAAGTGACGATTAGTAAGGACGGTCAATTGGCCACGCTAACTTTTAATCAGATCCTGTTGGCGCAACCGCTCCCAAATCGACCATCATCTCTGGCCCCGCCAACTCTGCCGCAACATTTTCCGAAACCGGTGGGCTTTCCAACCCCGAACGTTCGCGGCGTAATTCAGCGAAACCCGCAAGGGCAATCGGCGAACCCCTCGGTGGAAAACTAAGCTCAGTATATCTACCAGGGCAGGTATCGGGATCGACCGCCAAATCAGATGCGGTTCGAGCGCTGCTTATCAAAAGACAGCGCATTGGCCCTCGCAGTAGAAACGCAAGCGCAAACCGCGTTCTTCCGCAAAGGAGCGACTCTTGGCTTCTCCGTTGCTATCATTTATTGGCCAGAGCCGTCTCAATTGTTCCTCGTAGACCGGGCAATAACTCGCTGATCGCAGCTCAATGAGAATGTGCTCTGCAAGTGCGTGCACTGTTATCCGACTGTCCTATTAAAGGCCGCTTTTTGTAAAGACAAAGAGCTAAAGAATCCCCCGTTTGGATCGACACCCGGAAATAGGTTGAAATACGCTTGATGACAGGGTAGGCGCAGGGCGTGGCGTCAAGTCGTAAGGTACTAGGCGCCGTTTCTCCGAGGTCTAGGCAGCCCTCGGCAGGACGGCGTTTTTTTAAAAAAGATCTTTAAAACAGATTGCGAATAGGCGGAGCTAAAAATTACTGTCGAAGCTCGGGAGATTCGATGACCTGCCCCTTTGGCCCCTGCCTTTTTGTTTCCCGCTCACTGTTTCGTGTTCAGAGGGGAATGAGCGTAGCGAGTTAGACAGGCAGACGAAGCACCACAAATAATCGGTGTGCGCACGCTAACACCACTAGAGATAAGACGAGTAACGTAAACGTGGAGCCTGTCTCGGGGACCGTTGATGCCACATCGCCGTCGTCATCGAAAGTGACCGAAATCGGCGCTCCGTCTCTCGTATCGGTACCAAAGTTAGTAAAAGTAGACTCATCAGCCATCGGCTGGGTATTATTTTGGAAAAAATCACTGTTAACGATTAACTGATTATTTCCAGATGTCGTAATCACATTCGCAAAGGAAGAATTATCTGGTTCGGTCCACTGCGGACTTCCAGAAAAAGATAACCCGGAAGGCAATGTTATCCCCCAGTGATCCGAACTAATGTTAATAACGCTTACTCCGACGGCTGAGCCATCATAGGTAGCGGTTAGAGTGGTAAAAGAGGTTTCGGTTAGGACTAGGATGTGATCGGCGTAGAGGGATTGGCTGATCAGCGCCGCTGTAATCGCGACTGCCAACCGGGCCAGCGGCGGAACTGTACAGATTTTTGAAACGCCGGATTTCATTGGCAAGTGGCGGTTGCGCAAGCTCTGCGGGAACCGTGTCGAGGGCACGCCCCCTTCTTTCCCGCAGAATGTGCGAGTGCAACTATTTGCACAAAGTCTGGACAACAGGTCAGGGCGAAGTCAAGCCTAAAGGGGGCACAATCGGGCTACGGAGCGGCAGGGTGGGGGGTGCAACTACTACCCGGTTCCTACAGTGGAATAACGACTGTGGGCCCCCCGCGCGTACGGGGAAGCAACCCGCACCGAATGAACGCGAAGTGAGGGCAAAGTGGAATATTTTACCGAGCATGTAAGTTGTTCGCGCGTCCAAGGGATATCGCCGACCTTGGTCCTCATTCGAGACGATAACCTGAGAAGATCGCGTTGCTGCAAAACAATCCAACAATCCAAGGTCTTCTGGACTAACTCCACTGAATAAAGAGATTCCGCTTCAATTCTCTGGGGTGCACGCGTCAGAATGATCCGGGCGCCGCGCCGGCGGTCGACGCGAACGGGAACATATTTGCGCTTATCGGGGACGGAAGCAGTTCCTGAAATCGGACTGATTGGGAAATCCATTCGCATTCAGTGTGGTTTCGAATCGGCAAAGTATATGTCGGCACCGTGGCAGTCAGGCTCCAGTCATAGGATCGCTACGACTTCGCCCCGGAAACCGAAGTCTCGCTTCCAAAGGTTGTGTCGAGTCAATCCCGGGTGATGGGGCAAATCTCTGATTTCCGAGCTGCGCTGGGGTTCATTTCGTAGGCAGTCCTGAATTCCGATTCGGTTCCATTTGTTGCTAGTATTCTGACGATTGTGTTCACATATCTGACACAAATCCCGGAATCGTCGAATTTTGAAGTTCTTTTAAGCACCTGATACTGTGAAAGATGCCATAGCCGTTTGACTTTCCGGTATGAATGCTGCTCATTTCCAATGTCATGCTTACAATTGGCCTCTCGTTAGCCGCCGTTAGCGCGTTGGGGCTTGTGGTCTACGGCTTGAAAAAAGCTCCCGAGGGGTACGAAGACGAAACGGGTTTTCATATCATCCAACGCGCCCCAGGATCGAAAGTCATGCGTTCGCGGAAAGCGACCGACAGTTTGGGCTCGCTGCGCTCAGCAAAAGCAAGTCGTTAAGCTCGTAGTTATCGTTTGGTTATTTGTTGTTTAGTCTGAGCCCGCTTTTCGACATTCTCCTGGCTAGCGCAAAGGGATTCCAAAACCTCGTCGTCAAATCTGATACTCATCCGAGCATTAGTAAGCTTTAGAAACGAGTTGCAATATTAAGAGATGGAACGGCGCGGAATCTAACGTCATTTAGGCGAACCAGCGACGTATTTGACCATATTTGAGGGCAAACTCTCTCGACCGGGCGAATTAAAAGAATTTCATTGGAAAATCGAGTAACGCGGATTGTCGACAGTTTAGACGCCCTTTCGGCTCCAGTCTCCGGGCTTCGGCAGCGCTTCTGTCTTAGTCGTCCCAAATTTGTGTCCATTTTCTTTGTGCGGCAGCAGTAACTACTGGCGTCTTAAATTGCTCTGGAGTGTCAAAGTTGTCACATGAGAAGTTAATTTGGATATCGACTGCTTGCTTCGGCGTTGCGATTTGCGCCAAGGCGAATGATTTGCCGACAAAATTAAGGTTCGAGCGTTACCAGCCAATGCGCGAGCACTCCCCTTTCGCAATCGCGACCGCGGTTGCTGCTCCGGCTGCGACCCCTAATTTTGCGAAGGATCTTTACGTCGCGAACGCCGCCAAATCATCAGAGGGGGACATGGTCACGATTGCGTCGACGAGCGACAAAGATTTCAAAAAATATCTGAGCCACGAAAATCGCGGTCGGCGTGTCTCGGTCGATCTAGTGCAAAACCTTCCCTAGATTGCTCTCTATCAAAGCAACGTCATTACTATCAATAACGCCATCGGCATTTACATCGTTTCGAAAGGTGGACTGGGTAACCGCATTTCCAATTCTAGCGCTTGTTTGGGACACATCCAACGAGCCAACAACGCGATCGCCGTTCGTATCGCCCACTAATACGCCCATAGGGATCGAAAACGTGTAGGTATTCGAGTCAAGAATGACTTTAACGCCGCTAAGTGTAATGACAATAGTCTGATCATTAGTTACCTGCGTGAGGTCCACGGTCATCTGATTTCCGCTTGCACTCAGATTTGTCACTGATCCAGAGCCTGAAGTTACGCTTGCAGAATTGAAGCTTACGATACCGGTGAAGGTAGCAACAATTCGGTAGCTACCGGAACTCCCGCCAGAGCGACATTCAACCCCGCTAGACCCCGTCAACGGCAAAGGGATATCGAAGGAGCCGGCTGAACCATGTGTCTTACGAGAGACGGCATTGACCAAGATACTTGGAGTTGATGAGGGGGTAACAGTCGGAGTTGGAGTTGGAGTGGGATTGGGCGTGGGTGTCGGACTTGCTGCAGGCGTAGGCGTTGGACTCGGTGCGGCGGTAGGGGTTGGAGTTGGAGTTGGTGTGGGCGTCGGAGTCGGAGTGGGTTTGGGCGTAGGTGTCGAACTTGCTGTAGGCGTAGGCGTTGGACTCGGTGCGGCGGTAGGGGTTGGAGTTGGTGTGGGCGTCGGAGTCGGAGTTGGTGTGGGCGTCGGAGTGGGCGTCGTTGTCGGTGTGGGGGTAGGGGTAGGTGCCGGAGTTGGAGTTGGTGTCGGCGAAGCCAAACTGTTAGAGGAAATATATGTGTAAACGTTGTGCATCCAGGAATTGTTCACCTTGAAATAGAGCGTCGCGTAAACTGTTCGGCCGTCGGTAGGAATGTTGGCTACCGTGGCTGAAAGCGTGGTTATTTGTAGGGACGAGTAAATATCGATACTGCTCGGGCTGCTCCCCAATGTTAAGCCGTATCTCGTCGCGCTGCCGGCCGTCCATTGAAACGTAACCGTCGAAGAATCAAACTTCGATCCTGGCGCCGGATTCACCATTACTACAGAGCCGGATTTGGGCGTGCCTGTTGGTGTTGGAGTAGGTGTCGGCTTCGGGCTAGCGATCGGAGTAGGAGTAGGCGCAGGAGTGGCACTTGGTGTCACTGTTGGCGTAACCGAAGGCGTAGGGGTGGGTGTTGGGTTTGGAGTGGGGGTGGGGACCGTATAGGAAACCTGGTTGGAAAGAGGACTTTCTAGACCGGCATTGTTATAATCGGTGACCGCGAAAAAATAGCTCGTGCCCGCGTGCAAAGGTGACAAACTGACTGAGCTAACGTTTCCGACTTCAATCGGTTGGGTTAAAACCCCGCTCGATGTCCCCCAGTACAAGCGATATCCCACAATATCCGGTGCGGGATTTGGATCCCAAGCGAGCGTTACACTCTGGGCAAACAGGAAAGGGCTTGACCCGAACGTGAACAGAGCAAAAATGAGCAGCCAGGCCGAGCGCGCAGTTAACCATGCGACCCCGGCAATTTGCGGGAAAAAATGGGTGGATTTCTTCGTAAGAAAATCGGGGTTCTTTGATCAAGCGGCCAAGCCGCCCTCTTATGGGACACTTCGCAAAAAATATCAAGTCTATAGCGATAATAGCTTTTAGGTATAATTTAACAGCCTAAAGGTTTACCCGAACTCGAAATACCTTGTAGGAGGCGAGCGCTTTCGTTGGAATCTTTCGCGTTCCCCGGAGTCGAATTTCTTGGGGCGTTTCGGGTCCACCCGCCCTAGGTGAGCGGGCTGTCTATTCCTGCCGCCACGGGAGCGGCGTCCGTACCGATCGTGTGCGAGCATTCACCTTTAAATGGAGTCTACAAACCGTGATACTGGGGGCTGACCCGTACCTATGACTAGGTTTGGGTGTCACTTGGGCGAACCCGCGACGTACTTCACCAGATTCGATGGCAGGCTCTCTCGCCCGGACGCATTAACGGCCGTGGCGACGAAATTATAGGTATGACCCGCTACGAGGTTCGGAACCACGGCACGAGTGGTTAGCCCAACCTCCAGCACTTTCGCCTTTGCCGGTTTGTGCCCTGTAATATCGGTGTAGTAGATACGATATCGGACGATTCTCTTATCACGCGCGGGATCCCAAGCCAAAGTGACGCTGGCAGGCTTGTGACCAAAGAGCAAAAAGCCGCATAGGAACAATAACGCGAAGCGTACGATGGAGGAATTCTACAGTCGGAAATGTTAAAAAGAAAGGCGGATAAGCAATGTCGTGTTCGAGCTGCTGCAGAAAACGATGAGGCGCCTCTAAAGGTGATCTGCGGATCGGAAATTGAAGAAGCAGCTATCGTAGTGCCGCGCCGCAGCGATCCGTGTACCAATAACGTGCAATGGCAACGCGTACCTGAGAGTTATCCATACGAAACGCCATACGATGCTACAGCAAAGGAGCAAACCATTCCGGAAGGGGCTGGGCAACAAACAGCGGCTGGCCGTTTCCATATTCGGCCACTTTCCGGAACGGCCGTTGCAAATCGGAGTTATCGTAAATCAAAACCAGCGGGAGTTCCTTGATTGCTCGTTTCAGATTCACGAGGGTTCGCGAAAACCGAGACTGAATTTTTTCCGATCGAACGTCATGTCCCCCTTGGGAAACGCGCATCGCGACCCGTTCCTCTGAAATCGCCGCATCGCTCAGCCCAATATAAATTAACAGAGCAGCGTAGTCTATGGCGACGACATCTTTGAGAAAGTGTAGTTTGTCTCCGACCGGATCGGAAAAGACGGTTTCGAATATGAAACTTTCTCGCTGCTTAACTAATTCAATACGGAGTGCAGTTGCTAGCTCCGCCGCTTGAGACCGGCCGATGCCTAACCGCCTGGCGAAATCATCGGCGTTGATAAAGCGCAGTCCACTGGCTTGCAGATGCGCTTCAAAAAAGGTGCTTTTACCGGCGCCGTTCGGTCCCGCCAGCGCGACGATGAGTGGTCGCGCATCCAGGATTGGGTGCATTATTTCTTCGGCGCGCGCCGCAGAGGCTCAAACTGGCGGTTAATGAAACGGCCGACCGTCCGCCTGCCGTCTCTATCGATTCGAACTAACTGCCCGTTCTCTTGTTTATAATGAGGGAATGGACGGGTGCGCAGGTAATTAGCAACACGCCGACGACCGGCCCCAGCGTCAACATCTTTGAGGCACTCGGAGAGTGGCTTCTGCTTGCCAGCTCTGCCCAGAGCCAAGATTTCAGGGGTTCGCAGCAGTGGTTCAATGGCTCGACCAAGCGCTGCCCAAAATTCGATCTGACCGGCAATAGAACGTTCCGTCATTTCCGCTATAAGGCGGGCGTCGAGAACAAGTTCATCGGACATCTTAACGGGTTGGCCCACCCTTAGATGGTAGCAAAACGCTACCAATTGTCAAAGGTTCCCGTTAGGGATGGCAGCCAGTCGCGGAGCTGGCATCTCCGCTGGCCGCGAACCTCCACCGCTCTAGCAAAATCATGGTTTAAAAAAGAAAAATATCAACCACATGCTATTTAAAAGTGCATGTCCCTGCTCTCTTGGAAACAGTATCTCGCGCTCAAGCGGATGTGCATGAATCGAACCGCCCTTAATTCTGAGAAAAGTAAATCGCCGATCACTCATAGCAGTAAGCTATAGTTAAGCTTGGGGTCCGAATGAATTTATGAGCTTGGTTTGCCGGCCAAAATCCCCCACAAAAAACCTGGTCTTATCACGGGAAACTCTGTCACTTTTACCAAGAAATCCTCCGAATGTTCTCACAAAGCAACTGCACGCGGCTTAGTTGTCGCCTCGCGCAGTTGCTTTTTTTTTGACCTGTTTCTATCCCGATTGTCCACGGTCCTGGTTGCGCAGTCTGTCGCGCTCACGTAGAATCCGAACCCCGCCCCCGATATTGTCGGATATCGCCTATACGGCGGAACTTCCAGCGGCGTTTATCCTCGGCGTAGGATCGGGGTCGGGGTCGGAGTTGGTTTAGGGGTCGGGGTTGGAGTTGGTGTTGGCGTCGGTGTCGGAGTTGGTCTCGGTGCCGGAGTTGGTGTTGGCGTCGGTGTCGGAGTTGGTCTCGGTGTCTGAGTTGGAGTTGGGGTCGGGGTCGGGGTCGGAGTAGGTGTCGGTGTAGGAATCGGTGTTGGTTTAGGAGTCGGTGTCGGAGTAGGAGTTGGTGTAGGTGTCGGTTTTGGCGTAGGCGTTGGTGTAGGAGTCGGTGTTGGTTTAGGGGTCGGCGTGGGGGTTGGAGTAGGCGTTGGAGTCGGAGTAGGAGTTGGAGTCAGAATTGGAGTCGGGGTCGGCGTAGGGGTAGGAGTTGGTGTGGGTTTAGGGGTTGGCGTCGGCGTAGGGGTAGGAGTTGGTGTTGGTTTAGGGGTCGGTGTCGGCGTAGGGGTAGGAGTTGGTGTTGGTTTAGGGGTCGGTGTCGGAGTCGGAGTTGGTGTTGGCGTCGGTGTCGGTGTCGGAGTAGGAGTTGGTGTAGGTGTCGGTTTTGGCGTTGGAGTTGGTGTTGGTTTAGGGGTCGGAGTTGGAGTTGGAGTTGGAGTTGGCGTCGGGGTCGGCGTTGGTGTTGGTGTAGGAGTCGGGCTCGCGACGGGCGTTGGCGTCGGCGTTGGGGTCGGAGTCGGAGTTGGAGTCAGAATTGGGGTTGGCGTCGGCGTAGGGGTAGGAGTTGGTGTTGGTTTAGGGGTCGGTGTCGGAGTTGGAGTTGGGGTCGGAGTCGGAATTGGAGTCGGGGTCGGCGTCGGAGTTGGGGTCGGTGTTGGCGCAGGTGTAGGTGTTGGTGTAGGAGTAGGAGTTGGTGTAGGGGTCGGGGTTGGAGTTGCAGTTGCAGTTGCTGGAATCGTCACCGTCACAACATTGGATTTCGCTACCCCGGCGCTATTATAAGCGTTTACCTGGTAATAATAAGTTCCAGAGGCAGGTGCTGTATCGAGGTAGGTTGTAGCACTTGGGC
>Ga0073928_10008177_pt1 | contig 13236 bp, 9 predicted proteins | sample PaiPotPPA55metaG_FD_76969 | JGI IMG/M metagenome (GOLD analysis project Ga0073928, IMG submission 76969) | Iron sulfur acid spring bacterial and archeal communities from Banff, Canada, to study Microbial Dark Matter (Phase II) - Paint Pots PPA... ...
GAGAAGTTCAAGGTCAGGGCGGTGAGTTTCATGGGCTCATCGTCTCATGATGCCGCCAACCTGCGTCTGGAGGTCCGCAGTTTCGACACAATTGTTGACTATGCGATGACTTTCGCATTGAAGCCGTTTCCCTTTCCGAATCAGGAACTGCTAAAGACTATTCTAGATACAGGTGGTGAGGCGGTCCGGCAAGAGGCCCTGAAGAGGCTCGATCGGACTCAAGAAAACGCTCCAATTTTCGAAAGGTATTTGACTTTGGAGGGGCCGGTCCAGAGCGCGGCTGCTGGTGCTCGCGACATCCAAAAGCTGAAGGCAGTGCTTGCGAAAGCGGGTGACAACGAGTGGCTGTCAGTATTTTTGCGGACCAGGATTTCGATTCTTCAAGGCGATTGGGAAGCAATAGAAGCTGTAGCAACGTCGCCAACATACTTCGGCTCGGTGTTCATGGCACTCGAAGCGATCCACGACGAGCGAGCGCTCGAGCGCATTCGCAGCCGAATCAAGGGGGAAACGCCCAGAGATGTTTGCAGCCGGTTAATAATCGCAGCCAAGCTGGCGTCCCGCATGGGTGACGCTGCGAAGATCGATGAAGCAATTCAGCAGGCCGCCCAGATGAACAGCGAGGATGCGGAGCAAGCTCTAATTAGGATCAAATTACAATTTGAAGCCGAGCAGAAGACCGCACCTGAAGTATTTATTTCGTATCGTCATGAGTCCGAGGAGCACCGAGAATGGGTGCGGAAGCTAGCGGAAGATCTGCGCCAGAACGGAATCAATGCGCTTCTCGATCAATGGGAGCTACATCTCGGTGACTCGATTGGTGACTTCGGCTCTAGTGCGATTTTTCGCGCAAAGGCGATGCTGTTTGTTATCACGCCCGCGTCGGTAACAGCGGTCGAAGCAGACGAACGGACGAGAAGTGTAGTCAAATTCGAGTTTCAACTCGCCAACGCTCGCCGATACCGCGATGGGAATTTCCGAATAATTGGAATCCTGAGAAGCGGGGAACGCCCGCCGAACCATCTCGCGGACACATTATACCTAGACTTTCGGCAGAAGGACGACTACGCAGTCCAAGTCTTGCGTTTGATCAAAGATTTGCTCGGGGAGTCGGATCGGCCACTGTTGGCTCGGGCAATTAGCTGACGGGCAGTGCTCAAGAATAGGGTCCGGACGCCAACCGGCTCGCCGTCGCCGCCGATACTTGTCACGAAGTTTGATATCGCAGGGACGCGTACCGCTCTTGGAGGTTGCCCAATGCAGGAGTGTAGCAATCCCAGCCGCAATAGATTCCGGCGAGAAATGTGTTCGCCAACGGTTCCTTGTGTCTTCCAAGTTCCTGAAATTGGTGATATTTTTTACGTAAATTTCGGTGAAAGAGGTTCACAAGATCAACGTCACGATTAAAGATGTAGCAAGTCAGGCCGGAGTCTCGATAGCTACTGTCTCCCACGTCATTAACAAGACCCGCTATGTCAGCCCGGAAGTGGAGGCTCGGGTCAACGAGATCATCGATAGAACCGGGTACCGAGCCAAGATTCAGGCTAAAATGAATGTTTTGCGGGTCGGAAGGCGGTCTGAGATCGCTTTCGTGGCGCCCGACATCACCAGCACGATCAGCTCGCAGGCTGCACTGGTGCTCTCGCAACATGTGGCGGACCGGGGTTTCATCCTGTCGATGTACGCAACGAACGGCGACCTAAGAAGGGAAAAACATGTCTTAGGTCAGATCATCACGAACAAACGCATTGCCGGCATCGTGTTAACGCCCGCCAGCGAGAACTCGCAGGAATATGAAAAGCTCATCTCGGCGGGTCTGCCCTTCGTATGTCTCGACCGTCCAATCCGGGATGAGAGAGTGGATTCCGTGCTCTCCGACAACTCGGGCGCGATGTATGAAGGCACGTTCTACCTGATCAAAAGCGGTCATGAGAACATCGCGATCCTTTTGGAAAGCCCGTTAGGGACAACAAGCGCCGAGCGACTCGACGGCTACAAGCAGGCGCTCACCGACCACGGGATCACGTTTCGGGAGAGTTTGGTCGTTATGGTCGATCGGACGGATGGGTCGAGTGAAACGGCAATCAAGAAAGCACTCGAGAACGATCCGCCATCGGCTGTGATTGCCGGAGGGAACAAACTGACTCTTCAGCTGCTGTCGATTATCGAGAGAATGGGGCTGAGCTGTCCCCAGGACATTTCCATTGTCGGCTTTGGAGATCGCGAGTGGTGCTCGATCGCTTCTCCTCCGCTCACCGTTCTGCGACAGGATATCCAAGCAATGGGGCGGCTGGCGGCGGAAAGCCTGCTGAGCAAAATCGCCAATGTTCCCAACGGTCGCGTCGAGGCCCGCGTTCCCGTTCAGCTGTCCATCCGTAAATCGACCCAAATTATCGGGAAGGGACCGTTTGGAGAGATGGCCACCTCACCGGATGAGCTCATACTCTCGGACAAGGAAATCGAAGTTCTGCGCGCTGGAGATTACCGCGTCGGAATATCTTTCCATTATTGCGGCACCGCGTGGGCTCGCCTTCACGAAGGGGGAATCCGAGACACCTTGCAGAAGGTGGGAGTCAAGGTTGTTGCTGTGACCGATTCGCATTTTGATCCCCGGCTTCAAATCACCCAGCTGGAGGGCATGCGGATGCTGCATCCGAATGCCGTTATCGCAATCCCGACCGACGATAAGGCGACCGCTCACAAGTTCCGGGATATCTCCAAAGAGACAAAGCTCATCTTCATCAGTAACGTGCCTGACGGGTTCACCAAGGAGGATTACGCGTCCTGTGTTTCCGTGAACGAGCAGGAAAACGGACGTAACGCAGGCATGCTGCTGGGGGAGCTTTTCAAGCATCGCAAAGGAGCAAAGGTTGGCTTCATCAACCATGGAGCACCCTTCTACGGTACCCGTTTGCGCGATCTGGCGGCTGCAAAAGTGATCAGCGAGAGCTATCACGGGAATGTCAAAATCGTCGACATCCGGTATTTCTACGAAATGCCGAGAGCTTACGAAGTATGCCGGGAGATGCTGTCCGAGCATCCGGAAATCGAAGGTCTCTATATTTCCTGGGATGGGCCTGCACTTAACGCCATTCGCGCTCTCAAAGATCTTCACCGCGAAGATGTAATGATTGTGACTTTCGATCTCGACATCGAAATCGCGACCTACCTGGCTAACGGTGAGTTCGTCAAAGGGATTAGCTCGCAGAAGCCATACGAGCAAGGGATCGCGGTGGGATTGGCGACCGCGAAAGCGCTCCTGGGAGATGAGCGATACAAGTATATCGGAGTGTCGCCCTATGTGGTTGAGCCCAAGAATCTCAGTCGCGCCTGGAGGGATATTTTACACGAGCGAATGCCAGATTCGCTTCAGATTGCGCTAAAGAATTTACGTAAATAAATGCTAATTAGGGTGAATTTTGCTCGTCCTCTGTCCGGAATCTTATTTGATTTCGCTCTCATCGCGAAAATCGTGCTGGACTGTGGGTGATTTTACGTAATATTCTGCGTCCAGAAGCTTGTTTTAACCGTAATTGGTTAAAATTTGTCGAATAGTCCCCCGCAGTCAGAACAAATCGGTGCGAACGCCCTTCTCTAACATGGAAACGTTCTTTGATGCGCATCAGCGCGCGACCATCGAAGCAGCAATGGCGCGGATTATTCCGACCGACGACCAGCCAGGCGCAAAAGAGGCCGGTACCATCGAATTCCTTGACCGTTACCTGTCAGGTATCGATTTCATTTATGCAAAACCGGACGGCAGCGGATTCGAAAAACTTGAGACTAGGCGTGCCGAAGCCTGGCGTCGGCGGATCGAGATTTTGCGTGCAAAATACGTCGAGGGGATCAAGGAAATCGATCAAAGGAGTTCTTCCCGATTTGGAGCGGCGTTCATATCCCTGACTGCCGAACAGCAAGACCGTCTCTTAACTGAGATGGAGCGGGCGACAGCGCCCGGACCTGCCGTTCTTGAAGGGCAGGCCGGTTTTACTCCGGCCGAGCCTGCCCTGCAGCAGACGAGCACGGAGATCGATCTCGACTTTTTTCCTCTGCTGACGCTTCACACTCGCCAGGGTTTCTACTCTGACCCGATCTACGGAGGGAACCAAGACCGTACGGGCTGGAAATTGATTGGGTTTGAGGGGCCCGAATCGTTAGCGGAGACCCACGCTGGTCGTTTCACGACGTTACCGTTCTTCGCTAAGGAACAAGTTGATTGGATGCAGGAAAAGAATCACGGCCCACAAACGTAAACCGGAGCGAGCGGATATCGTGATAATCGGCGCCGGTGCGTCTGGAGCGACTGCCGCGAAAGTACTGACTGAGCAGGGTCTGCGGGTGGTTTCGCTGGAGCGGGGACCGTGGTGCAAACGGGAAACGTTTGGCGGCGATGAGCTTGCAAACGTTAACCGTTACAATCTTTGGCCAGACCCGATCCTCAATCCGCGCACGTATAGGGAATCAGCAAGCAAAGACCCGAAGATCGAACTGTTTTGCCCGGTGCCCCAGATGGTTGGCGGCGGTACGGTCCATTGGCAGGGTTGGTTGCCTCGATTTACCGAGAATGATTTCAGGCTGCGGACAAACGCAGGTCAACCGTCCGGGACGACGCTGGTTGATTGGCCGATCTCTTATCGCGACCTAGAACCCTACTACACAAAAGTAGAGTGGGCCTTCGGCGTTTCCGGCGCGGGCGGCGTCAACAAGTACGAATCATCTCGCAGCAGGGATTATCCGTGCCCGCCATTGCCGACAACACGGTACGGCCGAAAATTTTACGAAGGCTGCCGCAAGCTGGGGTACAACTCTTTTCCCACGCCAATGGCGGCGTTGTCACGGCCGTACAATGGACGGCCCGTCACCGTTCAGAGCGCCTTTGCTCAGCAGCATGGTGACCCGACCGGAACCCGGTCCAGTGCGTTGTCCGTTTTCGTTCCTGATGCCTTGAAGACCGGCGGATTCGACCTGCGACCCGACTGCTATGTTCATGAGATTACCGTTGATCAACGTGGGCGCTGTAAAAGCGCCGTCTATCAAGATGCCGACGGCGATTTCATCGAGCAGGAAGGCGACATCTTTCTTCTCGCCTGCGGCGCAATAGAATCTGCCCGACTCTTGCTGCTTTCGCGTTCCTCGCAGTTTCCTCGTGGACTGGCCAACGGGAGTGACTTGGTCGGACGCAACGCGACTTTCCATGAATATAGCGCTGCTGTTGGTGTTTTCGACGATCCGATCTATGCCTGGGCGGGCGGCGGCTATGTTGCAGCTAGTAGCTTCGAATTTTACGAGCATGACGAGAAACGCGGATTTGTGAGTGGCTGCCATATAGCCGCGGCCGGCGTTGGTATTCCGCTTCCGATCAATTGGAGTTTACCGGACCGGCCGATGTGGGGCGCACAGGTCAAGCAAATCGACCGGGACTATTTCAATCACACGTTCGCCATTGGCATGGTGTTGCACGATATGCCGCAACACGATAACCGTGTGGAGCTCGATGACAAAGTCACGGACGCCTGGGGCCTGCCGGTGGCCCGGATTACTAACAAAATTCACGAGAATGATCTGAAAATGGGCCGGTGGGTTATCGACCGTAACGCCGAGATCCTGGAAGCAGCCGGAGCGAAAAAGATCTATCGAGTCTATCCCGATCGCATTAGCGGCAACTGTTCGCATCAGCATGGAACCACCCGGATGGGCGATGATCCGAAGAGCTCAGTGCTCAACAAATGGTGCCAGGCACATGAGGTGGATAATTTGTTCGTCATCGACGGCGGACCGTTCCCGACCGGGACCGGGGCGAACCCCACTTTGACGATCATGGCCAATGCCTGGCGAGTCGCTGATTACATCGGCGCTCGTTACAACTCCGAGCGCAAACCCTCCTATCAACGCACGCAGTTCTAACCCGGAAAGGATCATCCATGCCGACCTGGAAGAAAGCCTATCATGCTAACTGTTGGGGCGCTCTGGGCGGAGCGCCCGTTGGAGTTACTTCTATCAAAGACTTGTACTACCGCACCTTCGGCGACATGAATCGCGCCATCACGGACATCGGGTCAGCCGGCTATGAAGGCATTGAACTATTTGACGGCAATCTGCTCGATTATGAAGCCAAAAGCGCTGAGTTACGACAGCGTTTGTCCGATGCGGGGCTCAGTTTGGTTGCCGTCTATAGCGGCGGCAACTTCATCTTTCCTGAGATACTGGAAGATGAACTATGGCGGATCCGCAATGGAGCGGATCTTGCCGCCCAACTCGGAGCTAAGCATCTGGTCGTAGGCGGTGGGGCTAAGCGAACGACTGCTGCGACCGAAGCAGACTATGGACGCTTGGCCGAAAGCCTGAATCGCGTAGTGAAGATCGCCGCGGAATGTGGCATGGCGGCCCACTACCATCCTCATCTCACGACGATGGCGGAAACGCCGGAGCAGATCCGAAAAGTCTTCGCTCTCTCTGATATCCAGTTTTGCCCGGATACAGCGCATCTGGCGGCTGCCGGCGGTAAGCCGGACGAGCTAATTCTCAATCACGCTGACCGTATCAGCTATGTTCATCTCAAAGATTTTCGTCGCGACCCATTTGCCTTTCTTCCGTTAGGCGATGGTGAACTGGGCATGGAAAAAATCCTTCGGGCTCTTGTTACCATTAACTATACCGGTTGGCTCTTGGTCGAATTGGATTCCTATGACGATCCGAAATCCGGGGCTCAAAAGAGTCTGCGTTATCTAAATGAATTCGAGACCCGGACAAAGGGTTAGCCGGCAGCATCTTCGACGTTTTCCAATAGTGACCTAATCAACTCCCAGTTATGAGAAGAGCCATCCCCCCAACCCCAATTATATTCGCTCTTTGGTTAGCCGCCGGCATCACCCAACTCGCCACGGCGCAATCTGTCGATCCGGCAAAGGCTTTAGCTGAGATTCAGCAAAAGCCGTTAAGTAAAGGTCCACACGGTGAGGATCCCGCCTCGCCGAGCTCAGTGAGTCTCACCCCCCAAGAGATCGAGAAGATCAAAGAGCTTAAAGCGAAGGCCGCCATCGTGATGCATTACTCTGGTAATGACTGGTCGCAAGCACAAGTAGCCGGCCTGAAGGCGCAGTTTGAAAAAATGGGAATCGAAGTGGTCGCGGTGACGGACGCCGGGTTTAAGCCGGAAAAACAGGTTGCTGATATCGAAACCGTTCTCGCCCAGAAGCCGCAGATAATTGTTTCTATTCCAACGGATCCTGTCTCCACCGCGGCAGCGTATCAGAAGGCTAGTCAGCAAGGAGTCAAATTGGTGTTCATGGACAACGTTCCGAAAGGATTAGAGGCGGGAAAAGACTACGTCAGTGTTGTTTCAGCGGACAATTACGGGAACGGGGTAGTGGCTGCCCACCTGATGGCGAAGTTCTTGAAAGGCAAAGGAGAGATCGGTGTGGTCTATCATGCGGCCGATTTTTTTGTTACTCGCCAGCGCTACGAAGCCTTTAAGAATACGATCCAGAAGGATTACCCCGACATCAAGATCGTTGCTGAACAAGGTATCGGCGGTCCCGATTTTTCAGGAGACGGAGACAAAGCTGCCTCCGCCATGTTGACGTCGAATCGAAATTTAAATGGTATCTGGGTGGTGTGGGATGTACCAGCGGAAGGAGTGATGTCAGCTGCTCGATCAGCCGGGAAAGATGCTTTGGTTATTACCACGATCGACCTGGGATTGAATGTAGCGATTGAAATTGCTCAGGACGGTCTAGTTAAAGGTCTGGGCGCACAGAGACCCTATGATCAAGGGGTGACAGAGGCGCTGCTCGCCGGCTACGGATTGCTTGGTAAACCTGCCCCTGCCTATGTTGCGTTGCCTGCTCTTCCCGTCACCCGCGACAACTTGCTCGAGGCTTGGAAGGAAGTCTATCATGTCGACCCGCCAGCCAGTATCAAAGACAGTATGAAATGAGCCTTTCGGGGTTTGAGCACCGGTTGCAGGTGCGGAACTCGATGTTAGGTGATCCGCCGAGATGAATCAGAGTGAGCAATCGCCGGTAGACGTTGTGGCGATGACCGGCATTGCCAAATCGTTTGGCGGGGTCACAGCGCTGGAGCAGGTCGATTTCTTCCTGCATAAAGGCGAAATCCACGCCCTGTTAGGTGGGAACGGCGCTGGCAAGTCTACGATTTTGAAGATTCTGTCCGGTGTCCACAGGCCCGATCAGGGTGAAGTCCGCATCAACGGAAAAACGCTCCAAGAACATACGCCGGAAGCGGCCCGCCGTTTGGGGATCGCCATGATCTTCCAGGAGATGAGCCTAATTCCTTCGTTAAGTGTTGCCCAAAACATATTTCTGACCAGGGAACCAAAGGGTTCTTTCGGTATGTTGGACGATCGTGCGGCGTTGAAAAAAGCGCGGGTCCTTCTGGAGAGAATCGGCGTAAAGCTCGATCCGCGGCGGCGAGTTGAAAACCTCAGTGCCGGCCAACGGCAGTTGACCGAGATCGCCAAAGCTCTTTCGCAAGAAGCGAGCATTCTCATCATGGACGAGCCAACGTCAACATTGAGCGTGGCCGAGATCGATCACCTCTTTGAGTTCCTTGACCGGCTAAAGCGATCTCACGCATCGATCATCTATGTTTCGCATAGGATGGAAGAGATTCGCCGGATTTCAGACCGGGTCACCGTTATCCGGAATGGGCGCAATGTGATGACTAGTGCGATAGCCGAGACGTCTCTGGATGCGATCGTAGAGCAAATCGTCGGCAGAAGAATCGGAGCATTCGAGCGGAAAGCCCGCCAGAGGAAGGCTGGCCAGGAGATCTTGCGCGTTTCGAGTCTCAGCGCCAAACCCCGTCCCGTCCAGGCGGATCTGACCGTGCATGGGGGTGAGATTGTGGGAATTGCGGGCTTGATGGGGAGTGGTCGCAGTTCATTAGCCAGATCTATCTTTGGAATGCAACCGATCGTCAGCGGTGAGCTTCGTGTGAAGGAGAAGTCAGTCAAAATCAGCTCGCCGGCTGCAGCTCTCAAAGCCGGAATCGCCATGATCCCTGAGGATCGCCTTACCCAAGGTTTGGTGCTTCAGCACAGTGTCGCCAGCAACCTGACTTTGCCACTCGTGAGTCGTCTGTCCCGATATGGATTCATGCAGGAATCCGCGGAAAGAGACTTGGTTCGGGAGTACACCAAGCAACTACGGATCAAGGCGGCGTCACCCGAAAAATCTGTCCGCACCCTTTCTGGTGGTAACCAGCAAAAAGTTGTTTTGGCGAAATGGCTGGCGGTGAAGCCAGTGGTGCTGGTTCTTGATGAACCCACTGCCGGCGTAGATATCGGAAGCAAAACCGAGATCGTGGAGATTATCCGGGAGTTCGCCGATCGAGGTAATGGCGTGATTATCATCTCTTCGGAACCGGCTGAACTCCTTGCTCTAAGTGATCGAATCCTGATTATGGCCAACGGTCGGATCGTTCGAGAGATCAGCTCGGAAGAGATCGAGGGGTGGGCGCCAGGTGCCACCGATTCAGCTCATCGTATCTCGTCGATGGAGAAGGGGCTACAGGTTGCTATCCAGCAGGAACAAAGATGATGGACGAGAAATTAGATGTTCCCGCGGACAATACGTCTTTCTTCCGGCGCGCCCTCGAGGAATGGCGGCAATATGTTATTTACGCCGGGTTTATCGCAATTTTCATTTTTTTCTCGCTCACACTGAGCAGCAAAGGGTTCCTCGATCCGAACAACCTGTTAAATATCGTCCGACAGACCGCTATGATTGCCGTCATGGCGGTGGCCATGACATTCGTTTTGTCGGCCGGTGAAATCGATCTCGCGATTGGAGCGGTAGCTGGACTGGTCTCGGTGACCACCGCGATGGCTCTCGCCAAATTTGGCCTGGTTGGCGGAATTTGTTGTGGCGTCCTAACGGGGATCGCAGTCGGCGTGGTTAACGGGCTATTAACGACTCGGGTCGGAATTCCTTCGTTTCTAGTTACCTTGGCAATGATGGGAATCGCCAGGGGAACCGCCATGTGGATCAGTAACACTGCCGCAATCCCGATCCTTGACCGGAACTACTATTTCAGCTTCGGATCCGGCAATTTCGGACCGGTGCCAGTCTTGTTAGTGTGGGCACTCGTCGTCGGCACTATCGGTCATGTAGCGCTTCGGAAAACAAGCTTTGGGCGCAGAGTATTGGCGAGCGGGGGAAGCGAAACCGCGGCGAGATTTACCGGCATCAACACGCGTAATATCAAGTTACAGGTGCTGATTATTTCGAGTGTCGCGGCAGCGGTAGCGGGAATGCTCTATGCCGGACGGCTACGATCTGGCCGCTTTCAACTCGGTGAGGGAGATGAGCTTTCCGTGATCGCAGCGGCTGTGCTCGGCGGCACCAGCTTGTTCGGCGGTTTCGGTTCCGTCATTGGTTCCATTGTTGGGGCGCTCATGATCGGCCTCATCAACAATGGCCTAATCCTCATGGGACTCGAGTTCAGCCAGCAATTGATCGCTCGAGGAGTGATCATTATCCTTGCCGTCACCGTAGCCAGATCACGCCGATGATCTGGACAGCAAAGGCAAGAGCTGCCTACTGATCCCCAAAACTGATATCGACCAAGCGCGCCATTTCCACCAGTTGGACGGACAATTCGCACCACGGCGGTATGACAAGGGTGCGTCGCAGCACGGCTTCGAATGAAAAGTGGGGCGAATGTCAGCCAGCAGTTGGGACGGGAGCGGAAGTTGGAAAGAGCCAGCCTGAAATAGGTGCGTAAACGAGCAGTCTGTCAAGATTCGTTGACTGACCCCTTTGTGTTCCACAGCAGCAGCCAACGTTCTTCTAAACTCTGAGTAGGCGGCCGCTGGCAGCAACGCCGAGTAGCAGGACCGCCAGGATCATGAAGGCTGTCTGGAGGTTGGTGCTGTGAGAAACAAAGCCAATTGCCGCCGGCCCGACGAGGATGCCGGCGTAGCCGAGGGTAGTGATCGCCGGGATGGCCACGTTTTCAGGCATGGTCTTCTGTCGACCGACGCTGCTAAACAGGACAGGTACGATGTTGGAGCAGCCCACGCCAACCAAGGCATAGCCCAACAGCGCCACTTGCCATGAGGGAATGAGCGTCGCGAGTGCAACACCTCCTGCCGCGCAGAGGCCCCCAAAAATGACGATTCTAATGGGGCCGACTCGCCGTACGACCCGATCGCCGGTCAGGCGTCCAATCGTCATCGTAAGGGCAAATGCGGCATATCCCAGGCCTGCATGTGATGCATCCATTCCACGTACCGAGGTCAAGAACACCGCGCTCCAGTCAAGTAAGGCACCCTCGGTCAAAAAGAGGATGAAGCAGAGGGCTCCGATGAATAGGACGATGCCATGCGGAATAGCAAAGGCTGGCCCCTCGTTCTTGCTGCCATAAGGAAGAAGACGCGAAGCAGATAGTGCTAGAGCCACAGCGATGGCGGCGATGACCCACAATACTGCCGTGAGCGGCGACGCTCCCACTCCGAGCAGAATAGTGATACCCGCCGCTCCAGCGATGCCACCGAGGCTGAAAAGGCCATGGAACCCCGACATCATCGTTTGACCGCTCGCTCTTTCGACAATCACGGCTTGGATGTTCATGGCCACATCCAAGCAGCCGACACCAGCGCCGAAGATTAGCAGAGACGCAACGAGTTGAGGTATAGCGGAAACAGTAGCCAGGAAGGGCAGCGTGAGACAGATTAGCCCCGTCGACAAAGCAATGATGAGCCGACACCCGAGACGTGCCGCCAGAGCACCCGCCAACGGCATGGCCACGATCGAACCGACCCCGAGGCATAGAAGGAGCAGCCCAAGCAGCCCGTCGTCGATATTGGCGCGGATCTTGGCGAATGGCACGAGAGGAGCCCAGGCGGCCATGCCGAAACCGGCAATAAAGAATACGATGCGGGTGGAAAGCTGCTCTTGACGTCCTGGTATTTGGCGGATGCTCGTAGTAGTTGAAGACATAAGAACTTTCTTTTTGGCGTTCATGCGCGAGCGCGGGAAACGAATAGTCGTCAGTTGGCAAGCTGAAGGATGCGCACACCCGCGCGCCTGAAGGACTGCAATTGCCCGGGTGGCGCATCAGCCTCGACGATCAGAAGATCCAGGTCGTTCGACGAAGCCACGTGAAACGGTGCGGTGGTCCCGAACTTCTCCGTCGTCGCCGCCACTGCAACCGCGCGGCTCGCCCCGACCAAAGCTTGCTTAAATTCAGCGTCCTCAAAAATAAAGGCCCGAATGCCCGCTTGATCAGAGACAGCGCAGCCCCCTAGAAACGAAAGGTCGATGGAAATAGACTGAACGTCGCGAATTGCGCGTGCGCCCAATGCTGCGCCAGCATCGGAGTCAACCAGGCCACCGATCATAACGAGCTTGATGTTGGAGCGGGAAATTAACTCCATTGCTATGGCGGGCGAATTGGTGGCTACGGTGAGTTTGGTATGATTTGGCAAAGCACGAGCAATCTCCAAATTCGTGGTGCCAGCATCCAGGAATAGGACCTGATCCGCCGCGATAATCGTCGCTGACGCTTGTCCCAAAGCGACCTTTGACCCGAGGTTTTGTCTCTGGCGTATCCTAAATGAACCGGACGCTGGTGAGACTGGCAGGGCGCCACCGTAGACGCGTCGACATACACCGAGACTCGCCAATTCGCGAAGATCTCGACGGATGGTGTCCTCAGAAGCTCCGAGTTCCCGCGCCATCTCGACGGCGAGGACACGTTCTCCCAGCGATAGTCGCTTGCGAATGATGCGATGACGTTCGTCAGGGAGAAGGTTGAGGGAAGGCATCGCGATCAAAACATGTATGAACGTTGATAATCGTATATAAACACGGATTGATGGCAAGTCAAACTTGCGAGCAAGGGACTAGGCAGATTCGTGTAATTTTATACGCTAAGGAACCGTTGTTCCATATCTCGAAACTGAGACGTGGCCAAGGAATCTGCGCGCCGAGGTTCGGCGATGCCAAGGCGGCGGGGCCATCTCGCATGGTCAGGCCGAGCGCTGCGCTCAGCCTGTCAAGCCTTCCACGGAAGCAAAAGCAGGAGCTTTCACTTACGGGGGAGCAAAGCCGGAGCTTCGCAGACCTACGCTTTGCGAAGAAGAAAGGGCGCGTTGTTACCCTAATTTTGCAATCATTTTGGGGAACTGGCAGCCTGCGCAATTCGTCGTATCTGCCAGGCAAAAATCCTCGAAGATCTGGAGGAGCCCCTGTTGCTGGTAAAGGAATCGGA
>Ga0073928_10008178_pt1 | contig 13236 bp, 9 predicted proteins | sample PaiPotPPA55metaG_FD_76969 | JGI IMG/M metagenome (GOLD analysis project Ga0073928, IMG submission 76969) | Iron sulfur acid spring bacterial and archeal communities from Banff, Canada, to study Microbial Dark Matter (Phase II) - Paint Pots PPA... ...
GCTCCGCTGATCGTTCTGTCGCGCGCGAGATGGCAGCCCTGCAGGTTAGGGGTGTCCTCGGAGCAGGACACCCACTCGCCAAGTACATCGCGGCGGGCATTGCGTTCCATCACGCCGGCTTGCCTCAAGACTTGGCAACCTCAATTGAAGCACTCGCGCGCCGTGGATATCTAAGGGCTGTTTGCTCGACGACCACGCTTGCAGAGGGGATAGACCTGCCTTTCCGCGCTGTGATCGTGCCGCATGTCTACCTCGCCGATCAACAGCTGATGTCTCCGGCGCTCTTACAGAATATCATTGGAAGGGCGGGGCGAGCAGATGTCAGCATCAGCGGAACGGCTGTGATCTTAGAGGCGGGCTCGAATGTATCGAAGTTCGCGGAGGACGGGTTGCTTAAGAATATGGGACGCCGACACGCCGTCAAGAGCAATCTACGGGCGATGAAGCTCGACCCAAAGAGTCACGAAGACTGGGATCACTACCTGCGGCTTCAGTCGCAGCTGATGGGCTTAATGCTGGACGAAACGCTCGAAGATCAGCAGGCTTCGGAGTTCGCTAAAGCATGCTTCGGCGTAGTTTCTGGCCAGGTCAAACCGAAGCTGCTCCAGTCCACATTCACGAGCGTCTTGGATCACATGCTCGGAACTGACCCTCCAATGGCAACGCGGACGAGTCCGTATCGGTTGACCGAGTACGGTAAGGTCGCGAGCATTGGAGGTTTGTCAGCATCGAGCAACAGGGTGCTGTTGCGCGAGCTACAACGGGAACAGGCGGCCGAGAGAAGCAGCTGGTTTACGAGAGATGCTTGGCTCTCCCGCGATCTGAGCCCTGAAGTCGCGCAGCGTGCGTGCGAGTTGGTCCACGTACCATTGGAGGCCGTAACACTCTGCCTGGATCGTTGGGACCGAGAATTCGACAACATAACTCGATCATGGCTGAAAGGGGATCATGTAGTTTGGGAACGAGCCCTAAAGCCGAGCATGACACTATTGGCGGGCTGGATCACGGGCAGAGAACCGGGCGAAATTGCGAGCAGTTACAACTCGGTCCGGACTGAGACGCATAAGGGGCCAGGGCGAAAGGTCGAGCTCACTGGGTCGGACGTGCTGGAGCTCATCAGTCAGCGGATCGTGGCTTACCTCTGGTATTGCTCCGCGGCGATTCGCTTGTCGGAGCACATCTGCAACGAGACGCGCGTCTTGCGGACGCCATTTCGGCGCATACTACGGTACCTCGAATACGGTACCCTCAGCAGCGAGGCACTTCAGCTGATGAGCCTCGGCTGTGATCGCTCACTAGCGCACAAGCTCATGCCTCTAACCCGACGATTCGACCGAGGCGATGAGGACGTGTACCGGTTCTCGCTGTTAAACCTGAGGGATCGATCCTTGCTTGATGCGGGACTGAGCGACGAAATGGTCGCGTTATTCGCCGATTTTCGCAAGAGACTGCGAGCTACGACGGGCTGAGCCTTAGGCTCGGAGTCTCGGCGCGATTCGTGATTTGTCCCGATAGCTTACCATCCGCAGCTAGACGGCGCTCAGCCCCGGGACGATTCAGGAACTTGGTTCGGTGAACGCAGCTGGCTGCTAGGAAAGAGGAAACGGCGATGCCTAATTTGTTCTCTAGCGAACAGGGCTGGGCAACATGCGCAGCCTGCTGGAAACAAACTGCATTCCTCGAATTGCGCGCACGTAAGATAGCAACCGAAGTCGTCTCGAAGATCGATCCGAAAGAAATAGTCGCTGAAGGCGCGCATCTGCCATTTAGGGACCTGAACGACACTCCGCGTGAGATAGAACTGGGCTGTTACACATCGGGCCGCAGCCACTCAGAACTGAACACGTCGATGTCCACGTTCAGATGGTCATCCCAATCGAGTGCAAGCATCGGACCGGAGTTGAGAGGTTCGCGTTTGAGGTGCCGGGACAGCGGCCGGTAACCCGAGTACGATTTCGGTTCCGGTGTTGTCAGATTCGGCGCGCTTATGCGCGTCGTTTGAAGCCAATGTAAACGCGACTCACTCCCTAAACTTCGCCGAACATCGGCTGACCCATGTCAAGGTCCTGCTAAGCAGGGAGGCCCTTCCAGACAGACCGTCGAGAGCGAGTCAATGGTGATGACCGCAGCCTGCGCGACGCTCGACTACATGGACGTCTTGGCAGACCGAGTGATCCGAGGCAGAAACCCCGTAGTTGAAGCCCGCGGTGAGGTCAAGGAGGAATGGCTAAGAGACTTCGGACAGTTTCCTGCGGACGCCGATGAGAGGATAAGAAATCACGATGACCTGCTCGCGGCGATTCAGGCGTTTACCGGAACGCAGTTTCCAGCACAGAGGCATTCGGATTTCCTTAGTGCACTGGAGACACGACGCTTGCGTCAGCGAGTCGACGTGCTAACCTGCGTGCCACTGCTTGTAGTCAGCGGCCGACTGTATAACGTTAGGATGTCGCCTGATGTGGTGATTCAGGAGTTCGGTCCCGCTGACTTCGCGGCGACCAGCGTTTGAAGGCTCAGGATTTCTGCGGTTCTGCGCACCTAGGCGCTCGTACAATCCCCGCACGTCTCTGCAATCGCGTTGCACGAGAGACCTTTCTATGAGACAAGACCCGCGTCCGGCGTAGTTCGTGGCGTAGAACTGTCAGCCGGCGGTCCCGGCCGATCCCTGGCAATGCCGCAAAGTCCCGTCCTGTAAGGGTCTCCAGCGTTTGATTACCCGTTTGAGCGAAGATGCGGTCCTTTCGCGGGAAGTAGTCCAAAGTATTTGATAGGTCCCCAGTTGGCTTCGTTCTGATCTACCTGTCTGCCTGGAATTTACTGCCTTGGGAAGAAAACCTGGAACCGTTCATCCAAGAAAGTCGCGAATTCATCGGAGAATGGTGCGGACCGGCCGGCTGGAAGGGCCGTTAGAAACTCGACGCGTATCTTGGCGGCATCGCGTAGCGTAGCATCGCCGCGATGTTCCGCCACGAATAATGCGATCGCGCAGAAGACGATCGCCCGGATTCTGTCGCGCCAATACGCTCGAAGGTCCAGCCGCTGAGCTAAACGGTCACACTGGAGGTTGCTGAACAGGTCTTCGAACATGGCTGGGTCTAACGGTAGCATTGTCGCCACCTCGACATACGCGTAAAATGACTCGACATGAAGATAACCGTCCGCGGCATCTACATCTTCAACGACTGCGAACGTTTCGGAGAGCATTGACGATGCGCGCGTCACCACCGCTTGTGTGGCTTCCACAGAGCCACCGGCAAGGGAAGAGCCAATGAAGGCCACTGCTTCCACCTCAGCGTGCGGAGCGGAAGCCAGAAAATCAGCAACATTTTCTTCGGTTCCAAGGCGCTCCCTAACTTCGTCTGCGAGGAAGGTAAGCCGGTTTTGGAAGAACAGCTGCAGCGGCCCTTGAACTTGTGCGTTTCTCGCCCGGATCACAAAGTGAGCCAGTAGCGCGCCAAGTATCGGTGCAGCAGTTTCCGAGTCGAGCGCCCGAATGGCAGTTTTTGCGTCGTCTGGAACAGCGGGCGTCAGGCCACCGCTTTCTAAGAGTGCTTCGATGTGACGCACGGCTGCCTGCCTTGTCTGCGGGGTCGCAGCTAATTTTCCGACCAGACCTAGGCGTTCCGGGCCGTCGATGTATGTCGCAAGCGACCAGCGCGCGACTATTCCCGAGGGGTCATCGCCTGCGGCCTCGTCGAGGAGCCGGGGCGCTATCTGAAGCGCAGCGTTGAGGGCAACCATTGCCCAGCCCTCGTCAGGCGTGCGCGCAATATGCCGGTCGCCGATCTCCCAAGTCAGGCGTTCGTTCAAATCAACGTCGGAAATCGGTTCGAGAGTAGCTACTGCGCGAAGCAGCTTTTCGCTCCATTGGGCTATCTGTACTTCGTTAAATGCTGAGGGGTCAAATTTGTTGCTCCAGATTCCATAATTGACGATGCGGAATGTAGCGTCATCGACTATTTTGGGCCATTCGAAGGAGCTGAAAAACGCAGACAGGTCGTCGTCGGATGGATAAGTGCTGAGCCGATCCTTAGGCAGTAAGGCATAGTCGATGAAGTTCGGCGTCAGCTTAAGTATAAGGCTTCGCATATCGGTCATGGCGCTACCATGCTCGGGCTACGGCCGAATTCGATCTCCAAGAGGTCGCGCAATCTTGCAACTACTTCAAGGTTTCTCATTTCCCCGACTGCGCTTAGGCTGTGTGATCCGTAGGAATTGAATGAATGACCAAAGTGCCATATCCGGTCGCCGACCCAGAGAAACCGATCATGGACACTGAACGAAGGCTGGAAGACCTCAATCCTGACTCGCGCGATCTTCGCGATCTTCTTTAGAGCTGCCTGGAAGTCGAAGATCGGCGCACCTGGGATAGGACCAAGATTGGTTAGCAGCTGTAGGTGGGATGCTCGTGCTGCTGCTGCCACCAAAGTAATGCGGGTTAGCGCGGCCTCATCAATAAGGTAAGGATCGACGATCCGCACGGGAGCCGACGACCCGCTAACTGCTCGCACGACTCTAACAAGCCGCTCGTATATGTCAGTAGGAGCGGCGGAGCCGGCTGGATCAAGGAGGGTCTCGGATATTCTATCCGCTGCGTCACGTTTCCAACGATTGCCCAGAAACCAATGTGCGACGATTTGTCCCGATGCGTCGGGAGCTGCACCTGACATTGTCCGCATGGCAGTGCTGTCCTTTGATAGATCTATATCGACCGTGTTTCCTGCGCTGTCCATCGTGATGCGAAGCTGCTGATCAACAACGTAGGCATTCACCGCAAGGCGACGGAGAATATGTCCTTGCTGAAAATCCAAGAGTTCGCCCCCAATCGCTGCCAGCGTCAATGAAAACGCATCGGCTGCTGGATCCACGATCACGGCACCAGTCTCAGTGCTTGGCAGGCTAATCGAGATGTGCGACCTTTGCAGAACTCCTTTGCCGATGGAACCTGAAATGACTAGCTCAGGGAAAGCCTCCCGCCAGTGCGGATCGGCCAAAAGCGAAAGCTTGAGTTCGTTGCCGACTTGACGAACGTCGAGCGTGATCCCGACGGGATAGAGGTCTTCGACGTCACCGATTGAATCGAGGCGGCTGTCAAGACTGAGCGGTGTAAAGCGTGTGTCGATGATCTTCGGGAGTGTGTCGACAATGCGCGCGATGTTGCTCTCGTCGAATGGAATGCTGCCGACCTTCTTGTCCCTGGCCCACGCTCGTCTAGTGTAGGCTGGAACTGTTAGCGGCGAGAGTGCGCAGTTATCGCTTGGACCTTGTAGAGGCAAGAACGCTTCATGAACGTCACACGGGGCGAAACGCACAACGTCGCCGATCCCTGGAAGCGTCGCGGCGTTCCTTTCGATCGCGGCAGAGAAGAATTCGTTGGCCTCGTCCTTAGAAATAAGGATTCGGTGGGCGATGAAGCTGCGAGCACCGCTCCTACTTACACACCGAACCGAATCGGCGGTTGTAAGCGAGGAGATTTCGCGTCGATTAGTACGGATGATTGAAGTATTTACGTTGTGAAAAGAACCCGACTGCCTGTAATCTACCAGGCAATATAGTACCGCCGAGTCGCAGAGCGACTCTATGCGCTGAACGGTGTCCGATATAACTGGAGGCTCGACCCTTATCACGTCGACCTGGTCATGTTCGAGTCGTTACTAGAAGGCATATTTCGATCCCGAGCCTTTCAGGCTTAGCGGCTGCTCGGCGTCTCTCTGCGCGATGCCTACAGTCGGTCGGCTAGTTATTGATTCTGCCCTGCCCGGGGCTCGGTCCTATCGTTGCCTCGCCGAAATGCGTCCCGAACGTGTTCAACAACGTCCCTCGGTATGTTAATCGGTGGATTTGGGATATGCACAGATATCCTCCTTAGTGCCTCTCAGTGCAGACGCCACAACGTTGACAGGTCACAGCTGTTTAACGCACTCAATTCTTACATTCGGGCAAGAGCGAACTAAGCCTTGCAGCTGGGAGAGAAGGGTGAGAGTGGGACTCTTTCCTGACGGAAGCGCGAGCGCGCACCCAAGCGTCGGAGAGGTCGTGAGCGCCCGTGGCGCGGAGCAGTTCCGAACGTAATCGGCAGTCAGCGGGGTCTCTATTCCGCTCATGCGCGCTCGATGCAGGTAGCTGATGCCGCCCTCTTAGAGCTCTCCAGCCGCAGCCATCGCACTGCTGATCGCAACGGCAGCAAGCTTTGTGCCAGTAGGAGAACAGATATTTGCGCTAATCTGCGTATAGAGCACGCGATCGAAGCCGAAGGCGTCTGCGAGCTGCCGCACGACAATTCGGTTGACTCCGGGCGTCGCTCCCGGATTGTACCTAGCGGCGGTGCCAACTTGGCCGATCTCGCGACGGTAAAGCGCATCGACGGCATTTGAGAGTTGCGTTTCCTCCCGCAGAACGATTAGTGCTCCGCAAACCGAGCCGCCTCCCTGCGTTACCGGAATAAGGGTGGGTCCTCCATCGCGCTTGGCGCTGGATCGAGCACTCACGGCGCGAACTTGCAAGAACCTAGCGTGCGATCCGTAACGGGTCGCTTTCGCTGTTGCTCGCCGTCGTCGGCTAGTTTACGTCAGCGACTCCAGGGACACTTTCTCCCTGCAACATTTGCTTGCTCGTCGCAGGTGCGCTTCTCGGAGAGGCTCGTTCGCCCTTCGGACCTGTCCCCATGCCGGTATCTCGGTGCGTACATAAACTCCGGCCGCGCGACTGCCGACATTGGGATCAGGTATGCCTCAGTAAGGTTTGTTCCGGATGTAGGGCATTCCAAATTGGAGTCGTTAAGTATCGCATATTCCACGTTTGCCGCGCGAAGGGACCCAAGGCCGACGCAATATCCGAGATTCGCACCGCTGAGATTGGAGAAATCGAGCGTAACTGAGTCGCAAGTGCCTAGAATGTTAGCATTTGTCAAAGTGGCACCGGTGAGATCTAAGGCACGTGAGTCCGTCTTAAGAATGAAGGTATCGCTAAGGTCGAGGCCATCTGTATGCACGCCGACGACGATGATCTTGATAAGCAATTCCGAGCTTGCTTCCATGGCTGCGTAAAGATTTCGCGACCCACGTCGGTCCACTTCCACCCCGCGACTGTCCACGGTCAAGTGTTCTCTCAACGATGGCACAAGAGCCTCTCCGAACGCCGTCCGGCCAGTGCCTGGCGTGAACTTGAACCGCCTCTCGTGTGCGAGCGCCTCGTATTGAGCTAGGTCATCTAACTGACTGCCGACAAACAGCGAGCCAGCTTCAGGGCCAATGCCGAGAATGGCGAGAGCAACCTTCTTGGCGACTACGGGTTCTCGTACCGAGAACAATCCGAAGGAGCGCTCCCGTTCGGAAGCTGTCAATGTCGGGCCTACGATTTCGCCGACCAATCGCGTCGTCACCTCGATAAATTGAGACTTCTCGCGCTGATTGTCCGCTATGATGCTTGTTAAGAAGTCAGACCGGCTAGCGCCGTCCTCTGTCACGATCTCGATGATTTGGTTGCCGATAGATGCCTTCACTCGGGGGTCGTCTTCGGCAGCGAACTGATGCGGAAGGACCGCTGCGACCTCTCGGCGACTAGGCGCGTCAAGCGATCCATAGACGGCGCCAATGTATGACACTGCGGCTAACCGCTTCGTCGCACTGACATCGCCTAAGTCACCCGTGTATTGGGCCAGCCTATCCTGCAGCGCGAGCGTCTCTCTCGACGCAATGTCCCGTTCTTCCGAGTTTCGCTGAATGTACCATCCGCCGACGGCGACAGCCGCGGTTAGCATCGCTGTTCCAAGCGTCCGCATCCAGCCGAATCGGAGGTCTTCCAGCTCGAGACGAAGCTTCTCCCTATCGATGATTTCCCATTCGACGCGAAGGGGCCAGAATCGATTCGCCAGTACGGGCAGCCACAAAAGGATGAAACCGAACAGCGCTGCCGTAATCGTAAGATAAAAAAGTGCGTCGCGGGCGTGTTCAGAGCTTGTTGACGTAATCACTTACGTCTGGCGAGGGTGTGCAAAACCCTCGTTCCTTCCTCACATTGCAGACGAAGGTCGCTCGCCGCGTTGAACGGCGACCCGCGATGGCGCGGCGTCCTAGCTGACTCCTGAAACCGGCAGCCGCCTTTAGAGGTCAAAGCGCAACATTCTTTCTCGTACGAATTAGAAATGGGTTTGGCCTCCCAGCTCTCCTACCGACTGCCCAGTCGTCCGCGCGCGCTCTCTACGACCCGCAACATCAACTCAGCGGCTTCTCGGCTCGACTCGCTCGTATGATGCGCTGCTGCGTTCCGGATCTGCACGGCCTCCATTAGTTTGGGAATAAGGTCCTTCGGGATGACGCCCTCCCGAACAACGGTTTCGCTCAGAGCGCCTAACGAACGCCACGCCGGCCGCGCTCCAACTGGGCCGCCTCTAGTTTGTTGCACCAGCGTCTCTGATAGCGATTGCTCCAGTACCGACGCAAGAATTAGGATGGCCGCTTGATATTGTCCATCATGAATTAGCGTCCTCGCCTCCGAAAGCCGATCGTCGCCCAGCGGTGAAGTGAGCGCGCGGCTCAGTTGATGAGCGAACTCGTCAAGGTCGTCTGGATCATACCGAAGAACTAGCATATGTCGAAGGTCGACTGGAACTTGCGCGCCTTTTCGCGCAATCAAAATTACGGGTTGTCCGAAGCCCCTTGCGAGACCAACCTCATGCGCGACACCCCGTGTTCCTCCAGTAACGTCTGCGATCACCACCCGTGCTTGCTGAATCGCGCTACGGGTTTGCTCAATCATGGACCCAATGGATGATAACTCATCAGAACGCAAAGGCATGAGCCCGACACTCTCGATTGCTGGAACAATCGCAGAACGATACACAGAGCTGGCCTCTGGCGCGAATGGTATTGCTACAAAGCAGAACTTCGCCGAGGCTGAGAGGACGGTCGATGCGTCTTTGCTAGAAATGGCTTGCTCAATCTTCCCGGCATCAATCGGTTCGAACAACGCCGGTTCGTTGGACCGCATTTTACCGGCGCTCTTCGCGTCGATCGCCATAAGGAGTGTTTCTAAGAAGTTCGCGACAGCGTTTGTCCGCTCAGCGCGATTGGATCCTTTGAGTCGGATAATGTGAACATTCTCTCCCAACGAATCCTCAGCAACGTCTCGCGCGTCGCCAAATTGGAGAGCATACGCCATCCGCACAAACTCACCAAGCCGGGACTCTACGACGCGCTGAATACTAAGAAAGTTTGGGTCGCTAAGACTGTAACCTATGAAGAGGGGCGTCCTCGTAATCAACATCGCAGAAAGATGCGTCGCAACGAGCGGATAACGGTCAAGATATGATACATAATCTTCCGTCGAAACTACGATGTACTCTTGATGTCGAACGTCGCCGTGCATTTTGACAATGGTCGTTCTGCCTTTCCCGCCGTGAAACGGCATTTGGTGCTCCCCGACCAAAGCCTTGTACGGTGCCTTAAGAGAGTGATAGGCGTCCTCCAAGAGGGTGTCAAAATTGGTTGTGTACACCGTATCAAATGGTAGCATAGCAAAGGCATCGTGCGCACGGCCCGGGGTCGCGACATCAGTGTGCAGCGCCTGCCGTATCGCCTCTATGAGCTGGACTCGTCCAAATCGCTTAGCGAACTGAGAAGCGACGGCGGGAGGTGAAAGGTGAGGATCGATTCCTGCGATGCTGGCAAGCGTCTCGGCCAGCTCGCGCCACGTTGGCATTGTTAGGCCATGAGGCAGATCCGCGTTGATTGAAAAGCCCGCGCCAACGAATGGTAAGCAGCGCCCTTCAGCTATGTCAGCGGCTAACAGTCGTATGATGTGTGGTTCACTCGTGGGTTCCAAGTCGGCTCCATGTCGGCCGGACCGGCGCTATCGCCAAGGCGCGCGTTGAACGCGATGGAAGCGGCCCTTTGAAAAACATCGCGATTCACTTCCCTGCCAGCCTCACTTAACCGGCGTCGCCGACAATTCCGATCCGAGCGAATGACGACCCTCATCATACCTACGGGCCGGGTCAGACTACGCACGATTTCATCGCATCATCCCTTCGCGCGACCTGGCTTTGAATCTTCTGATTTGCTGTCGTTCTCAAACCGCGCCTGCGATGATCGCGGCCAACCCCGCCGTCCTCTCGTGCTCCCACGCGCGGATTGACGAGCCATCCGCGTCCGGTCAACATGGCATCCTGGCGTCGATCCCGCTCAACGTTCGCGGCGATCTTTTCCCTCTACAAAGCATTGTTCGTCTTGGGTATTAGGAAGTCCTCACGAACCCTGACGGGGTTCCGCTCCGCGCTCGATCGACCGCACAGAGCAGGAAGAGATTGGCGATGTCATCCAGGCATTGGATGAAACCGAGATCGAGGCGGATCAGAATGGCGAGCCGAAGACGGACTAGGACTTCCCGCGGCAGCACGCCGGTGCATAGCATTGCTGTCGGGGCAGCCGCCGAGAGGTACGCCCTTTCACGTTCGCGTCGATCCAGACGCGAAATATGCGAAGGAAGCGAAGCATGGTCCGGAGCGAGCCTTAGAAGCCGGTGGCCTTATTTCGCATTTTTCGCATGGTTCGCCGATGTGTCGCTCCCTGGAAGTCTCGCGACGAGAACCTCCTGATGCCGTCCTTTCGTTGGCAGTGTTTCGATTCGTGCCAGATGGTTCTGGACGAGCGATTGACGAGCGGCGTTGATCCGAGCAGCGCCGATATGACGCGCGAAGAGCGCATGCTGATCCTTGCGGCTCAGCCCGAGGGGATAAGCCTGACGCGCTTCGTCGAGAATCCGTTGTGCTACATCGTCCCCAAGAGCGTCGCCGAAAATGAAGCGAGCCGACGCTTCGCAATAATCCCACACGGCTTTAGCGGCTTCTAAGTGGGGTGCCGTGATACGGCAGGAACCATCAAAGAGCGCATATATCAACGCCAAGCGTAGGGTGTGCGTCTCGGCGCGAGCTAACAATGCTCCGGCCAGGCCAAACCTCACTCGATTCGCCAACTCTGCGTATAGGAGCTCGTAGCCCGCACTCGCGATCTGCTCGAAGGAAACCTCCCCAATTCCCCGAGCGACATCTAGCGTTTTGCTAAGGCGTGGAATAAGGTTCTTAACCGTGGGTTCGTTGAAGTTCCCCCCAAAGGGAAGAAGTCTCGCCCGACGCACCGCGACAAACATAAACCGGTTGGCGAACCCATTCGCTACTTCACGGTCCGTAAGGCGGGAGCGCAATTCCTCGGTCGTGATTTGGGCGATTGCTGATACGTGCGCTCCGCGAACTACGATCGGTGACGACCGGACTCGAAGCTCCAGGCGCGTCTGATCCCAAGCTTCTCTCAAGATCATCGATACCGTGGAACCGTCTCTGCTCGCGACGGTCAGAATCCGAGCAAGCTCGGGCTCGTAGAGGAATGCGCAGGGACTGCGCAAGTCGTGGCTGCCCGCCGTGTTACGTTTCGAATCGTCCTGCAGTTTCGACAGCAGCCCCTCTCCTGAGCCGAGACCACTGACGAGAGCTGCGTCGTGCCAATCTTCGTCCGCGACTTTCACAATGTGGATCCCGTCGCGATAAGCCTGCCCTTTCCGCCCCTGCGCGGTTTCGCCGACATGAGCCACGAATAAGTTAGCCCGGTGACGCACGGCGCCAATCTTCACATGAGGACCTGAGCCGACAGCGTTACCGAATGCGGCCAGAAGCGTCGTCAATATTGCAGCAGGATCACCTTCTGATCGAGGCTCGATAACCCGTAGCACATCGCCGACGAGTCCGTGGAATGCCGCCTCCCTTAGTTTTGGCCGAGAAGGCGGACTGTCCCAAACGTTGGCCTCTTGGCTCCGCTTGGCGTCCCCGGTACTGTCGCCAAGACGACAGGCGAACGCTGACCGCGCGATCGCCGATACTTCGGCATCGTCAAGCGGTATTTCCCAGCGGGAGTTGAGCGAACGTAGGGCATCGAGAATCGTCTCGAGATTCGATCCGTTCGAGCGGATTCCGCGTGCCGCTCTGAAGAGCGTATTGTTACGCTCACCCACTGGAATACGTCCACCTGGCGAAGTACTTCCTCGGCTGGTCGGATCGTACGTGCGGCGATTGCACTGGGCTCCAACGTAGCGCCGTAGGCCTTCTGGCAGTGCATATGCGCTCTTGACCGCCTCGGCGCCAACAGCAGCAGTCCACCTATAGCTCTTGCCCGTTACGTGCAACGAAGGAGGGAGGACCGCGTATCCGCCAGCCCTCTTGATGTCGAAAGCGAATGGAGCACTCTTATCGGGCGCATGGCCGAATTTCGTAGGTAAGCGATCATCTTCGCTTGCGGAGACGAAATACGCGTGGAATCCTCCTCCGCCCGTACGGCACATCGGCGCGCTCTCCAAGCCTTCACTACACGCCGCGGTTAAGTGCCGTAACTGCACGCCATCGTGATCATTCCTTGGATCGTAGTCGATCACGAGAAGGCCGGACGGCCCGAGAGCGCAACCGATGTTCGCATCGGGCCATGAGGTCCACCACTTTCGAATTTGCACTAGATCATTGGTGGCATCCTTGAAACCGTTAGGAGTGCGAGGGTGCTTACCTGGCGCGCGACAAGTCTGACGGCGACAGGCGCATCCTGGTCCGGCCGCCTCGTACAACGGGAACACCCACAATCCGAGTTCTGCATACCATTCAGCGAATTGTGACATGTAATTGCCGGAGTTGTTCCCCGCGTCAGCCCAGGGACTCATGACGGCGTTGTGGCCATGCGGTAGCGGATGCCGCCGCGGTATCGTTCAGCTGCGATGAGGCCTGCCGCCTCAAGATGATAGACCGCAAAACAAACGCTCGCTTCGGAGAAACCGGTCTCTCTTGCGATCTGACTCTGCCTGATATCCGCGATTCCGTTGTGTGCCTTGAGCGTGAGATACCCTAGAACGCGAGCCGCGAGAGCTGCCGAAACGCGTTGAGGTGTGTGCTTGTCGGTCATGTGTCCCCCTTGCATAAGTTCCTTCATTTAGGAAGATAGCGTGAAGGGGAGGGCTGCGTAGCCTTCTTTAGCGCCCCGGGCTCGGAAGCGATTGCTCGAACGGAAACGGCGGCGGCTCAACGTGGAAGGGAAAGCGGAGGTGATTCGACTTCAAGGTTTCGGAATTTCGTTCGGAATTTCGACTTCATCGACGCCAAATAGAGGCCGAGATCGAGCTCGCGCGACATTGTTCGTCGATTTCGGTCGATCTTTGCCGTGGGCCACGTAACGCGCGCAACTTGGCGCTCCATATAAGGAAGACGAA
>Ga0073928_10008180_pt1 | contig 13231 bp, 17 predicted proteins | sample PaiPotPPA55metaG_FD_76969 | JGI IMG/M metagenome (GOLD analysis project Ga0073928, IMG submission 76969) | Iron sulfur acid spring bacterial and archeal communities from Banff, Canada, to study Microbial Dark Matter (Phase II) - Paint Pots PPA... ...
GCCTAAGCATGACCGAGCTTCAGCAACGCATCGACGTGCACATCGGCGCCTTTTGCAGTAAGCGTCAAGAACAGGATTTACGCGCGATCGACCCCGTCGATGCCAAAATCGACGAACTCATCTTCCGGCTTTCGGCCCAAGATACGCTCACCGCGGAACACTCCAGGTCGGTCGGCATGTGGTGCTGGCGCATTGCCAAGCGTATGAATCTGTCTCGCACGGAATCGTACTTACTGACTCGCAGCGGCCTGCTGCACGACGTCGGCAAGACAACGACACCCATCGAGATTCTCACGGCGGCCCGCCAGTTGGACGAAGACGAGTGGGCGATCATGCGACAGCATGCCGCTATAGGGGAGACGATTGTGGTTGCCGTCAGCGAGCTGCGGCTATTCGCTCCGGCGGTGCGTTCTCATCACGAACGCTTTGACGGCAAGGGCTACCCGGATGGGCTGGAGCGCAGTTCCATTCCGTTCTCCGCGCGCGTCGTAGCCGTCGCCGACGCATTCAACGCGATGATCGCCCGCAGGCCGTATCGTGCTCCGCTTCCACCCACAGTAGCCGTCGAAGAGCTAAAACGAAACAGCGGGACCCAATTCGATCCCGCTGCCGTTCAAGCTATGATTGACGTTGTGCTTAGCGGCCGATGAAATGCTGCAGCCACGAAACGTCGAGGGTCATGCTCGGTAAACCGGCTATCCCCGAGATCACGATAAACCTGGGAACCGCGCTGCCGCTATCCAGCTTCTTGGGAACGGCACTGCCGCTGTCCAGAGTCTTGGGAACGGCGCTGCCGCTATCCAGCGTCTTGGGAACGGCGCTGCCGCTATCCAACGTCTTGGGAACAGCGCTGCCGCTGTCCATGCGGCTGGGCCCAGGAACGGCGCTTCCGCTGTCCGCGAGGGCCGGCGAAGCGGCGCATACGAAGGCAATTGTGCCAAAAATTAGCGTTTTATACGAGGTCATAACGGCTCCGACAATAGCTGAAAAGCGAGTAATAGTAAGTGCGCTTTTCTGTATGCTACCGTGCCCGCGTCGGCTTGATAGCTCTCAGCCGTTACAGCACTTGGGGAGTCAAAGGGGAGAAAACTATCCGTCATGATAGGTTCACAGCGGTTGTTATCCACAGAGGACCAACGAGCCCAGGTATTGCCTGCTCAAATCGAGGTGCTGCAGAAGCGTGCGACACCCGCCCTTTTCGTCGTAGACAAGCGGCTTCGGGTGCTCTTTTATCGCCCCGATCCCGACGAGCGGCGTAAGGAATTCCGCCCAGCCGAGAATGGCGCCCTACCGCCCTCGCTTGAGTACACGGTGCTCAAGCTGCTGGCGCAGGAAGAGGAGACCGGCGAGGGTGTCTGGCGCGCCGCGGTGAGCGCTTCGGTCGCCGTCAGGGTTTTCGAACTCGCCGGCGGCGCCACGGTAGCCTACGCGGTGATGGTCGAACGGTTCGCCCTTCGCGATCAAATGGAGACGGTATCGAACCGCTACGGGCTCTCCCCGCGCGAGCGGCAGGTGCTGGCCCTGGTCGTTAAGGGGCTGCGCAACGACGAGATCGCGCAGCACTTGTTCATCTCAAAATCCACGGCAATTTTTCACGTCAAGCAGCTGCTGACGAAAACCAGCTCGCGCAACCGCACCGAGATGGTCTCGAAGATTATCGCCTAGAGGGACGCCAGCACGTCCTCGGCGTGGCCCTCGACGCTGACCTTGGGCCACACTTTCACGACCTTGCCGGACGGGTCGATCAGGAACGTCGAACGCTGCACGCCCTTCGTTATTTTTCCGTACATGTTCTTCTCGACCAGGACGCCGAATGCGTCGCACAGTTTCGAATCGACATCCGCAAGCAGTTTAAACGGAATGTCGTATTTCGCTTTGAACTTTTGGTGCGATGCTACCGAATCGCGGCTCACGCCGACGATCTCAGCGCCTTTGCGCTGGAAGCGCGCATATGCGTCGCGAAACTGCGACGCTTCGTTCGTTCAACCCGGGGTGTCGTCTTTCGGGTAGAACCAGAGCACCAGCGTCTTACCGGTAAGGTCGCCCGTGTTGACCGTTTTACCGCTATCGTCCAAGACCGCGATGCGCGGAATTTTTACGCCTTCGTCCAGCACGGAAGCTCCTTTCACGCCGCACGTAAATGCAAGGTCATTTGCGCCGGTCACAATAACGAGTGACCAAGAACGCCATGTGCAATCCTTCGCCGGATTCCGGCAACATCCGCCAGCCTCATCCGCTGGCTGCCGCGCTCATCGAGCGCGTGCGTGAACTAGAAGCTCACGTGCTCGAGGTCGGTGCGGGAAGCGGGCGAAACACCGCCGCGCTTCGCAACGGCGGCCTTCGCGTACATTCTATCGATGACGCGGATGCGCCCGATCTTCGCTTCGCAGCGCAGACGTTCGATGCAGCGCTCAGCACGCACGCATTTTTGCACGGAACACCGGCAATCGTGACTGGCATGCTTTCGGCAGTGGCACAGGCGCTGCGGCCCGACGCGCCGTTTTATTGTACCTTCACGTCGAAGCGCGACGCGCGTTACGGATCGGGCACGCAAATCGAGGAAGACACGTACGCGCCCGACGCCGGCGATGAAGCCGGCGTTGCCCATGCATATTTCGACGAGAACGGACTACGCACGATGCTCGAGAGCGCGTTCATCATCGAATCGCTCACCGAAGAGAACGTTGACTCGGTCGTCGGCACTTGGGCGCATGCGCGCCGTCCCACCAGAAGCGTGCACTGGTTTTTACGGGCGCGCAAGCGCGGCTAGTAACGCGGAATGGCCGGATCGATGCGCTGCGCGTATGCGTCGATACCGCCTTCGACGTTGTGCACGCTGCTAAACCCACGCACCAGTAGGAAGCGCGCGACGTGTTCGCTTCTCGCGCCATGCTGGCAAAGAACCGCGACCTCTGCGTTCGGATCGATTTCACCCAAGCGCGCCGGAATCTCGCGCATCGGGATATGCACGACGTCCGGAAGCGAGGCGGCTTCGAGCTCGAACGGCTCGCGCACGTCCAGCAACACAAACTCACGACCGCTCGCGCGCCACTGCGCGAGTTCTTCAACGGTAATCGCTTGCATCAGTCTACGTTTTGTCGACGGCGATCAAATTTTGCCTCGGACTGGATGCGTTTGCGTAAAGCCGTTTTTCCATCCGTCCCGACAGATACGCAAGACGTCCGGCGTGCACCGCGTGCTTCATCGCTTCGGCCATCTGCACCGGGTCTTTGGCGGCCGCGATTCCGGTATTCATCAAGACCGCGCCCACGCCCAGTTCCATGGCGAGGGCAGCGTCGCTTGCGGTGCCGACACCGGCATCCACGATAACCGGCACGTTCGCGCGCTCTTTGATAATCCGGATGGAATATGGATTGCACACACCGAGCCCGCTGCCGATGGGCGCGGCCAGCGGCATGACCGCAGCGCAGCCCTCTTCTTCTAATTGCTTGCAAGCCACCGGATCGTCGACCACGTATGGCAGCACGGTAAATCCGTCTTTGACCAGCTGCGCGGCGGCCACCAGCGTTTCGCGCGTATCCGGATAGAGCGTTTGCGGATCGCCGATGACTTCAAGCTTGATGATGTCGGTTTCCAACAATTCGCGCGCCAGCTGCGCGGTGAGGATGGCTTCCTTCGCGTTGTAACAACCGGCCGTGTTCGGCAGAACCACGTACTTGCTGCGATCGATGTAGTCGAGCATCGTCTTGCCGCTGCGTTCGTCCAGATTAATACGCCGGATCGCGACAGTGATCATCTGCGTTCCGCTGGCGGCGTGCGCGGCTTGCATGACGTCGAGCGAGGGATACTTGCCCGTGCCGACGATGAGGCGCGAACTGAATTCGTATTTTCCGATTTTGAATGTGTCTGTCATGGCTTTCCTAAGGAAGTCAGCCGCCTGCGACGGCTTTGATGATTTCGATTCGATCGCCGTTCTGGACCCGCTCCTGTTCGAACGTGGAGCGGCGCACGACGCGGTCGTTCTTCGCAACGGCGATTCCGCGCTCGGGCGTTTGCAGCTGCGCGAGCAGTTCCGCGACCGTCAGACCTTCCCGCAACTCGTGCTCTTCTCCATTGATCGAAGCTTTCACAGCGGCAGAGCTTCGCTACGCGATGCCCGCTTTCGTCCCGAAGCGTGCAACGCTGAATGGGGCTAGCGCCTCCATCGTCCCGTTTTGCACGGCATCAGCAAGCAAGCGTGCGGTGGCCGGCGCCAAGAGGATGCCGTTACGGTAGTGGCCCGTCGCCAGATAGTAGCCGAGGCGCGGCGTCGACCCCAGGCACGGCCTGTCGTCCGGGGTGCCCGGGCGTAGGCCTGCCCAGGTTTCGCTCACGGTGAAGTCTCTGAGTGCCGGCGCGGCGCTCGTCGCGGCGTGCAGGAGCGTATGAACACCGCCCGCCGTTACGCGGGTGTCACCAGCATCTTCAACTGTCGCTCCGACCAAGAGCCGGCCGTCTGCACGCGGCACGAAATACGCGCCGGGAACCCATGTCGTCCGGCGCATGAATCCGAGCGGAAGTTGAATCGAGAGCATCTGGCCTTTGACGGCGCGCACCGGGGGAGCGCAGTCAGCCGGTACGCCCGCGAGGCTGCCTGCCCACGCGCCGGCGGCGTTGATCACGACGCTCGCCGGCAAATAGCCCAATTCGCTGCGCACGCCGAGAACACGGCGCGCATCGAATTCAACCGCCAGCGAGGCAACGCCGGTGTGAATGCGTACGCCGCGCGCTTCGCAAGCTGCCACGAGCGCGCGGCCCAAACGCCGGTTATCGATTTGGCCTTCACCGTCGACGAGCAATCCGCCGCACACCTCTTTACTCAAAGCCGGTTCCGCGAGCAGCGTTTCCGCGCGCGTAAGCAATTTGGCTGAATGGCCGTATGCGTGCAGTTCTTCCAAATGCTCGCGAAGACGTTCGTAACGATCGTAATCGTACGCCGCGTGCAGAATACCGTCTAATCGCAGTTGCGGATCCACGCCGCTTGCATCGCGAACCGCTTCAACAAACGCCGGATACAGGCGAAGCGACGATTCGCAAAGCCTCTGCATCGATGCATCGGGAAGCCGCTCGGTCAACGGCGCGAGCATTCCGGCCGCCGCCCACGACGCGGCACGCGCAGGCTCGCCCGTGTCGTACAGCCGCACCGATGCACCACGCGCCGCAAGCTCGAATGCCACCGACAAACCAATAATGCCGGCACCGACAATCGCAACATCGCCGTTAGTTCCCACGCGCGTTTCCACTTAGCACGCAGTTCGCCCCAAACTCACCAACAACTGCGCCCCCCGCACAGTTGTCATCCTGAGGTATCGAAGGACCCCGAGCTTGTCGAGGGGCCGCGTGCGTGCCAATTTCCCCTTCGATTCCTCAGGGTGCTTCGATACCTCAGCATGACAAACGCGCATTTGCGCTACCACACTGGCGCAGTACTATGACAGGGCGCGGCTACATGCCCGTGTAGACGGGGCCCTCGCCGCCCTGGGGCGGTACCCAAGTGATGATCTGATATGGGTCCGCGATGTCGCACGTTTTACAATGCACGCAGTTCGTAAAGTTGATCGTCAGATCGCCTTGCACTTTACCATCTGTCTTCTCGAAAATCGGTTCGTACACTTGGGCGGGGCAAAAATACGCGCACGGATTCCCGTACTCGACCGTGCATTTGTCGCGGCAGATATTCGTGTCCGCCACGTGCAGGTGACAGGGCTGATCCTCTTCGTGCATCGTGCCGCTGTTGTACACGTCGGTGAGTTTGCCGAACGTGATAACGTTGTCGATCGCGGCGCGCGTGGATTCTTTGGGCTTGTACCCGCGCTTCTCCATGCGCTCGAAGCCGTGCTCTCCCGGGAGACGCGCGGAGACACCGAATCCGCGTCCGCCGGTGAACATGCCGAGCCCCGTGTTGAGCATTCCGTGAATCAGCCCGTGCTTGAATCCCTGGTGGAAGTTGCGCGCACTGTACAGTTCGTCGTACGCCCACGATGCCTTGAACTTCGTGTCCATCGCCGAGAGTTGTTCGCGATCGAAATTGCCCGCTTGCAGCGCTTCGAACGCGGTTTCTGCAGCGAGCATACCCGACTTCATTGAAAGATGGATGCCCTTCAGGCGCATGCCGTTCAGGAACCCGGCCGAATCGCCGATAAGCAGCAAACCGTCGCTGTATAAGCGCGGCATCGCATACAATCCGCCTTCCGGTATCGCCTTCGCGCCGTAGCGCAACAGTTTCGCACCTTCGAGCATTGCGCGCACGGACGGATGCGCTTTGAAAAGTTGGAACAGATTATGCGGATCGGTTGTCGGATCTTTGTAATCGAGGCCGACGACGAAACCGATGTCGAGGATGTCGCCCGCCATGCCGTAGATGAAGCCGCCGCCGAAGGTGTCGTTCGGAAGCGGATAGCCCATCGTGTGGATGACGCTTCCCGGCTGCACGCTGCCGGGCGGACATTGCCACAGCTCTTTTACGCCGGCGGCATAAGCTTGCGGCTCGCATCCTTCATCTAAATTGACGCGGGGAACGGCCTGTTTGACGAGCGTGCCGCGCGGTCCCTCACCGAGCACGACGACTTTCGCGAAAATGTCCGCGCCCGGCTCGTAATTCGGCTTAGGCTTACCGAATTTGTCCAGGCCTTTGTCGCCGGTGCGCACGCCGATGACCCGATCGCCATCCCACAGCAGCTCTTGTCCGGGAAACTCGCCGAAGACTTGCGCGCCCGCTTCTTCGGCTTTTTCCGCCATCCATTTCACGATCTTTTGGAGCGATGCGACGTACTTGCCGTGATTGTTCATCATCGGCGGAACGATCGGCGCTTTGATGCGACCGCCGCTCGTTAGCATCCAGAGTTGATCGCCGCTCACCGGTGCCTCCACCGGTGCTTGGTCGCGCCAGTCCGGAAGTAGCTCGTCCATTGCTTTGGGATCCAGGACCGCCCCTGAAAGAGCGTGATTCCCAATTTCGCCGGCTTTATCGATGACCAGCACTTCGAGCTCTTTACCTACCGCTTTACCCAGCTGCATGAGCTTGATTGCTCCGGCAAGCGAGGCCGGCCCGGCGCCGACGAAAAGGACGTCTACCTCGAGGGAATCGCGTTCAGCCATGATTGTTAGGGGTTCGAAAGCGCCGCGATGGCTGCCTTTACCGCAATCCTGTGAATCGCGACGCGCTGCTCGAACGGCAGCCGCGTCGGCGTTTCGAACGTAAGTGCCCGTTTTGCCGCATGCCGCACTATCGTCATGCTGTACGAGAGACCGCCGATTGAGTCGCTTTCCACGGTTCGGCCGGGACGCACGACGCCGTCGTCCAGCTCGGGATCTTCATACGGTGCTCCGAGATCGCAGCGCGCGAGATCTTGAATCGCAAAATCCGCCGCGCGCACGGCCAAGACGACAGCACGTCCGACATCGCCCTCGCCGTACTCGTAACAGTAAAATCCCTCGGCGTCGCAATCTTCGTGCAAGTCGAGCGAAAGCAAGAACTTGCGATCGCGGTTCGCGGTGACGATCGCGCGCGCTTCCGGTGTTTGCCCGCCGCGGCCGAAACTGCGATTGATGTCGACGCCTTCCGCACTCTCGCGCGTTCCAGCGCGGTACCCGCTCGGATTCGTGCACGGCCAGATACGATAGGCGTACGATGGCTCGAGATCGCCGTGCTGCGCCAGCGAGAGCAGTGCCCACGGTCCCGCCGGTTCGTCACCGTGCACGCCGGCCGCCAGCGCGATCGACGGCGCCGTGTAGCTCCCGATTTCCGCGCACAGCAGTGTGCGCGGCGCGCCCTCGCAGGCAACCTCACGAACCGACACGTCGCCGCTTCCCCGCAGCGCTTTCCAGCTTGCCTGTAGGTCGTCAAAAGAATGCATTCGAACATCGCCTTTGGGCGTTCAGCACGCAAGCTCTTGTCTATTGCGGCGCCCTTGGGGAGACATCATGTTAGCAGAGATAGTTAGGCATCATGCGGCAATGGGGGCCCCATCTCCGAAGGGGGGCGCGGAGGTCAGACCGCAGCGCCGTTTCAAATGAAGATACAGGTTGGAGTCATGGGATCGGCCGGCGGGCCGATTACGGATGAAGAGCTCGATTTGGCGCGGCGGATGGGCCGGCGTATCGCGGAGCGCGATTGCACCATCGTCACGGGCGCGTGCCCAGGTCTGCCGCATGCAGCCGTACTGGGCGCGCATGAGGTGGGCGGCATAAGCCTTGGCGTCTCGCCGGCGCTTTCATCGGAAGAGCACGTGAACGTCTATGGTTCTCCGCTGCAGCCCTACTCGACGATGGTATTTACCGGTTCGGGGTTGATGGGCCGCGAAACCCACAACATCCACAGTTCGGATTTCGTCTTGTTCGTCGGCGGTCGCAGCGGCACGCTCGGCGAGTTCTGCATCGCCTACGACGAGGGCAAACTCATCGGCATTTTGCTCAACTCCGGCGGAATATCGAACGAGTTCGAGCGCATCGCGAAGCTCGTGCAGAAAGACACAGGATCGGTGATCTTTGTTGATTCGAGTCCCGAGAATCTGGTCGACCGCTGTTTCGAAGAATATTCCACCGGCACGATTCCAAGCGCAAAAGCGTACGACCGTACCGTCGAACAACCGACGATGCCGCCGGTGCGTCCGCGTCCGCGGCTCTTGCAGGAGACCCGTGGCTGAACTAACCTTCATCGGTGCCGCAGGCACCGTTACCGGCAGCAAACATCTGCTCACGACCAATGGGCACCACATCCTGATCGACTGCGGCCTTTTTCAAGGAACGCACGACATCGTTGCACTCAATAGTGTACCGCTTCCGATTAAACCGAGCGACATCGAAGCAGTGGTGATTACGCACGGTCATATCGATCACGTCGGCTACTTGCCCAAGCTCGTGCACGATGGTTTTCGCGGAACGATTTATGCCACGCCGGCTACCCGCGCGCTGATGAACATCGTGTTGGAAGACGCCGTCGGCTTACAGACGCACCTTAACCAGCGCGGTTTGAACGAAGAACACTACGCGCCGCCGCCGTTCTACAGCGAGGCGGACGTCCAGCGGACAATCCAGATGACCACCGGCATCGAACTCGAGCAGCCGTTCACAGTCGGCGGCATGAGCGCGACCTATCGAAACGCGGCACATATCATCGGTTCGGCATTCGTGGAATTCACGCTAGGCAATCGCCGAATCGTCTTCTCAGGAGACCTCGGACGTTATAACCGCGCGCTGCTCTACGATCCGGAGGCGATCGGTAGTGCCGACGTCTTAATTTGTGAATCGACGTACGGCGATCGCGTTCATCCTCCCGATGCTCTGGCGGCGCTCGGTGAAACGCTCGCGCAAGGCATTGCGCGCGGTAGTGCGATCGTCATTCCGGCGTTTGCAGTGGAACGCTCGCAAGAGATTCTCTTGTCGATCGGCCAGTTGCAGCGAGCGGATTCCCGTTTTGCCAATGTGCCGGTGTACTTGGACAGCCCAATGGCCGCGCAAGTTGACAGTTTGTTCGACAAGTATCCAAAGGCACATAGGCCGGTAGCGTTCGACACCAACGGCACGCCGTTCGGCTGCGAGAATCTCACCGTGGCCATCTCAACCGACGAATCGAAAGCGATCAACAGCGTTCGCGGTCCGCACATCATCGTTTCGGCGAGCGGCATGGCGGCCGGTGGACGCGTGCTGCATCATCTCTACAACAACATTCCGAATGCGAAGGCAACGATTCTCTTCGTTGGCTATCAATCGATGGGAACGCTCGGCTTTTTTCTAACGCGCGGCGCACCGACAATCAAGATATTCGGCGATCAGCTGCCCGTGCATGCGGCCGTCGGCCTTATCAGCGGATACAGCGCGCACGCGGACCGCAACGAAATCCAACAGTGGTTCGATACCTGCGACACCAAGCCGGCATTCTACGCCGTGCACGGCGACCCGGTCGCGGCGCAGGCGCTGTGCGATCTCGTTCGCTCGAAATACAACTGGGTTGCAAACGCGGCAGCCCGGGGGACGACGGTTAGCGTGTAACGGCGTTCTAAGTCACATTGGCGGCGGGGGGGGGCGTTGTGCTAAAATAGGGCCGATCCACCGGGAGAGTGCCATGTGGGCGTTCGTTGTTTTGCTGGCCGCCGTGGCAGGCGGGCCGTCACCGTCACCATCAGCGTCGCCGCTTAAGACAATCGTGCACTTGCGATCGTCTCCTCTGTGTTCAACGCTTGGAAACAACGTCTTCCACACAATTGAAGGGCTTCGCATCAACGATCGGCTTATCGCGAATTCCAAGCCGCTGCTCGTGCGCATGGGCAAAGACTACGTCGCGGCGAGCTCCGTGGGTGCGCGCATGGATCAGCAGCAGGCAATATGGGGGAATACCGCCGGTGGGATTCACGATCCAAACCCCGCCATCGAACTCGATAACGAGAACCTGATCCAACTCGCGAGCGAAATCGTGCACAACCTCGGCATCGTCGACTCGATGCTGAAAGATCCGGCGCGCTTCCCGGTCGTTTCAAAAACCGCCGATGATGAACAAGCGATAAAGCTCAAGAAACAGCTGCAAGCGGTAGCGGATGCGCAGCAAAAACAGCTCAACGTTCTGTACGGTCTCGCCGACACGTATTCACTCCAGGGCCTCATCGCCAAAGGTGACGGCACGCTGGGTGCAATCAATGGCGGCGGCAAGTCAGTAAGTCACAACGATCAGGACGTTTCGTTTCAAGACGTGATTACGGGGCCGGAACGCGGGCGCAGCGGACACGCGACCGATCCTGGGCTCAGCCAAAACCCGGCGATTATTCAAGCTACCACGGACTTAACCAACAATCCGATGGCGCAGTTCGTGCTGGCCGTCGTGCGAAACGAACAAACGACCGGGCAAGTCGAAAACACCCTCGGCCAAACCGTCGTTCAGACAGTCAACAGCTGCAAGCAGTAGCTACTCCGGGTGTTCCTCTAAGAATTTTTGAACCTGCGCGGAGGCTTCGTCCGCGTTCCAGCCGCTTCGCTGCGCTATGCAGAATGCATACGCTAACGCGCTTCCGGCGTCTTGACGCTCCGCGGCGCTTTGTAATCCGGACCAGAGGTCGGCAATCGGAATGTTGGTGCCGGCAAACTTGTTGAACAGCGAATCCAGCGAGGTCGCCGACGCGCGCGCCACCGTTTCTGCCCTCAATTGGCGTTCCGACGACCGTTCGGGTATCAGCTCGAGGATTTTCGCGCGCAGGTCCTTCGCGTTCAGATGCAGTGCCGCCAACAGATCGCTGCCGCCCTTAGACTCACGAAGATAACCCAAGACCAGATGCTCCGCGCCGATGTAATTGTGATTCAGATCGCGCGCTTGTTCGAACGCGAGCTCGATGATGCGCTTTGCGCGCGCCGTGAACATCATCTCCTGCGAGGTGCCGTCGCCGCGCTCGATCACCGTTTCGGCGGCCCGCTGAACGTCTTCCGAGGTCACACCGAATGATGTCACCGCGTCCGCCGCAGGGTTATCCCCAGCCTTCATGACGCCGACGAAGATATGTTCGGGGCCGATATAGTTGTTTCCGAAGTGCTGGGCGCATTCCTGAGCCAGCACCATGGTGCGGCGCCCGGGTTCGGTAAAAGGTTCCCACATCGACATGTCAGTCGTGCGTCCATTCCAGCATCCACTTCCACTCACTCTTGGGGAAGCGCTGCTTCGATTTTATTGCGTCGAGGTATTTACGCTTGCCGCTGCGGTTGCCTTTGCCCATGAAGCAGCCTCCGACCAGCCGGTTTTGCCAATAATAGAGCGCGCGATACCACTTCTTCTCGCGATCCACGGTGAACACGGTATCGATATCGCTGCGATACTCGGGCGAGAGACCGAACTGCGTGATGGTCTGCCCTTTAAACAGCAGGCTCGAATATTCGGGAACGTCGTCGTACTTTGCGCTGCCGCCCATCATGTTCTGCGCCACGACTTTACCGTGCGCGCCCGCATTGTTCCACGTGCCCATGCGATAGCGCATTTCGAGAATGGGATCGTAGAAATCGGCGAGGTCTCCAGCCGCGAAAATGCCGTTGACGTCGGTTTCCAAACCATCGTCGCAAAGGATGCCGTTCTTGCTGGTTTCCACCTTTGTGCCGTCAGCGAGCTCGGTATTCATAGTCAACCCCAAACCGACGCCATAGCACTGTGCGTCGATCTCCGTTCCGCTCTTCAGGAGCACTTTGCGCACCGCGCCGTTATCGCGCACGAACTCGGCGATTTCGTCGTTGTAGTGCATGTGCACGCCGTCGTTCTTGGCTGCCTCGTCGATGAGCTCGCCCGCGATCTCGTCCAGCATGCGGTGCAGCACACGCGGACCGCGCATGACCCAGTGCGTTTCGACTTTGCGCGAAACGAACGCTTCGGCGAGTTCATATGCGATGAACGACCCTCCGATCGAAACGCCTGCCTTTGCGGTTTCGAGTTCCCGTGATATCGCGAGCGTATCGCTCATGTATTGGAAGTTGTAAACGTTCGCGCCGTCCGATCCGGGTGCCGGATGCAGGTTGGGACGTCCACCGGTAGCGATCAACAGCGCGTCGTACGGGAACGACTTATCGTTGGCGATGACAATACGTTCTTCCGGGACGATCTTCTCCACGCGCGTTTCGAGGTGCAGCTCGATGTTCTGCTTCTCGTGCCAAGCCAGGTCGCGCATGATGACCTTTTGCTCGGTCACTTGTTTGCGCAGCAACGGGGGGAGCGCGATCCGGTTGTACAGCGTGTACGGTTCATCGGTGAACAGCGTGATGCTGCACGAAGGATCGTGCTTGCGCAGCTGTTCGGCAGCGGTCGTTCCGGCAAAACCATTCCCGACGATGACATACCGCCGAAAATCTCCGACTGAATTCACGAAGGCGTCGTTCGGCGGACCGTGAAAGCGCTCCCGTAGATGGAAGTGCGGCTGGTCCAGCTTCTGGCATCATTCATCCGCGTGAGCGGCGATTACGCGCTCGCGCGCCTCGAATTCGCTTTACAGCACCCAAATGCGCCCGCGCCGCCGCTCATCGACCGCCCGCCGGACGCCTCCGAGGAAACGCTGCGCACCCGCTGGCCCGACATCGAGCTGCAACTCGAGCAGGCGCACGACCATGTGAAACAGTTCGCGGCCCAAAGCAGTAAGCAGTCTGAGGACACCGCCACGGGGTGGCTTCGGCGCACCGTCCAGGAACTGGACCAATATGCGCGAGCAATCCGCTGGGTACTCACCGTCACGGAACGATAAAAACAATACATGAACGACGAAATTTTGGAACA
>Ga0073928_10008183_pt1 | contig 13228 bp, 13 predicted proteins | sample PaiPotPPA55metaG_FD_76969 | JGI IMG/M metagenome (GOLD analysis project Ga0073928, IMG submission 76969) | Iron sulfur acid spring bacterial and archeal communities from Banff, Canada, to study Microbial Dark Matter (Phase II) - Paint Pots PPA... ...
CCACGATCCGTCCCGCATACATCACCGCGACGTAATCGGCCACTTCGGCCACGACGCCCAGGTCGTGCGTGATCAACACCATCGCCGTGCCGGTTTCGGCTTGCAGGCTGCGCACCAGCAACAAGACCTGCGCCTGGATGGTGACATCGAGTGCGGTCGTGGGTTCGTCGGCGATCACCAACTGCGGGCGATTGGCGAGCGCCATCGCGATCATCACGCGCTGGCGCATGCCGCCGGACAGCTCGTGCGGATACGCGTCAAGCCGCGTTTCCGGCGCCGGAATGCGCACGAGGCGCAGCATGTCCAGCGCCTCCTTGCGCGCCGCCGCCCCGCTCAAACCGCGATGCCGCTGCACGCATTCCGCAATCTGATGCCCGACGGTGAACGCGGGATTGAGCGAGGTCATCGGCTCCTGGAAGATCATCGACATCCGGTTGCCGCGGATATCGGCGAGTTCGCGTTCGCTCAGCGTGAAGAGATCGCGGCCGTCGAAGATCGCCTTCCCCGCGACAATATTCGCCGGCGGGCTCGGCAGCAAACCCATCAACGCCAGCGACGTCACGCTTTTGCCGCACCCCGACTCCCCGACGATGCAAAGCGTTTCACCCGCGTTCACGGAAAACGAGACGTCCTCGACGAGATTCGGAACATGCGCGGCGCGCGAGAATTTCAGCGAGAAACCGCTGACTTCGAGTACAGGATGCCTGGCAGGCGGATTGACCTGATCGTGGCGATCAAGCTGGAGATCAGGCTGGTTCACGGGCAGCTTGCTTAACGTCGACAAATTCAATACTCCGCTGCAGGGGAATACAGGCGGCTAACCGGGGCCTTTTAGTCTGTGTCGGCGCCGGTGTCAGCGACCCGGCGGCCGCCCGTCGCCAAAACTTTCAATGAAGTAATTATGTCGGCCTAAATTCATCAGGAAATATTAAACTTTCTTTTTAATGCTTAACTTTTTCTTGAATAAGCCATGCCGACTATTCGAATGCTGAAGACGTTCCGGGCGGTTGCGCGGACGGGCTCGTTCGCAGCCGCGGCCGATAAGGTCGCGCTCACCCAGGCTGCGGTCAGCCTGCAGATGCGCGGGTTGGAGCAAGCGCTGGGGCGGCAGCTTTTTGACCGCAGCGCGCGGCAGATCACGCTGAGCCGGCAGGGGCACGAGATTCGGCCGAAGGTCGAGCAGATACTGGATCTGCTCGATGAGTTGGAAGCTACGCCGGCGGGGTCTATGCAGGGGCCTGTGGCGATTGGTGCTGTGGTGTCTGTGATTGGGGCGCTTTCGTTAGGCGTTGCGCAACTGAAGACGGCACACCCTGGGCTGGATGTGAGGTTGCTGTCGGCCCGTTCGGACGAACTGACGGTCATGGTGGAGCAGGGAGAGGTGGACATTGCGGCTGTGGTTGCACGTCCCGACAAGGCCTTGCCCGAGACGCTCAAGTGGACGCCGCTGTACACGGAACCGTTGATGCTGATCGTGAGCCGCGAGATCACCGATACGGACCCGCGCAGGATTTTGGCATCGCATGGCTTCCTGCGTTTCGACCGACGTGTCCGAACGGGCGTGGTCGTCGATCAGGCGTTGACAACGCTCGGGCTGGAGGTGACCGAGTATCTGGAGCTCAATTCCATCGAGACGATCGTGGCGCTGGTGAGGAAGAACGTGGGGGTGACGGTGTTGCCACAGCTACATAGGGCGGGATGGCAGACGGACCCGTCGCTGCGGCTGATATCGATTGCGCATCCGGCAATTCTTCGGACGGTAGGGATGGTCGAAAGGGCTTCGTACGGGCGCAGCGCCATCACGGCGGCGATTATCGAGACGCTCCACGACTAGCTTGCTCTGGCGCCCGGGGGCGCTTGGATCTCCATCTCATTATTGGCAAATTCCGAAAAGTCAATTGCATGCTATCGACACAATAAATCGATAGTAGGGGTATACACTGCATTTCATCGACGCAGCGAGCAGAAAAAACCAGCCACTGCGCCCCTTAAAACTCATGCAAATCGGAGCACATCATGAACAAAAATCTTATCGCCGCATTGTTGGTCGCCGCTTCCGCAGCCTTGGCTGCCCCCGCTTTCGCCAGCAGCGGCTACGGCCCGGCACCGTCGTATAACCCGACCGTCGGTGCACCGGCTTCGCAACGCGGCCAAAGCGTTCAAACCGTTGCAGCGGAACAAGCGCAAGCCAACGCAAATGCAACGTCCTATGGTGGCGTGCAAGACACGCAATCGCAATCGGGCAGCCGCGTTAGCGTGAGCACCGAAAAGTCGCTTTACTCGCACAACTAATTCCACGGCCGTACACCGGAGCGATGTTTGCTCCGTCGTAAGGCGGAAGTGTGCAAAAAGCCGAAGCCCGGGAGAACTTGCGTTCTCCCGGGCTTCGGCTTTTTGCACTCCCTCATAAGTGTGGCTGATAACACTATCGATTTATTATCGATTTGGCCTATCTGGAATCTGCCTGTATTTTTCCAGTACAGCGCGCTCCGGCCAAATCCCTTGATGCCTCTGCGCGCATCAATCGTAAAACAGCCCCCACACGCCATGAGTTCTTCCGTCATCACCGTCTGCGTCGATGCTGTGCGCGACGAAGCCCCCGGTATTCGCTCCTTCGCCATCTCGCGCGTCGACGGCGCGCCGCTCGACGCGTACGAGCCCGGCGCTCACATCGACGTAACCAGTCCGTCCGGCGTCACGCGGCAATACTCCCTGTGCGGAGACCCGGATCGCAGAGAGCAGCATCTTTTCGCGGTCAAGCGCGAAGATGCTTCGCGAGGAGGATCGAGTTCGTTGCACGACCATGTGGAGCCGGGCGCGCATTTGCTCATCGGGCCGCCGCGCAGCCTGTTCCGACTCGACCCAACGGCCAGCGAACATATCCTGATCGCAGCCGGGATCGGCATTACGCCGCTGCTCAGCATGGCCTACCGCCTGGTTCGCCAGAATGCGTCGTTCAGGCTGCACTATTTCGTTCGCGACCAAGCCAGCGCCGCCTTCCTCCCGTTGCTTTCGCGGCCGCCATTCGCCGACCACGTGGCGCTTCATTGCGGCGTCGAGCCGGATAGAGTCGATGCCGAAGTCGCGGGATGTCTCGTGGGCGTCGTTCCCAGCGCCCACGTCTACACGTGCGGCCCGGGCGCGTTCATGGATTGCGTGGTGAGGGTGGCAGAACAACACGTCCCCGCTGAATCGATACATCTCGAACGGTTTGCCGCCGATCCCGCTACGACCAGCGTCGCAGCGCCCGCCCTCGATTCCTTCGACGTGGAGATCGCCAGCACGGGGTCGAGAGTGCGAGTGAGCGAAGGCATGTCGATTGTGGAAGCGCTCGCATCCATTGACATCATCGTCGATACATCCTGTAGCGAAGGCGTCTGCGGCACCTGCATGGTCGATGTCGTCAGCGGTGAGCCTGAGCACCGTGACTTCTGCCTGAGCAAATCGGAACGCGCCAGCGGCACCGTCATTTGCTGCTGCGTCTCGCGCTCGCGATCTCCCGTGCTGATTCTCGACCTCTAGTCGACCTCTGATTGACCTCTACGCATCCGCCTGCGGAAACTGATCGAAGGTCTGCACTCTCTCGGTCAGCAGTTCACGCAGCCAGACGTTGCCTTCGTCGTTATCGAAGTTCTCGTGCCAATGCATCGTGACGGTCGCGCCGGGTAACTGCACCGGCAGTTCGTAGACCTTGAAGCGGCCATCGCGGTTAAAGATCTGAGCCAGCCGGCGCGGCAGCGTCGCGTAATAGTCCGTGACGCCGAGCACGCTGGGCAACGCGACGAAGTGCGGCAATTCCAGCAGCGTATTGCGCCCAACGCCCTGCGAGCGGAACGCGTCTTCCAGTGCATGGTGACTGTGCTCAACCGACAGGACCTGCACGTGCGGCGCTTCAGTGAACGCGGCCAGATCGATTTGCGCGCCGCGCGGCAAGCCAGGGCGCTTGCGCGTCATGCAGACATAAGTCTCATCGAATAAAAGCCGATGGCGCGTTCGCGCCGTGAGCTCCGGCAAATTACCGATCGCGAAATCGAGCCTGCTTACCCTCAACGCTTCTTCAATCTCCTCCACGGGCGTCGGCTCTATCCGCAGCTTCACGCGCGGCGCAAGCCGCTGCAATGCCGCGCAGATCGGCGGCAAATACGCCAGTTCCCCCTCATCCGACAACGACAGCCTGAAGGTCCGCGTACTAATGGCCGGGTCGAACCGTTCCGCATAACGCAGCGCTTCGCGCACCGTGTCCAGCGCCCGCGCCACGATTGCCGCCAGTTCGAGCGCGATGGGCGTCGGCTGCATGCCAACGCGCGTGCGGATAAAAAGCGGGTCGTCGAAAAGCGTGCGCAGGCGGCCGAGCGAATAGCTGACCGCCGGCTGCGACAACGCCAGCCGCTGCCCCGCTCGCGTCAGGCTGCGCTCTTCAATGATCGCGTTGAAGACGCGCAGCAGGTTCAGGTCAACGTGATCGATGGAGGTCATGATATTTGCCGCATTGATGGACCTACCGATTTTAGATGAATTTGACCTATGAGCACCGGCGGCCGACACTTCAATCCATCACTAGCGTCACGGCCCTCCCCACTTTACTCAGGTGATCGATGAGCGATTTCCAAACAACGGCCTGTCAGGCCATCGACACGAGCGCGCTCTACAAGCGCGCGGAAGCCGACCGCGTTTCACCGTCGCTTTATAACGATCCGGCGATTTTCGAAGCGGAACTCGAACGCATCTTCTACAAGACGTGGGTCTGGGTTGCGCATGAAAGCGAACTGCCGAAACCGGGCGACTTCCGCACCACGACAATCGGACGCCAGCCGGTGATCGTGGTCCGCGACAAGACCGGTGAGATCAATGTGCTCGAGAACCGTTGCCGCCATCGCGGCGCGACCGTCTGCGAGCAGCACAAAGGCAACGCGCGCGGCTTTACCTGCCCGTATCACAGCTGGACCTATGGACTTGACGGCGCACTGCGCGCGCTGCCGTATGGCGATGGCTACGAGGGAATTGTCGATAAGACGGAACTGCCGCTGAAGAGCCTGCGCGTCGGCATTTATCACGGACTGATTTTCGCGAGCTTCGATCAGTCGATCGAACCGCTGGAGGATTTTCTCGGCGGAGCGAAACCGTGGATCGACCTGTTCATGAAACAGGGTGCGGGATTTCCGGTCAAGGCGAACGGCGAACACAAGTTCAAGTTCAAGGGCAACTGGAAGATCCAGCTCGAAAACACGACTGACCTGTATCACTTCCCCGTCGTCCACAAGTCGTGGATGAAGACCATCGACGACGAGACCGCTGCCGCCATCACCAGCTTCATGACAAGCGACAAGGCGTTTTGCCGCTCGCTTGGCAACGGCCATAGTCTTGCCGTCCTGGTCCCGGAGATAGTCGATCTGGACGAAGACAACGGTGCGCCAATTCCGACGCGCTACGAAGCCCTGGCAGAGTCTTTGGCGGCCGACTATCCGCCCGATCAGGTGAGGCGAATCGTTCGCTCGCTGATGGGCGTGGGCTTCAATTTGAACCTGTTCCCCAACCTCGCGCTGTCGATGGCATTTTTCCGCGTGCTGCGGCCCATTTCCGTCGAGGAGACCGAGATCCGCCATGTGGCGCTCGGCATGGACGGCGGTCCCGAGGAAGCCAACCGCGCGCGCTTGCGCGTGCATGAACATTTCCAGGGCCCATTCGGTTTTGGCAGCCCCGACGACGCCGAAGCGTGGGAGCGCGTGCAACGCGGCTCGCATGCAGGGCCCGATGTACCGATCCTCGTCAACCGCGGATTGAACCGCGAAACCACAGCGGCGAACGGCGAGAAAACAGCGCACGCCACCGACGAAACCGGCATGCGCGCCGCCTACGCGAAATGGCGCGAAATGATGGAGCAGCAATAACATGGACGCTACCAACGCCCTCCTCATGCAGCCCGTGTTTGCAGAAGCCGTGCAGTTCATCTGGCGTGAAGCCGAAATCCTGGACCGGAAGGACTATCGAGCGTGGCTTGAACTGTGGTCGCCCAAAGGATTCTACGTGGTGCCCATCGACCCGCTTGCGACCGACTTCGCGGCCACGCTGAACTACGCCTATGACGATCACGCCATGCGTGCGCTGCGCGTGCAGCGGCTGAGCTCAGGCTACTCGCCGTCGGTCACGGACGCCGCGCGCACGGTACGCACCGTGTCGCGTTTCACGATGTCGAGTGATTCGGCGGACGTGGTCAATGTGCGTAGCGCGCAGGTCATCGTTGCGTACAAGCGCGGTGTCAGCACGCTGTTCGCGGCGGACGTGGAGCATCGCATCGATCTGTCCGACGGTGAGCCGCGCATTGTGCAGAAGGTCGTGAGGCTGATCGATTCCACCGACGCGCTCAACGCGATCGGGTTCCTGCTCTAGCTCGCTCCCAGGAGAGATCCACCATGGTGGACAACGTATCGTTGCCTCTGCGCGTACTGTTTTGCTGCGGCGTGACGCAGAATTTCTTCGACCTTCCGCGCGAGCAGATCGGCACGGTCTGGCAGGCATACGGCGCGATGCTGAAGAGCATCGAGGCCATGGAAGGGGTCAAGGTCCTCGGCATCATGGACGACGACCGCGTGGTTGTGGGTCAGGCCAGCGGCGCGCCGTGGACCTTCTACATCATGGCCGACGTCGACAGCTTCGACACAGCGGCAGCCGTCTGCAACCTGTACCGGACCACCCCCGTGGGCGAATACAACCTGTGGCGCTACGGCAAGATCGAAGCCCGCATAGGCCGGGCGCTGACCGTGCCGAACCCGTCATGAACGAGATGACAGAAGCGGCGCTGGCCGACATCACAGCCCGGCTCGCCGTGCTCGAAGCCGAGCGTGCGGTGCGCCGGACCATGATGCGATACATGGCGCTCTGCGACGTTCCATCGGGTGGCCAGCCTGCCGAGACGCTCGCCGAGTTGTTCAGCGTTGACGCCGTATGGCAAGGCGTCGGCCCCGAGTACGCGGAGAAGTTCGGCGCACTGACCGGCCGGGAAGCGATCGTCACGATGCTTGCGCGCTATCTACCGCCCACGCCGCATTTCAGCGTGAACGCGCACTTCATGGCGTCGGAGACTATCGATGTCGACCCCGCCGCGACGCATGCCACAGGGCGCTGGATCATGTTGCAGGCATCGGGCTATGTGGCGGGCGGAGCCGAGCTGGTATCGGCGAGACTTGAAGTGGATTTCGTGCCGGCCGATAACAGCAAGCGCTGGCTCATCAGGCATTTCCGCACCCAGCGCCTGTTCGATGCGCCCTGGCAGGTTCATCCCTCTCCCACCGGCAGCTCCGGCGCCCTCAGGCAATGAACGAATTCATCAGCGAATTTACGCTTGGCGACGCCGACGGCCCGAGCATTGCGCTCAAGGACACCATCGATATCGCCGGTTATCCGACCACGGCGGCAAGCCGCGCGCTGCTGGACGCGCCGCCGGCCGAGAGTCACGCGGAAGTGGTGGACCGTCTGCTCGCGCAGGGCTGGCGTGTGGTCGGCAAGACCAACATGCACGAGCTGGCGTTCGGCATGACCGGCATCAACGACTACACCGGCACGCCTGAAAATCCGCAGGACGAGACGCGCATTCCGGGCGGTTCGTCGAGCGGGTCTGCGGCGGCGGTCGGGCTGCATCTCTCGAGCGCAGCGCTTGGCACCGACACCGGCGGCTCGGTGCGCGGTCCCGCTGCTTGCTGCGGCGTGATCGGCATGAAACCTACATTCGGGCGCGTGTCGCGACGCGGCGTTGCGCCGGCACGGAGCACGCTCGATTGCGTCGGCCCGTTTGCCCGCGAGATGCTGACGCTGATCGATGTGATGGCTGCCATCACCCCCGGCTTCGATGAACGCGTGGCGAACACGTTGCCGTCATCGCTCAGGATAGGCGTAGTGTCCGCCGATGCTACCCGTGAGATCAGCGACGCCGTGACAAACGCACCGTCGCTTGCGGGCTTCGCCTCGCAGGGCATCGAGTTGCTCAACCTGCGCGCCGCGTTCGATGCGGGACTCACCGTGATCAACGCCGAAACGTGGGCAGCATTCGGGCATCTGCTCGAGACGGGCAAGCTCGGTGCCGATCTGGATGCACGCCTGCGCGTGGCGTCGAAGACGACGGCGGCTGATCTTGCCGTCGCGGAATCGGTGCGCGTGCGCTTTACCGACGAGGTCGATCATGCGTTGCAGAGCGTGGATGCGATTGTGCTGCCGACCCTGCCCGCGTTGCCGATCACGCTGGAAGCGGCGAGAAACGGGACGTCGGTCATTGCCATGTCGTCGTTGATCCGGCCATTCAACCTCAGCGGTCATCCGGCGCTCAGCCTGCCCCTGCCGATCGCCGGCTCGCCCCTGCGAGCCGGTTTGCAGATCGTCGGGCGCAAGGGCGTGGACGAACTCGTGTGCGCTATCGCCGCCTGTTTTGAAGCTTGTTTTGAAGACTCGTTTGCTCGATGGACGGAGACGGCATGACGGACAGGGTAGTCCTGGTGACGGGTGCCGCCCGAGGTCTCGGCGCAGTGATTGCGCGGCGCTTTCACGCGGCGGGATATCGCGTAGCGATTGGCGACATAACGTTCAACGCCGCGCAGGAACTGGCGAACGAACTCAGCGCCGATCATTCGACCGCCGCGTTTGCGTTGAATCTCGACGTGACATCGAAAGACGACTTCAGCGCTGCGCGCGATGCGATCCTGGACAAGTGGCAACGCATTGATGTTCTGGTCAACAACGCGGGCGCCTCGAAGGTCGTGCCGGTGATGGAAATCACGGCGGAGCAATTCGACCACGTCATCCAGGTGAATCTGCGCAGCGTGTTGTTCGGATGCCAGGTTTTCGGCCAGCATTTCGCCGATACAGGCGCGGGGCGCATCGTCAACATCGCATCGCTCGCGGGGCAGAATGGCGGCTCGGCAACGGGTGCGCACTACGCGGCATCGAAGGGCGGCGTCATTACGCTCACCAAGGTTTTCGCGCGCGACCTCGCCTCGCGCGGCGTGACGGTCAACGCCATTTCACCCGGCCCGATGGACTTGCCCATCGTTCATGAAAGCGTGCCCGCCGACAAGTTGAGCGCGGTTGTTGCGAGCATTCCAGGTGGACGTCTTGGCTCGGCCGAGTACGTCGCCGATGTGGCCGTCATGCTCGCCGCGGAGAATGCTTACTTCGCGAACGGGGCATGCTGGGATGTGAACGGCGGCTTGTTCATGCGTTGAGGTTCGTGCTTTTCTTTTCAGGCGACGGAACCGCGTGGCGCCGTCGCCTTTTACGCTACGTTTTATGTCGCGTTTTCCAGATTAAACCGGCTTGCCTTCACTCGATACCCAGTTCGGCATCAACGTATTGGTCGGCAAGGTTTCATCGACCATTTTCTTTGCGGTCTGAATGCCCGCGACCGGCAAGCCTGTCGGATCGAGCGCGCCGATCTGCACCAGCACCGACGCCTGGTCCCAATAGATATGCTCGTTGTACAGCTTGTCGCCGCGAAAACAGATGACCGCGAGCATGGGCACTTCGAAGTATTTTCCGGTCGGCTTGAGTCCCGGCAACAGCCAGTCGATTTCCCGATCGTGCGTCGCGCAGAACACGAACTCGTCGACCACCCGATCCGCGCCGATAGTGCGCGACACCGGAATCAGGCGCGTATCGGCCGGATTTGAATCGACGAAATGGTATTTGTAGAAACGCTTCAACTGGTCATGGCCGACACCGCCGGTCATCGTCGGAACGTGGTTGACGTAGGGCTGCGCCACCATGGTCGGCATGACGGCGTTGACGTCGCGCGTGCCGAATTCGTAGTAGCAATGCATCTCCCAAAGCTGGTTCAGGTCGTACACGGGCCCGAGCACTTTACGCAGCAGCGCCATGGTCCGCGAGTACGCCATCATGGCCGCGGGCTTGTCGAAATGCTCGCGCTCGGGCGTGGCAAATGCATGATCGCAACCCGGGTAGACATAGGTTTCAATCAACGGCTTTTGCTTCAGCGCCGCGATGATCTTTTCACGCGATGCCGTCGGCGTCATCGCGTCGTTCTCTGCGAAGTGGAAGATCATCGGACAGTGAATCGCCGGGATCTTGCTCGTGTACGCATCGAGTCCCACGCCGTAGTAGCTCACCGCGCAATCCACGTCGGTGCGCGCGGCTGCGAGCATCGCAAGACGGCCGCCCAGGCAATAACCGATCGTGCCCACCTTGCCTGCTTGCTCAGGCAATGCGCGAATCGCGGCAATGGTCGCGGCGATGTCGTTGACCGCGTTCTCTTCGTCGAGCTTTTCGTTGTAACCGAGCGCTTCCTTGAAATCCGCTTCGCCGTAGCCGAGTTCGACACCCGGCTTCATGCGCCAGAATAAATCCGGAACGAGCACCACGTAGCCTTCCTCGGCATAGCGGTCGGCCATCGACTTCATGTAGCCGTTGATGCCGAAAATCTCCTGAAGCAGCACGAGGCCGGGACCGGACCCTTGTGCCGGCTTCGCGAGATACGCCGCGAACTTGCCGCCGTCGTGCGCCGTCACCTGTATTGTCTGACCGCTCATCATCTCTCCTCCGTCGATATTCAAAGATACCCCGCGAACTGCTTCTGGACCGCATCGCGATCGGCCGCGAGACCCGCACTGACGCCTTGCGCCATCGCGCCAACATACACCTCGTCGGGACCCTCCGCGAGCGCGGCGAACACGGCGTCCACCACTTCGGTTACCGACAGCTTGGGCGGCGGAAAGTCGCGGCTCATGTCGGTATCGATCGCGCCGGGCAGCACGCCGAGCACGCGCACATGATGTTCCGCGAGTTCTGCACGCAGGCATTCCGTCATGCGCAATGCCGCCGCCTTCGACGCACACAAGGAGCCCATCATGGGCAAGCCGACGCGCGCGAGAATGGACAGCATGTTCACGACCGCGCCGCGATTGGCGATCAGCGCGGGGGTGAACGCGCGGCACATGCCGAGCGTACCGAAGTAGTTCACCTCCATTTCGGCGCGGGCTGCGGTAGCGTCGCGAGGAAGAATGGCTCGCTCGAGCCGGTTGATGCCGGCGTTGTTGATCAGCAGCGTGACATCGCCTGCTGTTGCCGCCGCTTGCGCCACCTGTGCCGGGTCCGTGATGTCGAGCGTGATCGGGATAATCCGCGAGTCGCCTGTCACGAGGGCGCTGCAATCGCGGGCCGCGGCATACACCTTGCGCGCGCCGCCTTCGAGCAGGCTCGTGACAAAGCGTGCGCCTACACCGCGGTTGGCGCCGGACACGAAGGCGACGGAATCTTCAATCTGCATCGCATGCTCCTTGGTGGAAGGGACTCGAATCACTTGCGCTTATATTCGACCGGCAGGATATAGCCGCTATCGAAAGTCTTCACATCAATATTCGATCGGTACGCAATCGTGGTCACGGCCTGCAGCAAAGGCACGACCCACGATTTCTCCGATGCTTCCTGACTCAGCGCGCGATACCCCGCCATACGCTTGTCTTCATCGACTTCGGTCATCAGGGCCTCGACACGCGGCGCCAGCGAGTCGTCTTTCCACGCGGAAAAACGCAGGCGCGGATCGAGAATGCGGCCCGTGTAGTTCTCGGGGTCGCCGGTCGAATTGGCCCAGCTATAGAGCAGCACACCGCTCATCTTGGTCGCCTGGATCTCGCCGATAACCTTGGCCATGGTGGTCTGCGTAAGGTCCGCCTGGATGCCCACGCGCTGCCACATACCAGCAATCGCGCGCGCCATGTCGTAGTCGCTCGGGAATGTGCCGTTGGTCGTAAGGAACGGCACCTTCACCGGTTTGTTCGGGCCATACCCCGACTTCGCGAGCGCCGCGATCGCGCGTTGCGGATCAAAGCCGATCTTGAAACCCGGCACGTCCGCGGGCGATCCGGGCGTGGCCGTGACGGACAACGGCACGGCTTCGCCACCGTAGAACGCCTTGGACAGCGCGGCGGTATCAATGGAGTAGTGCATGGCTGCGCGCACGTTTTCGTCGTCGAACGGCTTGACGTAGTTGGGCATGCGCAGCATGTAGATCTCGCTGTACGGATAAATCTTCGTCGTGATGCCCGGCGTCTTCGCCAGGCGCTGCGCCTCGCGCAGCGGGATCTGCACGGCCACGCCCGCGCGGCCGGATTCGACCGCGGCCACCCGCGCCGATGGTTCCGTCGTGATCTGGAACGTGACGTTCTTGATGGCCGGAACGCCGCCCCAGTATTTATCGAAGGCTTCGAGCACGATCCGCGAACCGCGCTGGTAGTCGACCAGCTTGTAGGGCCCGGCGCCAATTGGCTTCGCCAGGAAACCGTCGATGCCGACCTTCTCCATGTACGCCTTCGGCACGATATAGCCGGCCAGGAACGCAAGATAGATCGGCGCGGCCGGCGTCGGTTTGGCATACACCAGCACGGCGCGCGTGGGCGAAATGATCTCGACGTCCTTCAGCGTCTGGAACATCCCGCCAACGGCCAGCTTCTTGTCGGCGGCCGGGCGATCGTGAAGACTGTATTTCAGGTCGGTGGTCGTGAGCTTCGAGCCGTCATGGAACAGGATGTCGTCGCGCAAGGTCACTTCAAGCCGCTGGTCGGTCTTGTCCTGCCACTTCCATGCCGTGATCTGGCGCGCCTCTAGCTTCAGCGTTGGCGAGTAGCGCAACGGGGAATCGAAGACGGTCTCGTAGATCGATTGCGCCTGCGGCACCGTGATCGCCGTCGGATCCCAGGTCGGCACGTCGGACATGTACGCAATGTTCAATACATCGTCGCTTGCCGAACCCTGTGCACGCGCGAAGTCCCACGGCAATATCAGGCCGGCTCCCGCGGCCAGCGAGCCCAACAACCATTGCCTGCGCTTCGCGTCGATCTCGAAACTGTCCATCGATACTCCTGTGTCCCGGCATCCCGCCGGATGAAGATGCACGAAAGCGCGCCGCGACCTGACCGACTTGACTCGCAGCACGCGCGAAGATGAATTATTGACGGTCAGAAACGATGGCGCAGCCCCAATCGCACTTCAATCTGGTTGGGCGTGCTCGAGCGCTGCAAGACCGGCGCGAGATCGGCATATTGAGCGTCACCTGCTGCGTGCATGTAAGTGGCCTGCAAGTAGGTATCGGTGCGTTTCGACAGGAAGTAGTCCACGATCGCATCGAAGTTGTGATACTTCGGCTTCTGCGAAGTCGCCGAGACCTGACCTTGCGTATAGCTGTACCCGGTGCCAAGTTGCACGGACGGCGTCACGAAGTAGCTCGCCACGA